>OLOP01000265.1_pt1 | contig 42154 bp, 39 predicted proteins | sample 1672381 | NCBI WGS metagenome assembly OLOP01 (sample SAMEA3136678, study PRJEB25190) | human gut metagenome | biome: human gut; feature: human-associated habitat; material: faeces | place: Austria | collected 2013 | reverse complement strand
GGTGCAGGCTTGAGAGATGCTGCCGAAGTCTTCGGAGCCCATGCCGTGAGCGCCGCCGTAGAGTTGCGCTTGGGGAAGCGTCTGCTTGGTGTATTCGACGCATTGTTCCATGAACTCTTTGTCGTTGAACACTGCAGGGCTCGGGCGGCCGAAGGTCGTCGTGGCTGCGCAGCGGTAGGTTTGGGCGATTCCGCTTGCGATTTCAGTGATGCGTTTTTTGGCGAGTTCTTCGGTCTTCTTGTCGAACACGCGAATGGTTCCTTGCATCGTAGCCGACTGTGGAATCGCGTTGCCGGCGTCGCCGGCGTTGAATGCGCCGCAGGTAATGACAAGCTCGCTCATGGGAGAAATCTCGCGGGCGAGAATTTCCTGAAGTCCGATATGAATATGGGCGGCGGCGGTGATGGGGTCGACGCATGAGTCGGGCATGGATCCGTGGCCCGCTACGCCTTCAACGACGATTTTCCAGTTATATGCCGCGGCCATAGGGCGTTCGCCGTACACGATGACGCCCGTGGGCACCGTCGAGACCACATGCATCGCGAATGCGCGGTCGACGTGCGGGTTTTCGAGCACGCCTTCTGCAATTGCCTCGTCAGAGCCATTGTAGCCTTCTTCGCCTGGCTGGAAGAACACGGGATAGACAACTATGCCGACCTGGAAAGCAAGGCAGCAGCCATCATGGAAAAAAGGGATACCGCCCATTCCTCCATCAAGGAGATAGAAGCAAGAACAGCGGAGTTATCCCTTGTGATGAAGCACGCTGCCACCTACCGGCAGCTAAAGCCGGTCTATGACCGATACCGGCAATCCAGGGACAAGGAAAAGTTTTTGCGGGGACATGAAAGCGAGATCATCTTATTCGAGGCCGCCGCTAGGGAGCTAAAGAAGATGGGTGCCGTTCCGCTGCCATCCACGGAGGGCATGAAAACAGAACTGGCCGCCCTCGCCGGAAAAAAGGACAACCTGCTTGCGGAATACCGCGCCGCCCGCAGTCAGGCACAGGAATATGAGACCATCAGGAAAAATGTGGATGCCCTGCTGTCAGTACCTGATGCAGAAATCAAAAGAATTCATCTTGAAATATGATTATTTTCAATTCTGTTGTTGTAATTGTTAACAGGATTGTATATAATAATATCAATATCGTTATTGTAGTTGGCAACTTGGGGGATGCAATCATGTCTGATATAAATGTTTTACTAGAAAAGGCTGTAAATGAAACGGCAGAACTAAGCGATGGAGAAGTTTTTTTGCTCCGTGATCTTTTTAAGGGGTATGAGTGGAATCGTATATCAAGAAGTAACCGGTTACTATTGGGTACCTTGTTCTTGAACAAAATAAGTAGCGAGAATCTTGAAATTACAGCAAGTGCAAAAACATCATCTGGGCAACAAAAATACCAGATTGTTAGGAGGAACAACCATGCCTAACTATCTGGACATTTTTGCTGGAGCTGGTGGGCTATCGGAAGGATTTATACGAGCCGGCTATGAGCCTATAGCACACATTGAAATGGATAAGGCGGCTTGCTATACATTAAAAACAAGATTGGCGTATAAATGGTTATCAGAACACCAAAAATCCGCAACATACATGCGATATTTGAAGAGAGAAATAACTCGCAAAGAATTATATGCTACCGTTCCCGAAGAACTGCTAAAAAGCGTATTAAACTATGAGATTTCCAAAGATAATTTGAAAGAGATTTTCCAAAAGGTCGATCGACTCCTTAACGGGGAAGCCTTAGACTTAATCGTGGGCGGTCCTCCTTGCCAAGCATACTCTTTGGTCGGGCGAGCTCGTGATGAAAACGGAATGGTCGGAGATTCAAGAAACTATTTATATATTTTGTACGCAGAGTTTTTGCGAAAATATCATCCTAGGTATTTCGTGTTCGAGAATGTTACCGGCCTTCTTTCTGCAAAAGATACTGACGGTGAGCTTTACTTTGATAAGATGCGTCGGTTGTTTAGAGAATGTGGTTACTCTATTGAATATAGACAGTTAAACGCTAAGGATTATGGAGTTCTTCAAAACAGATCAAGAATTATACTAATCGGAAAATATGGTCAGCATGAAGGTTTCTATCCCAATATACCTAAAGTTAAGAACAACTACACAGTAGAAGAAGTTTTTAAAGACTTACCTAAAATCAAAGCAGGCAAGGGAACATATGGTTTAGTGCCGACACTGCACTATAATGGTAAATACTTGTTTGATGCAAAGATCAAAGAACAGGATTTAGCGTCAGTTACTTTACATTGTGCACGCCCACATACAGCTCAGGATTTAAAAATTTATAAAAAAGTTGTTCAGCTGTGGAACAAAGAAAAAAAGCGACTCAGTTACACCGATTTGCCTAAGAGGCTGCAATCCCAAAAAAATTTAGATTCATTCTTGGATCGCTTCAAGGTGGTTGCTTCAGATTTGCCTTATTCTCAGACTGTTGTTGCTCACATCGCCAAAGATGGCCATTATTTTATTCATCCTGACATTAAGCAAAACCGCTCTCTTACTCCTAGAGAAGTTGCAAGATTACAAACTTTTCCTGACAACTACTACTTTGAGTCTGCATCCGGGCGTCCTTCACGAACCACCGCGTTTAAACAAATTGGAAATGCAGTACCTGTTCTTTTGGCTGAAAAAATCGCTACCGCTTTATTGGAGGTCTGGTAATGGAATCTCAGAAAAAAACAAACATTACTGAAATCGAAAAGCGCCTTGAAGAACTACGGGCTGAAAAAGAGGAATTGCTGCAAGCTGCTTCTGAAATTGAAGGAACTTATCTGAGTGCCTATGAGATTCGTCCTGCTGGTCGGCATGTTCTCACGATTGGTGAAGACCTTATTCAAGATCAATATGCTGCCATTGTTGAGCTTGTTAAGAATTGTTATGATGCCGACTCTCCGGATGCAGTGATTGTTTTTCGCGGTATTCCAGAAGAGGATTGCCTAGAAATACGGGTTGAAGATCACGGCCATGGTATGTCTACAAAAGATATTATCAATAAATGGCTTGTTCCTTCAACGGCTTATAAGCTGGACTCACGCAAAAGTCCTCTTGGCCGCACTATGCAAGGACGTAAAGGCATCGGTCGATATGCGGCGAGCATCTTAGGTGACGATTTAAAGCTGCAAACGGTAGATGCATCCGGTATTGAAACCATCCTGTACCTCCAGTGGAATCAGCTAGCACAACATCAATATTTAGATCAAATTCAAGTTCCTATCGAGACGAAGCAAACCGACAAGAAACCGGGAACTATATTGACTATGCATTCTCGGTTGAGTGAAAACGACTATTGGACGGAGAAGGCTTTTAGGAAACTACGATTTGAATTAAAAAAACTAATTCCTCCCAAGGCAGACGGCACATTTGATACTAGTTTTGAAATTACTCTCATATTTGATAACTTCTATTTAAACGAAGATGATAATGGGAGCGAAACGATAAGGCCTTATCCCATTTTGGATTTTTATGATTATCGCATCAGCGGAGATATTTCTGCTGATGGCACTGGTACACTGACATACGAAAACCAAAAAATTAAAAATGGTGCTGACGAGCACATCTCGTTTAATTACGGTGTTACGGGTTGCGGCGCGCTTACGATTGATATCCGCGTTTATGATCGTGATAAAGACGCAATTGATCAGTTAATTTCAAGAGGACTCCAAGATGAAGGTGGAGATTATGTAACAAAGCAACAAGCACGTCAATTGCTTAATGAAGTGAACGGCATTGGTGTATACAGAAATGGTTTTAGAATTCGCCCATTAGGAGACGCAGATTTTGACTGGCTTAAGCTAAATGAGCAGCGTGTTCAAAATCCATCCATGAAAATTGGTAGCAATCAAGTAGTTGGTTATGTACACGTTGAATCCGAAGAGGTCTCTGGTCTTGAAGAAAAAAGTGCACGAGATGGCTTGAAAAATAATACTGCATATGAAGCATTGAAAAAAATAACCTGTGCAGTCATTTTGGAACTTGAAAAGAGACGCTTTATATTCAGAAGAAAGTTAGGATTATCGAATCCTGCCAAAAAGCTGGAGCGACAATTAGAGGGGTTATATGATTATGCGCCTTTGAAAAAATCTGTGTCGGCAACGCTTGAAAAAGCGGGAATGCCCGTTCCTGTTATTGAAGAGATCACAGATATTATTTCCAAAGAAGAAAACAAGAAGAATGAGGCTATTGAAGAAATCAAGCGTGCAGTTGCGGTCTATCAAGGCCAAGCGACTCTTGGTAAAATTATAAACATAATCCTACATGAAGGACGTCGCCCGCTTAATTACTTCAAGAATCAAATTCCAAATCTTCGTTTCTATGGAGAGCGATTTACGCAGAAGAAAGATGAAAATTCTTATAGTGAGATTGTCCGCCTTACCAATGGTATATCAGACAATGCTGGGATTTTTGTAAATTTGTTTGGACGATTGGATCCTCTTTCCGCAAAGCGTCGCGAGACCAAAACCGAGTTTTCGCTGTATGACGCTTTGTGCGGTGCTGTGGCCGTATTTGACAAAGAGTGCCAAGATAAAGGAATTCAAATTTATCTTGATTGTCCCAGCGATATCAAATTTATCGGGTGGAAACAAGATATCTACACCATCATGGTAAATCTACTTGACAATAGTCTATTTTGGATTGTTGAAAAAGAGTGTGTTGAACGCAGGATAAACATTGTAGTAAGCAAAGCAAAAGCAGGTTTTACTCTCGACTATACCGATTCAGGTCCTGGCATCAGTGATGAACTTCTGGAAAGTGGAGTAATTTTCGATCCAGAGTTTACGACTAAGCCTCATGGAACTGGGTTGGGTCTGTCGATTGCAGGGGAAGCCGCAACAAGAAACAGTCTGACACTTACTGCCGTACAAAGAGATAGCGGTGCCCATTTTATTTTGAGTACCGACGAGTGAGGTCATAAGGATGTACAAATTTTTACTTATTGAAGACTCAGCTGATGACTCTGGTTCTTTCCAAGATACCGTAAAGCGGTTAAACGTTGCAGCTGATCAAGAGCTGTATTATTTAGAAGTTGCAGAGACATATGCAGCTGGTATGGAAAAAGTTTCTGAAAAGCTGAATGGTATTATTGTGGATATCAAGTTGGATGGAGATCATAGCGGAAATGAGATCATTCGAGAAATAGTAGAAAAATTCCGCGTACCTGTAGCTATATTTACAGGCACACCGGATACTGAGCTGGACGATGGTTCTCCAATCCAAGTATACAAAAAGGGAGAAGCGAGCCACGAAGAGATTCTCCAAGAATTATGTGCTGTTTCGGATACAGGGCTGTTTAATGTGCTTGGCGGGACTGGTATCATAGAGAATGTAATGACGCAGATCTTTTGGAAAAATCTCTATCCTCAAATCAGTCTTTGGAAAGAAAAAAGGGCACAGGGAATTGAAACTGAAAAAGTGCTGCTTCGATATGCAGTATCTCACATTCAAGAGCTTATTGACGCTGAAGTTCCTGCATACGTTACAGAAGAAATGTATATAAAACCGCCAATTTCACATGATATAAAAACTGGTTCAATTTTTCAATCTTCAAAGGATGGTTTAGTCTGTATTGTGTTATCACCTCCTTGTGACTTAGCAAAACACGGTGAGAAATTTAAGACGGACCGAATTCTTGTTTGTGAAATCGACAACCACGATACTGTAAATACTGCTATCGCAAGCAAAGCGTCAAAAAGGAAAGACAAAAAGGCAGATATACAAAACGCAATAAAAAATAATTCTACTGACTACTATCATTGGTTGCCGCAAAACACCCTTTTTGAAGGCGGGTACATAAACTTCCGGAAGGTGATGACATATCCCCCTGAGGCATTTGTCGAAGAATATGGCCAGCCTAAAGTGAAAGTCCAAGAGTATTTTGTAAAAAATATTCTAAATCGCTTTTCTGCATATTATGCACGTCAAGGTCAACCGGATTTTGATTTTAAATCGGAAGCAACCGCCATAATTGATAAGATTGTGCCAGCTGAAGCAACATAAAAAAACGAGAGTACAGCTATCGGATAAGCCGAAAGCTGTACTCCCGTTTTGTGTTTATTGGAAGTGTGCGAAACCGAACCTTTTTCCCTTTATATCGGCAAGGACACAACCGAAAGGGAAATCTAAAGGCTCCCTCTGAAAAAGCCGATACAGGTAATCATTTTGCCGTTTTCCCACCTTTTGCATATATCGGAGTCAGAACCCCACTTGCACGGAGTTTTAGCACCACTTTCACGCGCTAAAGCCCCAACAGATGTATTGGAAACAAACGGATAATATAATAGGCCGCTCTGTCTGAATGTTTAAACCACCCTCACCGGTGACCATGGCAGCAAAAAGCTCTGCCAGCGTTTTTACTGGCAGAGTAAAAGTCAATCGTCTAATTCTGGTGCCAGGATACCATTTCTTTGCAGTAGAACCTCCAAAAGATGAATGCGCCGTAACAACCGATCAATTTCAGCCTGCATCTCGTGGAATGTTTCGGTGGCCTCTTCCTCTGCAACATTGGCTACGGGAGGTTTAAGAGGATCAGCTTTTTCAGGTTCATAACTCCACACCCCTTTCCTTCACTTTGACCTTCTCCCGGTCAAGCGCTCTGTGCTCCACCTTCTGCGCCGCCTGTTCCTTTGCCTGGGCCAGACGCTCCCGGATGGAGGGCTTTTCCTCACGGCTCATTTTCCGGCTGGCGAACTCCTGGAAGGCCGCCGTGATCGCGTCTGCATCCCGACTTTTGAAAAAGACCAGGTAGCGGGGCTGCTCGGCGGTGGTGTCCTTCTTCAAGGCGAAATCCACATGGTATTTCTTCGCCACATGGGTAAATGCCTTGATATTCCTGTCGCTGATCTCGATATTGGCAAGCCCGGCGTTCTGTCCGGCAAGCTGTTTGAGGGTCTGTTTGCCCCGGTGCATTTTCGGGGACTTGTTTTTCTGCGCCTCCAGGAACTTTTGCAGGGCTTTTTCAAGCATCTGCTCGCTCATTTTGGTGCCGTCAACGATCAGGGCAACGGCCTTGCCGGTTATTTCTTCCTGCATTTAGCCCCGCCCCCTTTGCCCGTCCCCGTACATATCGTGCTGCACCAGGGAAGAATAGTAATTGCCGATGGTGACAGGAGCGTTATACAGGGCTGCCAGGAGATATTTCTTAATGTTGCGGACATAGGTGGTGTTGTCCCTCATGCAATCCATGACATACTGCACATGGGAGCTGTCCAGTTTCATAAAGCGGGATTTCACCACTTCCACCGGATAATCGTCACCGGCTACACGGATCGTCTTTCTGGCAGAACAGACGGTATCCACGATGAGCTCCGCAATCTCGTCAAGCTGCTCACGGTCCATCTTCGGGTCCTCGATCAGATACTCATACCCGATGTTCTCTAAAACGACCTCCCTGTATGCTTCTCTGGCTCCCATCCCATCCGTTCCCATCCTTGCCCTTGCGGGGGTAGGGGGATTTGATGGGATAGGATTTGATGCTTCTGTACTTGATAAATCTTTTTTTGATATCTGGTTACTTGATCCCTTAGTATTTAATTGTGCGGGGTCTCCCTGCATAGGCGTATCCAACGTGGGAACAGCCTGTATGGGATTTTCCAATATAGGCGCTCCCTGCATAGGTACGGGCGGTTTAGGCTGCTCCAGGATCGTGTACTCTATCGAGCCAAGCTGTCCGTTTTCATTCCTGATACGCTCACGGATCAAATACCCATGCGCCTCCAGTTCCCGGATACCGCCGCTGATACTGTCAATGCCGTCCTTGCAGATACGGGCAAGGCCCTTCATGGTGTAGTCCCAATCTTCCGGCAGCGACAGCATGAGGGAGAGCAAGCCCTTCGCTTTCAGGGAAAGGTCTGTGTTCCGCAGATGGTGGTTTGACATGACCGTGTAATCACGGGTCTTTTCGATGCGGAAAACTGCCATGCCTGATACCTCCTTCCTCATGGTGTGAAAAGTGTTGTTTTTCGGTGTTTCCTCCGTCTGTATCCTTCCAATATCCTCCCCATGGGAAAACATCCATGCCCCTTGCGGTTCGTGGCACAGAGGGGAAGGAACAGCGGATTTTCCACCCTTTTTGATACAGTTTTCAGCAGACAACAGAAAGCGGGCATGAAAAAACGCCGTAGGTTTTTATGCCTACGGCGTGGAGAAACAGGAAAAGGGCGCTGATATTTTGCGTATCAGCGCCCTTTGAGCCTGTCAGTATTTGATTTTTTGACTTCGTACCGCGTTCCCTGCCTCTGAAAACATTGATTTTACTGACTTTCTCCATGTTTTCTTATTAGGAGGTAGGGAAAGGGCTTCCACTTTTTGTTATATGATCATTGTTATAGCCTGTACAACAACAAGACTTTCAATCACCATCATAGTTTCCCATATTTTACAGCTGCGGTTATGATCCACAGACACCATAGCTGTAGAGAACAGGGAAAACAGCGCTGGAGCAAGAGGAAGAAAATAACGTCCCTGAATGCCCTGTATATGATCACAATCCATTGTGGTATAACCGACCATCATGGAAAACATGATCAGCAGCAAAGATCCCAGACAGCTAAAGGCGATAAATGTCCGGTTTTTCCTGGTGAAAACCGGGGCGTCTCCTTTTACGTTTACAAGCAGTAAAAGAATGATCAGGAATACTATTAAAAGGGACCAGTTGATATTAATATCCAGCCAGGATAATTTTCCACCTAATAAGCCTCGTAGAATGGTGTCACTGCACTGGATGACCGTATTCCATAAAATATAAATGGTCTGGAGCGGGTGCTGGAATACATATGAAATCGGATAAATAGTATTTTCCGGATCCGCAGAAATATCTGTGGCAAACATTGCAGAAAACATAGGCATAAATTTAATTAAAGTAACTGCAATTAAAAGGACAGCTCCCACGCAGATACATAAAGGAACGATCCAGCGCATCTTTTTATGCTTGTGATGATGGGGCACATGGGAAAAACACATGAGCAGCAATAACAAAAGTGGAAGGTAAACCCCGCCTTTCACAATTGCAATGAACAGTGCCAGAAATCCAAGAGCGATCAGGTAACTTTTTTTTCGCCTGGGGTTATGTAAACTGTAAAAACACAGTGCCGTAAACAAAAAGATGAACCCGTTTATCACAGAATCATAGGAAGCAGAAGCTGCCTGCTGCAGTGTGATAGGCAAAAGCCCAAGTGCTCCCAGAAGATTTTTTCCAAATGGTGCAATGCAAATGGCTAAATAGACCAGAAGAACAAATACCAGAAGACTGCAGATTCTTGCCAGCTGGAAAGTGAGCATGGGGGAAAGGTGTAGCAGCCTGCCTATACTAAGTCCTATCGCAGCCGGAACATAAACGACTGCAGGAACCAGACTTGATGTGCTTACATAGGAAATCTCGATTAGATCCGTATCTGAAGCAAACTCAAGGCTGTGAAACAGAAGCTGGTAGTAGGAGTTCGTCTCCAGTCCATTGCTTAACATATCGCTTAACTGAGCGTCACAACGCCGTTTATATATGGTATTGCCTGGGGTTTCCGTATTTTTTACAAACAGCATTTTGTTAGAAAGGCTGTAAGCTGCATCAAAATGCGTTGGTTCATCCGGAACTCCGTGAACGGTAACCAGGCATTGGAAAATCAGTCCCAGAAATAAAGCAACAGGAATATAAAATTTCTGCACGGTCATCTGGCGGATAATGATCAGATAAAATGTCATTATTATAAATAAAAGCAAGATAACACACAGCGCAATATAAAAATAAAGCATGAAATTATTGTCGCCGTAAGTGAAGGAATAAATAATATTTGTATGACTGTTTGTATCGTTGTTAAACTCCTGAATTAGGGCCTGTTTTTCATTTGATGTAAAAGAAAGAACCGTTTTCTCCCCATTTATTAATTTCAGTTTTAATTGTAAATGTGCATTTTCAGAGGCACTTACTGGCTGGGACAGATCGCAGGTCAGTTCTTTCTTTTTTGTTGCGCGGAAAACGGAAAGCGTGTGTTCTGCCTGATAATAAATTTCTCCGGAATCTGCATTCGTCAAGGTGATGAAAAGGCGGGCATTGGAAGTTTTATTTTTTGCAGTGCCCTCAAGTGTAAACATCTTTAACTCAGGAACTGTACAGGTAAACGTCTCTGTAAGAACGGGGGAATCCGAGGACAAGGTTATGGTACCTGTAGGTTTATGAGTTGTCATCATAACGTACTCAATGGGCTGATGAAGGTTAAAACGAAACTGGGCTTTATACATAAGAAGACATACACCACTGATAGAGAGAAGAATGATAAAAAGCGAGAGGATATGTCCTGGTATTTTCTTTTCTTTATTCATATATAGAATCTCCTGTGTAAAAAATATTTGTGAAATATGCTCTGCTATTCACACAAAAATAAAATTTCATGTTAAAATATTATAACGAATCGGAAATAAATATGCAATGATTTATAAGAAAAGAGAGGGATAAATGAAGAAACGGAAGCGCTTACTGGTTATACTTTCAACATTTGTCATGGCTGCTCAGCCCCTGTGCGTTGCCGCAGAAATGCAGGATGCAGAAGGCTTTGGGGCAGTAGAAGAAATATGGGCTGACGAGGAGAACGAGGAGGAATTTTCAGCTGCTCCTGAAGTGGGGAATGAGGATTTAAATGGCTTTCAGGCTGAAATTTCCACAGAGGAAAATGACAGGATTGAGGCAGAAGAATCTGGTGAGATCATCTCCGGTGCTATTGCAGGAGATTCCGTTGACAGCGGCATCAGCCTTTTTTCTCTGGACTATTACACGGACAGCTATGGTGCTCAGTTGGATGGAAATGCAAAGGCCTTGTACGATCTTCTGGTGCAGAATTATGTGGTGGATTACAGCCAGTATCTGGACAGCGTTGATTTTCCTTTTGAATTTCCTGATACCATTACATTTGAAGCAGTTGTTGAGGATGGCAGTTTTCAGAGAAAAGGAGAAAGCTATGTACAGGCTACCGATGATGTGAAAACAGCAATTCAGGCAGCTTCAGATGCTTTTTCCTATGATTATCCACAAGCTTTCTGGTTCAGGGGCAGCAACTATGGATACCGGGTCAGCTGTGTTCGGGATGGGTCCTCTTCTACCGGATACAGGGGAACCTTTAAGAATTTCACCTTTAAACCGGCAAACAGGGAAATCAGTGAGAATGCCCATACTCGAATGGGGGATTTTATGAATGGTGTTCAGAGTGCTGTTGCAGAGCTGAATGAGCAGACTGTGGGCATGGATATGGAGCAGAAAATAAAGCGGATTCATGATTATATCTGTCAGAGAGTTACTTACAGGAACGATAATACTTTGTGGGTGCATTCTGCCGCCTCGTTGTTTCTGGATGCAGATCCTGCATTTGTCTGCGAGGGCTATGCGAAATCCATGAAAATTTTCTGCTATTATATGGGAATAAATTGTGCCTGTGTCAGCGGAACAGCCAGGGGAACTTCTTCAGGAACTCCTGGAGCGCACATGTGGAATTATGTACAGATGGATGATGGAAACTGGTATCTGGTGGATGCCACATGGGATGATGTGGGAACCCCTCCATCTTCACGGTATTTGCTGGTAGGAAGGGCTACAAAGGGGCAATATATTACCATTGGTGAGGAACGTGTGGAGTATACTAGTTTTTCTACTACCTCAGCAGAAACGGCTGGCCCTGTCTTTATTTTGCCGGTTCTGGCAGAAGAGAGTTATGCGGATAATAAGGGGAAAAATGAGCCCGCAGTTACATCTGCGCCTACAGTGACACCAACTGCGGCGGTAAGTGCGGGACCGACCCCGACTGTAAGTGCGGAACCGACCCCGACTGTAAGTGCGGAACCGACCCCAACCGTAAGCGTGATACCCACTCCAACCGTAAGTGCAGAACCGACTCCGACCGTAAGCGTAGAACCGATTCCGACTGCAAGTGCGGAACCGACTCCGACCGTAAGCGTGAAACCGACGCCAACCGTAAGTGCAGAACCGATTCCGACCGTAAGCGTAGAACCGACTCCGACTGCAAGTGCGGAACTGACTCCGACCGTAAGCGTGAAACCGACGCCAACCGTAAGTGTGGCTCCGACCCCGACTGCAAGTGCGGAATCGACTCCGACCGTAAGCGTGAAACCGACGCCGATCGTAAGTGCGGAACCGACCCCAACCGCGAGCGTAGCACCGATACCCACTGTAAGCGTCACTCCAATCCCGACTGCAACCCCAGTGCCGACTGCGACACCCGTGCAAACTACCACCACACTTACCTTACGGGTAAAACAAACCTACAAGTCCGGTGGTAAAATAAGGTCAGTCCGCACCACCAATAAGAAAATTGTCAAAGTGGATAAGAAGGGCAAAATCACTGGTAAAAAAGCCGGAAAAGCAACGGTAACCATCACTTATACCAACGGAAGCCGTAGGATTTACCAGGTAAAAGTGCAGAAAGGTATTGTAAAAACAATTGCTGTTTCCGTGAATAAACGGAATATAATCCTTGCCAAAAAAGGAAAAAGCTTTCAGCTGAGAGTCACTCTCACACCAGTCACCAGCCAGCAAAAAGTAACTTATAAAAGTTCCAATTCCAAAGTAGCAGCAGTAAATTCAAAAGGAAAAATAGTTGCGAAAAAGAAAGGAACAGCTACAATTACAGTGAAGTCAGGAAACAAAAAAATTACCTGCAAAGTCAAAGTAAAGAAATAACCCCAAAATACTGTCAGAACCGAAACAAAATAAAGTTTTGGTTTTGACAGTATTTTTTTATTGACAAAGCCCAAAAATATGGTATACTTTGATAATCAAACTATTTTAAATTAAAAACAAGAAACTACACAACATACCTGGAGGGTATTATGGTTGGAAAAATAAAGGGAACCGGTTCCTACAGACCGGTTCAGGTGTGGGACAATGACAAACTGTCCCGCATGATGGATACAAGTGATGAGTGGATTCGTGGGCGGACCGGAATCGGTCAGAGACACATTGCAAGCGGTGGAGAGACCGTTGCTTATATGGCAGCTCGTGCGGCTGAGGAAGCTCTTTCAGATGCTGGAATGCGACCGGAAGAGATTGACTTACTCCTGGTGTCTACCATGTCATCTGAAAGGATCATGCCGTGTGCCGCCTGCGAAGTGCAGAAACTGATCGGTGCAGTGAACGCAGCCTCTTTTGATCTGAACGGTGCATGTACAGGATTTCTGCTGGCGTTGAATACAGCTCAGGCTTATCTGGGACAGCAGATTTATCGCAGAGCATTGGTAATCGGTTCTGAAACTCTTTCCCATCTTACAAACTGGAAGGACAGAAGTACCTGCGTATTGTTTGGCGATGGTGCCGGTGCGGTGGTGCTGGAAGCGGAAGAAAATGCAGTCTATATCCAGGCTGCGCATTCTATTGGAAGCAGAGGCGAAGCCCTTACCTGTGTCAGCCGCAATCAGCAGCAATTTATAGAAAAAGACGCAGATCTCTCTTCAACTTACATGCAGATGGATGGAAAAGAAGTATTCAAATTTGCAGTTTCCAAAGTTCCGGAAGTGATTACGGAGGTGCTGGAAAAAGCAGGAAAAACAAAAGAAGAAATCCGCTTTTACATGCTTCATCAGGCGAATAAAAGAATCGTTGCTTCCGTGTCAAAACACATGAACGAACCTTTGGAAAAGTATCCGATGAATATAGAAAATCTGGGAAATACATCCTCCGCAAGCATTCCGCTTCTTCTGGATGAGTGGAATAAAAAAGGCAGATTAAATTCAGGAGACTGGATTATCCTTTCAGGATTTGGCGGTGGACTTACCTATGGAGCCAGCCTGCTTCAGTGGTAAAAATGTGTATCAGGGCTTTGAAAAATAAAACTATAGCAGATAAAAAAGGCTGCTTTGTCATGGAAATCAGGTAATTCAGGCTGATAAATACAGGTTGTTAGAGAGCGCTTTGAAAATCATTTCCGCAATTTGCGCGCCTATTTTGCAGAATGCCTTTTTCAAATACACTCGGGTCATATAAAGTGAACAGCAACCAAGTAAAGCTTTGAATCATAAAAAGTTGAAAATGGATTTGAAAATCTAAAAAACAAAATAAGGAGAACAAAAAAATGTTAGAAAAAATCAAAGAAATCGCAGCAGATTCATTAGGAGCAGACGTAAGTACAATGACAGCAGAAACATCTTTCAAAGAAGATCTCGGAGCAGATTCCCTTGATCTTTTTGAGATGGTAATGGCACTGGAGGAAGAGTTTGAGGTAGAGATTCCTACTGAAGATCTTGAGAATATTAAGACCATCGGTGATGTGGAAAGCTATCTTCAGAGTCGCCAGTAATTTGAAAATTTTGTATTCAGACTTTGGCAGTATACAGAAATAATCAGCCGGAATGTCAGGAAATATAAGTTATTTAAAGGATGATTCCGGCATGTATTTGCCATAGGCGGGCATGGTATAACGGAATTACAGAATGGAGAATTTCATGAAAACAGAAGTTACAGAATTACTTGGAATTGAATACCCGATCATTCAGGGCGGCATGGCCTGGGTGGCAGAATATCATCTGGCAGCAGCTGTTTCAGCAGCTGGCGGGCTGGGGCTGATTGGAGCCGCAAGCGCTCCTGCAGACTGGGTTCGTCAGCAGGTACGGGAGGTAAAAAAACTGACCGATAAACCTTTTGGTGTGAATATTATGCTGATGAGTCCATATGCAGATGAGATTGCACAGGTAATTGTGGAAGAAAAAGTTCCAGTGGTTACAACCGGTGCAGGAAACCCTGAGAAATACATGAAAATGTGGAAAGAAGCAGGAGTAAAGATCATTCCGGTTATTGCTTCTGTGGCTCACGCAAAGAGAATGGAGCGATGCGGAGCGGATGCTGTAGTGGCAGAAGGATGTGAATCCGGCGGCCATATCGGTGAGACAACCACAATGGTTCTGGTGCCTCAGGTCGTAGATGCAGTGAACATTCCGGTTATTGCAGCTGGTGGAATCGCAGACGGAAGAGGGATTGCAGCAGCCTTCATGCTTGGTGCAAAAGCCGTTCAGATGGGAACTCATTTTGTGGCAACCACAGAGTGCTGGGCACATCAGAATTACAAAGATATGATACTGAAAGCAAAGGACATTGATACAAAGGTAACTGGTCGTTCCACCGGTCATCCGGTACGTGCTCTCCGCAATCAGATGACAAAAGAATACTTGAAAAAAGAGGCAGAAGGAGTTCCGTTTGAGGAACTGGAGCAGATGACGCTTGGCAGCCTGCGCCGTGCTGTTGTAGACGGAGATGTGAAAATGGGAAGCGTTATGGCTGGTCAGAGTGCAGGACTTGTGAAGGAGCAGATGAGCTGTCAGGAACTGATCAGAAAGCTGGTAAAAGAGACGGATGCGTTGTTGAAAGGAACTGGAATTTATGAGTAAGATCGCATTTCTTTTCCCTGGACAGGGAGCACAGAAGGCTGGAATGGGACAGGATTTTTATGAAAAGTATCCTTCTGCCAGACAGATTTTTGACCAGGCAAGTCAATGGCTTTCTCTGGATATGAAAGCTCTTTGCTTTGAAAAAAATGACAGATTAAACCTTACAGAATATACGCAGGCAGCACTGGTAACCACCTGTCTTGCAATGGAAAAAGTGGTGGAGGAGTGTGGGCTTCATCCGGATATAACTGCCGGATTAAGCCTTGGAGAGTACTGCGCCATTGCTGTTTCAGGTGGAATGAGTGTGAAAGATGCCATAGTAACTGTGCGAAAAAGAGGAATCCTTATGGAACACGCAGTGCCGGCAGGAGAAGGTTCTATGGCAGCTGTTATAGGTCTTGATGCAGATAAGATCCAGAACGCAATTGCAGGAACAAAGGCTGAAATTGCCAATTACAACTGCCCTGGACAGATTGTTATCACAGGACCAAAACCTGCTGTAGAAGAAGCTTCTGTGAAGCTGAAAGAAGCCGGTGCAAGACGTGTACTTTCCCTTGCAGTAAGTGGCCCTTTTCATTCCTCTTTGCTTCAAAATGCAGGAAAAGAACTGGAAAAAGAACTGTCAAAAGTGGAATTTTCCGGTCTGAAGATTCCTTATGTGACTAATGTGACTGCCCAGTATGTGACAGACATCAGAGAGACAAAAGATCTTCTTGCAAGGCAGATTTCTTCCTCTGTTCTCTGGCAGCAGAGTGTGGAAAAGATGATTCAGGAGGGTGTGGATACCTTCGTAGAGATTGGCCCCGGAAAGACTCTGGCTGGTTTTATGAAGAAAATAGCGCCGGAAATGAAGACCTATAATATTCAGAATGTGGAAGATCTTGAGCAGATTTCAGATCTTATACACAGTAGAAAATAAGATCAAAAACAGTTAATTAAAACAATACAGGTATTATCAGAAGCAGCCGATACGGAGAAATTCAGAAGTGGTTAACAAAGGAAAAGTTAATGTTTGTCGTGCTGGAAAAATATGATATTCACCTGACTTTACAGGAGTAAAACAAGGAATGAATGCAGAAAAAAAGATTGCAGTTGTAACAGGTGCTTCCCGTGGGATCGGAAGAGCGATTGCTCTTGAGCTTGCTTCTAAGGGAGCATTTGTAGTTATAAATTATAATGGTTCAAAAGAAAAAGCGGAGGCAGTGAAAGCTGAGATTATTGCTGCCGGAGGTGCGGCTGAAACCAGTCAGTGCAACGTATCTGACTTTGATGCTTGCGGTGCTTTTATTAAAGAAACAGTAAAAAAATATGGACAGATAGATATCTTGGTGAATAACGCAGGAATTACAAAAGACGGGCTTCTGATGGCAATGAGTAAGGATGATTTCTGCAGGGTTATAGATACAAATCTTAAAGGAACTTTTAACTGCATTCGTCATGTGGCCAGACAAATGTTGAAGCAGAAAAGCGGACGCATTGTAAATATGGCATCCATTGTTGGCATCGGCGGAAACCCCGGACAGGCTAATTATGCAGCCTCAAAAGCAGGTGTGATCGGTCTCACAAAGACTGCAGCAAAGGAACTTGCATCAAGAGGAATTACCGTAAATGCCGTTGCTCCTGGCTTTATCAGAACGGACATGACAGATGTACTTTCTGATAAGGTAAAAGAAGAAACCTTGAAGAATATTCCTATGGGAACATATGGTGAACCGGAGGATGTAGCCAAGGCAGTAGCATTTCTGGCATCACCGGAAGCCAGATATATTACAGGGCAGGTTTTATGCGTAGACGGAGGAATGTTATGAGTAAAAGACGTGTAGTGGTGACTGGACTTGGAGCAGTAACACCTGTGGGAAATAATGTGCAGACCTTCTGGGAAAATGTAAAAACAGGCAAAATAGGAATCGGAGAAATTACCAGATTTGATACTGCAGATTTTAAGGTGAAGCTTGCTGCTGAAGTAAAAGATTTTAATGCAAAAGATTATATGGATTTTAAAGCTGCCAAACGAATGGAGTTGTTTTCCCAGTATGCAGTGGCTGCATCAAAGGAAGCTATGGCAGATGCAGGAATTGAAATGGAAAAAGAAGATCCTTTCCGCGTCGGGGTGATCGTGGGTTCCGGAATTGGAAGCCTTCCAGCAATGGAGGCAGCAGACCAGAGACTGATCCAGCGCGGACCCTCAAAGGTTGATCCTCTTCTTGTTCCCAAAATGATCAGCAATATGGCCGCTGGAAACGTATCCATTGCTCTCGGTGCAAGGGGAAAATGCACCAACGTAGTGACTGCCTGTGCGTCTGGAACACATTGTATCGGAGATGCATTTCGTGCAATCCAGTATGGTGATGCAGAAGTTATGATCGCAGGGGGAACAGAAGGTGCGATCAGCCCGGTTGGTGTGGCTGGATTCACGAATCTGACCGCCCTTAGCACCAGTCAGGATCCATATCGTGCATCCATTCCATTTGATAAAGAAAGAGGCGGTTTTGTAATTGGAGAAGGAGCCGGAGTTGTTGTCCTGGAGGAACTTGAGCATGCAAAAGCACGTGGTGCGAAGATCTATGCTGAGGTAGTGGGATATGGTGCAACTGCCGATGCCTACCACATTACTTCTCCGATTGAAGACGGCAGCGGAGCGGCACGTGCTATGACGGATGCCATGAAAGAAGCTGGTGTACAGCCAGAAGAAATCGACTACATTAATGCGCACGGAACCGGTACACACCACAACGATCTCTTTGAAACAAGAGCCATTAAAGCAGCCCTTGGAGATGCGGCTAAGAAGGTAAAAATCAATTCTACCAAATCTATGATCGGACATCTTTTAGGAGCCGCCGGAGGTGTGGAAACTGTTGTCTGTGTGAAGTCCATTGAGGAAGGTTTTATTCATCAGACAGTAGGCACAAAGGAGACTGAAGAAGAGTTGGATCTCGATTATTGTATCGGCGGACCAACATGGCAGGAAGTAAATTATGCTATGAGCAATTCTCTTGGATTTGGTGGACATAACGCAGTACTTTTAATGAAAAAATACAGGTAAAAGTGAGTAATATCAGTTTACAAAACGTGTAACTGTAAAGGTACTGAACAGCTACATTTAAAGTATGAATTGCTGCAGAAATTGCTGTGAATAAGGAGAAAAAATCATGGAATTTGAACAGATATTAAAGTTGGTCGACCATGTATCAGCTTCTCATCTGGAGTCTTTCTGCTATGAAAGTGATGGAGTGAAACTGACTTTAAATAATAAAATTGCACCTGTGATCATACCTGGAACCATGCAAAATAGCATATTATCTGGTGCTGAAACAGGAGAAAAAAGTTTCGTATATGGAGAAAAATATAGCACTTCAGAACAGGCTCCAGATAGAAAAATGGCAGATAAAGAATTTTCTGCAAGTGAGAAAAAACAGGTTTCAGATACAGTGATTTCCAACGGAGAACCAACAGGAAATACTGTGAAATCTCCTCTGGTAGGAACATTCTATGCAGCTCCATCTGAGGATGCTCCTGCCTTTGTAAAAGTGGGAGACATAGTAAAAAAAGGACAGATTCTTGCTATTGTAGAAGCTATGAAACTAATGAACGATATTGAAAGCGATTTCGATGGAGAAATTGCAGAAATTCTGGTTGAAAACGGTCAGCCCGTAGAGTATGGACAGCCGTTATTTGTAATTCGCTGATATAGACAGAAGCTAAATTTTATGATAGCCATGTTAAAAGGTCAGAATCCCTTTTGACACTCAGACTATTTTATCAAAAATAGGATAAACACACTCGTTTTTCAATGAAATAGGAGCAGATATGAATCACTTAAATATAAAACAAATTGAGGAAATTCTTCCTCATCGTCACCCGTTCCTTTTGGTTGACTACATCGAAGATTATGAACCGGGAGAATTTGCTGTTGGCTATAAATGTGTTACCTTCCGGGAGGATTTTTTTAAAGGACATTTTCCCCAGGAGCCGGTAATGCCAGGCGTTCTGATCGTGGAGGCACTGGCACAGACAGGTGCGGTCGCGATTCTTTCCAAGCCGGAAAACAAAGGCAGAATTGCTTATTTTGGCGGCATTGATAAGTGCCGGTTTAAAGGAAAAGTTCAGCCTGGAGATAAGCTGAAACTGGAAATGAAAGTCATTAAACAGAAAGGGCCTATGGGTGTTGGAGAGGCTGTGGCAACTGTGGATGGAAAGGTTGTAGTGAAAGCTGAACTTACTTTTATGGTAGGTTAGATAGATATATATAATGATACTCAGAAGGGTGAAATTATGATCAGAAAGTTATTAATTGCCAATCGCGGAGAAATTGCCGTAAGGATCATCCGCGCATGTCGGGAAATGGGAATAGAAGCAGTTGCAGTGTATTCTGAGGCGGACAAAGAAAGCCTGCATACACAGCTTGCAGACGAAGCCATCTGTATTGGACCGGGACCTTCTGTTAAAAGTTATCTGAATATGGAAAGTATTATCAGTGCCGCCATAGTATCCGGTGCAGATGCAATACATCCTGGCTTTGGCTTCTTATCTGAAAATGCCAGATTTGCCCAGATTTGTGAGCAGTGCGGCATCACTTTTGTGGGACCTCCATCACAGGTAATCCAGAATCTGGGAAACAAACAGATTGCCAGAAATACCATGGAAGCAGCAGGAGTTCCAGTAATCCCTGGCACCACAAAAGCTATTCTGGATGTGGAAACAGGAGCAAGAGAGGCCAGTCAGATCGGCTATCCGGTCATTATAAAAGCAGCTCTTGGAGGCGGTGGAAAAGGTATGAGAACTGCCTTCTCTCCGGAGGACTTTGAACTGGCATTTCTTACAGCCCAGAAGGAATCTCAGATCGCATTTGGAGATGGAACCATGTATATCGAGCATTTTGTGGAACATCCCAGACATATTGAATTTCAGATCCTTGCAGACAGTCATGGAAATGTAGTACACCTTGGAGAAAGGGACTGTTCGATTCAGCGAAATCATCAGAAAATGATTGAAGAATCTCCTTCTATGGCAGTGTCAGAAGAGCTGCGGAAAGAGATGGGAATTGCAGCAGTAAAAGCGGCGAAAGCAGCACATTATGTAAATGCCGGAACCATTGAATTTCTCCTTGAAAAGACAGGGAAATTTTATTTTATGGAGATGAATACCCGTATTCAGGTTGAGCATCCTGTGACAGAATGGGTTACCGGTCTGGATCTGGTTAAGGAGCAGTTAAGGATTGCTTCCGGGGAAGCTCTGCCTTTTTCCCAGGAAGATATTCATATTCAGGGACATGCTATAGAATGTCGTATTAATGCCGAAAATCCATGGAAAAATTTTCGCCCGTCACCTGGAACAATCACGGATCTTCATCTTCCCGGAGGCCAGGGAATCCGGGTAGATACAGGAATTTACAATGGTTATCAGATTCCACCGTATTATGATTCCATGCTTGCAAAGCTGATCGTACACGGCAATAACCGTGAGGAAGCAATTGCAAAAATGAAAAGCGCTCTGGGAGAAATGATCATTCAGGGTGTTGATACAAATGTAGACTATCAGTTTGAAATTATGAACGATCCGGACTATCAGAAAGGTGTATTTGATATCGGCTTTCTGGAGAGTCATCAGATCGGAGGAGTGAAGGTAAATGAAGCTTAGATATGCCTTTAAACGTACAATTGCAAACAAATCTGCAGGTGCAGATAAAGAACTGAAACCAGAAGTGCCGGATGGTATGCTGAAGAAATGCAATGCCTGCAAGGCCGCTGTATTTGTAGATGAGGTGAAAAAGAATGCCTATATCTGTCCGCATTGCGGTAATTATTTCCGTGTTCATGCAAGGAGAAGAATCGAAATGCTGGCAGATGAAGGAACCTTTGAAGAGTGGGATAAGGTAATGCCAATAAGTAATCCTTTGTCCTATAAAGGGTACGAAGAGAAGGTAAAAAAGCTTCAGGAAAAGACAAACCTGGACGAAGCAATTGTCACAGGAAAGGCAAAAATAGGTGGAATATCTGTACTGCTTGGAGTGTGTGACAGCCGTTTTCTCATGGCTAGTATGGGAGAAAATGTGGGAGAAAAAATTGCCAGAGCAGTGGAAAGGGCAACACAGGAACGTCTGCCTGTAGTGCTTTTTGCCTGCTCAGGAGGTGCCAGAATGCAGGAAGGAATTGTATCCCTGATGCAGATGGCAAAGACTTCCGCAGCTTTAAAAAGACACAGCGATTCCGGGCTTCTTTATATCAGTGTCCTTACGAATCCAACTACCGGTGGTGTGACAGCAAGCTTTGCCATGTTGGGAGATATTATCCTGGCAGAACCAGGTGCATTAATTGGTTTTGCAGGTCCCAGAGTGATAGAACAAACGATCCGGCAGAAGCTTCCTAAAGGCTTTCAGAGTTCAGAATTTCTGTTGGAACATGGATTTATTGATCAGATTGCAGAACGAAAGAACATGAAAGAAACACTGGCCAGACTCTTGAAAATGCATTGTAAAAATGATTGTGCGGAAAGTCTGGAAGGGCAGGAAAATGCAGAGAAGATTTCAGAAAAAAAATCTGATTCAGCTGACGGCATGTCTGTAAACAGCAAATCAAATGTTGATTTTACAACGAAAATCACAGCAAAAAAATCCGCCTGGGAGCATGTTTCTCTTGCACGAAGCAAAGAACGTCCAACAGGAAAAGATTATCTTCCCTGGCTGTTCGATTACTTTACAGAGCTTCATGGAGACAGACTTTTTGGCGATGATCCGGCTCTGGTTGGCGGTATTGCATACCTGGCAGGAAAGCCTGTAACGGTGATTGTCCAGGAAAAAGGAAGTGGTACAAAAGAGAATATTGCCCATAATTTTGGCATGGTTTCTCCGGAAGGCTACCGAAAATCCCTGCGTCTTATGAAGCAGGCAGAAAAATTCCACAGACCAGTGATCTGCCTTGTGGATACACCTGGGGCATTCTGTGGACTGGAGGCGGAAGAACGAGGCCAGGGAGAGGCAATTGCCCGAAATCTGTATGAGCTCTCCAGCCTTAAAGTTCCGGTGCTTTCTATTGTAATCGGAGAAGGCGGCAGCGGTGGAGCCCTTGCTCTTGCCGTAGGTGATCAGGTCTGGATGATGGAGAATTCCATTTATTCAATTCTTTCACCAGAAGGCTTTGCATCTATTTTGTGGAAAGACAGCACACGGGCAAAGGAAGCCGCAGAAGTAATGAAGCTGACAGCCGCAGATCTGAAGGAGCTTGGAATTATTGAGCAGGTAATCCCTGAGAATCAGCCTCTTACCAGAGAAAATATGGCAGATACCATGGAAGAGTTGAAAAACAGAATAGAAGAATTCCTGGAAACTTATCAGTTGCTTGATCCGGAAAAATTACTGAATAAGCGCTATACTCGTTTTAGAAATTTGTAAAATTGTAGAAAAACATATCAAATTGTGATATACTTACCGTAAATATTTGCTTGAATGTTTTATAGAAAATAATGTTGTCACATTATAGGAGAGAAAAGAGTGGAGAACAGGGAAGTTATTAATGATGTACTGGTACATCTGTTCAACGAGATTATGGAGCTGGAAGAGCAGGCGATCATTACGGAAGAATATAAGGATATCACGAATAATGATATGCATATTATTGAAGCTGTAGGCCTTGGCGGGAACAAAATGTCCGACATTGCGGCCAAACTGAATATCACCGTAGGTTCCCTGACTACTTCCATGAACAGCCTTGTAAAAAAGGGATACGCCACAAGGGAGCGAAGTGAGCAGGATCGCCGTGTGGTATTTATCCATCTCACCCTGAAAGGAAGAAAGGCATATCATCACCATGCGGAATTTCACCGCAAAATGACAGATGCAGTGCTTGATGTACTGGACGAGAAGGAAGCGCTTGTCCTTGCCAAGGCCCTGGACAGTCTGACCCTTTTCTTCAGGCAGTATAAAGCATGATATGGGTAGAACCGGATTATTTTGACTGTGACGAAACTGAATTTCTCTTTTTCCTGAATTCCATATTTTGATCTGGATAATGATTATGACACACATAGTTTGGCTATAAACCCAAGAGACAAATATCTGACTGCTGCAGCAGTATATTTTCTATTACGGTTACTGTTCACTCCGTTCACAGTAACACGCTTCGCGATGCACAGAAATCATGCTTTGCATGATTTCGCGCCGCAACTCTCGGGTTTTCTGTGAACTTTGTTCACAAAAAAACACCTCGCGGAATGTTACCAGTGAACAGTAACCTATTACGAACTGATGGGATCAGGTAAAGATCCGGAAAGGACATTCTATGAAGAGAAGAGCATTATCATGGTTTATGGCAGCTGCACTTGGTGTTGGAACAATGGCTGGAGGTATTGGAAGCGCAAATATTGTATTGGCAGAAGAACAGAATGAAGAAACGGAAGCGGCAGATGAGACATCAGAAGAGCCGGCTGATGAGACGGATTCAGACAGTTCTGTAATGAAAATTGGGGCACTGAAGGGTCCTACTGCAATGGGAATGGCACAGCTTCTGGACGATGAGAATTACGAGTTTTCCCTTGCTGCATCTCCAGATGAAATTGTCCCAATGATCGTTCAGGGACAGGTAGATGTAGCAGCTGTTCCATCCAATTTAGCCTCCGTTTTATATCAGAAAACAGATAAAAACGTCAGCGTTCTGGCAGTAAATACTCTTGGTGTTCTTTATCTGGTGGAGAATGGTGATTCCATCCAGTCTGTAGATGATTTAAAGGGAAAAACGATCTATGCCAGTGGTAAAGGTGCGACTCCGGAGTATGCGTTAAACTCTGTTCTGAAGTCTAATGGACTGGATCCGGAGAAGGATGTGACCATTGAGTACAAGTCTGAGCATGCAGAGGTTGTAGCAGCGCTTGCAGAAGACCAGACAGCAGTTGGACTTCTTCCACAGCCTTTTGTAACCACTGCACTTATGAAGAATGAGAACCTTCGTGTGGCCCTTGACCTGAATGAGCTTTGGGAGTCTTCTGCAACAGATGGAAGCAGGCTGGTAACAGGTGTTGTAATTGCCAGAAATGATTATCTGAAAGAGCATGAAGCAGATATTGATGCGTTTATGGATGCATATAAGGACTCTGTAGAATTTGTAAATTCTGATACAGAAGCAGCTGCCCAGATCATTGGAAACCATGATATTATTCCGGCAGAAGTTGCAGCAAAAGCCATTCCGGAATGCAGTATTGTATTCATGGAGGGCGACGAAATGCAGACCATTCTTTCCGGCTATCTGAACACACTAAATGAGCAGAATCCGGAAACAATCGGAGGTCAGTTACCAGATGAGGACTTCTATTATAAACGCTGATAAGGCAAAAAAATATCGGATATTTTATAAAATTGTGGCAGCTGCTGTATGGATTATGGTATGGCAGCTGACCAGTATGTGGCTGAAACAGGAGATCCTTCTGGCATCTCCTGTTTCTGTTATAAAGAGACTTACCGAATTGATTGCAATGGGAGATTTCTGGAAATCTGTGGTGTTCAGTTTCGTAAGGATTATACTGGGATTTTCTCTGGCTTTGATCCTGGGAACGGTTCTGGCGGCGCTTTCTTCTGCTTTTTTTGCTGTGGAAGTGCTGATGGAGCCATTGATCATGGGGATAAAAGCTACGCCGGTTGCTTCTTTTATTATTTTGTGCCTGATCTGGATTCCATCCAGAAACTTATCCGTGTTTATTTCGTTTCTCATGGTTTTTCCAGTGGTATATACAAATATTCTGGAAGGAATCAGGCAGACGGACAAACAGCTTCTGGAGATGGCAGATTCCTTTGGCGCGGGAGTGGGAAAAAAATTACAATTTATCTATCTTTCCCAGGTTATGCCATATGCAGTTACTGCCTGTAAACTGGGACTTGGTCTCTGTTGGAAAGCGGGGATTGCGGCTGAAGTAATCGGCATTCCTGCTGGGTCCATCGGTGAAAAATTATACAAAGCTAAGGTGTATCTGGAGACACCAGACCTGTTTGCATGGACAATTGTCATTATTGCAGTGAGTGTGGGATTTGAGAAGATTTTTATGTTTGCGTTGAGAAGAAGTGTGGGAGAATAACCGTAAAAGGAAGCATTTTCGAGAAAATATCCGGGCGAAAATGCTTCCTTTTTATAGGGAGCTTTAAAACCTGCATATCCTGCAGAAAGCCTTTGCTTTAGTCTACTGCGTTTTTTGCGCAGATATCAGCGAGACAGCATCTGTCGCAATAAGGCCTGGTTCTGGCAGTACAGACTTCCCGTCCGTGGTTTACCAGGCGGTGACAGAAGTCATTTCCCTCTTCCGGCGGAATGATTTTCCACAGTGCCATTTCAACTTTCTTAGGATCCTTGATTCCATCCACAAGGCCAATCCGGTTGGTGAGACGAATGCAGTGTGTATCAGTGACAATAGCTGGTTTACCGAATACATCGCCCATGATCAGATTGGCACTTTTGCGTCCTACACCAGGGAGGGCGAGAAGAGCGTCAAAGTCACATGGAACATTGTCATGGTATTTTTCATGCAGGATTTTCATGCATGCGCTGATGTCTCTGGCTTTACTTTTTCCCAGTCCGCAAGGCTTTACAATCGCTTCAATTTCTTCAGGGGTAGCTGCTGCAAGTGCGGCTACGTTCGGATATCTGGCATACAGATCCTGCACTACAACATTGACTCTGGCATCTGTACACTGTGCTGCCAGCCGTACGCTAACCAACAGTTTCCAGGCTTCATCGTAATCAAGAGTGCAATCTGCCAGGGGGTATTCTTTCTTTAATCGATCTATCACTTCAAGAGCGAGTTCTTCCTTTGTCATTTTGTAAAATCCTTTCATGAATGATGTATTCATTGTAATTGGAAATCCTCGATTTTGCAAGTTTATGCTGCTTTATTTTGTAAGAACTTAGGAAAAAAGGTTACTGTGAACTTTGTTCACAAAAAACGCCTCGCGGAACGTTACCAGTGAACAGTAATGGGAAAAAGATCACTGTTGACTCTGCAGACAGTAACAGAAAAAAGTAATACTTCAGAGTGAAAATGTGAATATTGTTATAAAAAAATCCCGCGACAGTTATATATACTGCCACGGGATGCACTTTTTTAGTTCAAATGCCAGATATCTTTATTATACTGCTCAATAGTTCTGTCAGAAGAGAAGAATCCGGCTTCTCCGATATTTACGAGCATTTTCTTTGCCCAGCTGCTGCGGTCTTCATAATCCGCAAATACCTGATCTTTAACTTTAATATAATCTTTGAGATCCAGCAAAGTCATAAACCAGTCTTTATTCAAAAGCTCGTTATAGAAGTTTCTCAGATGTTCCTCTTTACCAAGCTTCAGCATCGGCTCGCTGACAATAAAATCTACATACTTTTTAATATCAGCATCTCCCTCATAAATTGCTCTGGAATTGTAATCCATCTTCTCATAATGCTTGATAATTTCATCACTGGACTCACCAAAGATATAAATATTATCCTTGCCAACCAGATCGCTGATCTCAACATTTGCTCCGTCCATAGTACCAAGAGTAATAGCACCATTCAGCATAAACTTCATGTTTCCGGTACCGCTTGCCTCCTTAGAAGCCAGGGAAATCTGCTCGGAAATATCGCAGGCAGGGATCAGTTTTTCAGCAGCACTTACATTGTAGTTTTCCACCATAACAAGCTTCATATAAGGAGCTACGTCCGGGTCATTCTGAATCAGGGTTTCCAGAGTCAGAAGCAGATGAATGATATCTTTTGCAATGTAATAAGCAGGAGCAGCTTTTGCACCAAAGATGAAAGTAATCGGTCTTTCCGGTTTCTTTCCGTCTTTGATTTCCAGATACTTATAAATGATATAAAGAGCATTTAACTGCTGACGTTTATACTCATGAAGTCTCTTGATCTGGATATCAAAAACACTGTTTTCATCAATCTCGATACCAGTATTTTCCAGAACAAAATCCTTGCAGATCTTCTTTGCATTTGTCTTGATCTCAAGCAGCTGATCCAGAACCTTCTGGTCATCTTTGTAAGCCAGAAGCTTCTTCAGTTCATCGGCATCTTTCTTATAACCCTCTCCAATAAGTGAAGAAATAAACTTGGTCAGCGGCTGGTTGCAATACATTAACCAGCGGCGGAAAGTGATACCATTGGTCTTATTATTGAATTTTTCAGGATAAATTTCATAAAACTGATGCAGCTCGGAGTTCTTCAGAATCTCTGTATGAAGGGCTGCAACACCATTGATTGAGAAGCCATAATGAATGTCCATATGTGCCATATGAACCAGATTATTGCTGTCAATAATAGCAAGATTTTCAGCCGGATATTTGGCTTTTACTTTTTCATCCAGCTTGCGGATGATCGGAACCAGCTGTGGAACAATGTCCTCCAGATAATGGATTGGCCATTTTTCAAGCGCCTCAGCCAGAATTGTATGATTGGTATATGCACATACATGGGAAACGATTTCAGCAGCTTCATCAAAGTCAATTCCACGCTCACCAAGAAGGCGGATGAACTCAGGAATGATCATACTTGGGTGAGTGTCATTGATCTGAACGACAGCATAATCAGCCAGATCATGAAGGTTGCTTCCCTTGGAAACTGCCTCATCCAGAATCAGCTGAGCGGCATTGCTGACCATGAAATACTGCTGGTAAACACGAAGCTTACGTCCATCTTCATCACTGTCATCCGGATACAGGAACAGTGTCAGATTGTGGAGAATATCCTTTTTGTTAAAGGTAATTCCATCATGAACCATGGACTCATCTGCCAGATCAATGTCAAAAAGGTTAAGGTGGATTGCTTTGTTTTCATAGCCTGCAACATCAATACTATACATTGTAGATTTCAGGGAAAAACCTCTGAAAGGAACCATATAAGTTACGTCTGTAGCAGTCAGCCAGGAATCAGGAGTGATCCATGGATTCGGTACTTCATGCTGAAGATTGTCTTCAAAAACCTGTTTGAAAAGTCCGAGATGGTAATTCAGACCAATACCTTCTCCAGGAAGTCCAAGTGTTGCAATAGAATCCAGAAAACATGCAGCCAGACGTCCAAGACCACCATTTCCAAGAGATGGTTCTGGCTCAACGGACTCAATTTCTGCAAGAGATTTGCCATTTTTTTTCAGAAATTCTGCAACCTCATCGTAGATTCCAAGATTGATCAGATTGTTGGAAAGAAGTTTACCAATGAGAAATTCGGCAGAAATATAGTAAATTTTTTTCTTACCATCGTGATAGCCTTTTGCAGCTAACTGCTCTTTTGTATAGGTGAGAAGTGCTTCGTATACTTCCTGGTCGGTACATGCTGCGCAGTCTTTGTGGAACATGTTCTGGATCATAGTTTCTAAAGCTTTCATAATTATTTTCTCCTTTCGAGAGCGTGTGAATGATGCTCGTCTGAAATCCACCGGTATGCCTGATGCCGTGGACATCACCTTTGTTTGATGGTGTTATATTAGCATATTCAGCTCTTGGAAAAATACAACAAAACTGTTCTGTTATGACATTTTTTTGCGGAATTTGTGAGGGGACAGCTGATTGGCTTCCTGAAATTTTTTTATAAAATAACTGGTATTGTTAAAACCTACATCCAGAGCAATGTCCGTCACAGATACATCTGTATGCAAAAGCAGGGACTTTGCCTTTTCAAGTCTGTAGTCATTCAGGTAGGCTGCTGCTGTTTTTCCAGTATATTGTTTGAACAGCTTCATAAAATAGAACTCACTGTAATTGGAAAGACCGGACAGTTCCTTTACAGACAGAGGCTCACGATAATGGGCACTGATATAGTCCAGGACCTTTTTTACAGATAAAAGATTCCTGTTCTGCTCGGCATCTGTAGTAATGATGTAATTTCCTGCCAGCATTTCATAAAAAAGCCCATAGAAAAGTCCTTTCAGCTTCATATAATAGAAGGGCAGTTTTTTATTGTGGCATTTATGGATCTCGCAGAAAAGATGGGAAATATTATTATAATTTTCATTGGCAGGAGTGATCAGATGGGTGAATTCTGCCCGGTTTTCCATAAGCAGGGAGATTACCTTTTCCTGACAGAGATCCCCTGCAGGACCCGCCAGAAAGCTAAGGTCAAACACCACGCTTCTGTAATATAAAATATGTCTGGAATCTGACTTGATTCCATGCAGAACACCGCTGTTGACAATGAGAAGATCTCCTTCTTTCAGACGTAGGGTTTCCCGGTTAAGCCTTGCAAGACCGTTTCCCTTGTCAATACAGATGATCTCCATTTCCTTATGCCAGTGGTTGTATAAGGAGCGGAAAATCTCACAATTATCGGTATAAGTTTCCACTGGCAGCTCAAAAGAACCATGGGTTTCAAGCTCCTTCATGGTTTCGTCTACATTTGGTGAAATATCAGGTATTTTATCTGCCATGACATCCTCCCTGAAAATGAGTATTATCTACAAGCTTCACGAAGCATGCAGAGTTGTGTTATCTATGAACTTTGTTCACAAAAAACGCCTCGCGGAACGTTACCAGTGAACAGTAACGAAATGTAAACAATAGCGAAATTTGTTTGCTTATAATTAATATATGTTATCATTGTCTTGTATTATACGTTATGCGTCAAACCTTCGCAAGTCTGTAGAAATTTTCGAAAATCTGACGCTTTTATTGGAAAAGAAAACCAGGTGGTTTATAATAAGGATTAAAAGAGCTGCTGTTCAGTATCTGCACATTGACAAAAGCGGTTACTTAATATTCGCTCTGGATGTGCAAAAGATATAGCGGAAAGGGAGACATTTTGAAGATAGATTTTAAACATGCAAGAGGCGTTTTTGAGGAGTATTTAAACGGATATGACAGAGAAGATGAAAAGATAAAATTAAAAATCATTCACACATATGGGGTGGTAAAAAGTGCTCGTGAAATTGGTCACAGAATGCACTTGAATGAGGAAGACCAGCAGCTTGCAGAGCTTATTGCCCTGCTTCACGATATTGGAAGATTCCAACAGCTTCGTCTTTATAACAGCTTTTCACCAGACACTATGGATCACGCTGCATTCGGTGTACAATTGTTATTTGAGGGGGAAAATCCGATGATCAGAAGATTCATAGAAGACCGAAGCTATGATGAGCTCATTCGCGTGGCAATTGCCAGACACAGTGATTTCAGGCTGGAAGGAATTCAGGACGAAAGAACTCTTTTCCACGCAAAAATGATCCGCGATGCAGACAAGCTGGACAATTGCAGAGTGAAGCTGCTGGATTCTGTGGAGGCTATGATCGGTGTCCCTCAAGAGTATGCCGGAGAAGGCAAAATATCTCCAAAGGTATGGGAATCCTGCCTGAGAAAAGAGGCAGTTTCATCTCCTGACCGGATTACATCCGTAGATTACTGGATGTCCTATGTAGCGCAGTATTATGACCTGAATTTTAAGGAAACATGGCAGATCATGAAAGAAAAGAATTATATTTCCAGAATTATAAAGCGGTTGGAATATAAGGAGAAAGACACCAGGGAAAAGATGGAAATACTGGAGCAGCAGATGAACGCTTACATGGAGAAAATCCTATGCTGAGCCCTCAGATTTCCTACCAGATCATCCGCAGCAGCCGCAAAACCATGAGCCTGGAAATTAAGGCTGATGGCAGTGTTGTTGTACGCGCGCCTCTCCGTCTTTCCGAAACAAAAATTCAAAAATTTGTGGAAGAAAAACAAGAATGGATCCTGAAAAATCTGGAAAAAATCCAGAAAAGAGATGCACAGAAGGAGAACGTACAAAAGCTGTCTGCCCTGGAAAGACAGCATCTGCAGAATAAAGCCTGCGTGGTAATTCCAAGGCGAGTGGCATATTATGCAGAAAAGTTAGGGGTAAGCTATAGGAAAATTACCCTGCGTCAACAGAAAACAAGATGGGGAAGCTGTGCCGCAAATGGAAATCTGAATTTTAACTGGCTGTTAATTCTGGCACCTCCTGAGGTGCTGGATTATGTGGTGGTCCATGAGCTTTGCCACCGTAGGGAAATGAACCATTCCCAGGCATTCTGGAAAGAAGTTGAGAAGATCCTTCCAGATTACCGGGAAAGACAAAAGTGGCTAAAAGACAACGGCTGGAGATTAATGGAGGAGGGGGTTTAATGAGAAAAAAAGGAAAAAAATGGTTCGGTTTGCTTATTGCAATCGTATTTTTATGTGCATTCTGTGTACCGGTAGCGGCTGCGTCCAAGCTTCCCAGATTACAGGTAAAAAGCACACAGCTTGTAAACAGCAGTGGGAAAAAAGTACAGCTTAGAGGTATCAGCACCCATGGTCTGTCCTGGTATCCAGAGTATGTAAATCAAAGTGCATTTACTTTTATGAAGAAAAACTGGAAGGTAAATGCAGTGCGTCTTGCCATGTATACTGCTGAATATAACGGCTATTGTACCGGGGATGCATCCAATCGGCGTAAGCTGGAAGCGTGTATTGATAACGGTGTAAAATATGCCACAAATGCAGGTATGTATGTGATTATTGACTGGCATATTTTAAGTGATGGAAACCCTCAGCAAAATCAGAAAGAAGCTTTGAAGTTTTTCAAAAAAATGGCAAAAAAATACAAAAATAATACCAATGTGATCTACGAAATCTGTAATGAGCCAAATGGAGGAACATCCTGGAGTACAATAAAAAAATACGCTGAAAAGATTATAAAAGGTATCCGCACCTATGACAAAAAAGCTGTGATTCTGGTAGGAACGCCCAACTGGTCACAGGATGTAGATCAGGCTGCGCTTTCCCCGGTTAGTAAGAAATACAGGAAAAACGTAATGTACACCCTGCACTTTTACGCAGCAACACATAAGGAATGGCTGAGAGATAAAGCACAGGCTGCCCTTGATAAAGGACTGCCGTTATTTGTATCCGAGTTTAGTATCTGTGATGCTTCTGGAAATGGTGGACTTGATAAAGCTGAAGCAAAAAAGTGGCTGACTTTCCTGGATAAAAACAATATCAGCTATATGGCATGGAGCCTGTCAAATAAGGCAGAAAGCTCTGCATTTATAAAATCCGGCTGCAGTAATACAGGAAAATGGTCCTCAAAGAATCTGACAGCAGCAGGAAAATGGATTACAAACTGGTATAAAAAGAAATAAAAAGAAATAAAAAGAACACATTGGAAAGTGTTTTTTTCTATAGTTTTGAGAATTTTGAGCAGTTGCAAATCAAAATATAAATGACTGAAATGGAGTTAATTAAGTGGAAATAATCGCAGATCTTCACATTCATTCCAGATATTCCATGGCAACAAGCAAGCTTGGAACCCCGGAATATCTGGATCTGTGGGCAAGAAAAAAAGGAATTTCTTTAGTGGGAACCGGTGATTTTACCCATCCTGCCTGGCGGGAGGAACTGAAAGAAAAGCTGGTTCCGGCAGAAAGTGGACTGTATCGGTTAAGAGATGAATATGTGCTGGAAGAGGCGAAAATGCTTCCTGGGGGAGCTCCCCGTTTCGTAATTACAGGGGAGATCAGTTCTATCTATAAGAAGAATGGAAAGTGCCGCAAGGTGCATAATGTACTTCTTTTATCCGGCTTTGAAGAAGCAGATAAAATAGCTGGGAGACTGGAAAAGATTGGAAATATTCACTCAGATGGAAGGCCAATACTGGGACTTGATTGTCACGATCTTCTGGAAATTTTACTGGAAAACTGTGCCGATGGAATGTTGGTTCCAGCACATATCTGGACTCCCCACTTCGGACTTTTTGGTGCCGCCTCAGGGTTTGATACCATGGAAGAATGTTTTGAAGATCTTACTTCATATGTTCATGCTGTGGAGACGGGATTATCTTCAGATCCACCTATGAACTGGCGTTTATCTGCACTTGATGGACTTCAGCTGATCTCAAACTCAGATGCACATTCTCCATCAAAGCTTGGAAGAGAGGCTAACTTACTGGACATTGAATTGTCCTATCAGGGACTTTATGGTGCTGTCCAATATGGAAAAGGTCTTCTTGGAACACTGGAATTTTTCCCGGAAGAGGGCAAATATCACTATGACGGACACAGAAAATGTCACATCTGTCTGAGCCCGGAAGAAGCAGAAAAGTATCATGGAATATGTCCTATATGTGGGAAAAAACTGACTATGGGAGTGAATCACAGAATTATGGATCTGGCTGATAGAGAAAATGGGTTTGTGAGAAAAAATGCCAGACCTTTTGAGAGCATTGTACCTCTTCCTGAGGTGATTTCTGCCTGTGTTGGAAAGGCTGTAACCACCAAAACAGTCACTGGTGAATATGAAAAGATGCTTCAGAAACTGGGAAATGAATTTGATATTTTAAGGGAAATTCCCATTGCGGATATTGAGAAAGAAAGTAGTCACATGATTGCTTCAGGCATTCGGAAACTTAGAAACAGAGAAGTAATCTGTAAACCTGGATTTGACGGCGAGTATGGGAAAATCTGTCTGTTTTGAGGAAAAGGCTGTTTTTTGAAAAAATATAGATGAATGTGGTATAAGGAACGGTGAAATGATAGAAAATAAGAGAATTAAAATTGGAATTATTTCAGATACACATGGTCTTTTACGGACAGAAGTTCTGGACATATTACAGTCCTGTGACTGCATTTTTCATGCTGGAGATGTGGACAGACCGGAGCTTCTGGATACTATAAGATCATTGGGCGCTTTATATGTAGTGCGAGGAAACAATGATGGATACTGGGCACAGAATCTGCGAAGAAGCTTGAACTTTACAGTTGGAAATGTGAAATTCTTTATGGTTCATGACAGGAAAGATGTTGCCTGGGAGTTAGGGGATACCCAGGTGGTGATTTTTGGACACAGTCATCAGTATTTTGCAAAAGAAATTGACGGAAGGCTGTGGCTGAACCCTGGAAGCTGCGGCAGAAGCCGCTTTGGTGGAGACGTGACCATGGCAGTTATGACCGTGGAAAACGGCAGCTGGCAGGTGGAAAAAATCGTGCTCTGAACAGTTGCAATGTGGAAAAAAGGAATATCCAGAACACAGTTTTACAATTATGTTGTAGAAAAATTGGGAAAAACAGGGGAGAGAATTGTCGAAAGATGACATTGCAATTTTAACAAGATAATGTATAATAGGGCAGAAGAAAAAGCCATGAAAGAAATGAGGATTTGCAGTGGAGAAAAAAGAAATCGATGTAAAATTCATTGTAGGAATTGTCATTCTTCTGGTGATCTTTGGCGTAGTAGGCGGCTCGTTCTGGAATCTGGTTGCCAGACAGGCACAGAAAGACAAACAGGAGGAAGCCCGTCTGGAAAATGAAGCCATAAGAGCTATTTATGTGGAAGCCGGAGATATACTGAAGGAAATGGTATTCGTAGATATGGATAAAAAAACTGTTTTCAAGGCAGCGATTCCCAAGGAAGGAATTTATAACAAAAATGATAAATTAATTGCCGGGGATACCTTGGAAAATGGAGATATGGTGAAAATCTACGGTGACAGAAATATGACAAGATCTATCCCTGCACAGTATCCAGGGATTACAAAGATGAAGCGAAATGGCAGGGCTTCTCTTGAGGAGCTTCAGCCTTATCTGGAAATTGCAAATGAACTTCTTTGTGGAGACAGCGAGGAGGAAGACAAAAAGTGAAGTATCTGAGGCAATTTTGTATTATTTTGCTGGTTTCAGCGTTGGGTGAGGGATTACATATCCTTTTGCCTCTTCCGGTACCGGCCAGTGTATATGGTCTTGTGCTGATGCTTGGAGCACTTGCAAGCGGAATTCTGAAACTTGAGCAGGTAGAGGAAGCAGCAGATTTTCTGGTTGAAATTATGCCGGTTATGTTCGTTCCTGCAGGTGTGGGACTTTTGGAAGCGTGGGGTGATCTGCAGCCAATCTGGCTTCCTGTTGTGCTCATAACAATTCTGACAACCGTCATTGTAATGGTAGTTACTGGACGCAGTACTCAGTTTGTGATCAGAAAGGACAGGGGGAAAGATAAGAAATGATAAATTTTATAGAAAATTCCCTGTTTTTCGGGGCGGCATTAAGTCTGGCTGGATATGAGGTCGGTCTTTTGCTGAAGAAAAAGTTTAAAATGGCGCTGTTTAATCCTCTTTTGATTGCAATTCTATGTGTAATGGGAATGCTTCAGCTTATGCAGGTGGATTATAAGACCTACAATGCAGGCGGTCAGTATATCAGTTATCTGCTTACTCCTGCTACAGTATGTCTTGCGGTACCGCTTTACAGACAGCTTACTCTGCTTCGTAAGAATCTGAAAGCTGTCGTTATAGGAATTGTTTCCGGTGTACTTGCAAGTATGGTCAGTGTCTTGATTTTTGCAAAGCTGTTTGGACTTTCCCATTCGGAGTATGTTACTCTGCTTCCGAAATCCATTACTACAGCCATTGGAATGGGTGTATCGGAAGAACTTGGCGGACTTGTTACGATCACGGTTGCAGTTATTATTATCACTGGTGTGCTGGGAAATGTGATTGCGGAGGCAGTCCTTAAAGTGGCAAAAATTGAGGAGCCTATCGCGAAAGGTCTGGCACTTGGAACTTCAGCCCATGCCATAGGTACATCTAAGGCAATGGAACTGGGTCCTGTAGAAGGTGCTATGAGCAGCCTGGCAATTGCCGTTGCCGGACTTCTTACTGTTATCGCCGCTTCTGTGTTCGCCGGATTTATGTAAAAACATGTTTGTGGATTAACTACTATGAAAGTATAGCGAATAAATAAGCCTGTAGACATGTTCATTTAGATTTTGTAAAAAGTAAAACGTCTGATTCTGTTTGAAACAGGTTCAGACGTTTTTTTATCACTTAAAAACGAACAGATATTCGGAAACTACTGATTCATACCGTTTTATAGGACTGATATTGTGGTAGACTAGTCTCATAAAGAAAATATGTTCGGAAAATACGTTCGGTATTTGATGGCGGATGATATTGGAGTTTGGGAAACGGAGGAGATATTATGTGGAAATCAGGCAGAAATATTAACAGCAGAAGAGCTGCCCTTGCAGAGGGATATATGGAGGATACACAGGAGAGCCGCGGCAGGAAATTTTCCGGGAGCACAGCCATGATACTGGGACTTTTTATTACGTTGGAGCTCATGATCGGGGGAGCTATGATCTTTAATTATGATTTTCATGGTGCAGATCTTATTGCTCTGCTCTTTGCTTTTATGGTATTATATTCTGGAGTCGTAGCAGTATTGACAGATAAATAGGAGTAAGGATATGCCAAAATCTTTCCAGCAGAAACTGAAAATTTTATATCTTATGCGAGTCTTTTCTGAGAAAACAGATGAGGCACATCCCATGAGTGTGAAAGATCTGATTTCCTATCTGGAGAGTCTGGGAATTCATGCAGAGCGGAAGACGATATATGACGATATAGAGACTTTGCGTGTGTTCGGAATGGATATTATGAATCGAAGAGAGAGACCGTCAGGTTTTTATCTTGCAAGCCGTGAGTTTGAGACTGCAGAGCTGAAGCTTCTTGTAGATGCTGTTCAGTTTTCCAGATTTCTTACTGTTGGGAAATCGCGGCAGTTGATCCAGAAACTGGAGCACCTTACCAGTATTTATCAGGCCAAAGACCTGCAGCGGCAGGCAATCGTACTGGATCAGGTGAAGAATACAAACGAGAGCATTTATTATAATGTAGATGAGATACACAGAGCAATTTCACAGAACAGACAGATCAGCTTTCAGTATACAGAATGGACAGTGTCCAAGGAGAGACATCTGAAGAAAGGTGGAGCTCGCTATCAGATCAGTCCATGGCAGATGATATGGCAGGATGGTAATTATTATCTGATAGGAGTCGATGAGAAGAGTGGCATTGTGAAGCATTACCGCGTAGACAAAATGTTGAAGATCCTTACAGAGAATGAAGCAAGAAATGGTGCCGAACTCTTCCGGAAATTTGACAGTGCCAGATTTGCTGCCGGTACTTTTGGAATGTTTGGAGGCCGTGAAGAGAAAGTTAATCTGGAATTTGAGAACCATCTTGTTGGTGTAATGATTGATCGATTTGGTCAGGATATTATGATTATGTCCAAGGACAATGAGCACTCCGTCACCAGGGTACAGGTGAATGTAAGTACACAGTTTTATGGCTGGCTTGCTGCCCTTGGAAATAGCGTGAGAGTGATTTCACCGGAGAATGTGCGAAAAGAATACCGGGATTTTTTAAGAAAAGCCCTGGAGAATTATGAAGGATAAAAGCATGACGGTTAAATCCAGACTTTTGGAGTTATTAGAACAGCATAAAGGTGAAACTTTATCTGGCGAGGATATTGGCAGGGAGCTTTCCTGTACACGAGCCGCAGTTTGGAAAGCTGTGAACAGTCTGCGCCAGGAAGGATACCCCATTGAGGCCGGACCGAATAAGGGATATATGCTTGCAAGAGAGAGTAATCTGATTTCAGCAGAGGGAATCAGACTTTTTCTGGAGGATCCACAGGTTGAGATAAAAATATTTGATGCAATCAGCTCTACCAATCTGGAGGCCAGGCAGCTGGCTGTGAGCGGAATGGCTGGACACGGCTCTTTTGTTGTTGCCATGGAGCAGACAGCAGGAAGAGGACGAAGAGGCAGGGAGTTTTATTCTCCTAAAGGCAGTGGGATTTATCTCAGTGTTATTCTGGAACCGAAGGGGACACTGGAGGGCAGTCTTCTGATCACTACTGCAGCAGCTACTGCAGTGTATAAGGCTGTGAAAGAAGTATGCGGTGTAAAACTTGGAATTAAATGGGTAAATGACCTGTACAAGGATAACCGTAAGGTTTGTGGTATTCTTACAGAGGCGGTCACAGATTTTGAAAGTGGAAATATAGAATTTGCAATTGTAGGAATTGGGCTGAACCTGTACGTTGAGCAGGAACAATTCCCCAAAGAGCTTCAGGAAATTGCCGGAGGAATCTATGAAGATGAACAATCCTCCAGAACTGCGGACAGGAACCGCCTTGCAGCGCAGATTGTGAACTATCTTCTGGAAGAAACCCGGGAATTGAAATTGTCGGAAGAATACGTGGAACATAATATTGTTCCAGGAAATGAAATTACAATTACAGATAATAAAAGCAGCAGAAGTGCCAGAGCATTAGCGATTTGTCCAGATGGGAAATTGCTGGTTCAGGAGACTGATGGCACTCAGAGTAAGCTGGCTTTTGGAGAAATCTCAATAAAAATACCGCCGATAAAATAGATTTATCGGCGGTAAAGTTATCAGAAATACTATGCGGCAGATACGTGACTTTCATTGGAAACGCTACTCTATTTTGCAGAATCATTGTCTGGTTCAGCAGTAATGGATGGTTGAACTGAAGTAGTATCCGAAATTTCGATATCAGTATTCTTTATTACATTATCTACATTCTGGGCAGGCTGTGTTGTTGAAGACACTGCTGAGGCAGGTGCTGATTTTGTATTCATTTGTGGAGCGCTGTTATCAACAGGCTGTTGATAAGGACGATATGGCTGCCAATAATGTTCTGACACATCTTTTTTACAATCAGCTTTTTCGTCAGGAGAGATGCTTTTGATTTTTCCTGTAAGAAGCTGATAACCGGCAACGATGATCAGAATTCCAATGATAACAGAAGGAATCTGGTACATGATATCCTGTATAATAATAGCCAGAGAATTTGGTAAAATCCAGAAGAGCAGATCACGGAAACCATTCCAGAAAACAGCAACTCCGAAAACAATCAGGAGAATTGCCGCAATTTTAATATGTTTTTGCGAGAGCCTGATATTATTCTGAAATATACGGTCAAGATGCAGAATATAGTTATCCTCTATCGCGTAAAATTCTTCTTCCGGCAGTTCTTTCAAGTTATGAACATGGAAGAAACTGTAGAACCATAATACAGGAAGAAAGATAACCAGAGAGGAGATATTAAGCCCTCCGGCAATTGCGATAATAGCCCAGAATAGAGTCATAATGCTGATTCCCTGCTTAAAGAATCCCATATACATTTCTCCCGCACCAGGAATCAGGGAAGAGATAAAAAGCAGGAATCCCTTTTTTTGTTTTTGCATGTTAGTTACCTCCGTTTGTTATTGTATTTGAAATAGAATTAATGTAGTTGACAACTTTCTGGGGAGCATCAGAGATTCCATCTGTAATTCCATTTGAAAAATTACGTAATGAAGTTCTAATTTCCCGGCGCGTTTCAGATGATTTGGCTGTGGACTGCGGAAGCTGAGGCGAGACGAAGTCCATTTGCCCAAGGCTGAACAACATAACCAGTGCAAGTACGACTCCGACTACAGTGCGGAGCCCCTCATAGAAAAACCGCATTTTATAGGTAGCATCCGATGCTGTTTTCTGTATCTGAATATCAGGAGCTGTAACACGTTCCATAATTGTTTCTTTCAGATAGGCGGGAGCTGAGGATGCATGATCTGTATATTCGTCCGCAAGCTGGTTAAGACAGTAGTCGCAGTGCTTCATATGTTCCAGAAATGCAATGATTTCATCAGTGTTCATCTCTTCATTTTGAAAATTATTCAGGTCATTACTATTGATATGCATTTAATCGCTCCTTTCTGCCAACATTTTTTTCAACATGTTTTTTGCACGATATAGCTGTGTCTGAATGGTCTTAGGGTTTTTGCCTTCTTTTTGCGATATTTCTGTTACGGACATCTGTTTACAGAAATGAGCAATGGCAATTTCCTTGTAAGGACTTTTCAGGCCGCTGCATATCCGAAATACCTGCTGTTCTGAATCAGACTGCAGATACTGTTCCTCTGGGGAAGAATGATTCTCCAGATCAGGAAGCTGTGAGAAATAAATATCTTCCGTTGGAATTGAACGGCGTCCGGCAGCTTTTAGGAAATCAAGGCATTTGCGTACTGCAATTTTGCTAAGCCAGGCTTTTTCATAAAGCCCATCGAAGTGGGCGAGACTTTTGTAGGCAGACAGGAATACCTCTTGAGTGAGGTCTTCTGCATCGAAAGGATTACCTACTGATTTCAGACATATGGAATATATCAGATTCTGGTATTGGTCAATCAGATATTCCAGATATTCTTCCTGTGAAATGTTATCAGCCTCCTTCCTGTCCGTTCTCTAATTATAACGCGACTGCCTGATAAAGTTCTTCAAAAATAAATAAAAATTTTGTAATTATTCAGCTGGTACTATTTTGCAAGGTGTTTTTACTATAAAAGTCCCGGATGGAAACCATGAATGAGCCATGCTTGCATGAGAGAATTCATAGATATCGGATGGGCTAGAGCGTGTTTGAAAAATCATTCCCGCAATCTGCACGCCCCACTTTGTGGGAGATTGCGGTATATTTGAACACGTCCTGAAATGACTAAATACAAAGAAAAAATAAAAATTGCGGGAAGAGCATAAATAGACTATAATCAGTTTCGTGAATAAAAGATAGAAATAAATCCTGCTGTTTAATTTATGAAAGAAGGAGCATTTATGTACGATACAAAAAAGTTATATTATGAAGATGTATATAAAAAAGAATTTACCGCCAAGGTGTTGGAGTGTCGTGAGAGAAAGAAAGGCTATGAAATAATTTTAAACCAGACAGCTTTTTATCCAGAAGGAGGCGGACAGCCCAGTGACACCGGTATATTAGGCGGAATAAATGTTAAGGAAGTTCATGAGAAGGATGGAGAGTTAGTTCATTATACAGATGGGCCTTTGGAAGTTGGTATGGATGTAATAGGAAAAATTAACTGGGGCAGAAGATTTGACCTTATGCAGCAGCATTCCGGAGAGCATATTGTAAGTGGGCTGGTACATGAAGCATTTGGATATGACAATGTGGGATTCCACATGGGAAGCGATGTGATCACCATCGATTTCAGCGGAATGCTGGATGAAGAACAAATGGCCGAAATCGAAGCGAAAGCGAATCAGATTATCTGGGAAAATCAGGAAGTTGAGATTTTTTATCCTACAGAGCAGGAACTTAAAAATCTGGATTACAGAAGTAAGAAAGAGCTTTCCGGATGGGTTCGTATTGTGCGCTTCCCAGGAGCAGATACCTGCGCGTGCTGTGGAACTCATGTGACGCGTACTGGAGAAATTGGAATGTTGAAGTTGCTTTCTGTGGTGAAATTCCGTGAGGGGGTTCGTATGGAAATGCTGTCAGGTAAGCGAGTGCTTGATTATCTGAACATGGTAAATGAACAGAATCGTCAGATTTCCGTGAAGTTGTCTGCGAAAATGGACAAAACAGCGTCAGCGGTAGCAAGGCTTCAGGATGAAAATTTTGCTCTGAAGGGAAGCGTACATGCGTTAGAAGAAGAATTTATCGTTGGCGAAGCTGCTAAATGGAAAGAAAAAGAGAATGTGGTTTTATTCCAGGAAGGAATGGAAGCAGGAAGCGTTCAGAAGCTTACAGATGCAATTTTACAGGTTTGTAAGGGGCGTTGTGCAGTATTCTCCAGGAATGCAGATGGAAGCTATAAGTATGCTATGGGAGAAAAAGACGGAGACTTACGTCAGTTTACAAAAGAGATGAATGCAGTATTGAATGGCAGGGGAGGCGGTAAGCCTTTCTTTGTACAGGGGTCTGTGCAGGCTTCCGAGAAAGAAATTCGAGCCTTTTTCGAAAATAAATAGCAGTTGTTCAGTTCCTTCGCAAAAGCACCTTGCGGAATAGCACCCGCTGAATAGTTGCAATAAAGAATAAAAGAGGATTGAAAAAATCCGTATTAGAGCGTGTTTGAAAAAGCATTCCCACAATCTGTACGCCCCACTTTGCGGTATATTTTGCTCGAATTCGGTTGTCGTAGCTCGCTACGGCGCCCTCATCCGGACAAAATCTCCCACAAATTGTGACGAAC
>OLOP01000258.1_pt1 | contig 42872 bp, 37 predicted proteins | sample 1672381 | NCBI WGS metagenome assembly OLOP01 (sample SAMEA3136678, study PRJEB25190) | human gut metagenome | biome: human gut; feature: human-associated habitat; material: faeces | place: Austria | collected 2013 | reverse complement strand
CGTTAGAGTTTATTTTCACAAAAAGTGCACAGGCAAGCCGTATATCGAAGATAGGTTTGCCTGTTATTTATTATAGCTATAAATTAAATTTTTAAATATATAAATAATATTTTGCACGTTCCGGACAATTTGTCGACAATCTGAGGGTATTGCAAAATGCAATACCCTTTTTATACGAAATTTTTACGAAAGGATATAAATAATGAACGTAAGAGAATTACTCGGCAAGAGAATGCTGTTTTTTGACGGCGGTATGGGTTCAATGCTGCAAAAAAACGGTATGGGTGCGGGTGAAATTCCCGAACTTTTAAACCTTACAAATGCCGCTTTAATAGAAAAAATACATACCGAATATCTTGAAGCGGGCGCAAATATCATAACCACAAATACCTTCGGTGCAAACCCGTTAAAATCAGAAGAAATCGGCGAAAGCCTTGATATGATTATCGCCGCCGCAATAGGCATTGCAAGAAAGGCGGTAAACAGTTTTCAATCAGAGGAAAATCCGCGATTTGTTGCATTCGACATCGGTCCTTGCGGTAAATTGTTAGAGCCTTTGGGCGACCTTTCTTTTGATGATTGCTATGACGCATTTGCGAAAATCGCAAAAACTGCCGAAAAATGCGGTGCCGACCTTGTTATAATAGAAACAATGTCTGACACTCTTGAGGCAAAAGCCGCCGTACTTGCAGTAAAGGAAAACACTTCACTCCCTATTTTCTGTACAATGACGTTTGACGAAAGCTATAAAACGCTTACGGGCGGTGACGTCAAGGTTATGTCGGCGATTATGGAAGGACTTGGTGTTGATTGTGTCGGTATAAACTGCGGTCTTGGTCCTGCTCAAATCGGTGAAATGATGACTGACCTTGCTGAAATTTCTTCAATTCCTATAATGGCACAGCCAAACGCAGGTTTGCCGCAAATCGAAAACGGCAAAACAGTTTACAATGTATTACCGAAACAATTTGCAGACGAATGTGAACATATGGCAAAGCTTGGTGCGTCTGTTCTCGGCGGTTGTTGCGGTACAACACCTGACCATATAAGAAGTCTTGTTGAAAAATGCAAAAACTACAAACCGATAGTCGAAGAAAAAAACATCACTGTCGTTGCGTCATATTCAAAAACGGTTGTACTCGGAAAAGGTCCTGTAATTGTCGGCGAACGTATCAATCCGACAGGTAAGAAAAAGTTTAAAGAAGCACTTAGAAACGGCGACATAGACTATATTCTAAACGAAGCATTTGCACAACGTGACGCAGGTGCGCACATACTTGACGTAAACGTCGGACTGCCTGAAATTGACGAATGTTCGACAATGGAAAAAGCAGTTAAGGCTATCAGTGCCGCTGTAAATCTTCCTTTACAGATAGACAGCTCCGACCCTGTAACAACCGAACGTGCATTGCGTATTTACAACGGTAAACCTATGGTAAACTCCGTAAACGGCAAGGAAGAAAGCATAAAAGCAATTATGCCGATAGTACAAAAATACGGCGGTGTACTTGTCGGACTTTGTCTTGACGAGGAAGGTATCCCTCCTACTGCCGAACAAAGATTTGAAATTGCAAAAAAAATCCGTGACAGAGCGTCAGAATACGGCATAAAGCCGAAAAACCTTGTAATGGACGCACTTACTCTTACAATTTCGGCACAGCAAAAAGAGTCTGCCGAAACAATCAAAGCATTGAAAATGATAAAGGACCGGCTTGGTATTTGTACAACGCTTGGCGTATCTAACATATCATTCGGACTTCCGCGCCGAGAAATAGTCAACGGAACATTCTTCGCATTGGCACTTAACAACGGTCTTGACGCCTGTATTATCAACCCGTGTGCCGATTCAATGATTAACACCTATCGTGCATTTATGGCACTTTCGTGCTATGACGCGGATTGTCAGGAATATGTAAGCAAATATGCGGGTACAAAGTCACAGACAACCGTAACAAAAGAAAATCAGGCGGAAGAAAAAGCTGAAAATGTCAATCCGCTTTTCGATATAATCATAAAAGGTCTTAAAGACCAGTCGTTTGACGAAACAGTTCGTCAGCTTGAAACTACCGATCCGATGGACATTATCAACAACATACTTGTTGAAGCACTTAACGTTGTCGGTCGTGAGTTTGAAAAAGGTACAATGTTCCTACCTCAGCTTATGATGAGTGCAGAAACCGTCAAAAATTCATTTGACGCAATCAAGGCTCACATTGACCAAAGCGGCGAAGCACAGGAAAGCAAAGGTAAAATCTTGGTTGCAACGGTTAAAGGCGATATTCACGACATCGGCAAAAACATCGTAAAGGTGCTTTTGGAGAACTACGGTTATGATGTTTATGATTTAGGCAAGGACGTACCGCCCGAACTTATTGTCGAAACATTAAAAGAAAACGACATTCACATATGCGGACTTTCCGCACTTATGACTACAACAGTAGTAAGTATGGAAGATACAATCAAAGCAATTCGTGCGGCAGGACTTGATACAAAAGTATGGGTCGGAGGTGCGGTGCTTACACAGGAATATGCCGATATGATAGGTGCGGACAAATACTGCAAAGACGCACTTTCTTCGGTAACTTACGCAAACGAATTTTTCGGAAATTAATAAAAATTGAGAGTCCGGCGACAAATTAATCTAAGCAGATAAATCAAATGTCGATTTATCTGCTTTATTTTTTTGCAATAATGACAGATTTGAATTGACAAAAAGCAAAAAGAATGTTATAATCAATTCATAGTGAACAAATAGGAAAATAGGAGTATAAAATTACGGTATGGAAAATCAATTTGAACGAACGGAACTTCTTTTAGGAAAAGATGCCATACAGAAACTGAAAAATGCACACGTTGCGGTTTTCGGTGTAGGCGGTGTAGGCGGTTTTGTTGTCGAGGCACTCGTTAGGAGCGGTGTAGGCGAAATAGACGTTATAGACAAAGACACCGTTTCGCTTTCAAACATAAACCGACAGATAATCGCACTTCACAGTACTGTCGGACAACCTAAAGTCGAAGTTATAAAAAATCGTGCATTGGATATAAATCCAAATGTAAAAATAAACGCGTTTGAAACATTCTTCTTGCCCGATACGGCAGATATGTTTGATTTTTCAAAATATGATTACGTTGTTGACGCAATAGACACCGTAAAAGGTAAAATTGAAATAATACTTCGTGCCGAAAAAGCCGGAGTAAAAATTATCAGCTCTATGGGTGCGGGAAACAAGCTTGATCCGACACTTTTTGAAGTTTCGGACATTTACAAAACGTCCGTATGTCCTTTGGCGCGCGTTATGCGCCGCGAGCTTAAGGCAAGAGGTATAAAAAAATTAAAGGTAGTTTATTCAAAAGAAGAGGCTATCAAAATTCCGTCACCGGACGGCGAAAGACCTGTTCCGGGAAGTATTGCGTTTGTACCGTCAGTTGCGGGATTGATTATAGCCGGAGAAATAATTAAAGATTTGGTTAAGGAGGAATAACATTGAAAATTTCAACTAAAGGCAGATACGCCGTAAGGCTTATGCTTGACGTTGCAATTCACGGTATGGATAAAAACGTTTCTATGCGTGATGTTGCAGAACGTCAAAATATATCAATAAAATATCTTGAACAAATTGTGAGTATCCTTACCCGTGTGGGATACTTAAAGAGTGTGCGTGGTGCCCAAGGGGGTTACCGACTCACAAAAGCACCGTCAGAATACACAATCGGAGATATTTTGCGTACAACGGAGGGAACACTTTCACCTGTATCGTGTCTTGAAGATGAAGAAAATACTTGTCCGCGAGTTTCTGTGTGTCCGACAATAAAGCTTTGGAAAGGGCTTTATGATGTTATCAATAAATATGTTGACAGCATTACTCTTGAAGATTTGGTAAACGAAAGTATTACAATCAATTCACCTGATTTTTGTATATAAAAATAACGGACGGCTATGGTTCGTCCGCTGCGAATACAGTGTGTAGGGGCGATCATTGGTCGCCCTTTTTTAATTTTCAGTATTGTGCCACCCCTCAGTCAACTTCGTTGACAGCTCCCCTCAAGGGGAGTCTTTTTTTGCCTCTCCTTGAGGAGAGGTGGCACGAAGAGTGGTGGCTTTTGCGGGATGTCGTGGGACGCCGTCACCTACTAACAAACCACTTAGGCGACCAATGATCGCCCCTACGAATGTTCGCATTTAGGACGTCGTGGGTGCCGTCCCATACGAAGTAAGGTATTTACTTATTAATTACTTCCCCGATATTATTAATCTGAATTGAAATAGTTCCGTCATCGTTATTTATAAATTCGATATACTCATTATTTTGATAATATTCAGCCGGGAAAATAACTTCAACACCGATATCCGTTACAATTTTCACGTTTGACGCCAATTTCTTTGTAACATAGCTGTTCACTTCAACCTTTTGAGGTACGTTTGCTTTCTCAATTTTGTCGATAAACTCACTTTTCATACCCGGTTTACCGTCAAAAATTTTATCGGCAACCTGTTCGGTATCAATAAATTCCGTTTCGCCCTCCTCAATATTTTCGGTGATGTATTCTTTCATTTTTGAAAGTGTTTCGATTGTATCGCCGCCGTTTTCTTCCGTAACCTTTTTCGCAATTTTACATACTGCATTTACCGATTCTCTTGAAGAAATATCATAAATACATTCAAGCAATACATCTGCGATAAGGTCGGTTGTTTCACCGTCGATTTTGCGTTTTTTGCCGAGATATTTAATTGAAAAATCATCTTCAAATATAAACGCACATTCCGCAATTTTTTGTGAAGTAGTCGGCAAAATCGCATAATGGTTTATAATCTGATTTTTCACTTTACCGTCGTCCTGCAAAACTTGGTGTGTATACCCTATTTTATTTTCACACTTCAAAACCGCAAGCAACGGACGTTCATTAATCATACAATCGCAAACTATAAGGTCGGACGAATCGGGCTTATCCGATTGAGTAACCCCCTCATAAACGCGTTGTGCAATAAATTTCGACATTGTAATAAAATAATTTTCGTCCTTTATATACTCTGCCAAATGATATTTAAAACCGCTGTTTTCCGAAAATTCGGCATTTCGCATACTTGCGTCCTCAAAAACTTTTTCTATATGCTTTGTAATAAAACTGTTTATACTTGCGTCTGTAACATCAAGTTCTTCTTCCGAGTACACACTCACACCCGAATTTGCGTCAAGTATATGTACAATCGCTCTTTTTAATGATGCTATCATTTTATCAATCCTTTCAAATCAAGTAAAATTCATTATACCACATCACTCAAAAAAAGTAAACATTGACAAACATAACTTTAGTGTTTATACTAAAAATATCTAACAGAAACGGCGGTGAAATTATGCAAAAATATAAGGATAAATCTTTGAATATCGAAGAAAGAATTGACGATTTACTCTCTAAAATGACAAACGAAGAAAAGGTCGGTCAAATGTTGCAAGTCAGCTACAACACGTTGAGCAAAGAAGATTACGAAAAGTACAAAAATCTCGGTATCGGCTCATTCCTGCACGTTTTGGGTGATGAGGCAGACGATATAAAAGAACGCGCAGAAAAGACACGGCTCGGCATACCTCCGATATTCGGCATTGACGCAATTCACGGTCACTGTCTTTTAAACGGTGCAACAGTGTTTCCGTCACAGCTTGCAATGTCATCAAGTTTCAATCGCAAGTTAATACACGATATGGGCAAGGCTACTGCCAAAGAAGTTGCGGCAGACGGTCTTGACTGGACATTCTCCCCCGTTTTATGTATCGCAAGAGATTTAAGGTGGGGACGCGTAAACGAAACATTCGGTGAGGACAGTTATGTTATAGGCGAACTCGGCAAAGCCATAATTGAGGGATACGAAGAAGACAATTTGATTATTGCGTGCGCAAAGCATTACATTGCATACGGTGAGGCAACAGGCGGACGTGACGCGTACGACAGTGAGGTCAGTGAAAGAAAAATCAGAGAAGTATTCCTACCGCCGTTTGAAAAAGCCGCAAAAATCGGTTGCGGCTCGGTTATGACCGCTTACGGCACCGTTGACTCCGTTCCGCTTAACGCCAATCCGCGTATGGTAAGAGAAATTCTTAAAGACGAAATCGGTTTTGACGGATTTGTTGTGAGCGATTACGAAAATGTCTTAAATCTTGTCACCAGGCAATTCATAGCCGAAAATTTAAAAGACGCGTCCAAACTGTCGATTGAGGCAGGCAACGATATGAGTATGAATACGCACGAATTTTACGATTGCGTTTCAGAACTTATAGAGGACAACGAAATTGACATAAAATATATTGATGACGCGGTAAGAAGAATACTAAGAGCAAAATTCAGAATAGGTCTTTTTGACGGTAAAAAGACAGTTGACAGAAGCGTCATAAACTGCAATGAACACAAAAAACTTAACCACAAACTTGCACAGGAAAGTGCGGTTTTACTTAAAAATGACGGTACACTGCCGCTGAAAGAAAACAAAACCATCGCCGTTATAGGACCTAATGCGGACGACATAAGAGCGATTTACGGCGATTGGACATATTTTTCACACCCTGTTCCGAAAGAAAACGTTACACCTATGGGCGACTACTACACGATACGTCGCGGTATGGAGGAAGTATTCGGAAAAGAGAATATTTTATACAGCAAAGGCTGTGACATTTTAGGTGAAGAAAATTATATTGATGACGCGGTAAAAATTGCCGAAATGGCTGATGTGGTTGTATGCGTAATCGGCGACTGTCTTGCTCAAAACGGCGAGTATCGCGACAGAGCCGACCTTGAATTATCGGGTTATCAAACAGAACTTGTCAAAAGTCTGATTGACACGAAAAAACCCGTAATAGCCGTACTTGTAAACTGCAAACCGCTTTGCATATCGTACCTAAAAGAAAACTGCAATGCAATTATCGAGGACTTTAACGGCGGTGACTTTGCCGGTTTGGCGGTTGCGGAAATGATTGGCGGTAAATTTAATCCGAGCGGTAAATTGACAATTTCTTTCCCACGTCACAGTGCCCAAACACCTTGCTACTACAATCAATACGAGGGTTGGCACGGCGGTCAGTATGTTGATTTGGAAAAAGGCTATGTATACGAATTCGGTGACGGTCTTTCCTACTCCGAATTTGAATATTCAAACCTACGCTTATCCCAAAACACAATAAAAAATGAGGAAGAAATAACCGTATCGGTTGATGTTACAAACAAAGGCAATATGGACGGCAAAGAAACCGTACTTATGTTCGTCAACGACGTCATAAGCTCCGTCCTCACACCGACAAAACAATTAAAAGGTTTTGAAAAGGTATTTATAAAAGCAGGCGAAACAGTAACGGTAAACCTAAAATTAAACATAAAAGACCTTGCAATCGTGACGAGAGATTTGGAATATATCGTTGAAAAAGGCAAGTTTGAAATTATGGTCGGCAGAAATACAAAAGAATATTTAAAAGATATTTTATCGGCAGAAGAAAACATAAAATTATAATTGAGCCTATCGACAAAACTGCAACGGTTTTGTTTAAAATCTGAATTTTTTATCACTCATAATATAAAAATTATGAGTGATTTTTTTGATAAAATTCGACTGATAATGAATATTTTAATCTCAAAATTCAATAATATACAAAAAATTTGTTTTAACATAAATATAAGTATCTAACAGTAACAATTCTGTATAAAAACAGTTGACAATTAGCTTATTCGCTGATAAAATAAAAGTAGTACGATAATATATTTGTACATATTCCGCCATAAAATGACGGACAAAACAGCACCATCTTTTCAAAAAAGCATTAGCTTTTAGAAAATTCGATTTTCCACAAGACAAATCAAATATGGTGGTTTTTTCGGCACAGAAAATCGGTGTGCCAATATTTATTACATTAAATTTCAAAGGGGGAATTTTTTTGAGAATGACCGGTGCTGAAATGGTTGTTAAAACACTTGAAAAGAACGGCGTTAAGGTTGTATTCGGTTATCCGGGTGCAGCTAACTGTCCTATTATAGATAAGCTGTCCTTTTCTTCCATAAAGCATATCCTTACTCGTAATGAGCAGGGTGCGGCTCATATGGCTTCCGGCTACGCAAGAGTTACGAAACAGGCTGGTGTCTGTACCGCAACTTCAGGTCCGGGTGCTACAAACCTTATAACAGGTATCGCAACCGCATATATGGATTCTATTCCGATGGTTGCACTTACAGGTCAGGTTGCTACAAAGCTAATCGGTAAAGATGCTTTCCAGGAAGTTGACATTACAGGTGCTACGTTGCCTTTTACAAAGCACAGCTACCTTATAAAAGACGGACTTGACATTCCGCGTGTTGTAAATGAGGCATTTCATATTGCAAACACAGGCCGTCCGGGTCCTGTACTTATCGACTTCCCTATGGATCTTCTAAAAAAGGAATTTGATTATCCGGACGAAGATGAGGACGTTAATATCCGTGGCTACAAGTTAATGGGCAAAGCTAACGAATCACAGGTTAAGAAGGTTGCCGAGGCAATCAAAGGTGCTAAAAAGCCGGTTATACTTGCCGGTGGCGGTGTCGTTATATCCGATGCTACAAATGAATTCAGAAAATTTGTAAAAGAAACAGATATTCCTGTTGTTTCAACAATGATGGGTATAGGTATTCTTCCGTCGGACAATCCGAGATACTACGGTATGATCGGTTCACACGGTGTTAAGAGAGCTAATCTTCTTTTCAATCGTGCAGACCTTGTAATCGTAATGGGTTCAAGACTTGGTGACAGAACTGTTGCAAATGTCAAGGGACTTGAGGAAGGCAACAAACTTATACATATCGACCTTGACCCTGCCGAAATCGGCAAAAACACTCAGCCTTATATTCCTGTTGTCGGTGATATTAAAGATGTTCTTGAACAGCTTACATCGCAAATTTCAGGTTACAAGACAAGCAAAGAGTGGATTGACGAAGCTGACGAACTACGTCAAAGATTTACACATAAACCGGTATGTGAGGATAACGGATTTGTAAATCCGAAATATTTCTTAAACGTACTTTCGGAAAAGACAAATTCAGATGTATACCTTTCAACCGAAGTCGGTCAAAACCAGATTTGGTGTGCCAATAACTTCAACTTTAAAACACCACGTTCACTTTTGACTTCAGGCGGATTCGGTACAATGGGTTACGGACTTCCTGCCGCAATCGGTGCGTCTGTTGCCGCAAACGGCTCAAAGCCTGTTATCGCGGTAATGGGTGACGGCAGTTTCCAAATGGATTTACCGGAAATGGGTACTATGGCTCAATGGGATATTCCCGTTAAAATGGTATTGTTCCAAAACCACCGTCTTGGTATGGTACACGAACATCAGTATCTTCTTTATAAATCAAATTATCAGGCTGTTGAAATAGAAGGAAAACCTGATTTTGCAATGCTTGCAAAGGCATACGGCTTTGAGAGCGGCGTAGCTAACGAAAACAGTGAGGTTTCAGAGGCGATAGATAAGATGATGGCACATGACGGTTCATATCTTCTTATCGTAAACGTAAATCCTTTTGAACCTACCGGTGACGCTCTTAATGAGGCTACTCTTCCGAAAAAGGAGGATAAGTAATATGGAAAGATATACATTATCAGTCCTTGTCGAAAACAATCCGGGTGTACTTTCAAGAGTTGTAGGCTTGTTTTCAAGACGTGGATTTAACATTCATTCACTTTCAGTGGGTACTACCCAAGACCCACAAGTGTCTCGTATCACTATTGAAGTGAACGGCGACGCACAAATTGTCGAACAAGTGTCAAAACAGCTTTCAAAGATTATGGAAGTTATCAAAATTAAGACACTTCGTGACAGCGAAATCGTAAAGAGAGGACTTTCACTTGTAAAAGTTAAGGTTACACCTAAGACAAGAAGTGAAGTTATCGAAATTACGAACGTATTCAGAGCAAAGATAGTTGATATTTCACCTAACACTTTGACTATCGAATTGACAGGTCATAATACAAAGCTTAACGCATTTATCGACCTTGTAGAGCCGTACGGAATTGAAGAAATCGCCCGTACCGGTATGACTGCTCTTGAACGCGGAGCAAACACATTAAAACTTGATAAATAATTATTATTTATAATACATATTTAAGAAAGAGGTAATCAAAATGGCAAAAACATTAGACCATGAAGCAAAAGTATTTTATGAAAGCGATTGTAATCTTGGGCTACTAAAGGGCAAGACTATCGCAATTATCGGCTACGGTTCACAAGGTCACGCTCACGCACTAAACCTAAAGGACTCAGGCTGCGATGTAATCATCGGTCTTTATGAAGGTAGTAAGTCATGGAGCAAGGCTGAAAAGCAAGGCTTGAAAGTATATACATCAGCAGAAGCTGCAAAGAAGGCTGACATCATCATGATTCTTATCAACGATGAAAAGCAAGCTGACTTGTACAAGAACGAAATCGAACCAAATCTTGAACCGGGCAATATGCTTATGTTCGCTCACGGTTTCAACATTCACTTCGGAACAATCGTTCCTCCTGCAGACGTTGACGTTACAATGATTGCTCCTAAGGGTCCTGGTCACACAGTACGTTCAGAATATCTTGAAGGTAAAGGTGTTCCTTGTCTAATCGCTGTTGAACAAGACGCAACAGGTAAGGCACAGGATTTAGCACTTGCTTACGCTTTGGGTATCGGCGGTGCAAGAGCCGGTGTTCTTGAAACAACATTCAGAACAGAAACAGAAACAGACCTATTCGGTGAACAGGCGGTTCTTTGCGGCGGTGTTACAGCTCTTATGCAAGCAGGTTTTGAAACACTTGTTGAAGCAGGTTATGACCCAAGAAACGCTTACTTTGAGTGTATCCACGAAATGAAACTTATCGTTGACCTTATTTACCAAAGCGGTTTCAAGGGTATGAGATACTCAATTTCTAATACTGCTGAATACGGTGACTATGTAACAGGTCCTAAGATTGTTACTGCTGAAACAAAGAAGGCTATGAAGAAAGTTCTTTCTGATATTCAAGACGGTTCATTCGCTAAGGAATTCCTACTTGATATGTCACCTGCAGGTCGTCAAGTTCACTTCAAGGCTATGAGAAAGATTGCCGGAGAACACCAACTTGAACAAGTCGGTGAAGAAATCCGTAAGCTTTATAGCTGGAACAGCGAAGACGATAAGCTTATCAATAACTAATTTGATGTATTTAAAAAGACTTCACTTTCGTGAAGTCTTTTTTGTTGCATTTTTGCCACCACTCCGTCACTTCGTGACACCTCTCCTCAAGGAGAGGCTTTTTGGCTCCACTTGAGGGGAGCTGTCAACAACGTTGACTGAGGGGTGGCACTATCTGTTTTATTTTAAAGGCGACCAATGGTCGCCACTACATTTTTATGCTTTTTTTGCCACCACTCCGTCACTTCGTGACACCTCTCCTCAAGGAGAGGCTTGTTTGGCTCCTATCATGGGGAGCTGTCAACAACGTTGACTGTGGGGTGGCACTATCTGTTTCATTTTAAGGGCGACCACTGGTCACCCCTACAACACCAATATTTTTTATGCTTTTCTTGCCACCACTCTGTGACACCTCGCCTCATAAGGCTCCCATCGAGGGGAGCTGGCGACGCAGTCGACTGAGGGGTGGCACATTTAATGGCGACCAATGGTCGCCCCTACGAAGCACGCCAAGCGTGATGTCGTTTCACACAAAAAGCCGTCAAAGTATTACTTTGACGGCTTTTACCTTATCAATTATACGATTTCAGCACCGCTTTGAATATCATTAAGAGTAGTCAAAACAGTAAGTTTATCTTCAAATTCAGCTGACAAAATCATACCGCAAGATTCAAGTCCCATCATCTTTCTCGGTTTCAAGTTTGCAACGAACAATACATTTTTACCGATTAATTCTTCAGGCTTATGGAACTTTGCTATACCTGAAAGAATTTGTCTTGTTTCACTTCCGACTTGCAATGTAAATCTAAGAAGTTTTGATGACTTTGGCACTTTTTCGCATTCAAGTACCTTACCGACACGAATATCAAGTTTTTCAAATTCTTCAAACTCGATATAATCTTTATACGGTGCAATTTCAATCTTTTCTTCTTCCGGCTGACCGAATTCTTCTTCAAGTTCGGCAAGTTTCTTTTCTGCGTCAATTCTTTGGAACAGCGGAACAGCCTCGCCTACTTTTGTACCCGCCTTTGTTTCACCGAATGTCTTTGTACTTTCAAAACTCAAATCATCTGCACCGATTTGTTCGGCGATTTTCTTTGATGTTTCAGGCATATATGAGCTTAACAATGCCGCAATAATTCTGATTGTTTCAACAAGATTATAAAGCACTGTACCCAATCTTGGCTTATCATCTTCATTCTTTGCAAGCACCCATGGAGTTGTTTCGTCAATATACTTATTCGCTCTGTCAACAACTTTCCAGATTTCGTCCATACTATCCGCAACGTGAAGAGTATTCATCTTCTTAATAATATTATCAATCGCACCTGTTGCAACAGCTTTCAAATCATCATCAAAATCACCGTGTACGTCACCGCTCTGAATTTCACCGTCAAAATACTTATTAATCATTGCAACAGTTCTGTTTACAAGATTGCCAAGTGTATTTGCAAGGTCACTGTTAAATCGGCTGATAAACACTTCATAAGTGATTGTACCGTCTTGTGCGAAAGGCATTTCGTGAAGTGAATAATATCTTACCGCGTCAACACCGAAATGCTTTACAAGGTCCTCCGCATAAATTACGTTACCTCTTGACTTACTCATCTTTTCATCACCGACAAGCATCCAAGGATGTCCGAACACCTGTTTCGGAAGCGGTTCGCCCAATGCCATAAGCATAATCGGCCAATAAATTGTATGGAAACGAAGAATGTCCTTACCGATAATATGCACATCTGCAGGCCAATACTTATTATACAATTCGCCCTTTTCTTCCGGTGTATAACCAAGCGCCGTAATATAGTTTGAAAGTGCGTCAATCCACACATACACGATATGTCCGGGGTCAAACTCAACAGGAATACCCCATGTAAAGCTCGTTCTTGACACGCACAAATCCTGCAATCCCGGCTTTAGGAAGTTATTAACCATCTCATTTTTACGTGATTCCGGCTGAATAAATTCCGGGTGTGACTCGATGTATTCCATAAGCTTGTTCTGATACTTACTCATTTTGAAGAAATAGGCTTCTTCCTTAGCCTTTTTAACTTCTCTGCCGCAATCAGGACACTTACCGTCTACAAGCTGTGTTTCAGTCCAGAATGATTCACAAGGTGTACAGTACCAACCTTCATATTCACTCTTATAAATATCACCTTGATCATAAAGCTTTTTGAAAATCTGCTGAACAGCCTTAACGTGATAATCGTCGGTTGTACGGATAAATTTATCATAGCTGATATTAAGCATATCGGCAATATCCTTAATTTGTCCCGCAATCTTATCAACGTGCTGTTTCGGTGTTATACCCTCATTTTCAGCGATTTCCTGTATCTTCTGACCGTGTTCGTCAGTACCTGTAAGGAAAAATACATCCTTACCTATAAATCTGTTAAAACGTGCTATTGCGTCCGTAAGAACTATCTCATATGTATTACCTATATGAGGTTTCTTTGAAGTGTACGCAATGGCAGTAGTAATATAAAACTTTTCTTTACTCATTCCAGTCACTCCCCATTAAATTAATAACAAAATCTTTGAACAATAGGCACTGTTCTTTTATAAATCTGCCTATTCTCTTTAAAAGTCTTATCGGTGCGTCAAACACACCCGCTTTATAAAAACTGATTATCAGCATAAGTATTATCGGGCCTAAAATCATACCGCCGATACTAAGTGTTCTGTAACCGATATACATAGACATAAGCGTCAATATCGGATTCATACCTATTCTTGAGCTTACAAGTTTCGGCTCGGTAAAGTGTCGCATAAGCGCAACTGCGGCATATATAACAATCAGACCAACTCCGAGTTTAATATTGCCGTTCAAAAACGAAATAAGCGACCACGGCCACAAAACAAGACCGCTGCCGAAGAATGGCAATGCGTCCAAGAACGCAATACCTAACGCAATAAGAAGTGCATACTCAATATCAAGTATACTCAGTCCGATAAACATAATCGCAAACGCGATACACATAAGTATTCCCTGCGCTTTAATATAACCGCCGAGATACTTTTTTAATTCCGTCTTTATAAGATTCAGCCTGTCCACAAATTTAGGACTGAACACGCCCTGCACAGTCGACATAACTGTTTTGTTTTCCGAAACCATAAAATACGATGACAAAATAAAAACGACTATACCTATAAACACGCTCGGCAAAGCCTTTGCAAAATTGCCCGCATAATCAACCATAGGCGTTGACTTCATATTGATAAATTCAGCGGCTTTGCTTGAAACCGTCTCACCTGCCGAAGTAATCGCCTGTTGAATGTTGCTTGGCAAATTCATATATACAACAGACCATTTTTCGCCCAGTGCCTTTGTACTGTTTTGAATGTTTTCGTAAATAGTCGGAAACTGCGTATATAACATTCGTCCTTCATCAACAATTTTCCATATTGCAAATGTGAGAACACCACCAAAAATTCCGACTATCAGTACTATTACAAGCACCGCCGACAGTCCTCGCGGTATTTTCAGCCGTTTCTGCAATGTATCCGCAAGCGGATTTACCGCCATTGAGAACAGATAGCCGAGCAAAAACGGCAAAAACAACTTAACAAGAAAACCTAACAGCTGCAATATTTTAGGCAGACATATATATGCCGCCACAGCCAATATCACAACACCCAATACAAACAGTACAATTTTTACCCAATTTTTTTTCAGTTTCATAAAATCATTCCCTTCGTAAATCACGAGAATGTATCATTATTTTCCAAGGAATCTATTCATCAAAGTATATCCTTCTTCGATATAAATACCTGTCTTTTTACCGTTTTCTTCAGTATATGTAAGATTAGCATTTTTATCCGTTTCGTTGGTGCTGTCATAGATGATGTACGGAACAGGGTCCGAAACGTGCGTCTTTAGCTTAATCGGAGTCGGATGGTCGGGAAGAATCATCATTCTGTAATCAATGCCTCTCTTTTCAAGCTCGTCCTTTAGGAACTTGACAACCTTTTTATCTATCGTTTCAACCGCAAATTTCTTCTTTTCAGGTGCACCTTGGTGTCCCATTTCGTCAGGAGCTTCCATGTGAACATAAACGAAGTCACTGCCGTTTAAAATTGCGTCAAGTGCGGCTTGTGCCTTACCTTCCCAGTTTGTGTCACAGTTACCTGTTGCACCTTCAACGTCAATCGAATTCATTCCGGCACATTTTGCAATACCTTTGATAAGGTCAACAGCGGAAATAACACTGCCCTTTAGACCGAACTTTTCTTCAAAGTTATCAAGCTGAGGTTTTGTACCCTCGCCCCATACCCATATTGATGTTGCAGGATTTTTGCCCTCTGCAACACGCTTTTTGTTTACAGGGTGTTCTCTTAAAATCTTTTCACTTCTTTTCATCATTTCAAGAAGTGTATCCGCACCGTCACCCTTTGGAAGATGGTCTGTTATCTTCTTGTCTGAAATGTCGTGAGGAGGTGTTAATTCAACATTAGTCGAACCGCCCTCCCAAACTGTAAGATGACGGTAGCTGATACCCGGATAGAACTTAATCATATCAGTATCAAGCTCTTTTGCAACAGCCTTGATAAGCTCGGCAGCCTCTTCTGTTGTGATTTCGCCTGCACTGTAATCAAGCATTGTCTTATCCTCGTAATTTTCTTCGTCAGAAAGAGTTACAAGGTTACATCTGAATGTAACGTCATTGTCCTTTAGCGGAACGCCGATTGACGCCGCCTCAAGCGGTGAACGACCGCTGTAACATTTCTTTGTATCATAACCCATAACAGATAGATTGGCTACGTCACTGCCCGGTTTCATACCGTCTTGAACAGTCTTAACCATACCCATCTCGCCATGCTGTGCCATATAGTCGATTGTAGGCTTATCAGCCACCTCTAAAATTGTTTTACCGTCAAATGCGTCAACGGGATAATCTGCCATACCGTCGCCAAGTATTACTACATACTTCATTTTTTATCTTCCTTTCATTTTATCTTTATGTTTAAAGTTTATTCAGTCACGATTTTCACCAATATTGCTATTGCCCCACGTCCGACGTGAGTACCGATAAGCGGACCGAATTCACCATACATTTCTATACAATCTTCGCCGTATTCATCGCGAAGTTTTTCACAAACCTCCTGTCCCTTATCCTCGTCCGACTGAACGATTAAGAACTTAGGATTTTCCGCGTCAAAATCAGAATCATCTTGAATTTTTGCAATCAATTTATCAAGCAGCTTTTTCTTACCTCTCAGCTTGTCTAAACTTTCAACAAGTCCGTGTTCTATTGTAAGTATTGGCTTTATGTCAAGCATTGTGCCGACAAATGCGGCTGCTTTTGAAAGTCTGCCGCCCTTTTCAAGATATTTTAACGTATCAACCAAAAGGTAACATCTCCATGTTTTTATGTACTTTTCACATTCCGTTATAATCTCGTCAACGCTTTTGCCGTCCTTAGCCATTTGCGCCGCATGAACGGCGGTTTGTGCAATGTACAGAGAAAACTTCTGCGTATCGACAATGTGAAAATCCGCATTCGGATTTTCTTCTTCAATCTCACTCTTAACAAGATTTGCTGTTTGGTACTGACCGCTTGCGGCTGATGAAAGTGCAAAATATATTACGCTCTCATGCTCCTCACACTGCTGTTTAAAGTAGTCAAGCATATCACCGAACGGTGTCTGTGAAGTAGTCGGAATACCATCGTACTCCTCAAGTTTATCAAAAAATTGCTCATTTGTTATTTCAGTTCTCTGAACATATTGTTCAGTGCCGAAAATACTTAAAAATGATATAACGCCTATATTATATTTGTCAGCTATATCCTGCGGAATGTCCGAACCGGAATCCACTATTATTTTTATATCTGCCATATTTGCTCCTCTCATATAAATTCGGTATAAATAAAATTTAAAATTGTTTTTTATTATCTTGATTAAAGGCTTTAGACGCAGAGAAAATTGTTCACAGTGCCGTTTTGCAGCTCACGGTGCTGTACGGTGTACCGCCCTGAGCAAAAAATGGTGCTATGGGCAATTTAATCAAGTCTAATTACCAATGGAATTGAGTCAGCTGTCCTAAATCCTTTAAATTATCAAACCCTTGCTGACGAAGTGCCTCGTATACAACAATCGCAACGGAATTTGAAAGATTAAGACTTCTCGCCTCTTCTATCATAGGTATTCTTATACAACGTTCTTCGTGTTCGTACAAAAGTTCTTCGGGAAGTCCTGCATCCTCACGACCGAACAATATATAATCGTTATCCTTAAATTCAGCCTCAACATATGTATGAGGTGCTTTTGTTGTTGCATAAAAATATCTTGCACCCTCTGTTTTTTCAAAAAAGTCCGCCAAATTATCGTAATAGCATACATTCAGCAAATGCCAATAATCCAACCCCGCTCTTTTCAAATTTTTATCGGTAATCTGAAAAGCCGTCGGACGTACAATATGAAGTCTACACCCTGTTGCCGCACAAGTACGGGCAATGTTGCCTGTATTCTGCGGTATTCTCGGTTCAACAAGAACTACATTAAACAAAAAATCATATCCTTTACTTTAGAAATTTAATCATAAATCTGTTTAACAGCGGTCGTTTTATCTTTACCGCTTTTTTTGGGCAAAGCTCTTGACAGCAAAAACATTTTATACACCTTTTCGTGTCAATAACAGGTTTACCAGATGACATATCAATCGCTTTCGGCGGACAACATCTCGCACATTCTCCGCAACCTACGCATATATCGTAATCCATTGCAGGCTTTGACGCAAGTGCGTTTATGAGTCGTGCATTAAGTGCGTCCGGAAGTGAAATCAATTTAATCAAATTAAAATGACTTTCGGGCTTTAAATAATCCTTCATAACAAGCGGTTTAATATCTTCGCCCGCTATATCAATTTTTTCCGCACTGTCACACACAAGTCCGCGTTCAATCGCCTCACGTACCGTATCAACTTCATTCGGCGCGTAATCAATCAAATAGCATGACGCCAAATCAAGCGCGTGTGCATTTTCTGATGCCATAACAAGTCCTATATGTCTGTTCTGACCCGCCGTCGGGCCGTTGCCTTCCATACCCCAAACAGCGTCCATAATAGACAATGTCGGTTTTACACATTCGTGCAAGTCCACAAGCATCGAACAGAATGACTTTCTCTCATTCAATCTGAAATGCAGTTCCGCTTTATATGTTCCCGGAATTGTGCCGAAAAGATTTTTAACGGCCCCTGTATAACTCGTCATTGCGTGAGTTTTCAGTTTCGGCAGTGAAATTATAACATCTGCATTCAAAATCGGATTTATTATCGGGATTTTCTTTACAGTCTTTCCCTCAGGGAAATGCACTTCCGTAAAACTTGTATCAAAATTCAATTTTGCATTTGTTCCCTCGATAGCCTTATCCACTCCGCAGACTGAATAAACGCCCTTTAAAGCCGCAGTATTATACGGACCGCCGGGACTTTCGGCAATCGTCACGTTTCCGCCGGCTTTTTCGACCATCACTATAACCGCGTGAAGAAATTCGGGATTTGTCGTAACCGCCTCCTCAGGCTTTTTCTTGGAAACAAGGTTGGGCTTTATGACAACATTATCACCCTTTTTCACAAACTTCCCAATCCCACCGATTAAAGACACCGCATTTTCTACGGCATTTTGCACTTCGGAATATCTGTCACATTTTACGACGGAAACTTTATTATTCATTCTTTAATTCCTCTCTTAGGTTTCTAAATGTTGTAAACCTCTGCCTATTCTATCATTATACAATATTCCGAGTAATATTTCAACCGTAAAACAGTAATTTTTATAGGCATAGTGCCATTTTATTGCATATATATTTCGCTAAAATACGGCACACTCCATTAAATTATATCTTTTTTCGTTTTATAGACAGTTTACTCCCTTTAAAGTAAAAAAAAGACTTGACATAAAGTCAAAAGCAGAGTATTATTTTCACATATCAAAAATACGTTACTTTGATGTAACTTTTAAACGGTGTATTTTTGATAAAAAAAAGGTGATTTGCAAAAATCACCTTTTTTCAATATCAGCTTTTTTAGTTTTTTGGATTGACAATATCACGCCAATCAAGGTCACCGCGTTCAAGACCGTGAATAAGCACTTCTGCCGTTGCACAGTTCGTTGCAATCGGAATATTGTGCATATCGCAAAGTCTCAGAAGCGAAAATACGTCAGGCTCATACCCTTCGGCATTAAGCGGATCACGGAAGAAAAGCACCAAGTCAATTTCATTATATGCAATTCTCGCACCGATTTGCTGATCGCCGCCCTGCGGTCCTGACAAAAATCTATATACATTAAGACCGGTATTTTCAATAATCATCTTACCTGTTGTGCCGGTTGCATACAGAGAATGTTTTGACAGAATACCCGAGTAAGCAATACAAAACTGTACCATTAATTCTTTTTTCTTATCATGTGCTATTAAAGCGATGTTCACAAAAATACCTCCTCATTCACTCTATTTTCCGAAAAGCTTTTTAACCTTATCAAAAAAGCTTTCCTTTTCATCAAATTCCATAATAGGCACTTCTTCGCCCATAAGTCTTGCGGCAATATTTAAAAATGCTTGTCCTGCCCTTGAATTTTCTGCCGAAACCGCCAAAGTGCCTTTAAGAGCGGCAACCATAAGTTCCTCGTCATCGGGAACAATTCCAAGCACAGGTACACCCAACATATCTACACAATCGTCCATATTCATCATTATTCCCTTGTCAATCATATCCGATCTTACGCGATTAATGACAACCTTGACATCATCTATACCCATATCTTCAAGCACGGATATTGCTCTGTCACCGTCACGAAGTGCCGTAACTTCGGGCATTGTGACCAATATGGCACTGTCCGCACCCATAGCCGCATATAAAAAACCGCCGTCAATTCCTGCCGGAGCGTCTACAAGGCAATAATCAAACCTTGAAGAAAGTTTTTCCCATATCCCCTTTACCGCCTCATCTTCGACAGACGAAGTGTCACGCGTTTGCGGAGCGGGTATAAAATACAAGTTTTCATATCTTGTATCCTTAATCAAAGCCTCGTCTAAGTCACAGTTTTCTTCGATTACGTCAAATATATCGTAAACGATACTGCTTTCAAGCCCGAGTGTAATATCCAGGTTTCGACACCCCATATCCATATCGACAAGTGCAACAAGATTACCCCTCATAGCCAATGCCGCACCTATATTTGCGGTTACAGTTGTCTTTCCCGTACCGCCTTTTCCGGATGCAACTATGATGATTTTTCCCATTTTCCTTATCCTTTCAATATGAATTTATGCGTAGTAAAATTACCCAAAACTCTTTTCTGCGTAATTATATCACATTTTTTTCTCTTTGTCTATATTTTTACCAAAAAATCATCTACACAAATTTGATTATTTATTAAATATGCCTTTTTAGGATTTTCGGTATTCGGCGTATCAAATTCATCAAAATTGCAGTGAGTTTTTGAAATTCTTACATCTGTCGGCTTAAAGTCAAGTGCAAATATATAGGCATTGTCATTACCCATACACCCTGCCTCAACGCTGCCTTTTATACTTCCGATAACGATAACGTTACCGACCGCCGTTATCATTCCGCCCTCCTCAACGTCACCGAAAAGGGTAAGGTGTCCGTCCGCAAAAACCGTTTTGCCTTTCTTTACAACGCCTTCGTAAAACCTCGCACGACTGCTTTTAAAATTAGTCGTTACGACTTCCTTTATCTCCTCAAGCTCCGTTTCTTCCTCAGCTATTTCGCGGACTTCTTCACTCTCATTATGTATTTCTTCAGTGTTTTCCTGAAGAAGTTCCTTAGGCAATTCAAGAGTTTCTTCAAACGAATCTTCGGCTTTTATCACTTTTCTTTCACCGTAATTTATCTCACATTCCGGCAACATAGCCGTAATAACCGCGTCAAGACGCATTTTATCACTCGTTGAAAGTTCCCTGCCGACAACATATATATTACAACGTCCGCCGCCGAAAAACTTTCTGAACTGTCTTATTTTTTCATACAGGGAGTTCATCAACTTAGAAAATTCACATTCACTGTCAAGATATATCTTTACCCCGTCAGCCGTACCTTTCAGCTTTATAAGCTCTTTTTCCAATTCAATCAAACCTCCCCATATTATAAACTATCTCAATAATCCGCCTTGCACATCTGTTGCGGTTGTAGGCTCTGCGGTTGTGTCTGCACTGTCAAGATTGAAATATTTATCAAAAATATCTTTTGCTACCTGCGCGGCATTTGTACCACGAACACCGTGTTCAAGCACAACCGATACTGCGATTTGCGGATCGTCAAACGGTGCAAAAGCAATAAACACAGCGTTATTTGAACCGTTTCCGACCTGTGCCGTACCTGTTTTACCGCCGACCGCTATACCGTAATTCGCGAAAATTTCACTCGCACTACCTTCGTCAACAACTCGTTTCATACCTTGTTTTACGGCATTGATAACTTCATCGTCCATATCGACTTTTTCGACAACTTCCGGATTAAATTCTTTTACAACACCGCCGTCAACCGATGAACGAACGCTTTTTATAAGATTTACTTTATATCTTGCACCGCCGTTTGCGATTGTTGCGGCATAATTTGCAAGCTGAATAGGTGTAAACAAACTGTATGACTGACCGATTGCCGCTTGAAGAGTGTCACCGCCAAACCATTCCCGATCGGTAGCACTTGCAACTACCTCTTTTTTATATTCCGGGCTTGCCATATGACCTGCCACTTCTTCGTCAAGCTCGATACCCGTCTTTTCACCAAGACCGAACTTCTTTGCATACTCATCAAGTTTATTTATTCCCATACGTCTGCCGACTTCATAGAAGAAATAGTTACACGAATTTTCAAGTGCCGCACTGACGTTTTGCTTACCGTGAGTCAATTTATATTCGCCCCAAATCCAGCAAGTCGGCTGATAGTCGGCATAGAATTTATAAATACCCTCGTCCTCGATAATTTCGTTTACATTCAAATTACCCGTTTCAAGTGCCGCAATCGCCGTCAAAGGTTTAAATGTCGAACCCGGGCTGTAAAGTCCGCTTACAAGTCTGTTCCACATAGGCTTTGCGTCATTATTAATCAAAGTTTCATAATCCTCGTTAAACCTCGACATATCGTATGTCGGATACGATGCACCTGCAAGCAAATCGCCTGTCTTTACGTCAATGACAGCAACAGAACCTGCGTCACAGTCTGCACCGTCCTTTGCTTTCACACCGCTTGACGCACGAATATTTTGTATTGTATCTGCAAGCGATTTTTCCGCCACTTTCTGCAAATCCGAATCCAATGTAAGCACGATATAATCGCCCGGAACAGGCTCTGCATCGTTCATAACGGCAATCTCTTTACCATTTACTTCCTTAGTTGTACCTGTAGTGCCGTCAATACCTCTTAAATACTGTTCGCCCCACTTTTCAATGCCCTGTTTACCGATAATGTCATTATAGCCGTAACCCAAATCTTTGTTTGCCTCGTATTCTTCGGCATTGATTTTACCTGTACGACCTAAAATATGCGTTGCAAGTCCGGGAGCGTCATATTGACGGATATAGTCGTTTATAACAGCTATGCCTTTAAATTCGTCCTGACGTTCCTTTATCTGCGTTACCGCATCGACGGATATATCGTCCGCAACTGTAAACAATGTTGTCTGTGACAAACCGCTTGCCTCCGCAGCGTATCGGATACCCACGATACGTCTTTGCTCGTCCTCGCTGTAAACGTCGCTGACTTTATATATCTCCTTGTATGCCTGCATTATTTGGTCGGCAGACATATTTTCTTCTATACCCTTGCCAAGATGTGAATTATTCTTAAACCACGCTTCACGTTCGTCCTCCACGGAGCCGTCCTCGTTTTCGTCCTCAAACTTAAACTGATATGGTGCGAACGAAATAGGTAAATCATCATAATATTCACATTGAGTCGAATAAAATATATCCACAAGTTTTTTTATAATATCGTTAAATTCTTCGTCTTTAACATCGGTTTTCTGCATAACAACAGAATAACCGACTTTGTTGGATACAAGAGTTGTTCCGTATCTGTCAAGAATTTCACCTCGCGGTGCTTTTTCGACTATATTGGTAGTCATTCTGTCATTAGCGATTTCATAATACTGTTCGCCCTTTAATACCTGTAAATCAAAAAGCTTCCATATCACCGCCGCAAACATAACAGCTATGACTATTTTTAATATAATAAATCTCGCTTTACTGTTTGGCATTTATATACATTCTCCTTAAGCTATCAAAAGCTTTTTCTTCTTTTCTTCTTTATACAATGTCTTTTTTAGTATCGGATATAATATAACTGCAATAACCGTATTAAATACCGCCGTCGGCAATGCATCACTGAAAATTACCGACACATCAAACGTCATTTCTCTTATGACGAACAACAATATTTCAAGTATTGCCGACATAATAAAGGTCCATACAATCGTTTTCGGAAAATTACCGACATATCTCGGACGTTTTCTTGCCGCGAATACGATTATCGAACTGTACGCATAAAACAACGTAATCTCCGTAAAATTTCTTCCTCCGATTGCGCCCATAACAACGGCACATATTCCGCTTATTATAACAGCAGTGCGAAATTCATTTTCAAGAATTGCCACACACATCACAAACGCCAATACCGCAGACGGTACCGCACCGAATATATGGATAGGTGAAAGCACTACCGTCTGAACAAGAAAAATCACAAAAATCCACAGAAAAATCTTAAAATTTCTCACTTTTTCTCTCCAATCAATATGTTCCGTTTATAACAAGCACTTCATAAAGCTTGTTGAAATCAACAAGCGGTTCTACTGTTGCATAATTCAAATTACCCATAGCGTCCGAATTTATCTCACGAATTACGCCGACAGAAAGTCCTGCCGGATAAATTCCGCCTGAACCTGACGTTTCAAGAATATCGCCTATTATAAGGTTTGAGCCTTTGTCAATAAACGTCATTTTACAGTAGTTTTGGCTGTACAATTCACTGTCGCCTTCAACAACCGCAACATCGCTTGTTCTTGAAACCTTTACGCCCATTGCGTTATCGGGATTCAATATTGTCGAAACAATCGACCATGTAGGACCTGTTTCAACAACCTTTCCTACCACTCCGTCAGGTGTTATAACCGCGTTTCCGACAGCTACACCAGCAAGTGAGCCTTTGCTTATCTGTATTGTGTCGTACCAGTTATTTGACGAATACGCAATAACAGACGCGGCAACGGTTGAATAATTTTCAAGACTGTTTTGAAGTTCAAGCGTTTCTTTTAAACGTTCGTTTTCTTCTCTGTAATTTGCAACATCTTTATTTTGTTTTTTCAGTTCATTAATTTCGCCCACAAGTCTTGCGTTTTCTTCCTTGTAGCCGTTCATTTCACGAATAAAATCAGTCGTATCCGTAACCTTGTTCACTATATACGAAAAACCGTTCTGAAACGGTGAAAATACAGTTCTAAGCACTTTGGATACGGGATTTGTACCGCCGAAATGAGCAATAGCGGCACATACAAGCACTACGGCGGTTATAATCGCCGCCGCAATCACGCCTTTTCTTTTAAAAAATGATGACATATTTTCTAACCTTCCGTTATACAATCCAAAATTATTTTGATGATTCGATAAGTTCTTTTATATTATCAAGAGCCTTACCTGTTCCTATTGCAACACAGTCAAGCGGATATTCGGCAACGTGTGTAGGAATTTTTGTGGTTTCGGTGATAAGTTTGTCAAGTCCTTTAATCAACGCACCGCCGCCTGTAAGCACTATTCCGCGTTCCATAACGTCTGCCGCAAGTTCCGGAGGTGTGTTTTCCAATGTCAGCTTTATAGCTTCAATCATTTCGTCCACATTCTCGCTTATAGCGGCTCTGATTTCGCTTTCCTTGATTTGTGCCGTTTTCGGCAAGCCTGTCGCAACGTCACGACCTCTTACTTCGTAAACGCCTTCTTCGTCATCTTCATATGCAGACGCAATGGCTACCTTAATATCTTCAGCCATTTTGTCACCTATATTGATTTGATTTTCTTTCTTCAAATAATTGATAATAGCACTGTCCAAAGCATTTCCCGCAATTCTGATTGATCTTGACGAAACGATACCGCCCAGCGAAATAACCGCAACTTCGGTTGTACCGCCGCCGATGTCGACAACCATATTACCTGTTGCATCATTCACAGGAAGTCCGGCACCCATAGCAGCCGCCATAGGTTCTTCGATAAGTGCAACTGCCTTTGCGCCTGCTTGAATAACCGCCTCTTCAACTGCACGTCTTTCAACTTCCGTTATGCCCGACGGTATGCAAACAACAACTCTCGGCTTAAATACGTTGCTCACGTCAGCCTCTTTTATAAACGCTCTTATCATAGCTTGAGTTATGTCAAAATCCGCAATAACACCGTCTTTCATCGGACGTACCGCAACAATGTTTTCAGGCGTTCTGCCTATCATCTCATTTGCCGCATTACCGACCGCAAGCACCTTACCTTCGTACTTGTCAATCGCCACAACAGACGGCTCTCTTACTACTATTCCCTTGCCCTTTACATACACAAGTGTGTTTGCTGTACCAAGGTCAATTCCTATATCTTTTGAAAATATCCCCATTTTCGTTGTTCTCCTTTTATAATATCAATCACATACAAAACCGAATGGTTTTGTATTCTTTGTTCTTGGGTGTTTGAGGTGCAACCTCATTAAAAATCATTTCTGACGACCTGTGCGGCAGAAATGGCAAAAATCTAAAGTTTCGACTTCGGAGGAACTTTATGATTTTCTCTTTAAAAATCACTCAAAAATTACATCTATTGATGTGATTTTTGGGCTGTTGACATACCTGTCAACAGCTTTATGTCGAATTCGTCCTCAAGCGTGTCCGCAAGTGCACTTATCGGCAGACCGACAACATTAAAATAATCGCCGTCAATCTTTTCAATCAAAAGTGAACCGAGTCCCTGTATTCCGTATGCACCTGCCTTATCCATAGGCTCGCCCGAATTTATATATCCGCGAATTTTGTCATCGCTCAAATCTTTAAACTTTACTTTTGTCCTAACTTTTCCGCAAACGGCTTTTCCGTCGCTTATTCGCATAACGCAATATCCCGTATATACTTCATGTTCACGTCCCGAAAGTTTTGAAAGCATATTAAATGCGTCATCTTCGTCTTTCGGCTTACCGAGTATTTGTCCGTCAAGCGTTACGATTGTGTCTGCTGAAATTATAACCGCATTTTTATTGCGTAAAACCTCTTTCGCGGTTGCACTCGCCTTTAAAAGTGCAAGCTCCTGCACGTAAAGCTCGGGTTTCAAATCTTTTGAAACGGAATCTTCGTCCGCTTGCGAAACAATCACCTTAAATTCAAGTCCCATAAGCTCCAAAAGTTCTTTTCTTCTCGGTGAACCCGACGCAAGTATAAAATCTATCATTGCATTATAACCTTTCTTAAAGCACACCGCGATAAAAATGTCCTCTTGTGTATGTGTTTTCCGTCATACTCTGCACATTTTTTTCGCCGTTTAAAGCTCTCTTATACATATCTATTATTTTATCACATTGAGCGAATTTTTCAACAGTAAATATCAATCTGATACTGTTTATTTTAAGTTTTTTTAAATCCGCGATTTTATCCGCCATAAATATAGGCTTTGAATTTAAAAGTTTTGCTATACAGCCTTTTGAACAGACAATCGGAAATTCCTCTTTTTTTCTGTCTTTCAGCTTGTATATCATTTTGCCCTTTTGGCATTTTCCCATAGCCTTTATCGGGCAGTTTTTCATCATCATAAGCGGAATATGTCCGTAGCCTATAACTTCAAGATCAGCGTTTGTATTTTCACATAAATCGGCAATTTCATGTAAATTAAGTTCAGGAGATAATGTAACCGTTTTCAAATCGCCGTAATGCTGTGCCGTTTGCGAATTAAAAACATTCAATCTGAAATCGCCGTATATCTCTTTATCTTTATACTTGTAAATTGCCGCCGGTGACGAAACAAGTACACCATCCGTCTTTATATTCTCTTCACAAAATATATCCGCCGATTTTGATATTATTTCAACATCGTCAGGCACATCTTTTAGTGTCCCCACCAAATCATTGGGGGCATATATTCTTTTTATGTTATTTTTAACTGCGGCTTTGAACTGTTCTTCATCACTAACTTCACAAGTGAGTATTATATTCGTGTTTTTACGGTTGCTATGCTCAATTTCAAAGTCAAGTTCTCTGCCTTTTTCACGCATTTGTCTTTGATTTATAAGGCTTTCGCAGCATTCACGTCTTACGCTGTTTATTTCCTTAATCGGAATTGTAATTCCGTCGTCTATCGTAATATTTATATCGTCACATTCAAACGGTGTACTTCCGAGTTTTAAAAGCTGGTCGCGAAGTCTTTTTTCGTCCATAGGTTTATGGAGTGCTTTTTCGGATTTTAGTGTCCCTTGTGCATACGCGTAATGTCCGTCATTATCGTACATTGTAAGTTCAAGCGGGGCATCAACATTTAGTGTCCCCATAATACCTGTATTGATTTTACGGATATTTGAGTCCTCTGCGGCGCGTTTTTTCGCCTCATCGGTAAATTTATTTTCCGCGCTGTTACTCGGAGTATCGTGGCTCATCATATTTTTACCGAGATTGCCTTTAAAATATCCGTCTGTAAAACCTGTTCTTGAAAATGCGTCAAGCAGTTCCTGCATATCTTTTTTTGACACGTTTCCGCCCTTGTCAAGATACTTTCGGTACACGCCCACAACAGCGGATACATATTCCGCTCTTTTCAAGCGTCCTTCGATTTTCAGTGATGTTACGCCTATACGTTTTAGTGTCCCCAAGTCATTCACAAGTGCCATATCTTTAGGACTTAAAACATATCCGCTTTTAACCGTTTTGCCGTTTTCAAGCAAATCATACGGCAATCGACACGGTTGAGCGCAGCGACCGCGATTACCGCTCCTGCCGCCTAAAATACTCGACATAAGGCACTGTCCGGAGTAACACATACAAATTGCACCGTGAACAAAAACTTCAATTTCCGCTTTTGCATTTTTGCAAATATGCTCTATCTCTTTTTCCGACAGTTCACGTGCCAAAACCACTCTTGAAAATCCCATATCCTCAAGATATTTTACACCCTCAAGACTTGTAACAGTCATCTGCGTGCTTGCGTGCAAAGTCATATCCGGAACAGTCTTTTTGATAATCTCCACAGCGCCCATATCCTGAACAATAAGTGCGTCAACGCCGATTTCATTAAGTTGCTTCAAATATTCTTTAAGGCTTTCAATTTCCTTTTCCTTAACAAGCGTATTTACCGTAACGTGAACGTCAACACCGTACAAATGGCAGTAATCCACCCACGTTTTCATTTCTTCGATTGTAAAGTTTTCGGCACTGTAACGCGCGCCGAACTGCGGACCGCCGAGATATACCGCGTCCGCTCCCGATTGTACCGCCGCCGTAAGTGCCTGTCTGCTGCCGGCAGGTGCTAAAAGTTCCATACTCATTTAACCTTCTTCTTGCCGTCTGATACAACTGTATTTTCTTCGTATGCTTTTAGTTTTTCTTTTAAACTTTTAATAGTTTCTTCAAGAGTTTTATTGTTTTTATTTGCTGTTTCAAGGTCTTTTTTTGTCGATGTTAATTCGGCATTCAATTCTGTTTCATCAATCGTAACCTGTCCGCTTTTTGCGTCGTCAAGTTCTCTTTTTAGCGAGTCGTTTTCTTTTTTTAAATTATCAATTTTTGAATTTAATTTTTCTATTTCGACCTTTACGGAATCGTCCGATTCAAGTGCTTTGAAATATTCATCACAAATATTAAGCGCCGCCAAAACAATAGGACGTTCCCCAAGAACATTTTGACCGCCATTTAAAACGTTTTTAACCTTTTCATTTATATGTTCGCCCAATCTTTCGATATACTCTCTGCTTTCCTCAGCAACAACTGTATATTGACGTGAATTAATGGTTATTGAAACTCTGTTCACCGCCATGACTTCATCTCCGTTTCTTAATTTTTTCGCATAAAATACCTAATATACTCTTATTATACAATAAAACCAATTAAAAAAACAGAGTTTTTTTGACTTTTTTCAAAATATTTTATAAAAAAAGAACGGTCACACCGTTCTTATAATTCTATCGTTAATTTTCTGCCCGTTTTTTCATATATTCTGTATTTAATACCTACCATGTCAAACATTTTCTTTGACGCAATAGTGTTAGCCTCATCGGCATATTTGTCGGACATATACACAACTTCCTTGATACCGCTTTGAATAATCGCCTTCGCACATTCGTTGCAAGGGAACAGCGTTACATACAGTTTAGCGCCCTCAAGCGAGCCTGAACTTCTGTTTAAAATTGCATTAAGTTCGGCATGGCAAACGTACATATATTTCGTATTTACAGGGTTTTCACCGTTTCTTTCCCAAGGCATATCGTCATCGCAACACCCTGTCGGCATACCGTTATACCCAAGCGACAATATTTTATTTTCATGATTTACAATACACGCACCAACCTGTGTATGCGAGTCCTTGCTCCTCTGTGCCGACAGTAACGCAATCCCCATAAAATATTCGTCCCACGATATATAATCTTGTCTTTTCATCTTCAATCCTCCAGCAAAGAAATCTTTCGTCATATAACAATTTTAACATTCCTAAAATCATTAGTCAAGAAAAAAAGTTGTTCGACTAAATGTCGAACAACTTTTAAATTAATATTTCTTTATACCTATATCACTTCTATGGAATTCATCTGTCCAAGAAATTTTTGCAACACCTGCATAAGCATTCTTAATAGCCTCGTCAAGGTCTTTGCCGACAGCCGTAACACCAAGAACACGTCCTCCATTAGTAACGATTTTACCGTCCTTTACCGCTGTTCCTGCGTGGAACACAGTCAAATCGCCTACGTTATCAAGACCGCTGATTTCATAGCCTTTTTTATAGCTTACAGGGTAACCGCCCGACGCCATAACAACGCATACCGCCGCATTATCTTCCCATTCAATGTTGATTTCATCAAGGCGTTCATCAATAACAGCCTCCATAATTTCAACAAGGTCAGTTTTTAATCTCGGCAAAACAACCTGTGTTTCAGGGTCACCGAAACGGCAGTTATATTCAATAACCTTAACACCGTTCGCAGTCATCATAAGACCGAAATAAAGCACGCCCTTAAATGGTCTGCCCTCACTGCTCATAGCCTTAATAGTCGGAACAAAAATATTTTTCATACATTCTTCCGCTTTTGCGTCATCATACAAACGGCTCGGTGAGAATGTACCCATACCGCCTGTGTTAAGACCTTCATCATTATCATATGCTCTCTTATGGTCTTGTGCCGATACCATAGGTTTAACAGTCTTACCGTCGGTAAATGCAAGTACACTGACTTCAGGACCTGTCAAAAATTCTTCGATTACTACACGACTTCCGCTCTTTCCGAACTTTCCGTCGTCAATCATTTCGTGAACGGCTTGCTCAGCCTCCTCAAGGTTTTGTGCTATGATAACACCCTTGCCAAGTGCAAGTCCGTCAGCTTTTATAACTGTCGGAAACGTGTTTTGCGCTTTGATATAATCAATCGCAGACGTACTGTCTGTGAACACTTCATAATTTGCGGTAGGAATATTGTACTTCTTCATAAGTTCCTTTGAAAAAGCCTTACTTCCCTCTATTATAGCGGCATTTGCACGAGGTCCGAATGCACGAATACCCTCTTTTTCCATTGCGTCAACCATACCAAGTACAAGCGGATCGTCAGGTGCAACCATAACAAGATCAATCGCATTGTCCTTTGCAAACTTAACCATATTTTCAATATCCGTTGCGGCAATGTCAACACACTCCGCAAGTTCCGCAATACCGCCGTTACCCGGTGCACAATAAATTTTATCTACCTTTGGCGACTGTGCTATTTTCCAAGCAATAGCATGCTCACGTCCGCCGCCGCCTACTACTAATATTTTCATAATTCGTTCTCCCTTTAATTAAAATACTCACCAATTAAAATCGCAGAATTGTGTGCAGTTCGTTTGAAACGGCGAGCGGTGCTGTACGTTGGTACTGCCCCGAGCCGTTGAATACGAAATATACCCAACCAGTAAAAGTCGCAGAATTAGTTTCAGATGTGCCAAAATGCAATGGGTGCTGTACGCGTGTACCGCCCCATTACTTTGAAGTGCATATGGAACTGATTATGCGTCTTTGGGATTAATGATGGAACAATCTTATACCTGTGAAACTCATACACATATTGTACTTGTTGCACGTTTCAATAACATTATCGTCACGAATTGAACCGCCGGGTTGTGCAATTACTGTAACACCGCTCTTTTTGGCTCTTTCAATATTGTCACCGAACGGGAAGAATGCGTCTGAACCAAGTGCAACATCTGTATTCTTATCAAGCCATGCTCTTTGTTCTTCCTTTGTGAACACTTCCGGCTTTACTTTAAATGTCTTTTCCCATACGCCGTCTGCAAGTACATCCATATATTCATCTGAAATATACACATCAATCGCATTATCTCTGTCGGCTCTCTTAATTCCGTCAACAAACTGCAAACCAAGCACTTTCGGTGCTTGTCTCAGCCACCATATATCAGCCTTATTACCTGCAAGACGTGTACAATGTATTCTCGACTGCTGACCTGCACCGATACCGATTGCCTGACCGTCCTTAACGTAGCAAACACTGTTTGACTGTGTGTATTTCAATGTTATAAGCGCAATCTTTAGATCTCTCTTTGCCTCGTCTGAAAGTTCCTTGTTATTCGTTACTATATTTCCAAGCAATTCGTCATTAATATCCAGTTCATTTCTGCCTTGCTCAAATGTGACACCGAAAACTTGCTTTCTTTCAATTTCGGCAGGCTTATAATTTTCATCAATCTTTATGATGTTGTAATTGCCTTTTTTCTTTGCTTTTAAAATTTCAAGTGCCTCGTCTGTATAACCCGGAGCAATAACACCGTCTGAAACTTCTTTCTTTATAAGAAGTGCGGTAGCCTTATCACACACGTCCGAAAGAGCGATAAAATCACCGAATGACGACATTCTGTCAGCACCTCTTGCGCGTGCATATGCGTTGGCAAGCGGAGTAAGTTCAACGTCATCAACGAAATAAATCTTCTTCAATGTGTCAGACAACGGAAGTCCAACAGCCGCACCGGCAGGAGAAACGTGTTTAAAAGAAGTTGCGGCAGGAAGTCCTGTTGCTTTCTTCAATTCCTTTACAAGCTGCCAGCCGTTAAGTGCGTCCAAAAGGTTAATATAACCAGGTCTTCCGCAAATTACTTCAAACGGTAAATCTCCATTCTCCATAAACACTCTTGACGGCTTTTGATTAGGGTTACAGCCGTACTTTAATTGCATTTCATTCATTATTTTATCGTCCTTTCGTTTTTTATTTATGTAAATATTATTTGTTTTTGTTTACAATCTTTGTTTTTGTTTCGCCTGTTGCAAGGTCGATAAATCTTACGAACAACGAAACTTTATTATCCGCATTAAGTGAATTCCAAAGACCGTCTGTGAATTCATTAATATCGTTTGGAATTGCAACCTTTTTAGGCTCGCCCTCAAATGACGGAAGCGGACTGCCGTCACCCATATATGTATGGATAAAGTGGCCCTCGCCGTCAAGCGGATTGTTATACGAAAAAGTATATCTTTGACAAGACTGCGGATTGCCGTCAGCACTCTTTAGGATTGACATTGAATAATCAAATCCGCCCTTGTTAGGTTCAATAATACCCGATATTCTCGGTGTAAAGTTAGGGTCATCGTCCTCAAATTCACGAGTTCTTAATGACTGTTCAAATGTCTGACCGTTTTCCATATGTTCGTAAATCGTATCTGTTTGGTCACCGTTTGTGACGATAGTCTTGTCACCAAGCACGCGAACAGGTGCATATATGATAAGATGTGGGTCTTCAAGCTTTGACGGGTCAAACGCTTGTGTACGAATACCGTCGCCGTCCTCAATAAATACACGGTTACGGCTGTTTACACTTCTGCCCATTATAAAATATGCCGTAACGGCACTTTTACCGTCAGCACTTTTTCCGATTACAATACCACGACCCGGATAGTCGTTGCTTTTTAGTTCTTCATATATATCAATTTTTTTCATTATACTTCTCCTTTTTAGTTGTAATAGCAGTCCGATTCCCACTTTATTGCGTTTGTGTCTACATACTCCCATATGCGATTGTAATCCGCTTGATTTCGGATTATATGGTCGTGAAATGACTTTTGCCATACAGGGTGTCCAATTTGTTTTGAACAATACCCTTTAAATTGATTGACTATTTGCGAGAGAGTAGGGGCGGTCATTGGCCGCCCGTTAATATCATTGTTATCTATGCGTATTATCAAATGCACATGATTCAGCATAATGACGTATTTGTCAACCGTTATATTTTGATAATACAATGGAATTTTTTCAATACCGATTTTAACAATCAAACCTAAATGATTTAATTTATCTTGCGGGCGGCCGCTGACCGCCCCTACGGAACATTGTTGATTATTCCAAAATATTTTTTGTTTGTCTTTCGCGCATATAGTCACAAAATACGCACCGTTTTGTGAATAATCATAAAATTCCAACCTATTATTTTTACGGCTATTCATCACACCATATCGGCACAAACCAATTCAACGGCTTGAGGCAAAATAATCCATTCTGCCTGTTCCATAACACGTTTTTGCAAAATTTCAGGCGTATCGCCATCCTCAATATAAACCGCTTTTTGTAATAAAATTCTACCGCCGTCTGTGATTTCATTTACGAGATGTGCCGTTGCTCCGGTCACTTTAACGCCGTAATCAAGTGCCGCCTGATGTACTTTCAATCCGTAAAAGCCGTCACCGCAAAATGACGGTATAAGTGACGGGTGGATATTGACAATTTTATTTGCGTATTCTTTAAGCAAGTCACCGCCCAAAATCGCCAAAAATCCTGCAAGTACAATCACATCAACGTCCATTTCTTTCATATATGCACAAATTTGTCGGTTAAATTCGTCGTTATCACCGCCGCAATCGGCATTTTTGCGGATAACTTTAGTCGCAATACCTGCATTTTTTGCACGTTCAAGACCGTACGCCTTACTGTTATTTGAGCATACACACACAATCTTACCGCTTTTCAAAACAGTACCTTGTTTATCAATCAAAGCCTGTAAATTCGTGCCGCCGCCCGAAATCAGAACACCTATTCTTTTCATAAATTAAACCTCCTCGTGAAAAAGATGTGGTATATATCAGGAGCAAAAGGAACGCTGACGTATGTTTATACTTCAAGTTCCTTTTAAACCCGAGAGATGCCTCATATTTTTTACGAGATAACCTCATTATTACCGACTATCTCCACACCTTTTTCGCCGTCAACAAGTTCACCGATAATATAAGCTTTTTCGCCTGCGTCCTCAAGGCACTTAACAGCCTTTTCAGCCTTATCCGCATCAACAGCTACTATCATACCGATACCCATATTGAATGTGTTGTACATATCTCTTTCAGGAATATCAGCCTTTTTCTGCATAAGGTTAAATATAGGAAGAACCTCCCATGAACCCTTTTTGATAACGGCTTTCAAACCATCAGGCAACATTCTCGGAACATTTTCGATAAATCCGCCGCCTGTAATATGTGAAACAGTGTTAATACCAACTTCGTCAATAAGCTTTAGAAGCGGTTTAACGTAAATTCTTGTCGGTGTCAAAAGTTCCTCACCGATTGTCTTGCCAAGTTCGTCTGAATATGTATTAAGAGTTTCCTTTGCGTTATCGTCATTAAGACCGAAAACTTTTCTTACAAGTGAATAGCCGTTTGAGTGAACACCGCTTGACGCGATACCGATAAGCACGTTACCTGCTTTTGCATTTTTACCGTCAGTGATTTTGCTCTTTTCAACAACACCAACGCTAAATCCTGCAACGTCATATTCATCTTCCGGCATCATTCCCGGATGTTCTGCAGTTTCACCGCCTACAAGCGCGCAACCCGACAAAACACAGCCGTCCGCAACGCCTTTAACGATTTGTGCAACCTTTTCCGGAACATTCTTACCGATTGCGATATAGTCAAGGAAGAACAACGGCTTTGCACCCGAACAAGCAATGTCGTTTACACACATTGCAACGCAGTCTTGACCGATAGTATCGTGCTTGTCCATAAGGAAAGCAACTCTGATTTTTGTACCTACACCGTCAGTACCCGAAACAAGTACAGGATTTTCGTAATTTTTCGGCATTTCAAAAAGTCCGCCAAAACCGCCGATTCCGCCAAGTACGCCCTCAATCGCTGTCTTTTTAACGTCGTCCTTGATTAGTCTTACTGATTCGTAGCCCGCCTCAACGTCTACACCTGCTTGTTTGTACGCATTTTCACTCATATTTTTATCTCCTTTAAAATTAAATTCTTTAATACCAACCATTTAATAAATCTAAAATCTTTTTCAGTTTTTTATCTTTTTGTCCCTCAATATGCACATATGCAAATATATTACACAACCTATCTACAGTATCCCGAAAATCTTTTGAACGCGATTGCATAATATGTGAAAAATATTTTAATATATCCTTATTCTTCATAGCTTTAAAAATCATTCTTAAATATGCTTTTGATGCATTTTCTTGAAATGAAATTATTAAGATATTTTTATACAAATCTAAAAAACATCTGTATCTTTTATTATCAGATATTCCGTCAAAATCTTGATTTATAAAATCTAAAATTTCAACAAATATATGATTTGTCAAGTCTTTTTGTTTTGGAAATTCATTATCAATTAATGTTTTTTCATGCTCAACTGCACTAAGACACTTCTCCCTCATTTTTTCACCCATTGGACATAACTCATATTTTATTACATTTCTGCAACTGCTTTTTTAATTTTTTCGTCTTTTTTCTCGACGCCCTCAACCATTTTAACTTTTGCGTCTTTTAGAGCGTCTTTCAAATAATCATATTTAATCGCAAGCATTTGTGCAGCCAAAATCGCCGCATTTGTGCCGTTATCTATACCGACCGTCGCAACAGGGATACCCGGAGGCATTTGGACCGTTGCCAAAAGTGCGTCCATACCCTCAAGTGTTGACTTAATCGGAATACCTATAACAGGTACTGTTGTGTGAGCCGCTATAACTCCACCAAGATGTGCCGCCATACCTGCCGCACAAATTATAACCTCAATACCGTTATTCTCGGCATTCTTGGCAAATTCTGCCGCTTTGTCAGGTGTTCTGTGTGCAGAAATTACATTCACATCTACCTCAATTTTAAATTCTTTAAGCTTTGCAACGCAACTCTTTAATTTTTCAAAATCAGAGTCACTTCCCATTATTAATGCTACTTTAGGAGTCATAAAAACTCACCTGTCCTTCCCTAAAATTTACTTATAGTAATACATAATAATAGTATCAAAAATCGACCCTGTTGTCAATATTTCTTGCATATTCATTTAACTTATATTAACTAAAAATTCATCTGTAAACATTTATTGCAATTAACTAACCAATATGATAAAATTAAATAATCAAATTTAAAGCAGTAGGTGTATAAGATGAAATCAATAAAAAATAAAATTTTTAAAATTATTCAACCCGCCGATAATTCAAGCATTCTAAGTAAAATGTTCGACTTAGTTATCGTCACATTAATTTTAATTAATACCGTAACTATTATCGCAGCAACCTTTTCCTTATCCGCATTAAAAATCCGTATATTCTTAATTATAGAGATTGTTTCCGTTATAATTTTCTCTGTTGAATACATATTAAGGCTTTGGACTGCCGATTTATTATATCCGGAAAAGAAACCGTTCATTGCACGCATAAAATTGTTCTTTTCTCCGATGGCTATTGTCGATTTATTAGCAATACTGCCATTTTACATACCGTTTCTATTACCCATTGATTTAAGGATTTTGCGGTTAATAAGATTACTTCGTCTTTTCAGACTATTCAAAATGAACCGATATACATCAGGATTATCTTCAATAGGTAATGTACTAAAGAAAAAATCCGATCAATTAGTTTCGTCAATATTTGTTGTATTTTTATTGATGATTATTTCTTCGGTTATTATGTATTACTTTGAAAACCCTGTTCAACCCGATGTTTTTTCAAATGCTTTTTCGGGTTTATGGTGGGCAATATCTACGTTTACCACTGTGGGATATGGGGATATTTATCCTCTTACCGTAGCAGGAAAAATATTCAGTGCAATAATTGCTTTATTGGGAATAGGGCTTGTGGCTGTTCCTACAGGAATTATATCTGCAGGGTTTATGGAGAATATAGAGGACAACAATAAGCAATTAACCGAAGACAATATAGCAAAAATCAGAGAAATCCTCGAAAAATACGACAGTAAAAACCTCTAAAGCAAATTACAGATTTTGCATTTTTGAAATTAATGCAACCTTTTGAGCTTTTAAAAAGTATTTGCAATTACCAACTTTACTCTGTAACATTATACTAATATTACACTAAATCACAAAATATTCTTGTCTATTTTATACCAATCCTTTTTTCGTTTTTGTGCTACTTTTACAATTTTTCTTTGCTTGCAAAAAATATATTGACACATTGCACAAAGTCGTATTATTCTTAACTCATGTGGAGTTTAAGGAAATGGGAGAGCATGAAACGAAAGGAGAGTTTTATGAAAAACGAATCACAACTTAAGAGTTCAAAGAGGGGCGTACTGTTAAGACTTGCCATATTTATGGCTTTGATGATTTCCGCATTCATCATACCAAGTTCGGCTTTGGCTGATTTCGGTTACACCGAGGACAGTACAAATTACACCATAGACACGGGTGCAAACCTTGTGTTTAAAGTAAAACGTTCAAACGGTGATATTTCATCGCTTATTTACAACGGAACTGACTACAACGGCTACACAAACAAAAATTCACACGTTGAAACCGGTCTTGGTCAGTCGGACGTAACAATTTCACAGCCAAGCAGTTCAGTAATAATGGTCAAAGTAGTTTACGGAACATTAGAGCAATACTACGTTGCACGCAAAGGCGAAAACAACATCTATATGTTTACATATATCGCCGATGACAGTGTAACCGTAACACGCTACATTGTCAGACTTAAACCGTCACTATTCCCTGTTTTGAATACTTCTAACAGTTGGTATAGTTCGTATTCAACCCTTGAGGCAAAGGATATATTCACCGACACCTCAACCGGTTACACATATTCAAAACATTATTCAGATACAAGAGTAATGGATTATAATTACACAGGTATATCAAACGGCAACGTCGGTGCATACATTGTACGCAGTAATCACGAAAAAGCATCCGGCGGTCCGTTCTATCGTTCTCTTATCAGAGATAATACAGATGTTGCCGTAAATCTTTACGAAATACTTTACTACGGTATGGCACAGACCGATGTTAAGCGTTACGGCTTGCAAGGTCCTTATGTACTTGCATTCACTGACGGCGGCGAACCTTCATCAAAATTATATGCCGGCAATTTAAAGACAGATTGGATTGATTCGCTTGGCATTCACGGTTGGGTCGGTTCAAGCGGCAGAGGCAGAGTTGCCGGAGTAGGTATCAAAAATATGAAATCAGATTATGAGTACGTTGTAGGTTTCTCAAATGACGAGGCTCAATATTGGACAAAAGCATCTGATTCAAACGGATACTTCTCTTGCACAAATATGTTGCCGGGAACATACACAATGACAATTTACAAAAACGAGCTTGCTGTTTACACAACTGATGTAACGGTAACTGCAGGCGGTACAAAAATTTTAAATTCAATAACAATTACCGACGACCCGTCAGACAATGACGTAACATGGAGAATCGGTGATTGGGACGGTACACCGCTTGAATTTAAGAACGGTTCACTTATGACTAAAATGCACCCGGCAGACAGTCGCCTTGAATCTTGGAAAGGCAACTACATTGTCGGCACATCAGACGCATCATCATTCCCTTGTTACATCTTTAAAGATGTAAATAACGGACTTATAGTATATTTCAGACTCAATTCCGAACAAGCCGCCAAAAACCACACTTTGAAAATCGGTATTACAGGAAGTTATATCGGTGGACGTATTCAGCCATCGGTAAATTCGTGGACGTCTAAATTACCGTCAGCATCGAATCAACCGGGTACTCGTTTAATGACAATCGGTACTTACAGAGGTAACAATTATACTTATTCATTTACAGTACCTGCATCGGCATTTAATACAAACACAAGAGATTGGAACCAGCTTAAACTTAACGTTATAAGCGGTAGCAATGGCTCGGATTATCTTAGCCCGGCTGTATCAATCGACTGTATCGAACTTGAATAGTACAAAAAAGACACCATTTAGCATTTGCTAAATGGTGTCTTTTATAATACCGTTCTTTAAATTAGAACTTACCGGCCTTTGCAGCTTCCTCTACGGCAACGGCAACAGCAACTGTTGCGCCAACCATAGGGTTGTTACCCATACCGATAAGACCCATCATTTCAACGTGAGCAGGAACTGAAGATGAACCTGCGAATTGAGCGTCTGAGTGCATACGACCCATTGTATCTGTCATACCGTATGAAGCAGGACCTGCAGCCATATTATCAGGGTGAAGTGTACGACCTGTACCGCCGCCTGATGCAACTGAGAAATACTTCTTACCTTGTTCGATACATTCTTTCTTATATGTACCTGCAACAGGGTGTTGGAATCTTGTTGGGTTAGTTGAGTTACCTGTGATAGAAACATCAACACCCTCGTGGTGCATTATAGCAACACCTTCACGAACATCGTCTGCGCCGTAGCAACGAACGTTTGCTCTTTCGCCCTTTGAGTAAGCTGTTTCCTTAACGATTTCAAGCTTACCTGTATAGTAATCAAACTTAGTCTGTACATAAGTAAAGCCGTTAATTCTTGAGATGATTTGAGCGGCGTCCTTACCAAGACCGTTAAGGATAACTCTTAGGTCTTCCTTACGAGCCTTGTTTGCGCTTCTTGCAAGACCGATAGCACCCTCAGCAGCTGCGAACGATTCGTGACCTGCAAGGAATGCGAAACATTTTGTTTCTTCTCTTAGTAGCATTGCGCCAAGATTACCGTGTCCGATACCAACCTTTCTATCATCGGCAACAGAACCAGGAATACAGAATGACTGCAAGCCAAGACCGATTTTCTCGGCAGCCTCTGCAGCTGTCTTAACACCGTCTTTAATTGCGATAGCCGCACCTACTGTGTAAGCCCAACAAGCGTTTTCAAAGCAGATTGGCTGAATGCTCTTTGTGATGTTGTATGCATCAACACCGGCGTCATCACAGACTTTCTTTGCTTCTTCTATTGATGAAATGCCATGCTTTTTAAGCTCAGCATTGATTTGATCTATTCTTCTTTCATAACTCTCAAATAAAGCCATTATATATTTACCTCCCTTTTCAGATTATTCGTGTCTTGGGTCAAGAAGTTTTGCAGCATCGTCAACTCTTCCGTATTGTCCGCTTGCCTTTTCCAAAGCTTCGTTAGCGTCCATACCCTTAGCTATCATTTCCATCATCTTACCAAGATGAACAAACTTATAACCGATGATTTCGTTGTTATCGTCAACTGCAATCTTTGTTATGTAACCTTCTGCAAGTTCAAGGTATCTTGGACCCTTTTCAAGTGTTGCATAAGTTGTACCAACCTGTGATCTAAGTCCCTTACCAAGGTCCTCAAGACCGGCACCGATTGGAAGACCGTCCTCTGAAAAAGCTGTTTGTGTACGACCGTAAACAATCTGCAAGAAAAGCTCTCTCATAGCTGTATTGATAGCATCACAGACAAGGTCTGTATTAAGAGCCTCAAGAATTGTCTTGCCTACAAGAATTTCTGATGCCATAGCAGCTGAGTGTGTCATACCCGAACATCCGACTGTTTCTACCAATGCCTCTTGGATAATACCTTCTTTTACGTTTAGTGTAAGTTTACAAGTACCCTGTTGAGGTGCACACCAACCAACACCGTGTGTAAGACCGGAAATATCTTTAATTTCCTTTGCCTGTGTCCATTTACCCTCTTGAGGGATTGGAGCAGGACCGTGATATGCTCCTTTTGTCAAAGGACACATATGTTCTACTTCTGCTGAATATTTCATACTATTACTCCTTTCGATTTATGCGGCAAAATCCGCTCATTATCTTCATTATATCATATTAATTTCATTGTATCAATAAAAAAATATACAAAATTATCGTTTATTGTAACTTTCTTTTTACATAAAAACATCATATCTCAAATATTATCGTTTTACTATTGCCCAAATTCGGATAAAATGTTATAATGTTAGCGTAATTTTTAAAATATATTTTCTCACAGAAAGGCTAAATAATTATGAACGGTAATGTAATTGTAGGACAATCGGGCGGACCGACATCTGTAATCAATTCAAGTCTTGTCGGAGTTTTTCAAGGCGCTAAGCGTGCCGGCTGCGGTAAGATTTACGGTATGCGAAACGGTCTTGAGGGACTTTTGCAGGAGAGATATGTCGAGCTTAACGACTGTATCAAAAACGACCTTGATATTGAAATTTTAAAACGCACTCCTTCATCATTTCTCGGCACTTGCCGTTACAAGTTGCCACATTATGAAAAAGACAGTGCCGTATACGAAAAACTTTTTGCGATACTTAAAAAGCTTGATATTAAGCACTTTTTCTATATCGGCGGCAACGATTCTATGGATACGATAAAAAAGCTTGCCGAATACGCAAGCAAGATAAACAGCGATATTACATTTATGGGTGTGCCGAAAACAATCGACAACGACCTTGACAAAACCGACCATACACCCGGTTACGGAAGTGCGGCAAAATACGTTGCGTCCGCAATGAAAGAAATCATCCTTGACACCGACACTTACACGACCGACTCAATCACAATAGTTGAAATCATGGGCAGAAACGCCGGTTGGCTTACAGCCTCGTCTGCACTTGCAAGAACGGAGGACTGTACAGGTCCCGACCTTATTTATCTTCCCGAAACACCTTTCAGCTACGATAAATTTGTAAGCGATATTTTAGAGGTTAAAAAGCATAAGTCGTCTGCTATTATCGCATTGTCGGAAGGTATACGAAACGCCGACGGTCAATATATATGCGAAACACAAAAGGGCGATATGAAACTTGACGTATTCGGTCACAAAATGCTTGGCGAAACCGCACTTTTCCTTTCTGATATGGTTGGTAAAGATACCGGTATGAAGTCAAGAGGTATCGTGTTCTCAACACTTCAAAGATGTGCGTCACATATCGTTTCAAGACGCGATATAACAGAGGCATACGACGCAGGTGCAACAGCCGTTGCGGCGGCGCTTGCAGGCGAAACGGGTAAAATGGTTATATTTAAACGTATATCAAATGATCCGTATAAAGTGTTTACCGAAACTCACGACATCGGCGATATTGCAAATGTAGAAAAGACTGTGCCTAAGGAATGGATTACCCAAAACGGCACCTATGTTTCACAAGAATTTATAGACTACGCACGTCCGCTTATTATCGGCGAACTTACACCGTTTATGGTTGACGGTCTGCCACGTCATTTGACCATAGAATAAACAGGCTTGTTGACTGCCCAATACAATGTAATTTTAAAGAGCTTATTCAAATGAACCGACCCCCAAAAGTTAGACCAAAAATCTAACTATTGGGAGGTCGGTTTTT
>OLOP01000232.1_pt1 | contig 44553 bp, 39 predicted proteins | sample 1672381 | NCBI WGS metagenome assembly OLOP01 (sample SAMEA3136678, study PRJEB25190) | human gut metagenome | biome: human gut; feature: human-associated habitat; material: faeces | place: Austria | collected 2013 | reverse complement strand
GTCCTTAGTCGCATAATATCAATAAAGTGTCCGAAAAATGCGGGTCACTACAAACACCCTTTTAATGACTGCCTGATTCTATTCATTTACTCTCTATCAACAGGGTTTGACAAAGAGCCAGTATTTTTACAATAACTTGAAGACTTTTTAAGATTTAAACAAACTCTAGTCTAAAGATGTATCTGTATGCGTCTTATCTGGATATTTCATTAAATCAACTAAGTTTGGTGCCTTACCTTCAACTGCATCTTTAGCGCGCTTAACTACTAATGGTGCAATACCTTTATGAGTTAAGATATAGAATTTGTTTTCTTCTAATCCTTTAAAGATAGTGTCTGCAACACCTTTAATAGGTAAACCAGTAGTTAAGTCTTTCTTAGCCATTTCTTGCCCCATCTTAAAGGTTTTACTTTGATAATATGGATCAGTCTTATCAGTATACTTCTTAGGTCTGTATTCTTCTGAATGCATTAAATGAGTTTGTACAAAAGCAGGTGTAAATACATGCATATGAATCTTATCTTGTTTATAAGCTTGCAAATCATATGCTACAGCTTCGGTCATTCCTACGACAGCAAATTTGGTTGCATAGTAAGCCGGCATACCAGGAGCAGTTAATAAACCGGCAGCAGAAGCAACATTAAGAATATCTCCACCATTTTCCTGCTTCATCATAATAGGAATTACTTTCTTTAATGCATAAACTTGGCTCATAAGATCAGCATGGAGAATCCATTCCCAATCTCGCGTTGGTAATTCCCAGATAGGACCAGGAACTGCAACACCAGCATCATTTACTAGAAGATCAATTTCATTATATTTCTTCATTGCTTCATCTACAGCATTATCAACGTTTTTCTCTTCAGTAACATCTGCTACTATCTTTAATACTTCTGTTGATTTACTTAACCCGTCAGCAACTTTAGATAATGCTTCTTTATCTTGATCAACCAAAGTTAATTTCATTCCAAGACTAGCTGCTTTTGTTGCAATAGCTTTTCCAAAGCCATGGGCTGCACCTGTAATAAACGCTACTTTTCCGTTAAAATCTTTCATTATGGTTGCCTCTTATTGATTATTCAAAATCTACTAATTCAGATAATGGATATCTGCTAGTAGTGATTTCATCCTCGGCATTAGGATCATGCTTGCCAATTGCAATAGCCATTACAGGGATATATTGTTTTGGATCAAGCCCCATAGTTAATGCTGCTTTTGTTGCATCATAGCCAGCCATCGCATTTGTGTCATAACCGTGTTCACGTGCAATTAACATAAATTGCATTGCTGCTAATGATGTATCAACCATTGAGTCAGCTACAAGCATTTGCTGATCTGCTTTTTCATAAAGTGGCATAAAGGTATTCAAAGCTGATTCCATTGCTTCTTTGGTTACTTTCTTAGTTTCATACATGCTGTGCCATAATTGACTGTATTTCTTATAAGCTAAAGTATTGCCGAAGAATAGAACGACGGCTGAGCTTTTATCTACTTGTGGGAAGTTGAACTTCATAAAGTACCGATGTAATTTTTCTCTTCCTTCATCAGTATCAACTACGACAAACTTCCAAGCCTGCAAGTTACATGCAGATGGAGCTGTAATTGTTTCTTCCAGCATTTCTTTCATTTCATCACGACTGATCTTTACGTTTGGATCAAATCTGCGTACTGAATGTCTACCAGTTAGAATTTCGTGAAAGTCATTATTTACAATTGCCATAATTAGATCTCTTTTCTATTCACTAATTTGTTATCGCTTTCACTTACTAGTATAATAGATTTAAATCATAAGTGTGATCTATTATTGTAACCCAGAGTTAAGTATTTGCTTAACTCTACATAATGCAACTTAACTAAAGGACAAAAACTAATGAATATTCATGAGTACAAGATTTTCTTAGATGTATGCAATACTAAAAATTTTTCCGAAACTGCCAGAAACAACTTTATTACTAAATCAGCAATAATTCAGCATATTAACAAGTTAGAACAAAAACTTGGAATCAAATTATTTGAAAGAACTTCACGTGGAGTAAATCTAACCGATGCTGGTAAAGCATTACAGCCACTAGCTAAAGGGATAATTGAAAAAGAATCAGAAATAATAAAAACAATGCATGATTACTCACATACACTAACCATTGGGACAATCTATCTTGAAAAACCTATTTTAATTAACACCGTGCTTCAAAAAAATAATTCAAAATTAAAGGATTTTAATATCAATTTTCAAGAAGTAAAAAATATAAAAAACGTTGATAACCAGATCGATATCATTGAATACTATGAAATCACCAAGTATTTGGATCATTCCTTTAATTTTCTAAAATTACGAGAAGAACCTATTTATATTGCAATGCCACCTTCTCACCCACTGTCATGCAAATCCAGCATTACACTTAAAGATCTAAGCAATTACACTGTGGCCATTGAAAAAACTGGCATATCAGCTATGGGAGATAAAATCGGCAATATTCTTAAACGCAATCCAAAAATCAATATAAAAAGTTTCGGCGTGTATAATTCATCATTCTTTGCAACAGCTCTATATCATAATTACTTAATGTGCATTTCCAAAGGAATGGCACCAGCGGCCAAACCATACATTGTTAAACCATTAAATATTAAACAAAAGGCATACTATGGAATTTACTATCGAAAAAATCCAAGCAACACAATAAAGCAGTTTTTATCAGCACTATAACTTTCAAGAGCCGCAAAAAAGACCTCATCTAGTTAACCGACGAGGTCTTGGTGCTTAATGCACTCGTAATAAATATATGAGGATCACATAAGTGTGTCCTAAGTACTTATATTATGACATATAAATCATAATGTTTCTGAAATTATTTCTTATAACTTCGACAACAACTTTTCACCTTGTTGTAATTTATCATGGTTGACCAGTACACCATCATCCAAATCAAGGTCAACTGGACTTTGTGACAAGTGATCTAAAATTTGGTCATATTTCATAATTTCATTCATCTGCTTATTAAGAGTAGCAATTGCCTTACGATATTTACTCTTAGCACTAGCTGTTGTTTCTTGATCGAGCAAGTTCTGATCAACTTCAATTAGATCATTCATTGCAGGCTGAAGCTCATGCAGATAATGACGCACCATTGGAAGCTGTTCAGTGTTGTAACGATGTAGATACATCAATGCCTTGAAGCCTTTATTTTTGCCTGAATTAAATTCCCAGTAAATTGGACGCTTCTGATAGATCTTAGCATGATCCTTATAGAAATCATTTAAGAAATAAGTTCTAATAATATCTTCTGCACTTGTACCTCGTTCAAACTTTTTAGGTTCTAATGTTTGAGCAATGAAGTCCATATTTTCTGTCAATGTTTCAGGGTCAAAGGTCTTAGTTAGGAATTCTTTCAAACGGACAATAATATCACGATCATCATCGAAATACTGACGATCAGTTAACAGAATAATGTTTTCTTTATTAGGCTTGAATGTCATATATTTTGAATCATCCCAGTCACTACCAGCATAGACTAAACCATCTTGATCTAATGAATAACGACCAAAGACACAGCCGATAAAGTAAGACAAAAATGCTTTGATGTCGCGAACTTGATCTGCTTTACGAACAGATACTTCTTTGTCGTCTTCTTCTGGAGTTAATTCATCCTGCAAACCATAAAGATTGATAAAGATGCGGTTGAGTTCTTCTTCATTTGATTTTAGTTGGTTGAAACGTGCGAGTGCTTCGTTGGACCAACTGGTGTAGGCTTGTGGGAGGGATACAGATTTTTGAGTTAAAAGTGGACTCTTTTGGAAATCCCAGGATGTTTCGAAGGCATCCCAGTCTTGTTTGGCTAATAAAATATTTTTATGCACAATTGTATTAGTTTGACTTTCATTTTCTAAGAATGGAAAGCTTGTAAAATTTCCAATCTGTAAACTTACAGTGGGATTTAAAATATTAAAAATATAATTTCCAACTTTAGAATTAGTCATTCCTAATATCTTATATAAAATTTGTTCATTATTACTAAATGCTGACATTCCCTTTACATCATGAATACTTCCTGCAGATCTTAAACGTAATGAAAAATTATTGCTATTTATATCAGACCAAGTAACAGCTTCTTTAAAATAAGTATCTGTATTTTTTACTACAAAGTCTGGAGTTTTAAGATAACTATACTTAGTCAAAACGCTATCTTTTATTTCTTTTCCATTATTTTCATAATTTACTACATAATCATAATTCCCATACCATTTTCGATAGGAACCGCCTTTATTATAAGGAAACCACTTTTTACCAGAATTTATCGCATCTCTAATACTATGTGAATTAAAACTAATATTATATATATTTACTTCAAACCATTGACGCAAAAAACGTTTGTTATCAGTAGTTGCTAATCCCTGCTTTGCATTTACTAATTTTTCCAAAGGTATTCCTTTTTCAAAATCATTAATTAATTTTTTACTTGCCCAATAAGCAATAGGGCTACCAGGTATCTTATCGAAATCCGATTGATCAACATGATAAGTATTATCATCATGTTTACTATTCACCATCTCAAGATATAATTTTTCTTTACTATCTTGAGAATTATAGTCTACTAATCTTTCGTAACCGCCTAAATAGTTTTCTCGTTTATCTTTCTGTAAAATGAAAGTAGTAGTCTGAACCACTTCACCACCAATGTCGCCAAATGCTCTCGTTCCTAAATGAGCCATATTAATAATGGTATGATTCTGAACTTCTTTTCTCAATTTTTCAAATTTAGACAAGAACATCCATGAATGCATGGTGATCATTCCAATATATCCAATATTAGACGTGAGATTTAACATTTTTTCAATAAATATACTATATAAATCTGCTTTAGCATTAGAATATTTATTTTGAATATACTTCTTTAAAGCTGAATCCATTTTACGTTTACCCATGTAAGGCGGATTAGTGACACCTACATCGTAAACACCACTAAGTACTTCGGCTACATTGAGAGCATTATTCAATCTAGTTCTCATATCATTAAACAAATCTAGCTGCTCATTATTTTGATTAGTTTTCTTAGCAAACAACTCTTTTAAGTTATCAAGATTAATATTTTTATTAATTCTAATAATAGAGCCTAAATCATTACCATACTGGAATAAGCTCAAAATGCTATTTAAATCCGCAACCGTCTTTTTATCTAATTCATCGCTAGCAACTAAGTTAGTATAATCTTTAGTACTATATTTAATTTCAGGAACATCATACAAGTTTATTGAGTGTTCTTTTCTAAATACACGGCGATTATATTCTCTGGCTTTCATCAATAAAGCAAAATATGAAAGTTGATATGCACGTTTATCAATATCCAAGCCATAAAGATTATTCTTAATGATCGATGTAGCAGCATCCCTTCTAGAATAACCCTGTGTCTCATAAATCTGCATCAGTATATCAAATGCATAAATAAGAATATGACCTGATCCCATAGCTGGATCAATAAACTTAATATCAGTTACTTCTTTATCAGCTAGCTCTGGACGAATTTCAACTTTATTCTTTTCAGAACTAGGCATGTAGTACTTCCAATTAAATTCACTCGCAATATCTTTTTCAGAACGAGAATCACCTTTAGCATGAAGAATATCTATCCAATAACGCCCTAAAGAATTCTCTACCATGTAACGAACAAGCCAATCAGGAGTAAATAATTGAGTCACAGGTGGAATATCATCAGTTTGATACTTCTTCTTTTTAAAAGAATTTTCCTTAGGGATTGTATTGTAATACTGGTAAAGCCAACCAATAATCTGAACCTGTCCCTCTTTTTCAACATCAAAATACTCTTCTGGAATTTCATCAATTAATTCTTTAATGACGCCGCGATCATAATGTGGAGTAAACAATAACTTCAAATAGTTAGATGTCTCTTCAAACAATCCAGGAAGAATCTCACTTAATGCATCACATTGCTTAATAAATAGCATAGTATACAAATTATCCATTAACTCAGGAGTCTTCTCTGTTAATGCGGTAGTGATCAATTCTTTTTCTTGATTGCTATAGCCACCAAGATCATCACTAATTTCCATTGCTTCATTGATAATGTCAGGTTCATTTCTACCCTCTTCACTAGAAAGAACCCGCACTCTACTTGGCAAGTAATTATTAACTTCCATAAAACGAATAGCAATTATCCGGTTGAACCAAGTGTAGGCTACTTCTTCTACAAAATCCTTATATGCAGTCTTAGAGTCTTCTTGATATCCGTGACGATTTAATTCTGCTACAATATCTTTGCGCCAGCCAATTTGTGCACCAGTTAATGCATTAGCTTCATTATCATCAACATAGTATTCCTTGTCTGGCGTTGAAATCGACAATTTGTCTTGAATCTCATTTTCATCAATGCCTAAAGTTGCTAGTTTAACTTTAATAGCATTAATTAATTCTGTTCTTGCATTAATCGCATATTTTTTAATCTTATTCTTATCCATTAGTTGATTCCTTAATTAATATAATTATCTAAATTATAGCAAACTAAAGACACTCATGAGTAATGTGCTCTGAGTGTCTTTAATTTTATTTGAAGTCTACGTTTAAGATATCTGTATGCTGAAGTTCTTGTTTAATATTCTTTCTTAATTCATCTAAATATTTATCAAGATCTTCTTCATTCGTGATCTTCCATGAGTCTTCATGAACTAATTCAGTAATATCTTTAGATTTATTACTCTTAACTCTAACAATCGGCTTAGACTTATCAGTTATAGGGGTTACAGAAGAAGGCTCTTCTTTATCGCTAGTCTCATTTTGCTCTCTTCTAGCATGTTCAGCTAATTCTGAACTAACTCGAGCAATATTTTCCTTCTGTTCATTGGTTTGACCATCAATATTAGTTTTTAGTCCAACTAATGATACATAAGCATCTTCACTAGCGCTATTGCTGTATTCCTTAGCTTTTTGCAATAAAGTATTGAAGACATTTTCCGCCATATCATTTAATTCGCGGTCTTTATCTTCCGGAAAATCTGATTCCGCAATTCTCTTCTTTATTACATCAAGACTTATTTGAATTTGTGCCTCGATCTTATCGTAAGCCTCTTGGATCACATCATTGTACTTATCTGCAAACTGGGTATTTAACTCTTTAAGCTTAGGAATTGTAATGTTGAAGTTATCATCGTTTAGGCAACCTTTAATTTTTTGAGCAATTCCAATTAAGTCTTGATCGCTAATCATACTCTTAGCGTAATTATAACGATCAAGATATCGATGTGCTTTATTCCAAATTGTTTGTTGGTTACTTGTTTGCTCTACATCCCCATAAAACTCAAGAATAGCTTTATCTTCGAGTTCTTCATGCCAATCTTCATAATCATCTAAATGATCTGAAATAATCTGGAAGACACGATCACTATCTTTAACCTTAACAATAGCATTCAGGTCATTAACACCTTCAGCTAATAATTTATGACCAGGATAAGGCGTATCAAAATTATACTTTTTACGCATTAATGCATTTAAACAAGCAACAAAACCTTTTGTTTTGTTTATAATATCGTCTGCCATTTGTTCAGAAGTAGTATTTTCATCTACTGACAGACGTTTATTAAGAATATCCTCAACGAAATCTTTCGCATCCCTCTTTTGACGCATCGATATTTCTTTAACTGGTTTAATCGTCAACTTGGTAATATTATTCCTGCCGATTAAGTAACGTTGCGTTCCTTTAGGATCCTCTTGAGCACTAGTCAATGAAATCTGTTCATTATTAAAATAGAACTTAACTTTACCGTTAACAAATGCTTTAGCTACCATCCAAGCAATATCAGTTGGCTTATAACCATAAGGGATTTCACCAAAACGTTTAATCACATTAGCCAATGAAACATTATTCATGCTGCTGGCTTGGACATTGATATAGTTGATGATTTCTTTAATTGCCTGCTCATCATCACTGAACAAGTCATTTTTATTTTTACCCTTTAGGGTATCAAGAATATCTTGATCCGTCTTAACCGCAGTCAAATAATGTAAATTACGATAATTACTATCAATTATTTCCTTCTTGGCTTGCTCTAATCGACTTTCAAAATTACTGCCCTTAGGTAAAGCATCATCCAAGACGTAGATATCAGCATCAATCAGATCATCCTTGATCATCTTCTGAGTAGCTTCTTCTACCTGCTTAGATTCAGCCTTTCTATTAAAGGCAATTTCTTGCTTTTTATCATCTGATCGACTTTCTGGCTTTTGCAAGTAAGCACTAATCTTTTCAATATGACGGTAGTTTTCAATATAACGATCATCATCTTTAAGAACAATGATGATATTTTTACCATCCATCGCCTTTTGTTTAAAGTCAATCTCTCTATAATTATCAGCAATTAATGGGGAGATAATCTGAATATTGAGGTTATTGCTTAAACGGTTTAACCCCATTTCATCAATATATTCATTGAACTCAAAGATATATTGATTCTTCATATGAGGGTAAGTATATTTGGCGTCAATCAAATTAGATGTTAATAAATATGAACCAATCTTTTGAGCTACCTTACGATCATCAACTTCAATTGCATTAATTGCTTCATTAACTTCTCGTTCTGAATCAGTCAAGAATTGGTAAGTATCTAGCTTCTTTTGAATATAATTCTGTCTCATTAAGACATTCAAAGCGTCCTTAACTTCTGCAGTTAAAGCTTGTCTATCTTGATCAACACTATCTAGCAGTAAAGTAACTATATTTTCTAAGGTGGAAGGATAATTATCAACATAGCGGACCATGAAGAGAACGGCTAATACTTGAATATTAAAACAATAGTCTTCATTATTTTTGTTAACATACCTATCGGTTTGAGCTCGATCAAATACCACTTGGTGATCATGACTTAAGAACTCTTTCATCCCGATAAAGAATGCAGAAAATGGTACTAACCTACCTAATTCATCATTCTCATATCTCTTGGTAGCTTCCTGGAAAGTTCCCAGCATTGAACGTTCACCATCAGACATGTGACTACCATTTGCACCATGTTGACGAACTGCAGTTAAGACCTCTTTTAATAAACTAAATTGATAAGGAATAAATGGATAGTTTTCGACAAATTCTTGAGCATTATCAAATTTTTGACGCTTGATTGCATCACTGAAATTAATCTTATTATTAATGCTATATTGCTCTTGAGAGTATATATCTGCCAATTGATCACTTACTAGTGGCTTTTTAGTCAGTAATCTTTTACGAATAACTTCATCTGCGTTGGCAGAACTCATATTGATCAAAGTATTAAAACGACCTTGAATTTTAGAGAAATCTCGTTCATATTTAGAAAAGTTGCTGGCGACTTCATCCATTTGTTGCTGAGAAGTAACTACTACCCACGCACGACCTTGACATTGGACACCCAGTTGCTCAACGATTGTCTGTAAGTTAAGCATTCTACTATTATTGTCACCAATAAACTGACCAACTTCATCAGCTAAGAATACAAAATGGGCATCATTACCTTTTTTATCGAGATAATCTTTAACCAACTTAGCAAAAGCTGTTGCATCAATGCTAAATTTTTTAGTTAACAGAGTTTGAACATAATTATTTGCATCTGTTTCATCCAATGCACCACAATTTACTAAAGCCGTTTTGATCTTGGTTGACATTAATGCATAATTTTTTCTAAGTTCAACCCAGCTAGAATGATCCGTTGTAGCTAAATCTGCAAAAGCTTGCTTAAAGGCCTCATATTTGCCGACGCTATCAAGCCAGCGTTCCATATCTGCTACTACTGCAATTGGTGAATATCCTAATTGCTCGTTAAAGACTTTAAGAAAGACATCTAGAATTGAATTATCATTATTTGCAGCGTTCGAATCAGCCTTTGAATCAATATTGAATAAAGCAACTTCGGTCGGTACACTAGTAGCTTTATTAATGGCATCAGCTAAATGATCATCATCGAATTTACCATCTTGTAAGAAGTAATCAATTGCTTGACGTCCTTTTACCGTATCATTCTCTAATAAATAGGAAAGGATTTTTAAGAAGTGAGATTTACCTGATCCAAAGAAACCGCTAATCCATGCTCCCATTTCATCGGTAGGATTATTAATACTCTTATCATAAGCATCAAAAAAACGAGTAAAGTTACGTTTTAATTCATCAGTTACAACATATTCTTCGAGTTCTTGTTGTTTAATATCATCACTATCTTGACCAATTTTAATGACGCCACGAATATCTCTATTTATATCTTTTGCAAAAATATCTTTTATTTGTATCATAATATGCCTTTAATCTATTCTGAATGCTCTATAGTAATTCTGATCTTTAATTTCGCCAAATGCACGCAAGCTCATTTCATCGTAGTTTCCAGGATAGAACATAACAACTGGATTATTATCTAATACTTGATGCATAGTGTTTAAAATTTTATGAGCGCGAATAATTGGATAGACTTTGCCTAGTCCAGTCAGAAATACAATACATTGTCCATCACCTTCTGGAATTCTTTCTTTAATATATCCAACAATCAAATTATTATTTTCACTCATTTCAAGAATGTTGTTTATTTGTTCGATTAAAACATCGAATCCTTGATTTTTCTCAATATCCTCTAAAATTGGAATAGGATCAGATCCAGTATATTTTTCTTGATCCTTGAGCAAATGCATCATAATGTCATAAATATCAAATACTTTTAGATTAACTCTTGCTGCAAGAGGGCTTTCTTGAATTTTATCAATCTGCTTCCGCATATAAAGTTCCTGATCTGCTGGATAATCAAAAACATAATAGCCAACTTCATTTGATAAACCTTCGTTATGTTGAAACTTAGAATCGTCCATTTTTTCTTTTAAGTGTTCGATCCTAACTTTAATATTCTCAGTCATTACATCCCTCCTAAAGCAGCTAATTCATAATCTAACTTTGCAACTTTCATTGCTAAAACTAATTGAGAATCAAGTAATGGAAACAGAAGCTTATCTTGTTTTTTATTTTGAGGATCAATCTCCATCAATCCTCCATCCCGCATATATGTCTTTAGTGCTCCCTTAATTCGCTTATAAGTATTTAGCGACCACGCAGCAATTGTAGGACTTTCTATCCTTTTTTGATTAATAAATGCTTCTACTTCATAGTCTTGTAAAATATCCTCTCGCATTTGCACTTTGGGACGATACACCTCATAGATAAACTCATCTAAAATACGACTAGTTAACATTACTGACAATAAAGAAATGATTTTTTGATTGGAAGTATCAAGTTGCGAGAATATATTTAAAACTGATTCAGGCAATGCTTTTACTCTGACGGCAAGGTTTCTGGAACATCTTTTAGCACGTGCTTTCGTTGGCATTTGAAAGATATTTTCTTCATCACTCATTTGCTTAATATCATTAATACTATAACCTGACTGATAAAGCTCAATAAATTTTGTAAGTTCTGGAAGCCAAATTGCATAAGAAGCAATTCCACCATTATAACTGCGTGACATTTATAATACCCCATTCAATTTAGTAACATTTTCATTATATCAATGATAGGAAGTGAATTACATACGAAAAAATTAGGAAGATCAAATTAAGATTATCCCGTTTGATCTTCCTGTATTACTATTTAATTGTGTATTTGACTTGATCAGATATATCACATAAATCTGCTATTTTTGAAATTATTGCAATAATTGTTGTAGCAGAGTGATTAGTTTCTACTCTTATATTGTTTGCTAGTACTGCTGGCCGAGTAAAGTGAGAAAATAGTTTCATGTCTAATGAATCGTCTTGACGAATTTTTTCAAAATTACGACTGTCAATTGCCCAAACATAGTTCAGAAAAATTACTAAAGCACTACGCCAAGAGTCAATTGAGTAATCTCGATCATTCAATGTAATACGAACAGGCTTCTTACCTGTTACGTCAACTTCTTCATTAATGGTATGTTCTCCAGCAATATCTTCAGCTTCTTCGCTCTTAATATCTGGTTTGGCAAAAATTTGACAAAGTTCATTAGATAAATCTTTTGTACGATCAAGTATTGTATCTTTATTCCATTGATCATATCTCTCAGGAATTTCTCTAGTTAAAGAAACATTGGATTTGCTATAGTATTCTTTTTTATCACTGAATATTTTATTGCTCATTTCTTGATTATACATAGTCAAAGTCAAGTTTCCTATTGTACCGCCTAATTGCTCATTTATTTTATCAGCATTTTTGACTTCTAGACGCCAATCATTATTTAAACGTTGTGGCATAATATGTTCTACTTGAGCATTATCAAAGTTAATAGTTTCCCTTGTTCTGTTTTCTTCTAAGACTACTAAAGCTAATTTAGCTAGATTATTTCTTTGTTTATAAAGATTTACTTCTAATAAACTATTTTTAAGATCAGAATCATCAGGGAAACTATTATTTAATTTATATATTTCATTTTTTTGTAAATCAGACTTTGCCTTGTCTTTATCACATAGCGCAATAACTATTCTATTTACTCCATTAGTAGCATGGCGACAAACTTTCAATCGGAACAAATAGCTCTCCATAATGTGTGCTAATTCAATTAATTTATCCCAATCAATTTCAGAATTTTGGCGCATTTCTAATAACATTAAGAAATATGGATAAATTACTTTACTTTCCATTACATTTACATGTCTTAGAATTTTATTAAACTCAGAAGATTCTGTATTGCAATTGAGCATTTCATTATAAAATCTAGCAAATTTATATAAATCTGCTAAAGCCGCCTCTGAATCTAGATTATGTGTGTGAAAATAATTTTTATAGGTATCATAGACTTTGTTTCTTTTTACTAAATTGTGAGTTTTCATTATTAAATAATGACGTAAAAATTCAGTAAATACATTTGTAGTAAAGAATTGTTCTATTTTAATCCAATATTCCTTATAAAGATATGCTTGATTTTCTGAATTTAAGTTCATTAATAAAAAGTTTCTTACTAAATCAGAAGCTGAAAGAGACACGCCAGTTGAATTAAGACTTTCAAAAATAATTTGTGGATTTTCATCCCCAGGATCATTTGTTAATTCAATATATACCATTGCAAAATGATTCATAGCTTCATAAAGCTGAGGAGTATTAATTCCAGAATCAGTTATTCTCTTTTTAAAATAATTATAATTTTCTACTACTTTAGATGGGTTATTATATTCTTTACCATTCATTACAGCAAAGAAGGCATCAGCATCATGATCAACGGGCTTCAACTTAAGATGATTATTTGCATCCAAATATTTATTGGTTAAGTACTGTTCTTCAATTTCATCCTTATTTTCTGCATCAATATCAGAAATAGCCTTAAGCAATAGAGTCAAACTCATTAGTCTTTGTTGCCCATCAATAATTCGATAAATATGACTCATTTTTTTACCTGAGTCAGTAACGTAAACTACTGCACCAATAAAATGATCCTGATCTTCCTTTTCTGCTGTTAACAAGTCATTAAAAAGTTGTTCGCATTGGGGCTTGCCCCATTCATAATTCCGTTGAAAGACTGGAATTTCAAAAATAGTTTTTCCGTTTCCTAAAAAATCAAATAAGTTAATACTATCTGCCTTCAATTTAAATACTCCTATATTTACTTTATGCTATTATTATATATCTTTTGCTAACACTCTTTCCAATCATCACGAGGAATCTTCTTTTTCAGTAATTTAAATTACAGTAATCGTACTTACGATAATTATAATTACTGTAATTACGATTACTGAAAAATAAAAAGCATCCCTCTCTGGAATGCTATAAAAAAAGTCTCTTGACTAAGTCAAAATAACCTAATCAAAAGACGTTTTTAACTATCTCCTACCTATTCGGCGTAACATCAACGCGTGCTGTTTTAACCTCGGACCAGTCACTGATCAAATTACTGTGAAGTGCACGAATGCGAACTTCGTAAACTTGGCCCTTCTTAAAGTCTTGTCCAAAATCATTCGTTGGATCACCTACTATATCGCCGCTTCTAGCTTTGCTAAAGAAGGTTGCCCACTTACTGCTACCTTTCAATCTATACTGAATCTCATAGCTATCAGCTTCTGGGTTAACGTCCCATTCAATGTTGATATATGGTTCATCTGAACCATGGTCATTATAATAGCTAACCTTAAGCGTTGGCGTCTTTGGTTTCTCATGACTGCCCTTTAAAGGAATATAGTAAGTAAACTTTTGATTTGCTGAAACTGGGCTAAAGCTTCTACCTTCTTCATCATTCACCGCACGAACAGCAATATCGTAAGTTTCACCGTTAATCAGTCTATTCTTTGAAATTGTCTGAGTTAAAACATCAGGATAATTGCCGTCAGGGGGGAAATTACTATGTCCAATCATTGATGCGGCATCAAGCAAAGGATCATTTGATCTATACCGTCTTAGAGAAGAACCATAAATTCCATAACCAGTCGCATTATCAGCTTTAGTATAATCAACCTTGATTCCATCTTCAGTTGAGCTAACCTTAGTCAACTTAGGCGTACTTGGAAGAGCATTCGTATCTTCGCTAGTCAACTTAAAGCTGAAACGACCACGAGCAGAACCTTTTTCTAGATAATAAGTCCCTTTCTCTAAATTCCAGGAATATTTTTCATTTTTTAAGGTTCCTTTGGTTTTCCATGGATTTAACGCATAACCATAATCTGTGTCCTGCACAATTTGAATGTCATTATTGTTAAAAATATTAGACCGACTGTTCTCATACACAGGTTGAACAGACATATTCATCGTTACCTTTTGATCTTTATCCAGCGTAAATTTATATCTATTCATCGTATTCAGCTTTTCAGTATGATACATATCAGTCATACCAGTAACCGTCTGTCCTATTTTTATTGGGATAGCTGAGGTAAAACGCGTTTCTAACGGATAAGTTTTATGAGAGAAAGTCTCCAGCTTATTTCTGATCTTGGTAATCCGTGTAGCGCTAGTCTTAATCTTTACATTTTTACCAGATTTAGTAGTCAAATTGTAATGACCAGAACGCAAATAGAAGACTTTGGTATTCTTGTTTTTACCCTTATAAGGGATGCATTCCCAATTTGAAGTATTAAGGATCTTATATTTTGCCTTAGTGGCAACAGTTAATCTGGTTGGTGCTTTGAAATAGAAACGGTATTGATTGCCTTTTCTCACATAGCTGGTTGCATTATCAGAAATTGGTACTGTTGCAGCTTGAACGTTAGTATTCAAACTAAATAGCAATGCACCAGCAGCTACTGCACCAATTAAATAGCCTCTCCTCTTCATAGTTTTAACCTTCTTCTGCTTAATAATCCTCAAGTTCTTCAAGTTGACCATCAGCCGACTGATAAGCCTTCTTGACTTGATCTAACTTGAGTTCAGGGATAAAGTTCATTGTCTTAGCTGGATTTAACACATCAAGCAATTGAACTCGCATCATCTTATCAATCTTTAATTTCTTTTCAGGCAACTTCAAGATTGTATTCATATCTTTCATGCTATTGTACTTTTCAACTGTCTTGTTTACTTCGCTAGCTAAATAAAGCCAAGTACGATAATCAACTGTTACAACCTCATTCTCTGGAACTACAAGTTCCAACAAAATTTCACCGGCATCCGGCATTTCGGTTACATGCTCTGGAAATGGTGTACAAGAGATCGGTATTTTTTTAGCCAAAATAGGCTTCTTTGCTTCTGGCAACGTATCCTTAATAATCTTTTGCAACAGATATTGTTCAAGATAGATATTCTTGAAATATTGATCTTGTGTACGAATCGCATTAAGTAAATATGATTGCTCATCAATACTGATCTTGCCGTTCTGTCTTAAATCTGTCCAACCTTTTTGACTAATTGTATACTGTAAAGTTAATGTTTTCATTTTATCTTCCTTGTTAACGTATTTCTTATATTTATTATAACAAAAAGCCAGCACACTATAGCATTCCATAGTATGCTGACTCTTTAATTTAAGTTAGATTTTTTACCTATTAAAATTTAGAATTAGATCAATCAAATCCTGTGCTTTCTGCAGATCAGCAGAGCTAATCACTTTTACCTTATTTGGTATTTCGAAGTGAGCATAATAATCAACAAAACGTTGAATAATATCCATATTCACTGAATATTCTCGATCACGATTGCGTTGGTCGAGAATTTTTAACGCATGAGTTAATGATTCCTCACTTAGTGGATCATTGGCATCCAGTAGTGGTTTAAAACAATCGATCACATACACTTGATAATTATCCGGTACTCTTTTCAAGATATCATTAATTGGATTAAATCCATGCCCGCCTAAATTTGTATTATCGACAATAGTTGGTAGGCCATTTTGTAACCGTGTTTGCAGTATTTGATTAAAAATTTGCCACACGATTTTCTCAGTTTGATTCACAAAGTTGATTTGGGGATGCCCATTATTTGAATTAATTCCATTTAAACGAATTCTTATCTCATCAGCTGAGATAGTATAGTTTTGTAAATCGTTCATCTTAATGAAACTAGATTTACCTGAAGCTTGTGGCCCCAACATTAAGATTAACGGTATCCTTTTCATATTATTGGTCATCTTGGTAATACAAATCCTTAAATTTCTTATGCTTATATTGTTGAGCAAGTTGTGGCGTCTTCCAGGCAACGCCACTTACCCATGGACCGGCTCCTTGAGCAAGTACTAAAACAGATTGACCGTTCTCAGTATGTAGACCATAGAAGTCTCCATCCCCTGCTTCCTGCATCCAACCACGGACATTCATATAATTTATTCCATGAACACGTCGACTTCCCATACCAGCCATTCCCCAATTTTTGGTTGCTTTATGATATGATGCAGACATATCACCATAAGTATATTTATCAAGAAAACCAGCTTTTACTTTATGCAATTCTTGTATGTAATTATCAACGTTGATTTTGTTTTGACTTATTTTAATAATAGACATTTTATCATCATTATAAGTATACCAAGTACCTTGAAATTCAGTTGGCACATTAAACAATCCGTCGTCTCCTGGTAAGTTTGATTTTTTACCAGCAGAATCTGAAGAATCATCACCTGAATCCGAACGCTCATCGTTCACCTTGGCATTTTGAGCTAAACTATTTACCAAACTATCTAAGTCACGTTTATTCAAATAATCAACCATTTGCTTCATGGTCACAGATCCTAATTTTTTACCATTTGAAAAGAGATAATAAATATTCTCTCCATTCACTTGCTTAAGAGTATATCCAGCATCTGCCGATACCATATAGGCTACGCCGCTACCCTCATTCATATATGAATAATTTGACTGATTCTTTAAATCGACTTCAATACCGTTTTGCTTACCATCAAGCAAAGCCTTGTTCCAACTACCAGAATAACGATTACCAGCATATGCAACTACAACTGCTACCGTTTTCTGCGGACTTAGATCTTGATCTGATAAGTGCCCCATCTTTGTAGGTCGTTTCTTGTTCTTAGTTACTTTGATAGTTGCACTACCTTTAGATGAAGTCTTTTGCTTAGGCTTTTGACTACAGCCAGCTAAAGCTAAACCTGCTAACAAAATTACTGATATTTTCCCAATCTTTTTCATTTCATCCTCAACTTTCCAATTCAACGATATTTTACCACTTATCAAGCATTCAAAAAGGCATAGTCAGATTTACTCTGACTATGTCTTTTTAAAATATTCATTAAAATAAGATTTCTATTACTTAGCAGCCTTAGCTAAAGCCTTGGTCTTGAATGCATAAGCGCTGGCATGTTGATCTGCACCAGTAGCAATCTTCAAAGCCTTCACCTTTTTACCTTTAACAGTTCTGGTTACAGGGATGTAATAAATACCATCACCAGCCAAGTTAACCCAATTATTAACGTTAAAGCCCTTCTTAAAGTTATAAGCTGCATAAATATTCTTCTTCATAACCTTCTTGATAAAAGCATTACGCTTCTTTGAAGAAACATTATATACATTCTTCTTAAAGAATTTTTGTGAAGGTACATACAACTTATCTTTATTAGCAGTGTGAGCAGTAATTTTCAAAGTATGAATGGTCTTTTTATCACTGCTGAACTTGTCAGTTTCACGATAGTACCAAGTTCCCCGAGTTGCCTTAGGTGTTGTATATTTACGAGCAATGCCATATTGACTAGCTGCATAAACATTTTGACTTTGCATCCCTACAAAGAAAATGCTAAAAAATGCAACTAATGACATTAGGAACAAATATCTCTTTCTCATAACAGGTACCTCCTACTATTAGTCTTTTCATCATAAAAAAGTTTCTATATAAGCAATTATTCAAAATCAACTAAATCTGAAATTTGATATCTAGTCGTAGCAATCTCAGGCTCAGCCTTTGGATCATGCTTACCAACCGCAATTGCCATCACCGGAACATACTGCTTAGGGTCAAGTCCCATTGTGGCTGCAGCTTTAGTTGAATCATAACCGGCCATTGCATTAGTATCATAGCCATGCTCACGAGCTATCAACATAAACTGCATTGCAGCAAGTGAAGTATCAACCATTGAATCAGCAACTAACATTTCCTTTGGTGCTTTTTCATATAAAGGCATAAAAGTATTTAAAGCCGCATCCATAGCTTCCTTAGTTACCTTTTTGGCTTCATACATACTATGCCATAATTTACTATACTTTTTAAAAGCCAAAGTATTGCCAAAGAATAGAACAATTGCCGAACTTTTATCGATCTGTGGGAAGTTAAACTTCATAAAATATTTATGCAGTTTTTCTCTTCCTTTATCTGTATCAACAACTACAAATCTCCAAGCCTGTAAGTTGCATGCAGATGGTGCCGTGATGGTTTCTTTAAGCATTTCGGTCATTTCTTCACGACTAATTTTTACTGAAGGATCAAATCTACGTACAGAATGTCTTCCAGTTAAAACATCATGAAAATCATTATTAATAATAGCCATAATAAACCTCCAAAAATATGATACCGCTTACACACTTTAATAATAACTTATTTATAGCATTCTTTTCAATTGCTAATTTATCTATTTTATCTTATGCTGAAAACGATTACTAATTATACAGGAGGCTTAAAATATGAGAATTGCAATTGCCGGTGCTGGAGCTATGGGCTCAAAGTTCGGCTGGCATTTAAAGAAAGCTGGCAATGACGTTATCTTAATTGACACTTGGGACAGAAATATTGCCGCCATCCGTGAAAATGGCGTGGTCGCTAGAGTTAAGGACGAAGAAAATGCAGAAAAGATGCCAATTTACAGTCCTGAAGAAATTGATGAGCAACATGAAAGCGTTGATCTGTTAATCGTCTTTACCAAGTCAATGCAACTAGAAAATATGTTAAACAGTCTGAAGCCAATCATTAGCAAAGATACTTATGTGCTCTGCTTGCTTAATGGCTTAGGTCACGAAGATGTGCTAGAGAGATTTGTCACTCGCGATCACATCATTATGGGTGTCACGATGTGGGCATCAATGATGACGGCTCCTGGCCACATTACTTTCGCCAATGACAATGGTAACGTCGAAATCCAATGCCTTGATCCAAAAGGTAAAGACGAGACGCAAAAGATCGTTAAGATTTTGACTGATGCTGGTTTGAATGCTAGTTACAGTGAAAACGTCATGTACTCTATCTGGCGTAAAGCTTGTGTTAACGGCGTGGTTAATGCTCTTTGTGCTTTGCTTGATGCTGACTGCAAGCAATTTGGTCACACTAAGGAAGCTGACGAGTTGACTAGAAATATCGTACAAGAATTTGCGGATGTTGCTCAATACGAGGGCGTCAACTTGGATCGCAAAGAAGTTATTGAACACGTTGAAAGTTTGTTTGATACGCCACACTATCCTTCAATGCATCAGGATTTGGTTCAAAACAATCGTCCAACTGAGATCGACTATATTGACGGCGCCGTTTGGCGCAAGGGATTAAAACATAGTGTGCCTACACCATACTGTGCTTTCATCACGCGTTTGATTCATGCTAAGGAAGATATTTTGAACGTTAAGTAATAAAAATTTTAAGAGCATCAAAAAAGACGAGATTTCTTTTTAGTATTTCTCGTCTTTTTGTTTATTAAGCTTTCTTATTCTTTCTGTCCTTATCAAGATAAAGCAAACCAGTTAATGCAACTAATCCGCCGAGCACGCTCAACAAAATTGAGCTACGTTCACCTGTTTGAGGCAAAGTTGCTTTTGGACTGTTTAGGGAAACTTTTTGAACGACTGGCTGCTTAGGCTGCTTTATGTCTTGAGCCATTGGTTTGACTGGATTATTCTGCTTAGTCTTGGTTACATCTTGGCCTTTCACACCAGTGGTTAAAGTTTCATCTACATTTTCGCCCTTTGGTTCTTTAGGCTCATCTGTAGTTACAACAGCCGGATTTGGTTCAGGAACGTCAGGGATATCAGGAACAGTTATCTTATCTGGTACCTTTGGCTTGTCTGGTGTCTTTGGTTTGTCGTCAGGCTGCTTTTCTGGTTTGGATATCTCAAACGTTGGCTTGTCGTTAATTAAAGGATCACCCTTTTTATGTTCGTACGGGTCAACTAAGATGATTACCGGCTTTTGACTACCACCTTTGAAGATGTAATCGGTGATTCACTTGTAACCATCATGCAAGACGTATTTTTCAGGGAAAGTAGGATCCTTCACCCTCCTAGGGGCACGAGCTAATCTAGCCATGATTTTACTATCCGCTAATTTATCTCCGGAGTCTCCCTTATCTGATGACTCATGTTCTTCCTTCTTGTCTTCGTTAGCTTCATCATCAATTTCTTTAGCCTTATTGCCATCAGTAATTAGATGTTTGTCATCGGATGATGCAGTATTCTCATCTTTCTTTGCATCCCCAAAATGATACGAACCTTTTCCTTTAGATGCACCATCTTCGGCATCACCTGAATTATCAGACTCAACTGCGGGTTCTTCATCAACTACCGGTTTTGCATCAGTATCCTTCTGCTGACCTTGTTCTGTCTCAACTGCACCTACATCCCTATCAGACCAGCCTCAGTTTCTCCATCAGTCCCTGCCTCTACTACAGGCTTTGTTTGTTTCTCTGTTTTAACCGACTGCTCCGTCTGCGCATCCCCACCAATCGGATCAGCGCTAACAACATTCACATTACCTCAAAAAAACATACACCGATTAAAACATTAGCTACATCAACGGTTAATTTACGAATTGCGAAGCGATCCACTCTGTTATTGTTTTCAAACATGATGTTGCCTTCTTATCTATTCATGTATGCGCTTTCGCTGATAACTATATTATACTCTGATTGCTGTTATTTTATTCAAAATTTACTAAAAAAATACGCTAGGATCAAAATATCCTAACGTATCATTACTTCTTCGGTGCATACCCAGCAATATCATCATAGCTAAATTCATCAGTCAGCTTTTTACCATAGCACTTCTCATAAACTGCCTTCTTTTGCTCATAATCCTTACGCCACATCCGATTCACATTTTCTGACAACTTCAAATCAGAATTAGGGTAGATTGTCGGCAACACATGCAAGATCTTTCTCGTCTTATAAAAATCACGATGAAACACTTCACGTCTCGAAGTCGCTCTAATTTCTGTAAAAGTCGAAATAATTGGTTGATTCAACTTTGCCGCATAGTAATATGCACCCTTTTTTAATGGACGCGGCTTACGATAATTAAACCACAACTCCTCTTCAGGATAGATCAACACCCAACATGGTTTCTTAAGTGTCTCTTTCAACTTTTTCGGAAAAACGCGACTCAAATAATGCATATCTTTATCAATTGGCAAAGAATCAAAATTTCGCACCGCCCAGCCAATCAGATGCGGCATCGCTAGATTACTCGCCTCCACCACGATAAACATTCTCTTGTTTTTCTTCATCGCCAACTTTTTCATCAGCAAGACATCAAACTGGTTGTAGTGATTACCCGTAACAAAAGCCATCGGTGTATCAGGCAATTTCTCTAACCCTTCAATCTGGCAACGCCCAGTCAGAATCTGCGACGCCGCAGCAAAAATACCTCGAATAACCGGATTGATCATGCGATAGCCGATCGATGAAGTATACTTCCAATATTTATTTACAATATTATTCGTCTGCTCTTGATCAAGTACCGGATCGTGCAGCTCAGCCTTGCTATTAAATTGCTTTTTAGCTACATTTCTTTTAATATTAGCTATAACTTGTCGCCTATGAAAACCAAAGATCATTTTTTATCTCCATATCTATTGGTTATATTATAGCGAATTTCTTCTATTAACACACTTAGGGAAAATCATGAAAATCTTAATTGTAATTGACGATTATTTCAATCAAAGTAATGGTATGAGCATCTCGACGCAACGATTTGCTCACGAATACAAGAAAATGGGCCAAGAGGTTCGTATCCTTTCTACTGGAAAAGATGCCGATTACTCTGTGCCTGAACTAAAAATTTACATTCCTATTATCTACGGCTTGATTAAAAAGCAGGGGTTCCACTTTGCTAAGCCAATCAACAAAACATTAAAAAAAGCGATCAGCTGGACAGATATTGTTCAAGTTGAAACACCTTTTTCTGTTTCTTGGCGAGCAGCAAAGCTTGCTAAAAAACAGGCTAAACCAGTGACCGGAACCTTTCACATTTATCCGCAAAACATCACTGCTTCCGTGCCGATTTTGGACAACAAATTTGGCAACTGGTGCTTTATGACTTTCTTCAAGGTCAAGTCATTCAGAAATTGTGATGCCTTGCAGGTTCCTACACCTAAGGTAGCAAAATGGTTAAGACAACATCACTTCAAGCAAAAGCTTTTTGTGGTCTCAAATGGAATTAGTGAAAAGTTTATTCAAAATCCACACAAAGAAGAAGTCGGGCATCCCTTCACCATTTTGTGTATTGGACGATTTTCGCATGAAAAACAGCAACAAACTTTATTCAAAGCAATGCAACTAGCTAAACATGCCCCAGAAATTTGCCTTATTTTTGCTGGTCAAGGTCCTCTAGAAAAAGAATATGAAAAGTTGGCAACTCAGCTCCCTAAGAAACCAATCATGCACTATTTTACACCAGTTGATTTGAGAAAGATTATGTCTCAAGCCGACCTAGTCGTGCACTGCGCTGATGTCGAGATTGAAGGCATGGCTTGCATGGAGGCCTTTGCTAGTGGCTGCGTACCTGTAATTGCCGACAGTCCCTTGTCTTCTACTGTTAGCTATGCTTTGACTGACAACAATCGTTTCCCTGCTGGTGATAGTACAGCCTTAGCTGAAAAGATTGATTACTGGTTCGAGCATCCCCTAGAGTTAAAAGAAATGCAGCAAAGATACCGCGATTATGGCAAAACTTTGAGCGTTAAAAGATCAGCTAAGATTGCCTTGGGTAATTTGGAAGGTTTGACTTTGAAATAAAATCAAAAAGCTTGATTAGCATCACACTAACCAAGCTTTTTGTCTCTCTTATTTTTCTCGTTCCTTATCAGTCAAGGTTAAATCGCTCTTGTCTGAGATCCAACTGTACAATGGCAAGTCGATCTTACCATTTTCGTCCATATTCTCCATAACCTTTCCCATAAAGAATTCTTGCCAATTTTGCGTTGGCTTAATACCTGGATGATTCAATTGTGGAGTTAACCAACCTTCAGATATTGGTCTAATTGGGTTAAGGCCAACAACCATGCCAATTGTATAGTTAGAAAAGTCAAAACTGCCTTCAACCACGATCCACTTAGGATTCTTCATCAACTCTGGTTGCAACTTAGAAAGCATTTCAGGTGGGATCTTGCCTTCAGTAACCATCATTCTGCCTTTGATTGGGCCATGCTTTTGTTCGAAGTTTTGCAACACACCCTTCATGAACAACTTTTGACCTAACTCATCAAATTTCTTTTCGTCTTTTAACATTATCAAATCTGCTTTCTTTACAAGATAAGTCCATTATACAAAAATGTCGGCTATTGACCAAGATGATACAATTTGCGTACATTTTGCACGTCAACTGGTTGAATTGGCACACCTGGATTTTCTTTCATCACTGATGGCTTTGCTCCCTTATAGTGCTTCAATCCAATGGCATGACCTAATTCATGTTCACAGATTGCTAATGTCCATCTACTAAAAGCAAGATCGGTTTGATCTGCCGGAATTCCACTGTCTTTCAATTGTTTTCTCACATATGACTTATTCAAAAATGCTGGATTAAGGTTAATCACTGGATTCAACTTGCTAGCTTTGCGACCGATATGCAAGACATCATCTTTAACAAATGCGATCCCAGGCATTGGAATGTCCTTTCTCTTAATATCAGTCACAATGATGTTGGCATCCCTCTGTCGTTTAACCTGCTTAAAAGTAAATGCACCAGTATTGTTCCAAGCTTTCATCGCCTGCTTCATTGTTTGATATAAAAAATTCTTAGGCTTCATCTTAAGATAGACGGTTCTAACTGGCTTCTTGATATCCTTAACCTTTAAAGTCTTATTTTTTGCTAAAACAGTATTAGTATTTCCAATAACAAAACTGCCAGTCACTGGTGTCAACAACATTACAGCTGCAGCGGCTTTGATTAAAAATTTCTTTTTCATATCTATCCCTCCAAAACAAAAAATGTGCTTTAGTACAAATTAAAGCACATTTTCTTTTCTATTCAATAAAAATCTACTAAGCATTTTCGTGATTTCTTTGCCATCTTGCGATTAAAGGCAAAATCAAACCTAACCCTAACAAGACAAAGGATTCAAAGACATTCAAGAAAATTGTCTGATAATACTCAGTCGATCCAGTTGGAGCATCGACCTGGAAAATTGAACCAAATGCAGCTACCAAGGTTAGTAAGAAGCACCACCAACCCATGATTAATGACATGCGTCTGTTCTTGATATAAACATATTCAGCATGGTACTTCTTTTCATCCTCACGAATCTTAATGAAGGCCCAGAAAATGAATGAAGTGGTGAATGGGTCGATAATACCGTTCAAGTTCAGCAACTGGTTAAAGATTGAGTTAATGTTAGGCAAAGTTGCTGAAGAGAACATGATGAAAGAACAAAGAAGTGCGGTCAACCAGTAACCATGAATTGGCAAACCGTTTTTATCCTTCTTAGTTAAGCCCTTTGGTAAGTACTTCTTGGCAGTGTCTGACAAGAACTCACGTGACATACCATCAACCAGCATAGCCAGCTGAGCGATCATATAAAGCGCCTGCGTCACAATGAACAAGTACAAGAAGAATTTACCTAAACCGAAGTCCTTACCCATTGCCTCAAAGGCATAGTAGGAACCGTTCATCTTCAAGTCATCTGGCAAGTGGTGTGCGTTGAAGAAGACACCCAAAGCAAATGAACCAAAGACCGTCAAGAATCCAGTCATAACAGCCAACATAATCATTGCCTTAGGAAAGTCACGCGCACCATTTTTCATTTCAGTAACGTATGGTGCAACGAATTCCGCACCATCCATTGCAAAAATGAACAAACCTAATGAAGTGAAGAATTTAGTATCAAAGGTTGGGAAAATTGAACGCCAGTTAAATGGTTGAGTTTCAATATGACCACCCTTGCCTAAGTATGCAAAAGTCATGATGATGTACAAAACCGTGATGATGAACATTGCCCCACCACCAATGACTGATAGGATCTGCAATGAGTTAGCAAAACGGTGCTGGAAGAAGATAAAGATAATGAAGACAACAGCAGTAAGCAAGGCAAAAGTCCAGTTATTCATCTTATCTTCGTAAGAATTGTTGCCGGCGAACAGCCAACCAAATGAAACAACGGTTGAGTTCGCTACATCGACTAGATATGGCAGAGCACAAACCCAGCCAGCCCAGGCCATGAAGTAACCCATCTTATCGCCAGAAGTATGACGAATCCAGGAAGTTAGGCCACCAGTTGTATCAGAAAAAGTTGAACCTAACTGTCCGACCATCATTTCGTATGGGACAACGTACAAAGCAAGCATGATTATCCACTCTGAAATGGTTGCCAAACCTTGGTTTTTAAAGTTATAGATAATGTCATCGAAACCAATAACGGTGACGAAGTCCATTAAGGCCAATACTGGCCAAGAAATCATTTTACGCTTATGCGTAGTATCAAAAGAATCCAAAAAAATTCCTCCCCTATGAACTAGAAACAATTATTTCATAGGCTTGGGCGGTGAATTATTTAAATGTTTCCCTATTTCTTCATCCATAATTTTCTCCTTATTCTTACGATTAAGTATAGTCTATCTGGGCATATAAAAAAACAGAAGCCGAGCTACATTCAACTTCTGTTTTTGCTTATTCTCTTATTTATTTAATTTTAATAGCCAAGGCTTCACATGGTGCCAAGGTAATTTCATCAGTTAACTTACCGTTTTCTGCATCGTAGTTGCTAAGCAATACTTGATATTCCTTGCCTTGATACTTTTCAGGCAACTTAACAGTATGTTCCCTACCGTAAAAGTTAGTAAAGACAAGCAATTTTTCATCGCTATTTTCTAAGTAACGTTCATATGCGAATAGTTTTGAAACAATCAGGATGCTGGTCTATTTCTTTTTGAAGCAGCCTTTGACAAGTACTTGCCCGATAATCTGGTATTTTGATAACAACCTCAAAACGAGTAGTTCTTTCGGTTAGCGTCATTAACGCTGGTTGATTTTTACGTCTAACGCCTTTAACTAGATCGCCTTCCCAGTGAAGAGGAGTTGCTCTGTCTTCAACTTCTTTAGGCCGTTGCTCAATTAAATTGCCAAGATTCTTTCTATGCAGAGCATGACCGCCATGACTGTGATGCCGCTTGTTTCTGCGTCTTTTAAGCTTCATTGGTAGATCAATATTGCTTATATCTAGCAACCCACGATCAATATAGCGATAAACAGTAGGCGTGCTAGGACATGGATAGCCTGGCATAGTCTGCTTGAATTCACCTACAAATTCATCAATGATTGATGATAATGTCTAGAGTTGAATTAGTCATGAAGATCACCTTTCTTGATTTTTGGTCACTTCAAGCTTAGGTCTTCATGGCCTTTTTGTTTAACACTTAGTGTTGCACTTCAATTTTAAATCCGGGTTTTTATATTTTTTAATCTTTTTGATAAAAAAAGCATGTCCGTCTGGACATGCTAATCAAATTCTATCTTTAATTATCTCTTTTACTTTTCAAACCAATCCCAATCGTCGCCGACAACGTGAACACCGCTGTCTTCCTCATCTTGACCAGAACTAATTCTTTCCATTCCAGTAGGACGTTCAACAGTGTATTCACCACGACTGTTTTGCTTAACGATTGCTTCAAATTGAACAACGTCGCCTTTTTCAAGGTTTAATTCCTTAAAGGCTTTGTTCATTCGTAAAACAATTTGTTTAACTACAACATTGTCTTCATTATTAACTGTCAAATTTTGAAAAATTCCCTTACGATCATCAGGACGCAAAAAGGTTGCAGTAAAAATACGGCGTTCACCATCTGCATATTTTGCAAGTTTTTCATTATAAATATCGATCATCTTTCAAAATCCTCTTTTCCTACATTGCTTACTATAACATTCTTTTTATGGTTATAAACATTAAATTATAAAAAAGCCGCAGCAATGTACATAACATTACTGCGACCTTAGCGAGATTTATAATGAAGAAAATAGGTTATGTAATAATCACTTCAGGAGGAAGGATTTTTATCCGGCCACTTGTTATGGTAGTCCTATTTTCTTTATTTGTTAAATTTAATTTATAAATGAAAGATTATAATTATTCGTAAATAATTACAGGTTCGTTCTTAGAAATGTTGTTCCAAACGCTTCTAATTTCACTTGGCTTAACGTTGACACAGCCGTGTGAACCACCCTTTAAGTAGGCTGTCTTGCTCCAGTCAGTTCTCCAACTTGCGTCGTGGAAGCCACAACCACTCAAAGTAAATGGCATCCAGTAACTAACTGGTGAAGCATAACTTGAACCATCATCGTTACTACCACGAAGAGTGGCATTTCTTTGTTTGTAGTGGATGTACCAAACGCCACGAGGAGTTTGATCGCCCTTGCTACCTTCCATAGTACCAGTAACGACATCTCTTAAGTGAACTTTAAGCTTGCCGTTTCTTACAAGCCATACTTCTTGCTTCTTCAAAGAAACAACGGCGTAAGTATTGCCGATTTCATGATTTGATCTGCCGTAGCCGTGAGCATAAGTACTGTAACCTAAACCATAAATGGCATCTGCACCATCAAAAGTAGTCTTACCTTGTGCAAAGGCATCAAGCAAGAGACGACGGGTCTTTTGTACGTATACGCCCCAACCCCAAGTCTTGTTCTTAACAGTAATGGTCTTACCCTTTACTTTATTGCCAGTTGGAACAGTAAACTTGTAGCTCTTATGCAAAGTAGAAACTTCTTTATCAATTTGGTTCAACTTGTCAGTCAACTTAATTGTGTTGCCAAATTTGTATTTGCCATTTTGGTAAGAAACATCATTTAAGAGTTCGCTAGCCTTTAACTTGTAGCTTTTACCATTAATCTTATAGTTAATAGTTGCCTTTTTAAGACTATTCAACTTATTCTTGGCAGTAGCTAAATCCTTAGTGGTGTAACTGTAGCTCTTGTCTGATGGTGTCTTAGTGTGTTGCTTTTTAAATAGCTCACTAGTTTCTTGCTCATCAATTGTTTGACTAGTAGTGCTATAGCTGTACACCAACTTGTTGTCTTTCAATGCAACTACATTCTTTGCATTCTTATTAACCTTATCTGTAGCCTTCTTGACAGTTAACTTGCCTACCTTAACCCCATCGATTTTTACATTAGGATTAAAGTGAGTTCGTGCAAACTTTTCAGCTGCAGTTTGTGTAGCAACACGGTGATTATGGATGCTAAAACCGGCAATGATACCGATGATAATGACAATTCCGACCACTAAGATGATCAGATTATTTCGTTTATTTCTTTTCCTCAGATCTTCGTTCATAAAATTCTATCCTTTTTATCATTCAATAGATTTAATATAGCACCCATCAATACGTGTGTAAAATCTATTGTTTCTTTAATTGGCCTTTTTCATAATTGCCTTCACCGCATCTTTTAGAGCAAAGTACAAAATCGGCGTACAGATTGCGGTGGAAATTGAATTGATGACGGTTGCTGGCAGACTGACAAAAGCTCCAATATAAGCAACTTGTAAACTAGTTCCCACCATCAGTGCTTCGACAATTGAAACACAATAAGTAGTAAAAATTTTAGTCACCCCAGCAATGATACCTAAAATAATGATGTTCTTCTTGGAGTCGCGATAGTTCATCCCGCGATAAACAGCGGTTAAAACCGTTGCTACAACTACGACTTCCAGCATCGTCAACCATGAAGTTGCCGCATAACCGTTAAGTAGGTCAAAGCCACCTAACCCGATAATCCCGGCAATCATACCGTTGCGATAGCCTAAATAAAGGATCGCTACAGCAGTTAAAGTATTACCGAAGTGAATAAACGGACGACCTACCATTGCTGGTACGGGAATACGCAGTACCCAGATCCCGATATAAATAATTGCCGCAAATAAACCAGTAAAAATTAAAGATTGTAACGAATTAATATCTTTTCTCATATCTCACACCTACTTTTCTATTTCATCCAATAACCATGGCAAGCCTGCCGCATAGTTAGGCCCAAACAGCGGATTTTGTTTCGTATTCATAATTGCTAATCTAATAAAATCGGCCGCAATTGAACAGCTTTTTTCTAAGTTGTTGCCATGTAAAACTGCTGCTAAAAATGCACTAGCAAACATGTCGCCGGTGCCAAAGAAGCTGCCAGACAATTTTTTTTGAATTAATGACCAGTTTTTACCATCTGTTACACCAACTTCACCGATTTTCTCCTTAGTGATAGAAATTCCCGTAATTACCACATTGGGAATAGAAAACTTTTTAGCTAATTCTGTGGCAAATTCCTGTGCTTTTTCTAATGATACTTTTGTTAAATCTTTGCCTAATAAAAATGCTGCTTCAGTGATATTCGGCGTTAAAATCGTCGCTTTGGGGATCAGCTGGCGCATCTTTTTGACATATTCCTCGTCCAAGCCGCGGTACATCTTGCCATGATCGGCCATCGCAGGATCAATTAAAACTACCTGATCGGCACGTTTTATTTGTTCGATCTCATCAAGCCAAAAATCTAACGCATTTTGACCTAAGTAGCCTAAATATAAAGCATCAAAGTTCAAATTGATTTTTTGCCAATGAGCAACTATTTTAGTCATTTCACTACTTAAATCTAGATAAGTATTGCCTTGAAAACCGGTATGCGTAGACAAAATGGCCGTAGGCAGAAGAGTTGACCTTGTGCCACATGCACCAAGAATAGGCAGAGCTACCGAAGATGACACTTGCCCTGCACACGACAGGTCCTGACTGATTAAAACTCCTCCATTAATCATTTCCTCACTCCTAAATAAAAATCCTGCTACTAGCTTATCATAGGTTGGTAGCAGGACTAAAATAATATTCTATTTTGAACTAAAAGTATTAGGTTGAATGTGGTTCAAAATTTGGTAACCAATTTTCTTGTTTCTAGTTTCATCGTTTTGAGTTTGATTCAAGAACATGATTAAACCATTTTGATTATCCTTGGTCAATTGTACCCAGTTACCAAAGTGAGTATTGTACAAGTTACCATAAGCGGACTTAAGGTTGCCCTTAACGTACATCCCACCTGAATAACCGTTTGAAGGCTTAGTATCAAGGTTAGTCATATAATTGAATTCAGCTTGGTCCAAAATCTTGCCATTGGTCAAACCAACTTGGATCTTGTAGTAATCCATTGGGGTTGAGAACAAGTTACCAGCACCTACAAGTTGTGAAGCTTGTTGCTTTTTAACGTATTGAGCCCATTGATAGTTCTTGTAGTTCCAAGTATATGAAATCCCATCGGTCATGCCTGAAGGAATGTCTTCAAGGAAGTAGGTTCTCTTCAAGCCTAATGGATTAATCACACGTTCTTGGACATTTTGCTTGTAAGACTTACCGGTTACTTGGCGAATAATACCTGCAAGCAAGATGTAGTTAGTGTTGTTGTAAGAAAACTTGCCTGGTTGGTTTTGGGTAGTTGAGTTCAACTTGTTAACCACCCAGTTGATCGCATCATTTTCTGAATAAATGCGACCACGGTTAACTTCAGTATCTGTTGCCTTAAGACCTGAAGTATGAGTCATCAAGTTACCTACAGTGATATTTGATGCACCCTTCAAGTTAGGATACCAATTGGAAATCTTAGTATCTTGCGTAAACTTTCCTGCATAAATCAATTGCGTAATAATTGCCGCAGTAATTACTTTTTGCAATGAACAAACTGGATAAACCACCTTGCTGTTGCCTGCGCCAAGACGCTTACCATAATAGCCATAGCCGTAACTAATTTGTTGTGGTTGACCATTTTTAACAACAACAGTAGTTCCTCTTGCATAGTCGTTTGCAATTGTTTTTCTTACAAAACTGCGCATTTCAGTTTGATCATCTGCCGCATTTGCAGTCTTAGCTGTCGCAATTGAAGCAATTGGCACTGCAGAAACAGCAGTAAGCGAAATGGCCGTTTTGATTAATATTCTTTTAAAATTAAAATGTCTCGTTTTCAAAACCCTCCAGAAATGTTAATTTCTTCATAGCATAATCTTAGCATTTATTTTTTTCATTGGAGTTACATATTATATAAATTTTTACTTATTAATAAGGATAATTCCTCTAAACTTTCATTTTTCAATTTTCTTACCAAGAAAATTATCTTTATTTATATTTTATATGGTAAACTTTTCATGTTGTTTAAAAATTAATTTACTTCGAGGAAAATATGCGAAAGAAAAATATCATAGCTATTTGTGTTGGTTTGCCAATCTTCTTAATTTTGGCGATTTCAATCATGATGCATGCGAGCTGGATCAATGAATTCGACAACTTCTTTGAACAACTTGTGCATACAATCCCTGGCTTAAAGGGCCTGATGCTCAATATTACGTTCTTGGCCGATACCAAGGTTGATCTGGTTTGGATGCTACTTATTGCAATTATTCTATGGATTGAAAAGCGGCGTCCCCTCTCGCTCAGCATTGTCGTTTCATTAATTACTGCTGATGCGTTTGGTTGGATCGTTAAACACATTGTCCAACGTGCTCGTCCAGCTGCTCACCTGGCAGTAGATGACGGCTTCAGTTTTCCAAGTGGCCACACATTGGGCATGTCAATCATCGTCTTTTGGTTAATGCTCATTTTAATTCCAGCATTAGTCAAAAACAGAACTACTAGAGTTTGGTTAAACGTACTTTTGGTCGTCTGGCTTGTTCTAGTAATGATCTCAAGAGTTTACTTGTATGCTCACTTCCCATCAGATGTCTGTGGTTCAGTTGCACTTGGTGCAATGTGGATTGGCATTGTCGATGCAATTTGGGACAAGGTAACTCCGAGAACAGCAAAAAATGATTTCTAAAAAAATAACCACTAGCATTTGCTAGTGGTCTTTTTTTACAAAAAAAGTCACTAAGGAAAATGTCCTTAATGGCTTTTCTACACCTTCAAATTTCTTCCTATCAGCAGATGCCCTAAGAGACATCTTGCTTAGCCTTTTCATCCTCGGAGCGCTCATCACACGCCCCGCTATTATATTACCAAATTATCTAAAAAATTGGAAGAGATTTGTTTTAAAAAATTACACTTTTGATCTGGTTGACTTCATTAAATTTATATTGGGTTTAAGATCTAATTTTTGCTTGCTCTTCTGATTATTCAAAATTTTATAAAAGGCGGCGATTTGACTAATTTCTTTAACTCCAGTTGAGCAGCATCCCCCAATAATGCAAGCACCGTGCTCATACCATTCCTTGCTTAATTTACCAAAATCAAACTTAGCATTAAACGGAATCCAATTTCTCTCGAATTCGTTATATACGCCACCCAAGTTAGGGTAAACGATAATGTTTTTCTTGGTAAATTCGCGCATCTTATCGATTGCGGTAGTGGCTAAAAATGGCTTAAAGCAATTGGCACCAACCGCGAAGACTTGATCATACTCATTTATTTTTTCCATCACCTTTTTCAAAGGAGTGCCATCACTAATCTTTGTTGTATCATGCAAAGTAAAACTCACATACACTGGCATTTCAGGTGCGTTTTCTTTTAACCAGTCTAAAAGGACAACTACCTCATCAAGCTTAGGTTGCGTTTCAATAGCTAAACAATCTGGCTTATTTTGAAGCAATACTTGCAAGCGTGGCAAATGAAAATCCAAGTATTGTTTTTTAGTTAGATCATAATCGCCACGAAATTCGTCGCCTTCGGCTAAATAAGCGCCATATGAACCCACAGAAGCGGCTACATAGTTATGGATACCTGTCTTCTTTTCAAAATCATCTCTCGCCTTTTTCGCTATTTTTACCGCATCAGCAATCATTTCTTTAGCCTTGTCTTCAGAATAACCGTGCTTTTCAAAAGCTTGCACATTTGCTTGGTATGTATCGGTAATTGCCATTTGAGCACCGGCTTGGAAGTAGTTCATATGAACTTTATAAACTTTATCTAGGTCTTTGTCTAAAGCTACAGCTGTCCATAAATCTGTATTTGTATCAATTCCTTGTTTCTCAAGTGCTGTTGACATCGCACCATCCAAAACAAGACCCTTACTAGAAATTTGTTTAATCAAATCCATATCCTCACCTTATTCACATTAATATATTTAATAATTAATATTAATTTAATTTTATATTAATAAAGTGAGCAAATCAACCTTTAATTTTCATTTAACAAAAAAAGCAGCCCATCAGCTACTTTACATAATAATTTTTATTTAACTATTTTACCCAGTCGCTAACTTCACTATCGTCACGAGCAACGCCAATAATATTTAAACCGTTACCCCATTCTTTAAAGTGACTTGCGTAAGCCTTATGGTTGGTTCCTGCAGAAGTAAAGAATGAAGCAACTTCGCCTTTGTAGTTCTTCATCTTTTCAAGAAGTGATTTGATTGGGGTTGCAGGATAACCTGACCAAACTGGACTACCTACTAAAATCAAATCATATTTATTAAAGTCGATATCTATAACTTGTGCTTCAGGAAATTCTTCTTTTCCTTGGATTTGATCTAATGCAATGTCATTAGTCTTATACATATCTGAATCGAAAGTACCATCAGCTACAGTTACTTCTTCAATGTCATTACCGGCAATTTCACCATTAATCTTTTCAGCCATCTCCTTGGTATTGCCTGACCATGAGTAATACAAAATTAAAGTTTTTTTAGCCATCTTTAGTCTTCCTTTCGTTTATTACCCCCTATTGTAAATTAAAAAGAATAAGTAAGCCAATATAAAGGTAACTAATTTTTCTATAAGTAATAACTAAAAGCTCTTAATTACCTGAATCATGGTTGCACCATACTTTTGCATTTTGGCTTGACCTACCCCACTGACTTCTAAGAACTCTGCTTCATTTTGTGGTTTGATCTTAGCCATATCATGCAGGCTGCGATCAGAAAAGATCATAAATGCAGGTACTCTTTGCTTTCTGGCTAATTCCATTCTCTTCTTTCGTAATGCTTCATATAAATCTGGATTTTCATCCTGAGCAAAAATTTGCTTTTTCTTTTGGACCTTGGCAATTTGTCTTTTTACTGTTATTTTGCCATCGAGCACATCCCAACCACGATTAGTCACATGAACTAACGGATATTTCGTGCCTTCAATTTCTAAATATCTAGACGCAATTAGATAGTCAATTAAGCTGATTGCCTCTTTTTGATTCATTTTTAAGCTACCAAAATGATCATACTGTGAAGCATTCATCTCTTTCATTTTTTGATTATTTGAACCAACTAGACACTGCGCTACAACGTTTTTACCAAAACGACCATCAAGTTCGTAAACCATCGAAATCACTTTTTGCGCATCGGCCGTAATATCAGTTAATTCATCTTGGTTTAAACAATTAGAGCACTTGCCGCAAGGTTCACAGTCTTGCCCGAAATAGCGCACGATAAACTGCTGCAAACACTCACCCGTATTGGCATAATCGGTGATTGCTTGCAATTTTTGATACTGCAATTCGCGGTATTTTTCATCAGCCGTTGATTCATCGATAAAGAAGCGATACTGGCGCAAATCTCCCGGATGGTAGATCATAATTGTTTCACTTTCTTCGCCATCTCGACCAGCACGTCCTGCTTCTTGATAGTAGCTTTCAATATTACGAGCACTTGAGGCATGAATGACAAAGCGGACATTGCTTTTATCGATTCCCATTCCGAAGGCATTAGTGGCAACAATTACCTGAACTTGATCAAATTGAAACGCTTCTTGTACTTCGTCTCTTTCTTTAGTCTCCATCCCGCCATGATAGGCTCCAACTGAGATACCTTTTTTAGCTAAATAATCAGTTAGACTCTCTACTTTCTTACGCGTATTGGTGTAGATGATCCCTGCTTCATCGGGATGCATTTTGATATACTGTGCAATATAAAGTGGCGTGTTTTGCGGTGAATTAACCACCTTAAAGCTCAAATTTGGACGGGCAAATGAAGTGATAACCATATTTTGCTTAGGAATATTCAACTGCTCACAAATATCATCTTGAACCGCTGGCGTGGCAGTTGCAGTTAAGGCCAAAATATTTGGTCTGCTCTTCAAAGAATTTATTCCATCAAGCAGCTGTCGGTAAGCCGGTCTAAAATCATGCCCCCACTGAGAAATACAGTGTGCTTCATCAACTGCAACTAAATCGATATCTAAGAAATTAAGTTGATATCTAAAATAGTCGATTGCTAAACGTTCTGGCGTAATATAGATCAATTTGATCTTGCCCTCATAGGCCTGACGCAAAATCGGATTTACTTCTTCTTGCGGCGTCGCAGAGTTTAAAGCAGCCGCATTAATTCCGTTTTGCTTTAAGGTATCAATCTGATCCTTCATTAATGAAATTAAAGGTGAAATAACCAAGGTAACGCCAGCACTCATCAAGGCTGGGACTTGATAACACAGCGACTTCCCTGCACCAGTCGGCATTACCGCTAGTACATTCTGTTTATTTAAAACTAAATCAATGACTTTCTTTTGTCCTGGACGAAAACTATCATAGCCAAAAGTTTGTTTTAATACTTTTTCTGGATTCATCTAATTTTCCTAACTTGCATGAAATACTTTCTTTATTTTAGCAGAGTATCAATGAAAATTCTTTTGCCTTATAATTAATAAAGTATTCTATCTCAGAAAGAAGGAAAAAACTTGATACATCTTTTTCATCGACGTATCACATTTTCACTTGCTTTAACCATTGGTTTCTTAATCTTGATCCTTATCGGCAGCATTCTTTTATCGCTGCCGTTTGCGGATAAAGCAGGCCAAGCCACTGCTTATTCTGACGCGCTCTTTACTGCAACTTCGGCAGTCTGCGTTACCGGATTAAGTACAGTTACCACGGCTACGCACTGGTCATTTTTTGGTCAGCTTGTGATCATGATCTTAGTTGAAGTTGGCGGTTTGGGCTTTATGACTTTTGCCGTCATGCTCAGCAACTTTGCTCACCAGCGCATGAGTTTAGGTGCAAGAATGTTAACGGGGGAGGCCCTTAATCTGAACCACCTTTCTCAATTTCGGGTTGTTCGTTTAATTATTCGCCTTTCATTGGTGATTCAGTTAATCGGAGCAGGGTTGCTTTTCATTGCTCTAGAACCCAAACTTGGCCTTGGCAAAGGTATCTGGTACAGTCTTTTCCATTCGGTAGCTGCTTATTGTAATGCCGGTTTTGACTTGTTTGGTCCGTCGCTTGAGCAATTGAATAATAATCCTTATGTTTTAACTGTGATTATGCTCTTAATTGGGGCTGGTTCATTTGGTTTCTTAGTTTGGCGTGATTTATTAACTTACCATATTCGCCACAAGATCACCCTGCATACCCGTTTTGCTTTAACGGTTGGTTTAATTATCTTAGTTTTATCAATCATCGGTTTCTTGTTCAGTGAGCAAAACCTTAAGCAATTCAGTGGTAGTCTTAATGGCGTAGATCGTTTCTTTAACACCCTATTTTTGGCAGTAACACCAAGAACGGCCGGATTTTTCTCGGTTCCTTATTCTAAACTAAGTACGGCCGGGATTGCCATTACCATTATCTTGATGTTCATCGGTGGTACCCCTGGCTCCACCGCTGGTGGTGTTAAAACCTCAACTATCGGAATTCTCTTTTTGCAAAGTATCGGTACGTTTACTGGAAAAGAACCTGCCTTTTCGCACCGCCGCTTCACTCGTGATAACATCAATCGCGCCTTAACCCTATTCTTTTCTGCGATTTTATTAATCATTTTAGCGACTCTATTATTAACTATGACCCAACCAAGTTTAGGTCATAATGGTGTTACCAAGGCTGTTTTTGAAGCAGTCTCCGCATTCGGTACCGTAGGTCTAACATTAGGACTTACACCACACCTTAATTTATTTGGCAAAATCATTATTATGGCTTTGATGTTTATTGGACGTGTTGGAATTTACACTTTCATGTATTCTATCTTCAAGTCACATCCTACAAAACAAAGTTATCGTTATCCAGAGGAGGAAATTATCATTGGCTGATCAAAGTTTTGCTGTTTTAGGACTAGGAAAATTCGGCATGGCACTTACTGTTGCCCTTTTAAAAGCCGAACAAGATGTTTTAGTAATTGATTCAAACGAAGAAGTAATTAACGATGTAGCCCACCTGGTTACCCACGCAGTTATTGCGGATGCCACCGATGAAGATGAACTGCGTGATTTGGATATTGGTTCTTTCGATCATGTTTTTGTCACCATGGGTGAAAACGTCGAAGGTAGCATTATCGCAACTATGCTAGCTAAGAAACTTGGCGCACCTGACGTTACAACGCGGGCCAATAACCACAATCACCGCTTGGTTCTTGAAAAAATTGGAGCTGATCATGTGATTGAACCTGAACAAGATATGGCCCGTCAATTGATTTTCCGTCAACTTCACCCTAACGTGGTTAACTTCTTCCACCTTTCTAAAAATGTTTCTTTGATTGAAGTTAGCGTTGAAAATCCACGTTTCTTTAATAAGTCACTCGGCGAATTAGATTTTCGTAAGAACTACGACGTTAACGTAATTGGCATTGTTCATGATGGACACTTGAATGAGGTGCCTCTTGCCACAGATGTCATTAATCCACATGATCAAATTACTTTGATTGGCTCTAATGAAGCTGTTCAAAAAATTGACGATATCTTACAAGAAGATAAGTAATAAAAAACTGCCTTGAGAATTATTTCAAGGCAGTTTTATTTTACTTATTTTTCTTATCCTGATTATCCTTAGCTCAAACAAAAAAGGCATTATCTGCCTTTCTTTATTACTTGTAAAATGTTTCTTCAACCGCATGCGTGATGGCAATCTTATCATGAGCATAAGACAAACCGCCTTGAATGTACAACATGTATGGATCACGAAGCGGACCATCAGATGATAATTCAATAGTTGAGCCTTCAACAAATGAACCTGAAGCCATGACAACTTCATCTTCATAACCATCTTGGTGGTAAGGAATTGGATCAACGAATGAGTTCATTGGTGAGTAGTGTTGAATTGCGGCACAGAACTTAACCATTGGATCTGGTTTACCAAAGGTAACAGTTTGCACAATGTCACTACGAGGATCGCTCCATTTAGGTGATACTTCCAGGCCCATTTCTTCCAAAAGTGCAGCTGTAAAGACCATACCTTTTTGCGCTTCACCAGTTGTATGAGGTGCCATGAAGAAGCCTTGGTAAATATCACGTAAGTAGCCCCAAGTTGCGCCTTCACCTTTACCAGCACCTGGTACAGTCAAACGTGAACCGGCACCATCGATCAAGTCTTGACGCCCTACCAAGAAGGCACCGCCTTTAACCAAACCGGCACCTGCGTTCTTATAAAGTGAACCAGCCATCATATCAGCACCATAAAATGTTGGTTCTTCACATTCTGAGAATTCACCATAACAGTTATCAATAAAGATGTTAACGTCAGGACGAACTTCCTTAACAAATTTAAGCATCTTCTTGATCTTGTCCATGGTAAAAGTCTTGCGCGTTGCATAGCCAAGAGATCTTTGAATAGCTACAACCTTGATTGACTTATCTTGAAGATCTTCTCTAGCCTTTTCGTAATCAACTTGACCATCATCAGTTAATTCAGTGGTCTTGAAGTTGATGTCCCATTCCTTCATGTTGCCTGGCTTGTTACCTGCTAAACCGATAACTTCTTGAATGGTGTCATATGGAGTCCCAGTCAAGTAGTAAAGGGTGTCGCCTGGACGAAGCATGCTGAAAAGACCAACGGTAATAGCATGAGTACCTGAACCAAATTGTGGTCTTACTAAAGCATCATCTACCTTGAAGTAGTCGGCATAAATATCCTCAATCTTGTCACGACCAATATCATCGTAGCCGTAACCAGTTGATGGAACTAAGTCTTCTTCACCAACATGGTGCTTTCTAAACAAATCAAGCACTCTTTGTTGGTTGTATAAAACTTGTTCATCGATTTCTTCGATTCGAGGCTGAATCATCTTTTCAACCTTAGTTACCTTTTCTTTTAATTCTTCTGGTAAATTTTCTTTCCAAGAAAAACTCATTTTTTACTCCCTTTTCTCTTATTTTTTAATGACTTCCGCCTGTACTTTTAAGGTACCATCTTCATTTTGATCCAAGTATACACCTTGAATTTCTGGTACAAAGCCTGGGAATTTTTCAATGGCATGGGCTAAAACTTCAAAGTACTTTTGATCAACTGTGTCCCACTTTTCACCAGGAGCTACGATAAAAACACCTGGTGGGTATGGCAACGCACCTTCAGCTGCCGTTCTGCCAACTACATCTTCAAAATCAACGACTTCATTTTCATTCCGCTTAAACATTTGATCAGCTTCTGAAGGCGTCATCTTGTAGTCTTGCATCCCTGGCTTTTCGAACAACTTTTGCTGCAAAACAAAAGTATTGTTCTTCTTGTAGTATTCATGCATTTCCTGGCAAAGCTGCTTAACAGTGTAGCCCTTGTAGCGGTCAGGATATTCCTTGTACAAAACGGGCAAGACGTCTTTTACTAAAGCACCGTCATTGTAGTACTTTTCAAACTTCAAAAATGCATCAAGCAAGGTATCAAGCTCTTCTTTTGTATCGCCTGGAGTTAACAAGAATAAAAGTGAATTCAGGTCGTTCTTGGCACGAATAATATGATTTTCCATCAAAAATTCCGCTACAACTGCACCAGGAATACCAGTTTCTTCGTATTTAGCATTCTTGACGTCAATACCTGGTGTTTTAACTGTAATCTTAAGCGGATCAATCATGGCTTCGCCTTGACCCATCTTGGTAAAGCCGTGCCAGTTATCTTCCTTGCTCATATTCCAGTACTTAGCGTTAGTTGCTAATTCATCAGTTGAAATATCCGCAAAGTTATCTGGAACAAATGGTTTAAACAACTTAGACTTCTTCAAAAGTTGCTTGCGCCATTCAATCCCCATGCGCAAGATCTTGTCCCACCAAATCTTATTGCCTTCTCCAGCAGTGACGTATGAATTAACAGTGAGTGAGGCATAAAGTGGGTAAGCATATGAAGAAGTAACAAACTTCAAGTATTCATGGTTAAAGTGCTTGTGATCAACGTAGCGCTTTTGGCCCTTAATGTGTGAGTCTTTCTTCAAAATTTGTGAAGCTTGGGCCATACCAACTTGTTGCTTATGCAAAGATTGGGTTACCAAGATACCAGGATCATCTGGTCCTAAGTTAAGGAGTAATGGTGACAGGTGCTCCATAATTGGCACAAATTCTTCAAAACCGCCCCATGCACAGTCAAATAAGATGTAGTCACAGAGTTTGCCAATCTTATCAACGATCCACTTAGCATCATAGAAGACACCATCGTAAGTTTCAGCTTGCACAATAGCTAATCTAAATGGACGCTTTGCCTTAGCTTTTTCCGGATCGACTTTAGCAATTTCAGCTCTGATTTTATCTTCAGTTAAAAAGTCGGGATCCATTTCTCCAATTAAGCCTAAACCATTACGGTCAGTTGGAATATAAACTGGCTTTGCCCCACTCATGACTAAAGCACTATTGTATAAAGATTTGTGATTGTTGCGGTCAAATAATACTAGATCGCCTTCTGACAAAAGTGCACTGGCACAAATCGAGTTGGCACTGGTTGTACCGTTGGTACAAAAGTAAACTTTATCGGCATGATAAGTTTGGGCGGCCAATTTTTCTGCATCAAGAGGCGTACCAGCATGAGTCATCGTATCGCCTAATTGAGGTACGGTGTCACTGGTGTCGGCAAACATTAAGTTTTTGCCGAAGAATTTGTTAAAGACAACGCCAGCGGGATGCAAATCATAATATTGGCCATTGTGGTGGCCAGGCGTAGTAAAACTAATTGGCTTTGCTTCAGCGAAGTTGATTAAATCAGTCAAAAAGCCTGGCACCATCTTTTGTTCATAGTCTTTAGCAGCTTGGTTGATTTTGGCAATATCAGCCTTGCTTGCTTGACCATCCACCTCAATCACAGGAATAGGAAAATCAGATTGTGCTCGCAAATCTGTTGCTTCCTGCTTAGCAGTTCGATCGCCATTTTTAATGACAATAGCTGCTAATTCAGAACTGTTGTCGATTTGATCAAGCGGAACAGATGACCATTCCCGTAATTGACTAATATTTACTCCATTTCCAATAGCAATTTTTAAAAAATCCATCTTTCCCCTTTCCAATTTGATTACAATTTTAAGTTGCTTATTGCAAATCTTATGAAAATCTTTATAATCTTTTTTACAGTAGGGTTGCAATCTGACCTATATTCGTAATTTACAGTACACATTATTATATAAACATTGGAGGTTTTAGACAAGTGCACTTGCCGTGTTCTCCTCCGCAGGGATAGATAAATTTTTTTGTTTCACAATTAAATACATTCTTGGAGGAAAATATTTTTTATGTCAGAAGAAATCGAAACCATTAATTTCGAGCCGGGCAAAAAACATTACATGAAATGGCCGGTTATTGCCTTAATCGACTTCGTAACTATTATCAGTTTTGAAAACATCTTTTACCCATTTCAAAACCAAGGTTTATCTGTAGTTGTTTCATGGATATTCCTGTTATTCGCTTATGTTATCCCTTACGCATTAATGTGTAGTCAAATGGGATTGACTTTCAAAGACCAAGCCGGTGGTCTTGCTTCATGGGTTCGTCACTCATCTAACGATACTTTGGGTTACTGGACCTCATGGATGTACTGGGTACAAACCGTTCCTTACCTAGTAGACGTTTCCAACTCAGTTATTGTTTCATTCTCATGGATTATTTTGGGCAATAACACCTTGGACAAGCACATGTCCACTTTCTGGTTCGGGATCTTGACTTTTGTAATTATCTTGGCATTTATCTTAATTGAAAATGCGATTAAGAACTCACTTGAGCTTCTTTCCTTAATCGGTGGTGGTGCCATGTTCATCATGTCCATGCTCTTTGTTTTACTTGCAGCTTGGTCAGTGATGCACGGTCACCACATTGCCACCCAACCATTCAACTGGGATTCATTTAAGCCATCATTTAGTTTGAGATACTTCTCAACTACTGGTTTGTTGATCTTCGCTATGTCTGGTGCCGAACTTGCTGCACCTTACATTGTTCAAATGCGTGATCCAAAGCACGAATTTCCTAAGGCTATGTGGATGTTAGCTATCATGACTGGTTTCTTAACCATCTTTGGTACTTTGGCATTGGCAGTCTTCTTCAATGCCCACCACATTCCACATGACTTTAAGATGAACGGTCCTTACTACGCTTTCCAACTTTTAGGTGAAAGTTTAGGCTTGGGCAAAGTCTTAATGTACATCTTCGCAGTTGTACAAGCTATCTTTATGATGGCTCAATTAGCTGTTTTACTTGATGCTTCAAGTCGTGTATTTGCTGGTGACGTTGCCGACAGATACATGCCTAAGTGGCTTACTGGTAAGAAGGACAAGACTGGTCGTCCAGTTCACTCTTACACTTTGACTTGTGGCTTGGCATTATTCCTTCTTTTACTTACTGGTACTTTGCCAAACATTAACTCAATCTATAACTGGTTGTTAAACATCAACGGTATTATTTCACCATACAAGACTTGCTGGGTATTCTTCGCCTTCATAATGCTTCGTATGCATGAAAAGAACTACCATTCAGATTATGTCTTCATTAAAAACAGAACCGGTGCCTTAATCATGGGTTGGTGGTGCCTAATCTTCACCTTTATCTGTGCAACTTTAGGTTTCATCCCTCAAGAAGCAGAAGCAACATTGGGTAGTGCCGCATTTAACCACCAATTAATGATGAACATCATCACTGTTATCGTACTCTTCGGTTTAGGTTTCTTATTACCATGGTTACGTAAACGTGAAGAAAAACGTGAAGATGAGATGTAAAAATTAGTTTAATCTAGTAAATCAAAAAAGCAGATGAATTTTTCTTCATCTGCCTTTTTTATATTCTATTTATTTTGATTTCTTAGCTTTGGACAACTTTTTAAATCTATCTGAAACAGACAAGTCAGCCATACCCAAGAGACTAACAAGCATACCGAAAACAGTTAAGCCAGTTGCTTTCTTATCACCAGTTTGTGGTAATTGTGCCTTTTGGCTTTTTCTTCTGAATTATTATTTTCCTTAGCATTTGTGAACTTCAAATCTGGACTAATAGCCTTGACACTCTTATTGCCAGCAGCATAACCTGGATCAACATAATCAAGTCTGTAGTCAACACCATTCTTAGTGATAACTGCATTTACGGGAACCTCATTAAATGTAGTTGTACCCTTATGACTTACTTCAGTATATTTATCAGTAACTAAATCATGTTTCAATTCTCTAGAAAAAGTAATCTTTTGCGTTGTAGATGGAGCCAATTCATTGCCATTTTGGTCAACATAATTGATTACTTCTAGATTGATCTGACCAATTTGATATCGATCAGCCCAAACGGCGCTACCCTGCCATCCTTCTTCATCACCGGTCCCTTGTTTACATGCGTTAGTGTAATCGAACCATCATCATTTTGCATTTCTTTTTCATTTTGCTTAAGAGATAGGTCTATTTTTGTTCCATTATCATATTTATGAAAATTAAACTTGTCTTTCAAATCCTTAGAAGTTACAGTTTCTTCTTGATAATCAGAAGCTTCCAGTCCTTGAACTTGTTGACCTTCATTAGCAGTGCGTGTTTCATCACCACCAGGGTTCGAACCTGATTTACCAGTAGCAGTACCATCAGAAGTAGAACCTGCTGATTAAGCTTGTGTAGCTTCAGTAGTCCCAGCATCTGCTTTTACTTCTTGGGTAGTCGCATTTTGCAACAACATACACCCCAATACTACAGAACACAAACCTACTGATAATTTTTGTAAACTATATCTATTCTTCATCTTCTATATCCTATCTAACGTTTTTCCTTATTCCTTTTATCACATTCGCAATCCTTATTTTAAGAGGAACAAAAAATAAGACAATAGTTTGGAGTGATTTTGGTATATACCATAAAAATAGAATATTATTCCAGCTTTGGAACACAACATCCCAAATTTGCGGTATAAGATTATATTTGTCAACTACCCTAGACTGAAGTCTAGGGCTTAGTGGCTCGTTAGCTTGCGCTAA
>OLOP01000230.1_pt1 | contig 44889 bp, 49 predicted proteins | sample 1672381 | NCBI WGS metagenome assembly OLOP01 (sample SAMEA3136678, study PRJEB25190) | human gut metagenome | biome: human gut; feature: human-associated habitat; material: faeces | place: Austria | collected 2013 | reverse complement strand
AAAACACATACAGAAAGAAGAACTCCTTCATGAATGATTTTACCAAAAATATGGCACAAGCTCTATTCAATCAAGACAAAATAAACGATTTATTGCGCAAAGAACTCCAGCAAGCAGTTAATGACCTATTAGAGGCTGAACTGACTGCGTTTTTAGGCTATGATCCTTATGCCAGAGCTGGCTGGAATACAGGCAATTCACGCAATGGTGCTTACTTTCGCAAGGTTGATACGCAATTTGGCGAGATTGAAATTCAGGTGCCTAGGGATCGCAACGGCATGTTTCATCAGCACACGCTCCCTGACTACAAGCAGCACTCCGATGTCTTGGAAAGCATGATTATCAAGCTATATTCCAAAGGCGTAACCACCAGAGAAATAGCCGACTTGATTGAAAAGATGTATGGCAGTCATTACAGCCCAGCTCAGGTATCTAACATCTCCAAGCAGATGATTCCAAAAGTCGAGGCCTATCATCAGCGCAAACTCAGTGACAAGTTCTTCTGCGTTTATTTGGAAGCTACCTACATTCCTTTGCGTCGCATAACCTTTGATCGTGAAGCAGTTTATATTGCCATTGGCATCAAGCCTAATGGCCACAAGGAAGTCATCGATTACCGCATTGCCCCCAGCGAAAACGTCGAGAATTGGACGGAAATGCTTCAAGACATGAAGTCTCGCGGTCTAGAACAGGTTGAGCTCTTTCTTTCAGATGGCGTTGTAGGCATGAAGACAGTGCTGGAGCAGACTTATCCGAAAGCTCATTTTCAACGCTGTCTAGTTCATGTCATGCGCAATATTTGCGCTAAAGTACGCGTAGATGATCGCGAAACGATCATGAATGAATTCAAGCAAATTCATCAACAGCCAAATAAAGAAGCTGCGATCAAAGTCTTGCACGCCTTCTATGACAAGTGGAACAGAGCGTACAACCATGTCATCAGAAATCTCAAAGAGATTGAACCTGATCTGCTGGTCTTTTACAGCTATCCTAAGCAGATCAGGGCTTCAATTTACTCTACCAATATGATCGAATCCTTTAACAACGTTATCAAGCGTAAAGCTAAGCCTAAAGCAGAGTTTCCAACTGAACAGTCGCTTGATACTTTTATTGGCATTCAGGCAATGAGCTACAACGAACGCTATTTCAATCGAATCCACAAAGGCTTTGGTCAGGTTCAGGATACCTTAGAATCCTACTTTGATTAAATAAAAGATTAAAAAATCAATCTACGAGAAAAATCTATTTACACAAAAAATTTGACAGTTTCACTAAATTTATTCTATTATTATGGTATAAGTTTATCGAATATTGCATTTCTTGATAAAAAACAAATGTATAATAAGGTTTCTAGTTCTTGTAAGTATAGCCTAGATTCATATAATGAAAAAACCACTTTGGGTTTAGTGACACAATTTTTCCCTATTTTAGAGATGAAAATACGACAAGTGGCTTCGTATTGTGGAATTTCGCCGTTTAAAAATAATTCATTTGATGACGTTGGTGTTAAGTATAACGATCCTAGCACATTATTGACCAAGATTATTTCAATTATTTATAGCGAAAATAAAGATTTAATAAGTTCACAAGGTTTTCTTTTTGTTTATTTAACGATGTATGATAGTAACTTTAAAAATATTAGAAATAGTCTTATTCATGCACGAAATTTTCTAAAAGGAGAAGATTTAGAATTAGCTCTAAGATGTACATTGCTCTCAATATCTATCATGGATAATTATTTAAATAAGATTGATAAGAGATAAAAGATATTTAGTAATGGGGATAGTGTGGTGGAATAAAAATAAATGCTAAATTACAAAAATTTAAAACATAGTGAGAATGAAATGCCAACTTGGGATGGGTTCTTAGGTCCAACTTTACAAGTAGCTTCAATGAAGGAACATTGGCAAATTCGTGAATTAGAACATGCAGTTATTAAAGCAATAAATTTACCGGAAAACTTAGTTAACTTACGATATGCTTCTAAATATCATGATCTGGTTGCACAAAATAGAGTTAACTTTGCAATAAGCGATCTAAAAATTTCTGGATTATTGAATTGTCCCAAGCGTGGTCATTATGAGATCAGTGATTTAGGTAAGCAGACACTGGCTAAGTTGGGTACTGATATTACAGCCAAATATGTTCACTCTTTACCAATGTACATTGACTATCAGAATAAGCGGAGGCAGAATAAATCTGATGATGAAGCGGATAATGATATTCAATCTCTTGAGTTGACGAAGGGACAGATTCATAACTGGTTTGATAAACAAAAGGAGAATTTATCTGATGCACTTTTAACTAAGTTAAGAGAAACAGATCCCTTTGTTTTTGAACATATGATGATTGAGCTTATGACTAGAATGGGCTACAAAGGTGCTGATGGTAAAGCTTTTGTTACTCAGAAATCTAATGATGGTGGAATTGACGGAATCCTAAATCAAGATGCGCTAGGACTGAGAAAGATTTATGTTCAAGTGAAACGATATGCTGAAGATAATACTGTCGGTCGGCAAATAATTAGTCAGTTTCATGGTGATTTGGACCTACAAGGAGCTGGCTCTGGTGTATTTATTACAACATCTTCATTTACTAGAAGTGCAGAAGAAGCTGGTAAGAAGTTTAATATTAAATTGATCGACGGTGAGACTTTAACTAAGTTGATGATTGAATATAAAGTGGGCGTTCAAGTTCAGGATACTTTTGAATTACTTGAAATTGACGATGACTTCTTTAAGAAAGAAAATTAAGCTAAAAAATAGTATCCCGTAATTTAAAGGGGATACCATTTTTAAATGTCTCATTTCTTATCTTTAAAATCAATCACCTTAGAAGGATCAATTTTAGTTCTACGCTTATCCTTTTTCGCTATCTCAGAATCAATTTTAGGAAAGAGAGCATTCCAGAATTCCGTAACAGCATCATTTTCATATTTTTCTTTAGGATCTTCTTTTGTATGACCGTTCTCATCAACGGCTTGTGGACCTTTGTACTTATCTTGTTCAGCCTTAGCCAACATTGCCGTTGCAAAACTATTAACTTTAATCTGTTTTCGCGGTTTATTCTTTGGTCGTTTATTTTTATCAGGTAAGTCTGTTACTTTTTTCATGAGTTCTCCTTAAAATATAATATAATCTTGAATCATTTGATGAAAGGTATCAACCTGTCATTTTAGTAAAAATATGTATAATAAGAGGCATCGCATTTAAGTGGTGCCTTTTTGCTTAAGCAAATTATCTAGGGTTTACATCATGAGCATATTCCTTTAGTTCCAACAAGCTGTATTTTTTCCCGAAGATGGTGTGTTTGTCGGGAAACAAACGATAGGAGTTCTTCAATCTCTTCATAAACTTGTTAGTGAATAATTTTTTCTTTTGCCCATAAAGCGTATGTTGATTCAGCCATTGTTCTGCTTGATTTCTTGATAGATATTTCATGAAATCTTCCTTTCTGTTATTCAGAGTGCGAGTGCTTTGGCTGTACCTCTATACATCACTATTGTAGTTCTTTAGGTATTGAATGTATAAAAATTTGTAGAGGGCATAAAGATAGACTATATTCATAAGAAAAACTAAAATAAAAATTAAAAGTATATATTTTACGAGATAAAATTATGAAACTCAATAAAAAATCATCTTAGTTTCAGCTGCAACTTTAATGGCATTGAGTCCAGCTATCGCTTTGACTCAAAACAATGAGCCGGTTTTTGCAGCTAGCAAGAAAGCCATCAAAAAAACAATTAAAACTAGTGCAAATGGTATCACGCTTTATAACGAAAAGGGTAATTTTTATACTGGCAAGAAAAAAGTTAAGAGTAATAGCACAATTAAGACTTATGGTAAGCCTGTTTGGATTACTAGTCGCATTTCACTTCTGTCAAGCGATAGTTTTCCAGTAATCAGAATTAATAATGGTTAAAATTACGTGTGGCTTGGTGACAATGGTTATATTAAGTCTAATTGCTTAGGCAGTATTAGCAACAAGGGTGTAATTAATATTGCTCGTAAAGGTTACGTTTATGACAAAAACGGCAAGCGTTTGAAATCATATCGTGGTGGCAAGGTAACTGTAACTCGTAATCAAAAGATTAAATATGCTGGCAAATTGACAGAAACTTCACGTGAACTTTACTATTACGTTGGCAGCGGTGCTTATGTTAAGGCACTGAATGTAAGTAAAATCAATGGTCAATATGTCTTCACAAAGCAACCAACTTATGTAATTCCCCGTGCTGATATGTATGTTTTGAACAAAGATTTAAAGGAAACTTCTAAAGTTGTTCGTGCTGGTAGCAAAGTTAAGATTGATCAGGTTTTGATCGATACTGACTACACTGACCCACAATTGTACGTCAGAATAGCTGGCACCAAGGACCAATTCTTGTACTGGACTGATGCAGGTGATTATCCAGATGAAGATGAGGGGAATTTTAGCTTTAGATTCTTCATGGATAATAATCATAATTTTGCGGAATCAACTCAATCGTTGGTTACTTTTAAACAAGGCCTAGAAAAGACTACACCATTTTACAATGAGCAAGGTCAGCTAATTGATTTAGGTGGCAAATATTTGGAAAAGGCAGCTCGTGGCAACTTTTTGCCTGAGAACAATTATCAGGTTGATTATGCTCGGTACATTTGGGTACCTAGTGAAAAGAAAGCAGAACTTTTCTATCACTTAATTGGTACTACTTTTTCAATGCGTGATCCACATAGTAAATATGAATACACTTGGGTTAAGCAAAATATTGGTAGTGTCTATGTAAAGGCGAGTGATGTTACTTTCAAAGGTTTGAAAGTTAAGACTCAAAATACTGCTGAAGAGGCTGCCAAGTTAGCTGAAAAGTAGAAAAATATTGAAGCGCTGTCGTTTGACGGTGCTTTTTATGTCAATAAAAAATTCTAAAATATTTATTGACAATAGCTAAAAGAAAGATCAATTTAACATTAAATTCATTTAAGAAAGGAGTCACATATCATGTTAGAATCACAAAGCGCATTAACAGTAGAATTACGCCGCCACCAAAATGATGGTTTATTTGTGATCCTAAATTATGGTGTGCGGCGATCCTAATCTCAGATAATTGATTTACTAATTATTCTATGAAGGTTCACATTCCTTAATTGAGATGTGGGCCTTTTTTTATTTTTTAGAAAAGAGAAACAACTATGAAAGCTATTAAATTTATCAGTACTACCGGTTTGCTTATTGGTGCAGCTTTAAGTTTAACTGCATGTGGTCAAAATAATAAGAATGCAGCCAAGACTGCGAATAAGTTTCCTGAACAAACCCCGCAAAAGACAGCAAAACAGGGCGGGACTTTAACCTATGCTATTGAAACTGATACTCCTTTTAAAGGGATTTTTGATAGTCAGTTATCAGTTGATCAAGTGGATTCAGACGTAATGCAATTTGGTAATGAGGCTTTGTTCGATACTGATAATCAATATAAGATTACTAATAAAGGCCCAGCTACTTTTAAATTAGACAAGAAAGCCAAGACAGTAACAATTACTGTTAAGAAAGGAGTTAAGTGGTCCGATGGCAAGCAAGTGGTTGCTAAGGATTTGGAATATCCATATGAAATGACTGCCAATAAAGCTACCAACAGTCTACGGTACTCAGATTCTCTAGCTAATATCGTAGGAATGAAAGCCTATCATAATGGCAAAGCTAAAACTATTTCAGGCATAACTTATCCTGATGGTGAAAATGGCAGAACTATTGTCATTCACTTCTTAGCAATGAAACCAGGGATGTTGCAATCTGGTAATGACTATTTTATTGAAACGGCAGCTCCATATCATCATTTAAAGGATGTACCTTTCAGTAAATTAGTTTCATCAGATCAAATCAGAAAAGATCCATTATTCTTTGGACCATATAAAGTTAGCAAAGTTGTCAGAGGTCAGTCAGTAACTTGGGTTCCCAATAAATATTATTGGAGAGGTAAACCAAAGTTGAATAAGATTGTAGCTCAAGTTGTTTCGACTAAATCAGCCAGTCAAGCAATTAAGAGTCACAAGTTTGATATTGCAGATGTAGTTAACTCTGATTGGCAAGCCGTTAAGAACGCTAAGAATACTAACTTTATTGCTAAGATCCCTCTTGCATATAGTTACTTAGGCTTCAAAGTCGGGAAGTGGGAGAATGGCAAGAATGTCATGGACAAGAATTCTAAGATGAACAATAAATCTTTGCGTCAGGCAATTGCCTATGCCATGAATATTAATCAAGTTGAAAAGAGATACACGCAAGGTTTGACTTTCAGAGTGCCAACTTTGATTCCTGCTCAATTTGGCGATTACTTCGATAAGAATGCTAAAGGTTTTCCATACAATTTAAAGAAAGCCAACCAATTATTGGATAAAGCTGGCTACAAGAAGAAAGGCAAATGGAGGGTTCAACCTAATGGCAAGCCTTTGAGTATTCACTTGGCCGCAATGACAGGTTCCGCAGTGCAAGAGCCGATTATTCAGAATTATATTCAACAGTGGCATAAAATCGGCTTGCATGTCAGCTTAACTGGTGGCAGATTAATTGAGTTCAATTCCTTCTACGACAAACTGGACCACGATGATAAAAATGTCGATATGTTTATGGCAGCTTGGTCATTGTCATCAGAGCCTTCACCAAGAGGGATGTACAGCGAAACTAACCCAATGAATGACTCTAGATTCGTTACCAAGGAAAACAATAAATTGCTTGATGAAATTGATTCTACTAAGGCATTCAATCACAAGTACCGGGTAGCAGCTTTTCATAAATGGCAACAATATATGAACGATGAAGCTTATATTGTGCCAATGACTAATTCATATTCAATTCAGGCAGTCAATAATAAGATTGTGAACTACTCATTAAAACCAGCAGCTGCAAATAGTGTTTGGTATAAGGTTGGCTATGCTAAATAAATTGTGAATAGAAAAAGATGGCTCTAATCACTAGATCTATACATATGTTCGCATTATAATTTAACTTGTAATGACTTTTAAGGGTAGGTTTAGTGATTATGAAGAAATAAACAATTGATGTTGAAAATAAAGATTTTAGAAAGAAATTACGTAGAAAGTATTTAGTGAGCCTTTTTGGGGATGCGTTGGGTTTAATTAGTGTTATCTTCTTAGCCCATGCACGAGCTCAAAATAATCTCTCACTCATGATTTGGACGTGTATTTTAAATACACTAGCTTTGATTTTAATAATTTCAAGTAATTTTTTCGTAGCTTCAAAGGAATATAAACAAATTAGACATCTATCGGCACAAGAACTTAAAGAAATAAGTGAAGAATTAGATAAATTTCCTGATCCTTTTGATAGTCGAGGATTAACAATTGTTTCGACTTTATTTTTTATTAGTCTGGCTGTTGTGCTATTGTTCGGCTTAGTTAAGTTATCACAGTATGGTCTGATTGAGTTTATCTGTTTCATCTATGCGATTTGCTTTGTAGTCGATTTAAGAAACGTTGTTAAGTATTCAATTTAAATTATTTTAATCATTAGGCATTATCTCAGAGATAATGCCTTTTTTGTCGCTTCTATTAATATTGTTTAGGTGTAAACTAAAACTATAAATGTATATTTTTTGTGTGAATGAGAGGTTATTTTATGAAAAAAGGAAGAAGATTACTAGTCCTAATCAGTGCAATTCTGATGATGCTAGGTGAAGTGGCAGTTATTCCTTCTACTTTTAATAATTGTGATACTGTTTTAGCTACAGTTCATAGAGCTAAGCGTCATCCTAGAAGACATGTTAAAAAGCATAAACATAGTAAAGCAAAGATTTGGACTGGTGATTATCGGATTGTAGGTAATAAAAAGAGTAAGATCTTTCATGTAATAAGAGGTCATAGTTACCGTATGAACCGTGAAAATGCTGTATTTTTTAAGAGCAAGGCTGTAGCACGAGCAGCGGGTTATCGTGAATCGAAGAGATAAGTATGAATACCTTAGAAAAAATCGGAAAAGTAATTCTCTGGATTTTGTTTTGGTATTACTTTACTCCGTATTATTTATTAAAAAAGTATGTTTTTAAACATAGTAAACGAGATCGATTATGGTCGAGTCTGAGTTCAGTTGTCATTGTTTTCATACTGTTTTGTTGCTGGGTAAATAGTTTGCCCGATGATGATTCGTCAACCAGTACTACAGAACCTAAAGTTCATTATGTAGTGAAAAAAGTTGGACAAAAAGAGTTAGTTAAAGCACAGGCTAAAGAAAAAGTTTTAGATAAAGAAGAGAAAAAAGAAGAAGCAGAATATGAAAAGTTAGTAGCTGCTTTGGCTATTGCAAAAACTAAAGCTAAAAAAGAAAAATTAGCTGAAGAAAAAGCTGAGAAAAAAGCGGCTAAAGAGGCGAAGCATGATAATTATTCAGCTAATTCATCTCAATCAATTAAAACTGAACATCATCATAATTCAGGAGCACCCGCTGGCAATCATGGAGATATGAATACCACAGATTCAGGTAAAATTGTTGGTAATCGTAACTCTAAAATTTACCATGTTCCAGGGCAAGCGGGATATCGAATGAATTCCGCAAATGCAGTTTACTTTGATTCTGAAGCAGAAGCTAAAGCTGCTGGCTATAGAAAGGCATTGAGATAATGAATAAACGTAAATTTGTTACGATTTTTTCTAGCTTTTTGATGCTTTTGACACTTTCAGGTTGCTCGAATGCTCAAAGTAGTCAAGGAACTGTTTTAGCAAAAGCACCTAAAACGGTAGTTAAATATAATCGAACTGCTAAAATAAAAGCTACTAAAATTGAGGCTAAGAATCATAAAACTGAACAAAAAATAAAAACATTAGATAAAAAGATTGCTAAATTAAGAAGGCAACTTAAGAAATATTCGAGTGCACATGCAGTTGAATCAGTAAGTGCTGCTAAGCTTGCTACTCTCACTTATACAGGGAAAGATATTATTATTGTTAATAATAATGATCCTAGTTTCTCCAAAACAGACTTGAGTACAGCAGACGGTGCATGGCAACGTTATGGCAATCTTGATGGCTTAAATCGAGTTACTACTGCTAACGCATTACTCAATAAGTCATTGATGCCTAATAGTCCACGTGAACCGCTCCACGTTGATCCGACAGGTTGGCATAATAAGAGAATTGCTGGTGGCTGGCTTTATAATCGTTGTCATCTAATAGGGTTTCAATTAACTGGACAAAACAATAATTTGAAGAACCTGATGACAGGAACTAGACAGCTTAATGATCCGGATATGCTACGTTATGAAGATGAAGTAGCAGAATATCTCAAGGAATCGGGTAACAATTACGTTCGCTATCGAGTAACGCCTGTTTTCCGTGGTGATGAATTATTAGCTCGAGGAGTAGAAATGGAAGGACAGTCAGTTAGTTCAAATACGGTTCATTTCAACGTTTATATCTTTAATGTTGAAAATGGCGTTCGTTTGAATTACGCAACAGGTACCAGTCGAATAAAATAAAAGTAAAATGATCCACTACCAATTAAGGTAATGGATCATTTTTTAACTTACAATTAAAATCTTCCAAAGAGGGCTGCTAGTGTACCAATTCTGCGGTTGCATAGCTGCTAAACTAGCGACAATAATAAAAATTCCACCAATGGAAATTGATAAGGCAAAAAGATAATTAAACATAATGAACGGAGAATTCCCATTAATAGCTTGACGTAAAATGTGAATAGCAAATGCTACTACAATCATCCCTATTGAGATGCCGATTTGGTAAAAAACATACATCAACTTTTCCCCAGTCTTTTTAAATCTGTTAAATATTATATGATTTTTTTGAATAATAAACAAAAATTAAAATTAAATTTGACTTATATTAATAAGTCTATTATTATTCACACTAAAGTATGATGTTTCATGAATGAGAGGTATATAAATGGACTGGACCATTATACAGCAGGCATTGCCAGCATATGGGCATGGCTTCGTTCTTACCGTTTGGCTCTCATTGGTTGGGATTATTGGCTCAATCATTGTTGGAGTCATTGCAAGTTTGCTGCAATACTTTAAGACCCCGATCTTAAGTCAGATTGCAACAGCTTATGTCGAATTGGCACGCAATACACCGCTTTTAATTCAACTTTTCTTTTTGTATTATGCATTCCCGGTAATTGGTTGGCGAATGTCATCAATTACTGCCGGAATTATCGGCTTGATTTTCCTTGGGGGAGGCTACATGGCTGAAGGGTTCACCGGTGGCTTCCAAGGGGTAACGGATAGTCAAATCAATTCTGGCGAAGCTTTAGGAATGAATCGCTTTCAATTAGCAAGATACGTTGTGTTCCCGCAAGGATTTGCCTTAAGTATGCCAGCTTTGGCAGCTAATGTGATTTTTCTTATTAAGGAAACATCTATCTTTACAGTGATTGCGATTCCAGAATTGACTAATACCGCATTGGACCTAATAGGAATGTATTACCGGTCTAACGAATATCTTTTAATGTTGGTTATCGGCTATGCGATTATTATGATTCCAGTAATTTTGCTTTTAAACTGGCTAGAAAGGAAAGTTCGTTATGGCGCATTCGGGGATTAATGTCTTATTTAGCGGCAGCAACTTTGATCGGCTATTAGTTGGTTTATGGACCTCTATTTGGATTGCTGCTTTGTCAATTATCATTGGATTGCTTATTGGAACTATATTCGGTGTTCTTCGGACAATGCCGAATAAAATAATTCGTTGCATTTTAAGAGTCTACATGGAGATCTTTAGGATTTTACCTAGTGTAGTTCTACTTTATTTGGTTTATTATATTTTGCCTCGTAGCTTGCATATTAATTGGCCGGGTACTTGGATGGCAGTCTTAGCTTTTTCGCTTTGGGTAGCAGCAGAGTTCAGCGATATTGTTCGTGGGGCTTTGCAATCCGTGCCATTAGCTCAAAAGGAAAGTGGCTTGGCATTGGGTTTGAGTAAGACGCAGCTTTTCTTGTATGTTTTGTTACCTCAAGCATTCAAGTTAGAGTTACCAGCTACGATCAACTTAGCAACAAGAGTAATTAAAACAACTTCTATTTTAATGTTGATCAGTGTAATGGATGTTATCAATGTGGGACAACAAATTATTGAAGCAAATAATCAAAAATTCCCAACAGGTGTTTTCTGGGTTTATGGTTTGATTTTCTTCTTTTACTTTATCCTGGATTATCCTTTATCAGTATGGGCAAAGAGTTTAATGGCAAAGCAAAAATAGGTGAGAAAAATGACTGAAGAAATTTTAAAAGTGGAACATCTAAACAAGTTTTATGGTGACTGGCAAGCACTTCACGATATTAGCTTTAATTTGAAAAAGGGTGAAGTTTTGGCGATTCTGGGTCCCTCAGGTTCAGGTAAATCAACACTCTTAAGAACACTAAATGGTTTGGAAAATTATAAAAATGGTGAGATTGTCTTTCATGGTAAAAAGGTCCAGTCCTCTCCAAAAGAATGGCAAGCTATTCGACAAAAGATTGGCATGGTTTTTCAATCATATGATCTTTTTCCAAACCTAACAGTAATGCAAAATATTCTTTTGGCACCTACAAAGGTCCAAAAACGGGATCGAGCAGAAGTAGAACAAGAAGCACATCATTTGTTAAAACGGGTAAATATGGATCAATATGCTGACACGTATCCTCGAGAATTATCTGGTGGTCAACAACAAAGAGTGGCAATTGTCCGTACTTTAGCTATGAAGCCTGAAGTTATTCTACTTGATGAAATTACTGCATCTCTTGACCCTGAAATGGTTCGTGGTATTGAAGATATTGTTAAAAAACTTTCAGAAAATGATCATATGACAATGATTTTAGTTACTCACCAAATGAACTTTGCTAAACGTGTCGCTGATCAAGTCCTCTTTTTGGAAAAAGGCAGGATTATTGAGAAAACTCCTTGTGAACAGTTCTTTACTGAACCACAATCTGAAAGAGCTCAGCAATTCCTCACTGATATGGACTTCTAGGGGGATGAAACTATGAGTGGACGAAAGATATTCAACACTATTATTAGTGTAATTGCCGCTGTCGTAGTGTTAGCTTCAGCTTATATGGGTTTAACTAAACCATATCTAGCTCGTTCTGCTGGTGGTAGCGGTTGGAGTAACAATAATAGTGTGACCCAAATTAAGCGTCGAGGTTATATTCGAATTGGTGTTTATGGCGACTTACCACCATATGGTTGGGTTAACTCTCAAGGTAAACGGGTTGGTTTTGATTTGCGACTTGCACGAGAATTAGCTAAAGAATTAGGTGTGAAACCACGATTTACCCAACTTAACGGAAATAACCGGGTTGACGCATTGAATTCTAATAAAGTAGATATGGTCTTAGCCAACTTTACCAAGACTCCAGAAAGAGCAGAAGTAGTAGATTTTGCCCATCCTTACATGAAAGTATCAACTGGTGTTGTTTCACCTAAGAGTCACCCGATTACCAGTGAAAAGCAATTGCGAGGGAAACAATTGATTCTTTTGAAAGGATCAACGGGTGAAAATTACTTTGCTAAGCGTCCTGGAATAAAGCTTTTACGTTTTGATTCAGAAACCCAGCAATTTAATGCAATGAAAAATAAGCGAGGAGCTGCATTAGCTGATGATAACTCCTACTTATACGCCTGGATTAAAAAGAATCCGCAATATGTAGTCGGAATTAGATCAATTGGTCCTCACCAATTTATTGCACCTGCTGTTAAGAAGGGTAACAAATCTTTATTGAAGTGGACTAATAAACAAATCAATCGTTTGACTGCTGAAGGTTTCTTCAAGAAAGATTACCAAATTGAACTTAAACCATACTTTGGTAAAGGAATTGTGCCTAGCGACATTTTATTGAAGTAAATCAAAAATTAAAAGAGAAGTAATTCAAACTTGGAATTACTTCTCTTTATTCTATGCCAAAGTATTTTTTAGCTGCGTCGCTCATCTTATTTGGCGACCAAACCGGATACCAGACAAATTCTACGTCCACGTTTTTTACTTCTTCAACTTTTTTAACTTCTTTAGTGATTGCATCGATTAAAAAGCCGGTCAAGGGACAGGCTGGAGTGGTCAAAGTCATGTTGATTAAGCAGATGCCATCTTCGTCCAAGTCGATACCATAGATTAAGCCTAAATTAACCACGTCGACGTTTAATTCAGGGTCGATCACCTGAGCGAGGTGGTTAATGATGTCGTTTTTGATTGTTTCGCCGTCTCTCATTATGCATCCTCACCAAAAATCTTTGCTTTGATTGCTTGTCCGGTTGGCGTACCAGCTAAGCCACCGATTCCTGTTTCGCGTAGGGATGCTGGCATTTGGTGGCCAACTTTTTTCATGGCATCGATACATTCGTCAGCCGGAATTACACTAGTGCATCCCGCCAGCGCCATATCTGCCGCAATCAAGGCGTTCCCAGCACCAATCGCATTTCTTTTCACGCAAGGCACTTCAACCAGTCCTGCAATAGGGTCACAAACAAGGCCAAGCAAATTCGACATTGCAATCGATAAAGCCTGTGCACTTTGTTCGGCGGTGCCGCCAGCTGCTTCAACTGCCGCAGCTGCACCCATGGCAGAGGCAGAGCCTACTTCAGCTTGGCAGCCGCCAGTAGCACCAGCGATTTCGGCGTTGTTGGCGATCACCATGCCCAAGCCACCGGCAGTGAACAAGAAGTGAATCATTTGCTCCTCAGTTAAGTTGAGTCGTTTTTCTAATAAAAACAAGACACCAGGTAAGGTGCCGGATGAACCCGCTGTTGGCGTAGCACAAATGACACCCATTGCCGCATTAACTTCGTTAGTTGCAACAGCATTCTGTACGGCAGTCATGATCGTATCGCCAGAAAGGGTGTGGCCTTTCTCAATATATTTCTTGATCTTCACGGCCTCACCGCCAGTTAAGCCAGTGCTAGAAAACACACCATTGCCGCTGCGACCTTTTTTCACCGCATCGCGCATGGTTTCCAGATTGTATTTCATTTTGTTCCAGACTTTTTCACGAGGTAAGCCTGACATTTGGCATTCTTGCTCAATGATCAATTCAGAGATAGGTTTGCCTGTTTTTTCGGAGTCGGCGACAATTTCTTTAATGTGGTTGTACATGATTTCTTCCTATCTATAAACAAATGATGTGAGGATATTTCTTCCGTAATTCACCAGTTAAGGCTGGTTTGAAGTAATTTTGGATATCGTACTCATAGATGTAACAAGCGTGCGACTTGTAGATTCTTTTTTCCTTAAAAGGGGCCTTGAGTTTCAAAAAGTCAGATAAGGATCTCTCGTGATTAAGTTTTCTCTCAAAATCAACTAAGATCACGATTGGTAGAGAACCAGCTGGCTTGATGTTGATGCCGTGTAAGACGATCTCGCGCACTTCGATGGCACCGCCACCGATAGAGCAGCCTGATAATTGGGCCTTCTTTTCACCATCTGACATGTCCAAAATCGCAGTGTTAGGGTGGCCGATGGGGCTTGGGCCTTCTTCTTCAACAAAGCGAATATCGATTCCGCGTTGGCGCGCAATCTCAGGTGCTCGCGGCACACGCAAATCCTCTGTAGTAAAGCCCAAGATTCCTGCAGCGATGGCATAGTCAGTACCATGTCCGCGGTGCGTTTGCGCAAAAGAGCCATAATAATGAACAGTAACTTTTTTAGGTACGCCGCCGAACAAGCGGTTTCCTTCACGGCCAATGGCTACGGCACCGGCAGTGTGTGAGCTTGACGGTCCGACCATGACAGGTCCGATGATGTCAAAGACGCTCTTGTAACGATTCTCCATTGTAAGATCCCCTAATGTATTATAATTTTCGTTTCTCATTATAACGGATAATGGGAAAATGATAAGTAAAGATTGCGATGATTTTCAATATTTTGAGAAATAGAGTAATCGTAATTACTGTAATTATAATTACTGAAATCTAACTAAAATAAAAATTTTTTATTCTTATACATTTTCAGTATAATTTAGTAGCATAATAAAGATCGTTTTTAGAGAAGGATAAATTATGACTAACGAAAAAGACAAATTGAAGCAAAATTTAGAGAAGGTTGCTGAAGAACGCGGCGACCAGCAAGCAGTATCTTATCAAGACTTGTTCAGTCCAATGTTCATGCAAAAGAATACCAGCTTTGCTACGATTGATGTGTTTGTAAGAGAACTTGGCTTGAAGGACTTCCAAGAGATCGAAAAGATTGATGACAAAGTAATCGACGATTTTGTCAAAAAAGAGACGAAATTTAATAATTGGCAAGAAATGCAACAGCGTGCGGTAAGCGAATACATGACTAGCTTATTTTAATAAAAAGTAACCCCTAAAGTCGGTTATTAGTTGATAAGAATGGTATCATTAATATAGTAGTAAATATATATTTTTGGCGTAGAAAGAAAAGGAAGAGAACGATGGAAGATAAAGAAATTGTTCAAAAGATTGAACAGGGCGTCAAAGAATCAGAAAATTGGAGTGTATATCACCACTTAAAGGATAAGTTAGGTTATCCAGCATTGATGTTGCGTCAAACTAACACAAGTGCAAATAGTTTCGGCGTAAACATCGATATCTTTAAAGGATATGCTTACTTGTTCTTGGACAATGGTACACCTGCAGAACCTGGCAAGCCTTTCTCAGTGCAAGAGATGTCAGATTGGGTAGCTTTGAAAGAACTGCTTGACATCATTAAGCCTTATATAAAAAAATAAATCCATAAAAAATACGAATTTGCCATTGTGGCAAATTCGTTTTTATTTGTAGGAAAGGGATCAGAATGCAAAAGTACACAAGATTAGCAACTAAAGATGACTTGGCTGAGATTATGGCTATTATTGGGGATGCCAAGATATTTTTGAAAAAGTCAGGCAGCACGCAATGGCAAAATGGCTATCCAAATGAAGAATCAATTTTAGATGATATTAAGAATGGCGATGGATATGTCTTAGTAGTTGGCGATAAGGTGGCTGGCTACACTGCCGCAATTACTGGTGTAGATCCCCATTATCTGAAAATTGAAGGTGGCAGCTGGAGCGACAACGATGATCCTTATACAACGATTCACCGCATTTGCTTGAGTTCAAATTATCAAGGTCAAGGCTTAAGTAGGATCTTCATGTCAGATATCATCAGTTTGGAATATGCGACCGGTGTCAGAAACTTCCGTGTTGATACCCACCGTTTGAATAAGCCAATGCAAAAGCTAGCAACCGGCAACGGTTTTGAATATCGTGGTATTATCCAAGTCGATGATGAAGTTGATCCAGACCGCTTGGCTTACGAATTAAATATGTAGAAAATAAAAAGCCCATAATTGCTACAAGAAGTAACAATTATGCGGCTTTTTTACTTTTCGTTATAAAGAGCTTTAACAGCATCGATATCACATTGTTGGATGGTGTAAGCACGTTGATCAGTAATTGCAGAATTCATAACTGATGGTTGACTGTCGTTGTGCTCCAAACCAATAGCGTGACCCAATTCGTGTTCAGCACAGACAATGCAATTTCTGGATTTACTTGATCCAAGAAGAAGTTGTTAAGTGAAATGATTGAACCGTAGAGGTAGCCACGTGGTACAGCAGGCAGTTGTGTGATACCAGCCCAACCAGTGTTGCTGTAGTTACCAGCGTTCACAATGATGTTGGCTTTGCGATAATCAGTAACTTGCTTAAAGTTGATGGCTTTAGTATCGTTCCAAGCATTCATTGATACATCGGCTTTCTATTTAATTTTTTGCATTATCTAACTATTTGTAACCCATTTGCAAGCGTAAGGCCTCGTAAATTGGCTTGCCGCCAAGCAAGTCGAGTACGTAGTAAGAAATAAATGTAACGATGATTAATGGCAAGGCTTGTTGGACAGTACCGACCATTTCGGTTAACAGCATGATCGCAGTAAAGGGTGCTTTTTCGATCGCGCCAAAGTAGGCGGCCATTGAAATAACCAAGATGTGAACGAAGCACATTGACGGAATGATGCCTAATTTAATCATGACGTTGGCACAGATCATGCCTAAGATCGCACCTAAAACCAGGATCGGCATGAAGATACCGCCAGGCACTGATGAACCATAAGACAGCATTGAGAAGACAAAACGAATGACGAAGAGAATGATAGGGATAATTACCAAACTCCATGGTCCAAGCAGTAATTGTGTGTCGAGCTTATGGTTGGACAAATCAGTGATCAAAACGTGTGAACCACCGAGCAGGTGAGAATTCCAAAGACCAACTGGAATAATCGAGATCAAAGGAATAATGCTGTGGTAGTAAGCAGGAATCTTCTTAAGTTTACTGAAGATGGGCTTCAAGCTAAGCAATGTATATTGGTAGCCGTAAGCTAAAAGTCCTAATACAATACCGATAATTGGCAAAGTCCAGTAGGCATTGATTGGGAAGTAGCCGCGAACTGGCAAGTATAAACATGGCTTGTTACCGAAGAACAGAATAGTCATGAAGTCAGCTGAGAAGCTGGCGGCTAAAATTGAGACCACCTTTTTGGGTTTAAAGCTGAAGGAGATTTCTTCAACTAAGAACATTGCGCCGGCAATTGGTGCACTAAAGGCAGCCGCAAGTCCTGCCGCAACACCACATTCTTGCAGTTCCTTAATTTGATCTTTGTCTGATTCAAAGATGCTTTCGGCTAACCCTTGTCCAACCATGGCACCCATTTCAATACATGGACCTTCACGTCCCAGCATTAGGCCAGGGCAGATTGCCAGCAGACCACCAACAAATTTACGCCATAAGATTGACCACCATGGCATCTTGTTTTCACCTAAGAAAACAGCTTCAATTTGCGGTACACCAGAACCGACTAATTGATTCAAATATGGTTTAGTGATGTGACCTAGTACAAGGCAGATAACGATCATCAAGATAACATAGGGCACAAGCCACATTGGTTGTGCCGCCATCTTCGGGTAAATAAAGTTGAGGATCTGCATCGTATGGTCAATTACCCAGCGAAAGACGCTTACGATTAGACCGGTGATGATGCCTACAAGAATCGCCCGGTACAGGTGATAAGACATGTCACTGGAAAACGGTTTTCTTAAAATTTGTTTTGCAGTTTTTATCATAATCATTTCCTTATTGCTGAAGTTTAGTACAACTTTATCTTATCACATGCAAACAGCCCTTGTTCAGGGCTGTTTGCATGTGATATTGAATAAAAATTATCTATTTTCTTGAACTACTTTAACAATTTGAATGATGATAGTAGGCATTAATGCTAACCCGATAATCCAAAGAAGTTGGGTGTTAGTCAATGGAGTTACAGCGAACAAACTGTGAAGACCTGGTACAAATAAAATTAAAGCTAATAATAATGTACCAACTGCAAAGGCAGCCAAGCTGTACCAGTTGTTCTTAAAGCCAATCTTGAAAATGCTGTGCTGTGAACGGCAGTTGAAACCATGAAGCAAACGAGCAAAAGTCAAAGTTGAGAAGGCCATGGTACATGCGACGGCGGCACTAGTTTGACGACCAATCATGAAGGCAGCGATAACGCCAACTGAAATGATTGTCCCTTGAAGGGTAACTCTTGTTACCAAGTTTTTATCAAGAATACCAACCTTAGGATCACGTGGCTTTCTATCAAGAATGTCTGGTGCACCAGGTTCCATTCCGATTGCCAAAGCTGGAAGGGAGTCGGTTACCAAGTTGATGAACAAAAGCTGAACTGCGATAAATGGCACTGGAAAGCCACCAATTGAGGCAAAAAGGACAGTGATGATTGCAGATAAGTTACCTGAAAGAAGATACATAATTGCGTTCTTAATATTTTCAAAAACGGTCCGACCATTGGCAACAGCCTTGATTATTGTAGCGAAGTTGTCATCGGCCAAGATCATGCTGGCTGCATCTTTTGATACTTCGGTACCGGTGATTCCCATAGCAACACCAATGTCGGCTTTCTTCAAGGCAGGGGCGTCGTTGACACCATCACCAGTCATAGAAACAATCTTGTCTTTCTTTTGCCATGCGTTAACGATGCGGATCTTGTTTTCTGGCGATACACGGGCATAAACGGCGATCTTTTCAATCTTTTGTTCAAGTTCTTCGTCGCTCATCTTATCAAGTTCGAGACCAGTAACAGCAATGTCACCATCGCTAAAGATACCGATCTTTTTGGCAATGGCAACGGCAGTAACCTTGTGGTCACCAGTGATCATGACAGTACGGATACCGGCTTTTTTAGCACGGGCAACAGCTTCAATACTTTCTTCACGAGGTGGGTCCATTTCGGAAACCAAACCAATGAAGGTAAAGCCGTGTTCTGTCTCAGGAGTAAGATCTTCGTCTTTTTCCTTGTAGGCAAAGGTTAAAACACGTAAACCATTTTCTGAGAAGTGTTCGTTTTGAGCTAAAATTTTCTTTCTATCTTCATCAGTTATTGGGCGAACTTCATCGCCGATACGGATGTTGTCACAGCGGTCAAGCAAGACGTCGATGGCACCTTTAACGAAGATAGTAGGTACGGTGTGAATCAAGTGCTTGGTACTCATCAACTTACGGTCAGAGTCGAATGGCACTTCTTGCTGACGAGTTAAAAGACCACGAAGATCACTTTCAGACAAGCCAAGTTGATTGTTACCTAAATCAATGCCTGGCACCTTGCGGTACATTTCAAGTAAGGCTGATTCGGTTGGGTCACCGATGCTCTTGCCGTCTTTTAAGCTTGAGTCGTTGTTTAATACTGCGTCGTATAAAAGGTAGCGGTGTAATTGATTGCCTAAGTCTAGTTGATCAGGCTTTAAGACTTCGCCACCAATGTAGATGTCTTCAACGGTCATCTTGTTTTGGGTTAGAGTACCGGTTTTATCGGAACAAATAACGGAAACGGAACCTAAAGATTCAACGGCAGCCAAGTTCTTGATGATGGCATTTTCTTTGGCCATCTTTTGTGTACCCATAGCTTGCACGATGGTTACGATTGAACTCAAGGCTTCAGGAATTGCGGCTACAGCTAAGGCAACTGCAAAAAGAAGTGCATCCATAATCGGTTGACCGCGCCAGATTTGCAAGCCAAGTACGATGGCACAAATGATCAAAATTGCCGTGGCCAGTTTGGATGAGAACTTATCAAGTGAGACTTGAAGTGGGGTACGACGTTCCTTAGTTTCATTCATCAAGGAAGCGATCTTACCGATCTCGGTGTTCATCCCCGTGCCGGTAACTAACACATTAGCGCGGCCGTAAGTAACTAGTGAACTTGAGTAAACCATGTTGAGACGGTCACCCAATGGGATTTCATGATCGAAGTCAACGTCGGCCTTATCGATATTGGTTGATTCACCGGTTAAAGAACTTTCGTTAACTTGCAGAGAATAGTTATCCAAAATTCGTCCATCGGCAGTAACCATGTCGCCGGCTTCCAAAAGCATGATGTCGCCAGGTACAACGTCTTTTGAATCGATTTCGATCTTTTCACCATTGCGCAGAACTTTGGCACTAGGTGAGGACAGCGACTTGAGCGATTCAAGCGATTTTTCTGCTTTAACGTGCTGCACCGTTCCTAAAATTGCGTTTAAGATCAGTACGGCAATGATAACCAGCGTACTTTCTAAATCACCAGTAAAGGCAGAAATAACTGCGGCGATGATCAAGATGATGACCATCAAATCTTTAAACTGCTCTAAGAAAACTTGAAAGGCCGTTTTCTTTTTGCCTTCAACTAAGGCGTTTTTACCGTATTTGGCTAAGTTTTCTTCAGCCTGCTTAGTCGATAAACCATCGCTGCCGGTTTTAAACTCTTTTAAAACCTCGTCCTTGGTCTGTAAATAATACTGTTTCATATAATCCTCCAGAATTGGGAGTGTCTAGACAAAAAAAGAGACCATGCCCAAACTTAAAAAAGTTTATGCATAGTCTCACCATTTAAATTTACAGCGGAAATTGCTTTCGTGATATGACGCCGTAAATACAATTATTTGTCGGTTACTCCCTATATGTATATTAAAATTAAATCATACGACATTGTTCTTGGCAATAAAAAAATAATATAATTAAAAATCATGAATTGGAGGGGAAAATATGAATGAGGTGATTTTGCCGCGCAAACGCTGGCAATAGATCTTTAACGTGCAAATGATTTTTGCACTAATCGTAACAATTTTAGAAATGATTCCTAAGCGAGGACACACTGCAGGTAATATTTTTCAGTTAGTATTCTTATGCTTAGTCATTGGTTTAAATTTTTACGTTCAATTTAAGCGTAAAAATCCTAGCAAGCTTAATCATGAGATTACTCGCTGGATAAATCTCTGGCTGTTTAACGGTTATTTCATTGATGTCTGGTTAGCAACGGGTAATTATTTATTACTTTTCAAATTTCTTGCCCCATGCCCATGGATCCTCGTGCCAGGTCTTCAAGACATCGTATTGTTCGCTTGAGATATGGCCTGATTCGTTTTCCTTCTTGAGAAGTTCTGGGTAGGAAAGAAGTGGAGCATACTTAACGCCGCTCTTAGCAAAGTTTTCCTTGGCGTCTGGCAAGTAGTAGGTGAAGATTGAAGATACGCCGATTACGTTGCCACCGTCTTTTTCAGTTGCCTTAACAGCGTTCAAAACTGAGCCACCAGTAGTGATTAAGTCGTCAATTAAAACGATCTTGTCGTCTTTTGAAAAGCAACCTTCGATTTGACGACCCTTGCCATGATCCTTTGGTTTTGGACGAACGTAGATCATTGGCAAATGAAGCTTGTCAGCAACCCAAGCTGCGTGAGGGATACCGGCAGTAGCGACACCACCGATAATGGTTGCTTCAGGAAATTCTTTTGCAATTAAGTTAGCTAAGTCACTGGCAATCATGTCGCGTAATTCTGGGTAAGAAACAGTCAAACGCAAGTCAGTGTAGATTGGTGAAAGCATCCCACTTGCATAGGTAAATGGTTTGTCAGGTGAGATAGTGATGATTTTTTCTTGGATAAGTTGAGAAATAATTTGATCTTTATGCATTTTAATTAAACTCCTTCTTGATTGCTTCATAAGCAGCTTCTGGATCACTGGCTAAAGTGATAGGACGGCCAACAACGATGGCACTTGAACCCCATTCCTTAGCATCGGCTGGTGTTGCAACTCTTGATTGGTCATCTTTAGCGTTGCCCTTTGGACGAATGCCAGGAGTGACATATAAGAAATCGTCGCCGATTGCTTCGTGCAATTCTTTGACTTCAAGTGGTGAACAGATAACGCCGTCTGCACCAGCAGCTTTTGCCATCTTGGCCAGGCTGAGTACTTGTTTGTCCATTGGTAAAGAACAGTTTTGTTCGTGGGCTAAAACATCGTCTGAAATTGAAGTCAATTCAGTGACAGCCAAAAGCTTAGGTACGCTCTTGCCAGCGGGTGTGCCAGCGATTAAACCGTCTTTAGCGGCCTTGATCATTTGACTGCCGCCAAGTGCATGCACCGTAGTAAAGGTAATGCCGAGTTTTGCCAAAGCCTTAGCACCGTTATAAACAGTGTTTGGAATATCATGCATCTTAAGGTCTAAGAAGATCTTGTAGCCTTGATCGGTTAATTCTTTAACTACGCCAATGCCGGCGTTGTAAAACAATTCCATGCCGACTTTGATAAAGACGTTTTCCGGTTTGCCAAGTTTTGCCAGAATTTCGTGTAATTTTTCTTCATTGTCCAAATCAAGGGCAACAATTACAGGTCTACTCATTTTTTTCCTCCACAAAAAAAGTCTATACGTGGCGCAGAGAGACACCAGGTATAGACTTTCCCCAGATAATTTAAGTCAATATTTTGAACTTGCGGTCTCTCTGTACCGTTTAAAGTTTGATCAAAACGAAGTTTAACACCATCGAAAATAAAATACAAATAAAATTTTGGACTTTGAAAAAATGAAAAAGGCGTGTACAATCTGTTCTAAAAAATAAGCGAATGTCCGTGAGCATTCATTTTTGGAGGAAAATTATGACAAATACACGCGTAAGTTTACCAGGATTAGATTTGAAGAACCCAGTGATGCCAGCAAGTGGTACCTTTGGCTTTGGTGATGTGCCAGCAGCTAAGAAGTTCGATTTAAACGAATTGGGTGCGATGGTGATCAAGACCACGACGCCACATGCGACAACCGGTAATCCGCAACCACAGATCGCTGTTTTAGACGACGGCGTTTTAAACTCAGTTGGTTTAACTAACCCAGGTGTTGACGTAGTAATTAGTGAGAAACTTGTTCCACTTAGAAAACAATATCCAGACCTGCCAATTATGGCTAGTGTGGGTGGCGATAGCGAAGACGACTACGTTGAAGTCGCTAAGAAGTTGTCTGACTCAGGTTTAGTTAATGCACTCGAAATCAACGTTTCTTGTCCTAACGTTGATCGCGGCGGTATGAGCTTTGGTGTGCATCCTGACGTCGTTGAAGAGTTAACCCAGAAAATCAAAAACGTGGTCAACGTTCCAATCTACGTTAAACTAACACCAAACGTCACTGATGTAGTTACTATCGCCAAAGCTGCCGAAAAGGGCGGTGCTGATGGTCTTTCCATGATCAACACTTTGCTTGGTATGGACATTGATGTGAAAACGAGAAAGCCAGTGCTTGGTCACAACATGGGTGGTCTCTCCGGTGAAGCTGTTAAACCAGTTGCTCTGCGCATGATTGCCCAAGTTCACCAAAGTGTGAACTTACCAATCATCGGTATGGGTGGCATTAGTTCAGCCGAAGACGTCGTCAAATTCATGCTTGCCGGTGCCAGTGCTGTTGCCGTAGGGACTGCTCATTTCCACGACAGCATCGCCTCCAAGCATATTGCAGATAGTTTGCCAGTCGAACTTAAAAAATTAGGCGTTGACGATATCAACGATTTAGTCGGTCAAGTTAAATTCAATTAATTCCTTGACAAATGCTGTCATTTACAGTAACTTTAAAACAATGAATGTCCTTTAAAATTAGTCCCGTGAGGCTAGCAAGGCAGGCTTAAATTAAGTTTCGACTTTACAGAAAGCTCCTAGTCTCAGAGAAGACTGGGAGCTTTTTTCATGGGCAAAAATTAGGAGGCTGTTAAATTGGCAAAAGAAATTCAGGATGCGCTTGCAATGAAGCGTGCGCTAACGCGTATTACTTACGAAATCATCGAACAAAATAAGGGTACCGATGATCTAGTATTAGTTGGGATCAAGACACGTGGTGTTTACCTAGCTGACCGCATCCATGACAGAATTCAAAAACTTGAAGGCGTTGATGTTCCGGTCGGTGAACTTGACATCACCCTTTACCGTGATGACCGTCATGATGCATCCTTGAAGCAAGATCCAGTTGTTAACTCTGATCAAGTTAGTGTCGACATCGATGACAAGCACGTTGTCTTGATCGACGATGTTATCTACACCGGTCGAACAATTAGAGCTGCGATGGATGCCTTGATGCACGTTGGTCGACCAAGTTCGATCAGAGTGGCAGTTTTGGTTGACCGTGGTCACCGTGAATTGCCAATCCGTGCAGACTTTGTTGGTAAAAACATTCCAACTTCTGCCGACGAACAAGTCGCTGTTAATGTAGTTGAAAAGGACGGCAAGGATTCAGTTGAACTGAAGGCTTTGCCAAAATAAAAAATAGAAAAAGTAAATAATTCAACCATTTAATTGACTCCAGAGAGGGCCAGAAGGGTTGCTTAGTTTTTCGCATACAAAAGTGCGAAGAAAAAGCCTGGAGCAATTAAATGCTTCAGGCTTTTTTTGATAGAAAGAATCGAAAATGGAAAATTTAAATCTTGTCAGTTTACCACATTTTGTTAGTGTTGAAAATTTGCATGTTGATGAAGTAGAGGCTTTGATCAAGCGAGCAGAATACTTCAAAAAAGGCGGTGCAACGCCTCGCTTAACCAAGCCGGTATACGTGACCAACATGTTCTTTGAAGACTCAAGCAGAACACATACGAGTTTTGAAATGGCTGAAAGAAAGTTGGGATTAACAGTTATCCCATTTGATCCAGCTCACTCATCAGTTAATAAAGGTGAAACTTTATACGACACTTCACTCATCATGAATGCCTTAGGTGTTGATCTTGAAGTGATCCGCCACTCACAAAATGAGTACTACAACGATTTGATCAACTTAAAAGATCACCAACACTTAAACATCGGTGTGATCAACGCAGGTGATGGTAGTGGTCAACACCCTAGTCAATGTATGCTCGACATGATGACCATCCACGAACACTTCGGCCGCTTCAAAGGCTTAAAAGTAGCCATCGTCGGCGACATCACTAACTCAAGAGTCGCAAAAAGTGACATGGAACTGCTTACCAGATTAGGCGCAGAAGTCTACTTCTCAGGTCCAAGCTACTGGTATTCAAAGGAATTTGATAAATACGGTAAGTATGAAGAATTAGACAAGTTGATCCCTGACATGGATGTCATGATGCTGCTTAGAGTACAACATGAACGTCATGCAGGTGATCCTAATGAAAAGAAATTTGATGCAAAAGCATACCATGAAAAATATGGCATCAACCACAAACGTTACAATGAATTAAAGCCAGATACAATCATCATGCACCCAGGTCCAATTAACCACGACGTTGAACTTAGCGGTGACTTGGTCGAAAGCGACAAGTGTATGTTTGTCCGTCAAATGCAAAACGGCGTCTTCATGAGAATGGTCATGATTGAAGCAGTATTACGCGGAAGAAAGCTCGGAGGTCTCGAATAATGACAACAGTAATTAAGAACGGTACCGCTTATCAAAATGGTCGCTTAGTTAAAGCAGATGTTTTAATTGACGGTCAAAAAATTAAAGCAATCGGTACTGATTTAACAGGTGACAAAGTAATTGATGCTAAAGGTAAGTTAGTCAGCCCCGGCTTAGTTGATGTCCACGTTCACTACCGCGACCCTGGTCAAACTTATAAGGAAGATATTAGGACAGGTAGCGAAGCTGCAGCCCGCGGTGGTTTTACCACAGTCGGTGCCATGCCAAATGTCACTCCTGTACCTAACACACCAGAATTAATGGAAAAGATGGTTGAGGAAAACAAGAAGAAGGGCATCGTTCACGTCTTCCAATACGGTCCAATCACTAATGATGAAACAACTGATGTCATTCCTGATTATGCCGCTTTGAAAAAAGCTGGTGCTTTTGCCTTAAGTAATGACGGCCACGGCGTGCAAACCGCCCAAACTATGTACCTGGCTATGCAAAAAGCTAAGGAAAACAACTTGATTGTCGCAACTCATGCTCAAGATGATTCATTGTTTGATCACGGCATCGTCAACGCCGGAAAAACCGCAGAAAGGTTGAACTTGCCACCTGTTACTGAGCTTGCGGAAACTACGCAGATTGCGCGTGACTTGCTCTTAGCGCAAAAGACTGGCGTGCACTACCACATCTGCCACGTTTCAACTAAAACGAGCGTTGAACTGGTCCGTATGGCAAAGGCCCGCGGCATCAACGTCACTTGTGAAGTCGCACCGCACCATATTTTGTTAACTGATGACGATATTCCAAAGGACAACGGCTACTACAAGATGAATCCACCTTTGAGAAATAAGGAAGATCAAGCAGCTTTGTTAGTTGGGTTACTTGATGGCACAATTGATTTGATTGCCACTGACCATGCGCCTCACGCTAAGAAAGAAAAGCAAGGCGGGATGAAAGGTGCCGCATTTGGAATCACAGGCAGCGAAACAGCTTTTAGTACCTTGTACACCAAGTTTGTAAAAAACGAAAAAGTCTTTACGCTTGAACAATTATTATCATGGCTCAGCGATAAGCCAGCTAAGACCTTCGGCCTTAAAAACGCCGGTGTGCTCGAACCAGGAAGGCCTGCTGATATTGCTATCTTTGATCTTGAGCATGAAAAAGAAATCAAGGAAGCAGACTTTAAGTCTAAGGGTGTCAATACACCATTTACCGGCCACAAGGTTTATGGTTCAACAGTGATGACAATGGTTGACGGTAAAGTTGTCTACCAGGAAGGAGCAGAGTAAATGTCAATGCGCTATTTAATTTTAGAAGACGGCAGTATCTATGCCGGTGAAGGCTTCGGCGCCGATCGCGAAACAACCGGTGAAGTTGTTTTCACAACAGGGATGACCGGTTATCAAGAAGCAATCACTGATCAAAGTTACGCAGATCAAATCTTGGTTTTCACTAACCCATTGATTGGTAACTACGGGATTACTTTAGCTGACTATGAATCACTTGAACCAAAGATCAAGGGCGTGATTTGCCACCAAGTTGCCCGCCATCCGGACAACTGGAGAATGCAAACGACTTTGCCTAAGTTCTTAGAGCATTTGGATATCCCAGGCATTCAAGGAATTGATACCCGTGCCTTAGTTAAAAAGCTTCGTGTCCACGGTACTTTAAGAGGTAAGATCGCAGATTCAAAGGAAGATGCAGACAAGATTGCCAAGATTTTACAAACTGAAAATGTAACTCAAGGCGTGATCAGCTGCGTCTCAACTAAGAGTCCATACCCAGTTCCCGGTTCAAAGCGCAACATTGTGGTTATCGACTTCGGGATCAAGCACAGTATCTTGCGTGAACTCGCCGAGCGTGACTGCAACTGTATTGTTTTGCCATATACCGCAACCGCTGAAGAAGTGTTAAACCTTCATCCAGATGGTGTCCTTCTTTCAAACGGCCCTGGTGACCCAGAAGAAATGGCCGCAAATGGTGCTACAGACATGGTTCGTGAAGTTGAAAAGTATGTACCATTGATGGGTATTTGTATGGGACACCAAGTCTTTGCTTTAGCCAACGGTGCTAAGACCCACAAGATGAAGTTCGGCCACCGTGGTTTTAACCACCCAGTCCGTGAAATTGCTACTGGCAACATCGGTTTTACTTCACAAAACCACGGCTACGCTGTAGATGCAGATTCAGTTGATAAAGATAACTTGATGATTACCCACGTTGAAGTAAACGATGGCACTGTTGAAGGATTGCGTCATAAGAAGTACCCAGCCTTCTCAGTCCAGTTCCACCCAGATGCAACTCCAGGACCACACGATGAGGTTTCACTATTTGATGACTTTATGTCAATGATTGATCAAAGAAAGGAAGAAGAGCGTCATGCCTAAGAGAAAAGATATTCATAAGATTATGGTGATTGGTTCTGGTCCAATTATTATTGGTCAGGCTGCAGAATTTGACTATTCTGGTACTCAGGCTTGTTTAGCTCTTCGCGAAGAAGGTTACGAAGTTGTGTTGGTTAACTCCAACCCAGCAACCATCATGACCGATACGACAATTGCTGACAAGGTCTACATTGAACCTTTGACCGTTGAATCAATTTCAAGAATCATTCGTCAAGAATATCCAGATGCCATCTTGCCAACCTTGGGTGGCCAAGTAGGTTTGAACATGGCTTTGGCTCTTGCAAAGACTGGTATCTTGGATGAACTGCACATTGAACTTTTGGGTACTAAGCTTGATTCAATCGAACAAGCTGAAGACCGTGAAAAGTTCAAGGAATTATGTAAAAAGTTGGGCGAACCTGTGCCACCATCCAAGACGGTTAATACAGTTGAAGATGCTTTGTCCTTTGGTGATGAAATCGGCTATCCAATCATCGTACGTCCTGCCTTCACAATGGGTGGTACCGGTGGTGGTATCTGCCACAACCGTGAAGAATTAGCTGAAATTGCCAAAAATGGTTTGGAACTTTCACCCGTAACTGAATGTTTGATTGAAAAATCCATTGCTGGTTACAAGGAAATCGAATTCGAAGTAATGCGCGACCACGACGATAATGCGATGATCGTCTGCTGTATGGAAAACTTCGATCCAGTTGGTATCCACACCGGTGACTCAATCGTTTTCTCACCAAGTCAAACCTTGTCAGACAAGGAATACCAAATGCTGCGTGACTGTTCACTGCGTTTGATTAGAGCACTTAAGATCGAAGGGGGATGTAACGTACAGCTTGCCCTTGATCCAACCAGCTTTAACTACGACGTTATCGAAGTTAACCCAAGAGTTTCTAGATCAAGTGCCTTGGCTTCAAAGGCTACTGGTTATCCAATTGCCAAGATGGCCGCTAAGATTGCGGTGGGCATGACTTTGGATGAAATCAAGAACCCAGTAACTGGTACGACTTATGCCGAATTTGAACCAGCTCTTGACTACGTTGTCTGCAAGCTTCCACGCTGGCCATTCGATAAGTTCCCTAAGGCGGACAGAGTTTTAGGTACGCAAATGAAGGCTACCGGTGAGGTTATGGCGATCGGTAGAACTGCAGAAGAAGCAATGCAAAAGGCTGTCAGATCACTTGAAATCGATGAAAGGGATCTTTATTCTGAAGAAGCTCATGAAGCTAGCGATGATAAGCTTGAACAAAAATTAGTTAAGGCGCAAGACGATCGCTTATTCTACTTAGCAGAAGCATTCAGACGTGGGTACAGCTTAGAAGATGTGCATGAATTAACTAAGATCAACTTCTACTTCTTGGATATCGTCAAGCACATGGTCGAAATGGAGAAGACACTTGAAGAAAACAAGTACGATGTCGACACATTGCGCCTTGCTAAGAAATATGGCTTCAGCGATCCAACAATTGCTCATTTATGGTGTGAAAGCGAAGATGAAGTAAGAAACTTTAGAAAAGCCAACGGCATCATACCAGTTTACAAGATGGTTGATACCTGTGCAGCCGAATTTGAATCAAAGACGCCATACTTCTACTCAACTTATGATACAGAAAACGAATCACATAAGTCAGGTAAGAAATCAGTGGTTGTAATTGGTTCAGGCCCAATCAGAATTGGTCAAGGTGTCGAATTCGACTACGCAACTGTGCACTGTGTTAAGGCCTTGCAAAAGATGGGGTATGAAGCAATCGTTATTAACTCAAACCCAGAAACTGTTTCAACTGACTTCTCGGTTTCTGACAAGCTTTACTTTGAACCATTGACCCTTGAAGATGTTTTAAACGTCTGCGATTTGGAAAAGCCAGTAGGTGCAATTGTCCAATTCGGTGGCCAAACTTCAATTAACTTGGCAGCTGGTCTTGAAAAGCACGGTGTAAAGATTTTGGGTACTAAGGTTAAGGATGTTAACCGTGCAGAAGACCGTGAACTCTTTGATGAAATTATCAAGAATTTGCAACTTAACCAACCAAATGGCTTAACTGCAACGACTCACGAAGGCGTGCTTGAAGCAGCAGATAAATTAGGTTACCCAGTCTTGGTTCGTCCAAGTTACGTCTTGGGTGGTAAGGCAATGGAGATTGTCTACAACAAGGACGAATTGGAAGAATACTTGCAAGACCACGTTGATATTGCGGCAGATCACCCAATCTTGGTTGATGATTACTTGGATGGTCGTGAATGTGATGTCGATGCGATCTGTGACGGCAAGGATGTTCTTTTACCTGGTATTATGGAACACATCGAACACGCTGGGGTTCACTCAGGTGACTCAATGGCTGTTTACCCACCACAAACCTTTACTGAAGAAGTTAAGGAAAAGATTACCGACGTCACGAGAAAGTTAGCTTTGACCTTGCACTGTGTCGGCATCATGAATATTCAGTTCATCGTGCGTGACGGTGAAGTTTATGTCATCGAAGTAAACCCACGTGCAAGTAGAACTGTCCCATTCTTGAGCAAGATTACGGGTATCGAAATGGCCCAAGTGGCTACACGCGTAATTATGGGTGAAAGTTTGGCTGAACAAGGCTACAGCGACGGTTTGGCACCAGAACCTGACATGATTTCAGTTAAGGCACCAGTCTTCAGTTTCAGTAAGTTAGCTGATGTTGACTCATACTTAGGACCAGAAATGAAATCAACTGGTGAGGTAATGGGTAGTGACCATACCTTTGCCAAGGCATTGTACAAAGCCTTTGCCGGAGCTAAGATGCAATTGCCAGAAAATGGTAACGTCTTGCTCACAATCGAAGATAGAGATAAGGAAAAGATCTTGCCAATTGCGAAGAGATTCGCCAGAATCGGTTACCGAATCTTTGCGACGAAGGGTACGGCAGACTTCTTGAAGAAGCATGACTTACACGTTGACTTGGTAACTAAGGTTCATGAAGATGAAAATGCGGATGATAACATCTTGAATGAATTGAGGGATGATAAGATCGACTTGGTAATCAACACGATGGGTCATGATATTGAGAAGAACTCTGATGGCTTTATTATCAGACAGATGGCTATTCAGCAAAATGTACCACTTCTTACTGCACTTGATACTGCGGATGCACTTCTTACTGCACTTGAGAATAGATCATTTGCGACTGATGCTTTAAAGTAGGAAATGGGAAGATAAAGTAAAAGGAACTAGATGAGAAGACTAGTTCCTTTTTGCTTATCTACGTTGTTTTGAAGACGGAAGAAAAATCCTTCAGACATGTTAAAGTATTGGCCTAATTTTGCCGATAATTCTGCGTCGATTTTTCTTTTACCTTGTTTACAACCGAGAGACAGCTTCATACAAGCTTCACTATATTGATGTTAATGGATCAACTAAGTCTAATGGATTTACTGCTAATGATGGTACAGAACTTACTAACCATGGAATTAGTAATGTCAGTGGTTATGTAGGGGAAAGTTCAGATCCTACTAAGTTGAATTTATGGAACTTTACCGATGATGGTTATGTTTTAGTCGATGCATCAGGTAATGTTAAAGGTGCAGATGGTAACGTTGATATCAGTAAACTTGGTAAACAAGAGTTTATTGAGGGCATGGGTGATAATAACGACCATGACCAATACGTTTACTTGAAGCACGCAGTTGAAGAAATTACTCCAGAGACTTCAGATAGTGATATTCCCAAGGATCCATCAAATCCAACCAACCCAAGTGTTGATAAGAATACTTTGAGTAAGACCTTCACTCATACCATTTACTACAAGGCAAATACTACCGATAATGCCACATTAAAGGATGCAACTACTCAAATAGTGGTGATAGATACACAACTTCAGATAGTATGATTGGTACTTGGAAGCTAGTTAGTGGTAAGGCTGACGCAATTGATTTAACTCCAAGTTCTTCAAATCCTAAGGACGTTCAATTGGTTTACGAGAAGGAAGTACAACCGGGCGGTGATACCGGCGATGAACCAGGTGACCAACCAAGTCTAATAAGACTAAGCAAACTAAACAAGCCAAGCAAAGTCAGAAGTCATCTAAGTCAGCTAAGAAAGCCGTTAGCAGGACTTCTAACAATGCTCTACGTGCAGAGAGCATGTACAGAAATAACTCTCCATTTGGTGAAGACATGTACAGAAACAATGTTCCTACACCAGAAAGCGACAATGTTACGATGCCTAAGTCAGAAGTAATCGATCAAACTAGTGGAAAGCCAGCAGGTTTGGTCGACAACACAACTGTCGGTGCTAATGGCGATACTGTGAATGGCACCAAAGTAAACACTTTGCCACAAACTGGCGAGAAGTAATCAGATGCTGCCGCATTTGGCTTAATCGCTCTCGCATTTGCTGGTTTGGCTTCATTTGTTGGCGTGGACCGCAAAAAGAAAAATAATTAAATAGAGAAAAAAGGATCGAACAATTCATTTTTCAGGATCGTTTGATCCTTTTTCTTATGCCTATGAAAGCATTTTTAATTTTCCTTATTTTTTGTTTGCAACGTAAGCGATTTCATTGATAGAATGCTTTTTGTAACTTTTTTACAGAAAATAGGGGAGAAATTGTTGATGAATTATTTATTTCTATTTATTCCTGCAATCGGATGGGGACTTATGCCTCTATTCGTTGCCGGGGTTAAAAAGAGTAATATTTACCACCAAATCGTAGGTTCAGTATTAGGTGCATTTTTGTTCGGCGTAGTCGTTACTTTAATCAAGCGTCCAGCATTTAATATGACTTCATTTTTATTGGCTATGGTTGCAGGTGCCGCATGGGTAGTTGGTCAGTGTGGTCAATACTACAGTTACTCAAAGATCGGTGTTTCTGAAACCATGCCACTCTCAACCGGTTTACAATTGATCGGTGTGCCACTTGTTGGGGTTTTAATCTTTGGTGAATGGGCAAGTACACAAGCTAAGTTGTTTGGTTTCCTTGGCATTCTTGCTTTGGTTGTCGGTGTTGCCTTTACCTCTTTGACTGATAAGGGTACTGCCGAAGGTAACAAGCAAAACCAAACCAGTACAATGATCATCTTGGCTTTGACCACTTTGGGTTACATCACTTCAAGCTCAATTCCTAAGGCTTTGAAGGGCGATGGCGTCATGATTTTCTTGGGTCAAACAATCGGGATGATGATCGCCACCTTTATTTACATTGTTGCCACTAAGCAACTTAAGGTTTTGAAGGAAAAGGAGAGCTATCAAGTTATTCCGGCCGGCGTGATTTTTGCGATCGCCGCACTTTCATACATCATTTCAGTTCAAATGAACGGTGTTAACTTGGCCTTCGTTATGTCACAACTTTGCGTAGTTATTTCAACTCTTGGTGGTATCGTATTCTTACACGAACAAAAGACCAAGAAGGGCTACATTTACACTGCAATCGGTTTGGTATTAATCGTCGCTGGTGCAGTCTTAACTTCAGTATTTTAATGGAGAACGTTGGATGAATTTCATCCGACGTTTTTTGTTTTTTTAAGCAAAAGAAATATGTTCTAGACCATTTTGGATTAAAATATAAGTAGTAGGAAGAGTCTATCAAAGGAGCAGATTGAAATTATGAATGACAATACTGTATATGTAATTGATGCACGAAGATATTCTCGTAATGGCGAAATAATAGAGCATAATGTCCACGTTTATAGTTCATATCAAAATGTCATTGCAGCGTTTGAGTCATTTTTTAAAGTGCCAAATAAAGAAGTACACATGAATGGTAAAAATGAAATGTTGCAAGTGAGAATATTTGATCCGACGAATGAATTTGTGACGAAATATAAATTCGACATCTATGAAAAACAGATCGATAATTTCTTTCCAAAAACGACTGAACATATCTAGATTGAGGCGGCAGATAGATTCTGTCGCTCTTTTTTGATGAGGTGAAAAGATGGTTTTAGACGAAAATAAGAAAAAAGAAGCTTTGAAGAAGTTGACTAAGGAAGAATACGAGGTCACTCAGAATGCGGCGACGGAGTATCCTTTCACTGGTAAGTACGACAATTTTTATGAAAAAGGCATTTACGTTGATGTGGTGTCAGGTGAGCCGTTGTTTTCTAGCAAGGATAAGTATGATGCGGGATGCGGCTGGCCTAGTTTTACTAAGCCGATTGAGAAACTGAAGTATCACCGCGATCAGTCACATGGCATGGAGCGTACCGAAGTGGTAAGTCCAGAGGCGCAGTCACATTTGGGTCATGTTTTTACTGATGGGCCTGTGGACCGTGGCGGTTTGCGCTATTGCATTAATTCTGCAGCATTGCGTTTTATTCCATATGAGAAGCTAGATGAAGCAGGTTATGGCGAGTATAAGAAGTTGTTTGAGTAAAAAATAAGACTGCTAAGTTTTCGCTTAGTAGTCTTTTTTGATGATGTTTTGTTTAAATTCTATTTTTCATAAAACTTGATTTCAGTATTAGCCAAATCAACTGTGTAAGTTTCTTCCTCAAGTGGACGCTTAGTCATGCCTTCATCAGTTGAGTAAATGATCAAAGCTAACTTGCTGCCTGATGGAATAGTGTAGTAGGTAGGTTGAAGCAAGAAGTCCAAATCGTAGAACTTGTCAGCTTCAATTGCTTCAGGCTTCTTCATGTCCTTGTAGTTTTGCATGTTCATGTGGGCCTTAGTGATCAACTTAGCCTTGGTCTTCTTGTCTGGAACAAATTCTTGCAAAGTGTCAGTGCCAAATCTATAACCCAATTCTTGGCCACCACGCATCAAGAACTTAGGTGTTGCAGTCAAACGTTGTCTTTCGCCAAGTTCAACCAAAGCAACAGAAATTTGACCCTTAGGAAGAGAACCTTTGACTCTGACCTTAACTTCAGGACGACCTACGATTGTAGTTGGGTGGATAAATTCATCTGTGACAAAGCGTAAGCTTGGCTTAGCCCACTTTTCATCACCACAGATAAACTTGTATTGCCAGTCGCTTTCAGAAATACCAGCCTTCTTGAATTCGATGCCACCTACGTCAGTGAATGACTTCTTAGCTTGACCATTGCCATCTGCGTAAAGATCGCCTTCGTCAGTAGGGTAGTAGCTCTTTTCTTGACCTAAATCGTCGTTCCAGTCCTTTTCTTCATGCCACTTGTCAGCTTGCAAGTTGTCTTGAATCATGACTGTTGGCCATTGGTTGTAGGCATTGTTTTCTACGCCAAGGAGTTCATGAACAAACCAGAGGTTCATCAAGTCAGTAAAGTCGATGGAAACGAAGTTGTTCATGTTATAGTGCGGACCTTGGTGCAAGAAGAGGTGGTGCTTCATTGGCATCTTAGAAACGAGTTGCCAAATCTTGTAGACGTTCTTTGGCTTAACGTTCCAGTCGTTTAAACCATGAACTGAAATCCATGAGCACTTGATGCCATCTGCGTGATGACGGTAATTTCTTGCTTCCCAGAAGTCAGAATATTGACCAGTTTTACGGTCTTCTTTTTCAAGTAATTCCTTTTGCATCTTGTCGTATTCTGGCTTGATCTTGAGGTAGGAACCGGCATCCCACAAGTTAGATTGACAAGTTTCAGCCAAAAGGTCGAGGTCTTCACCTTGGCAAGCCTCAGGAGCAATAACCAAACCGTGTTCACGGTAGTAGTCGTACCATGATGAAATAGCAGCTTCAGAAACAACAGTCTTCAGACCCTTGACGCCAGTAGTTGCAATAGCGATTTGCAAAGTACCCAAGTATGAACGACCAGTCATCCCGATGTTGCCGTTGCACCAATCGGCTTTGGTTTGAACAGTTCTGGTGCGGTCGGTGTAAGCAACACGGTCGCCGTGAAGCCATTCAATGACAGCTGCAGCTGATTCAGTTTCTTCAGGTGCACCGGTAATTCTGACACCGTCACTGCCGCGCGTACCGATGGCACCAGCAAAGACGCTAGCAAAACCACGAGCAAGCATATATTCGTTTAATGGGTAAGATGACTTGTGAACTGCTTCTTCAGTTGCTGGGTGGCTTGAGCCGTCTGGCTTTTCTGCCTTAACGATTGGAGAGTGTTCATATTGTGGGTCGTTCCAAGTACTTGCATCGGACAAGTTTTCATCAACGTTGTGGTTTCGTTTTTCGTTGGCGATGATGCCACCGAAGTATGGGGATGCAGTGTAAAGTGCTGGCACCTTGAGGCCTTTGTTAGTTTCGGCAGGACGGAAGACAGTAACTTGAATCAAGTCGCTCTTGCCGTCGTGGTCGGTGTCAAGATCAGTTTCTACGTAAACGACTTCACGGATTACCTTGTTAGTGTCAAAAACAGGGATGGACTTGCCGTTGAAGAATTTGAATTCGTTTTGGCCCCAGAATTGAGTGAAGTAGCCTTTACCAGCCATCACATCGAGCAAGATTTGACCATTCTTACTACGAGTGTTGAGCAAACGGTAGAAGGCTGAGATCAATTTGTGATTGTCGCTGATGTCTTGAACAAATGGCAAAGCATTTTTTTGCATAAAGCGAGTTGGGTCATCAAATTGATAGTCGTAGTGAACGTGATAGCCGAGCAGTTGCAAAGCAACGTTGTAGAATTGTTCGGTGCCGATGGATTCAGACTTTTCTTTTAAGAAATCTGCTAAAGTTTCATGATCTGAAACAGCGAATTCGTTCAACTTGGCCGTTTTAGCAGCATCAGTCTTGGCTTCAGCGATTGCATTTTTGACGAGTTTTTCAAGCAGGTCGCTGAAAGACCAGTCTTCGTAGTTTCTAGGTAGGAAGTTGATGTCGATTAATTCTTTGACTTGTTGATCAAAGCGGGTTTCAACATAGGCATATTGATTGTATTTCATTGATTTCGCTCCTTTTTTCTTATTAATTATAGTTTACCTGTTTAAGGTGACAGCGCAATCAAAAAAGATGAGATTAAGTTAATTTTAGAGTCCTCTTATATAAGTATCAGTGCAATTTTATTTTTAATTATAAAATAGAGTACTAATATTATGATTTGGAATTAATATAAGATTTGTCACGATTAATAAAAAGGGTAAGTTGGTGAAGAATTCACGCAAGGCTAAGCCAGGTGTTAAGTATCATGTAAATCGTGTGTTTAAGATGGCAAGCGTAGTTATGCGCAGATTAAATTAGGACGCAAGTATGTGATGCTTAATACGAGTTTATATAATGAAAAAGTCGGCGATTTTGCCGGCTTTTTTTCGTTAAAAGATAAAAATTTTAAATGGCGTATAAACGTAAAGCAATGCTAGAGCAACGACTACGATTAATTCAATCGTGTTTCGCTTAGTTAGACGATCATAATTTTCTTCTTTAATTTTATTTTGGTGAAATGCCTGGGTGAGCTGAATACGTCTGACCGCTAGAACGACAGCAATGATCAGATAAATGCTGATGCTGATAATATTTAGAGTTCTCATTCTTATTCCTCTTAGTTGTATTTGTGCTAGTTTTTTATTAAAATTATATCAAACAAACGTTCAAACTTCGATATTTTTTAGAAAGGAAAACTGATGGCAAATTATAACTCTAAACGTGAACATTATCGCAATGTGGCCCGCAAACATGAAGCGATGATCGAGCAAAAATATCAATCTCAAATTCGAGCTTCAATTAAAGGTACCAAGGTTTATAGTGTTGATGCTTTTGCCGATAAAGAAGTTGATGATTTTACTCAAAAAGCTAAGCAAATTGTCTGGCCCCTTGCTACCAATCAAGCCGTGATTAAGGCCTGCCAAGATTATCCGCAACAAAAAGTAGCTGCTTTGAATTTTGCTTCATATGTTAATCCTGGTGGTGGTTTTTTAAACGGTGCAATGGCGCAAGAAGAAGCGATTTGTACGCAGTCAGACCTTTATCCGGTTATTGCAAGTCAACGTGATTTTTATGCTTGGAATAAACAGCACAGAAATCGCGGCCTATATATGAACCGCGGGCTTTATTCGCCTGATATTATCTGGGATGGGGATGTTCAAAGTGGTGTGCTCACATGTGCCGCACCTAATAAGACTGCTGGTCGTCGCACCTTGCGTGAGCCAGAAGAGCAGATGAAGTTCTACAGTGATGCTGACAGCGCAATGCTTAGTCGAATGAATTTTGTTAAAAAAATAGCTGAAGATCAAAAAGTTGATGTATTGATCCTTGGTGCATGGGGCGCCGGCAACTTTGGCTTTAAGCCAGCCGAAGTTGCCAAGATGTGGCAGAGGACGTTCGAGCAGCCAACCAGTATTTCAAAGGTCGTTTATGCAGTGATCCCAGATGAGCGGCGACAAAATCGCGCAGTGAATGAATTTAAGAAAGTTTTCGAGTGAGTTAGATAGATGTTTTTTAGGTAAATTTAGTTCATAATATAAGTAAATATTTATGTACTAAGGAAAATATCTATGGGACTTTTTGATTTATTTAGTAAAAAACAAAGAAAAGCGAATCAAGCGTTTTTGGCCGACCAGCGCAGCCAACAAGTTATTGCTAAGATTAAAAAACTAGATTTGCCAGCTGAACTTAAACAACAACTGATTAATGCTAAAGTTTATGACATTTGGTTTAACAGTAAGGATTTAGCGCCGCTTAGTAATCTACTGAGTGATCATGAAAAAATCGAGTATGCAGCGCTCGGAATTACTGATCAGGGCGAAGATGTAATGCTGACATGTACTAATCAAAATTTGATTATTTTGAGTAAAAAACATCCTAGTGAAAATAGCCGTGTGATCCCGTTAACAGAGATTATGAGCGTGCTCTTACAGCAGCAAATTATATCTGAAGAACTAACGTTAATAGTGAATAATGAACAAGTTAACATTAACTTACTTAATAAGACAACTGCGGCACTTTTGACAGCAACGATTAAGAAATGGTCGCGAAATGATGATAACCTTGATGAGCAAGTAGAGCAGATTAAGAAGTTGAAAGATTTGCTTGATCAAGGGATTCTGACTGAAGAAGAATTTCAAGCTAAGAAAAAGCAAATTTTGAAAATTTAGAGTAAACGAAACATACCAATCTAGTGTTGGATGATTACTCGACGGAGTAGTCGTTCAACACTTTTTCTTTTACTATGTAAAGTGGAAATGAAGCCAATGCCGTAGGGCTCTTGGACACATGATGTCGTAAGCGAAACTTGCAGCTTCACCATTCAATTGAGAATCTCGTCTAAGTATGTTGGCTGTATGGCTCATGCAAGGCGAAAGATCTTTGACTCCTTGCCAAAAGACAAGGTCAGAGAGTCCGACGCGATTTCAGTTGCCAGACAAGGGATCCACTACTGTGATCAAATGTTTAGCCTTGAGCGCTCCTGGAAGGACCTTTCGGCTGAAGAAAGATACAAGAAGCGCCAGTCTGAGTTAAAGCCTCTGCTTAAGGAGTTTTCCGACTGGTGCTACAAGAAATCAGTCTCCGTGCTGCCTTCAGGCAAGCTGGGGGGGGTAGCCTTCCAGTACTGCTTAAACCATATGGACAAGTTCATGAATATTCTGAAAGATGGTCGACTTGAACTGTCCAACAACAGAGCAAGCAGTCAAAGAGATCGTCATGGGATACAAGAACTGGCTCTTTTCACAGAGCAGCACTGGCGCCAAAGCCATGGCCATCATTGTGAGCATACTCGAAACTGCCAAGCAAAATGGCTTGGATCAATTCAAATATATCAACTATCTTCTGGACAAGTTGCCCAATGAGCCGTCCTTATTAAATAATCAACATCTGGAAGCCTATTTACTATGGTCTGAAAATGTTCAGCCCCACTGTAAGTAAAGCCCGATAAACTGATAAATCCCAACTTAGCATTGCTAGGATGGGATTTTAATATACTGTGCTATTGGGCGCTTACATTGTTTTGATGCTACCATTTTTATGTATAAACCCAGATTCAATTGGTGTAACGAAAATTGCAGCACGAAAGGAAAAAGAAAATTAACGCCGATTGCAATAATAAATTGAACATTTACCAATAACATCTGGTAGATTTTGACTATCTGCGCCGATAAATATGGTCAAGCTCTACGTCAAAGCACTCTTTTGGAGTCTTGTAGTTTAAGATCTTTCGAGGAAGAGAGTTGCACCATACTTCGATCTTAGCAATGTCTTCCGCGCTACCTTTATCCATGCGATCTCCCTTAGGAATATAGCGTCTGATAAGCTCGATGCGGTCTTCTACGCTACCTTTATTACAGAATGTATAAGGGTGAGCATAGTACACAAGCGTCTTGGAAACTTGCTCAAGATTTGATAGATCCGCGAACTCGGAGCCGTTGTCGGTTGTGATAGACTTAAAGATTTTATTCCATTTGGATCCATAGAACTCGCGAAGCTTGTCAAATGCCTTCATGACGCTAGTTGAAGTTTTATCTTCAATCTTGATCATGAAGAAGCGACGTGTCTTCCGTTCACACAGAGTAAGCAACACATCATCATCTTTGGTCTTGTGCCCAAGAACCAGGTCGCATTCCCAGTGACCAAAGTCCTTACGGTTATCGATTCTAGGACTGCGTTCATCGATGTTTCTGCCTAGAATGCGCTTGTTTGCACGAACACGACGAGCCTTGGTATTGCGCTTTACCTTTTCTGGGAGGTAGATGCTCTTGATGTCCATAAGGACAAGGTCAACGTAGTTGTATAGAGTCTTGGTAGACCCGACCTGATCCTTTGGGAAGGTGCCTTCGGCTAAAGCATAGCCAACAGACCAGCCTCGCTTATGGAAAACTGGGAAACATAGTTGATGAACTTGCTTCGATGAAGGAACAAGCTCTTACGGCCGCATTCGCGTCTATGGCGTTTGCCCCTCGACAGCTTTGTATCGTTTCATATTGCCGATATAAAGGGATACAGTGCCTCTTTTGATCATACACGATTGTACTTGGCGAGCAGTTAAGCTCTCTAGCAATAGCACGATTTGAGCAGCCAATAGAATGCATCACTTGAATTGTAATTCGATCATCCTTTGAAAAGGGTTTCACTTTTGGTGTGGTTTAGTGCTAGAATATGAATAATCCATTTTAACCTCTCTAGAAATGTTTTGTGATAATTCATATTTTACCAGAAGGTTGAAATGGATTTTTTGTGCTCTGATCCAGTGAAAACGATTTTTTTACTATATCGGAACAGTGTTCAACTTGATTTTACAATCGACGAGAGTTAGGCTAAAGATAGCAAAAATATTAACCTTGGCTTGTCAAAATTAATGACCAATATTAATTATTCTTGCTTTTCTTTAAACCATGTATTTGAGTATTAACTCAGTTATATTTTAGAAGGGAAAGTTACAAGCGAATTCAGTTATGCTTTAAAAGGGAAAGGTGCAAGCGATATGGTAAGAAAGAAAAATAAGATGTTCGTTGACAGTGCTGATCGAACACCACACTACAGCTTGAGAAAGCTGTCCGTTGGTGTAGCGTCAGTTCTGCTTTCAACCACGTTGTGGATGGGTGCTAATGGCTCTGTAGCGCATGCTGATACGATTAACGACGCAACTGCAACTGTTGCCGGAAAAGCAAGCAGTGCTGAGAATAAGTCAGATCCATCAGAGACACAAATGGCTTCTGAAGATCAAAAGCAAGCACAGACGGCCGAGTCAACTAGCCAAGCTTCCGTAGCAAGTGCTGAAAAGCAGAACGGGGAAGCTCAAGCAGCAGTGGCTGATGTAAATCAGGCTGAAAACAAGCAAGCTGACGTGGCAAAGCAAGAATCTGCTGCTCAAAGTCAGCAAACTGCTCCGCAAGCTCAAGTTTCAGCCCCAGCGTCAGCGGAAGAACAAGCTTCAACTGCTGAACAAACTGCTGGTCAAGCTTCTGCTGCAGCGACTGAAGGTCAAACGAATGGTTCTGCAAATGCCGGTGCAGCCATTGACGCCACTACTAAAGCAAAGAAGGATTCGGCAAATCCTGAAGCAAACAGCTCTGCTGCTGCGACGGAAGGCGCCAAGAACGAATCAACTACCCTTGACGTAAGCCAAGCCTTTAAGACGTCTACTGCGGCAACGGTCACCAAGAAGATGGTTATGTCAAGTCTGGCTGACTCTATCAGTGAGAATAAAACGAAGTTGGCGAAAGCAAATGCAGACACTACAGCCGTTCCTGGCTTTTCAGTAACGGATCCAGAATATCCCAGTGAAATGTATCGCGATCCAGATTCGGAACATTATTCATTCTTCTGGGCTGACCTGACAGATCCAGATAATTACTACCAATACCAAACTGTAATTTCAACTAATAGGAATGGGGATGGCCAAATTCACGTCTTTGAATTGGATCAGAGCAACAATGTCCTCGATTCATTTGATTTGGATAAAAATAAAAGCCACACGTCCCGACAGACGGGAGCCACATACTTTAACGACGAATACGCCGGACTGATTAGTGCCGGCTCAGATGATTGGTACGGCTCACAAGGAGAATTGATACTAAAATATGATGTTTCAGGTGGCGAGAGTGATAAACCATATGGTAAGATCAGTTTTATTGTGCCGCGGCTGAATACTCAAGTAACCTCATATCACGATGAAGACGGTAACGACATCATTGATAACAACGGGGAAAAGGTCGAACCGGTTGTCCAGCAAGGCTTAGACGGCCAAAAGTATACAACTACTGATACGAAAGTCATCGATGGTTATTATGCTAAAGCGCCGTCTAATGCTCAGGGAACAATGTCACCTTATGGTAAGATTGGCAGCAAGTATGAAAAGAATTATCACGATGGCTACATTGCTGAATATACGCAAATCAACAATGCCGGTGATATGTCTGTTCAGATATATAAGGTCAATGAATACCTACCAGGCAGAAGATTTCCTCAGCTCAAACAGCCGAAAATTATTAAACCTGGAGATACTGACATATATTCAGGCGTGGGCAATATCTACTTGAAAAGTATTTACATTCCACAGACAACTGATATTGAGTATGTATATAAAAAGTTAGGGAATACTGTCTTTGTTGATGAGGATGGTAAGTCATTCATGGGGAACACACCAACCCAATATCCTAATGACCCGAATGACCCGACTAAAGCCGGAAAGGTTGATATTCCTCAATACAAAGGATATACACCAACGATTAATGGTGTACCTGTAGGTCCAGATGGCTTCATTCCAACTGATCCAGGTGAAGATACTATAGTTGTCTACAACGCCGACGCCCAAAAGGCTACGGTTGCGTACGTCGATGACAAGACCGGCAAGGCTTTGAAGACCGACAGCCTGACCGGCGTAACCAACGCTAAGTCTGGCTACACGACTGCCGACTCCATCAAGACCTACCAAGCTTTGGGCTACAAGCTGGTAAGCGACGACACCAAGGGCGCCGAAATCGTCTTTGATAACGACGGCAGCAAGGATCAAAGCTACACCGTCCACTTTAACCACGACACGGTTACTGTGACACCAGGAAACCCAGGCAAGCCTGGCGAACCGATCAACCCAGGCGAGGGAAGCGCCGTCTACCCTGACGGCACCGACAAGGCAGGCTTGACCGATACCGTTGACCGCACGATCACCTACAAGATGAGCGATGGGTCAAAGGCGCCAGACAGCGTTAAGGACTCCTTGACCTTCACCGCCTCCAAGGAAATCGACAAGGTGACCGGCGAAGTCATATCTACCAAGTGGAGCAAGAACCAAGACTTCAAGGACGTGGAAAGTCAAGTTGTCAAGGGCTACACGCCTGACAAGACCGTCGTCTCCAACAAGGACGTGGCACACGACGCCAAGGACATCGATGTCGTCGTTACCTACAACGCTAATCCTGCTGCGGCCTTAGTACGGTTTATTGATAATACCGAGAACCGCACCCTTATTGACATTAAGTTGAAGGGGAAGACGGGGGAGACCATTGACTTTGGCACGGCTAATGCGCAATTGAAGTCCTACCTTGACCGTGGGTATGACCTGTTCGCTAACGGAATTCCAACAACGGAGACTAAGTTCGACACCATTCATGATAGTGATGATACTGATGTTCCAAGTCAAGTCTTCGTTGTTCGGCTGGATCACACCATGACTCCTGGTGAGACTACGGTATCTGGCAAGCAGACCGTAACCTACGTCTACAAGGACAAGGATGGCAAGGTAGTCAAGACCAAGACGGTTGAGCAAGATACAACCTTCACTGGCAAGACCACCACGGACGAAGTCACTGGTGAAACCACGACTACTTGGGATCCAAAAGACCACAAGTACACTGAAGTAACGACTCCAGTAGAGCCAGGCTACACTGCCGACAAGAAGAGCGTGGGCGGCGAGACCGTAACTCCGGATAATCCAAACCGCAGCTACACCGTTGTCTACACTCCAAACGGCAGCATCGTACCGGTAGATTCAAACGGCAACCCAATTCCAGGGACCAACCCAGTTCCTTATGAAACTGATCCAAATGACCCAACCAAGGTCGTGGACGGCAAGGTACCAGAAGTTCCAAGCTGGACTCCAAAGAACGGCAAACCAGGCGACCCTGTAAAGCCAAGCGATCCAACCAAGAACACTGAGGTTCCATACGATCACACCATAACCCCTGGTGAGACTACGGCAACTGGCAAGGTGGAAGGTCTTCCAGAAAAGCCTGCAAAGGCACCGGCCGAAAAGCTGGTCAAGACTCCTGTCAAGGCACCTAAGGCCGTCAAGACCGCTGAACCGGCCAAGACGATCAGCATCAAGGAGTCTGCGCAAGCTCAAGATCAGCTGCCGCAAACCGGTGAAGACAATTCCAAGGCCGCCTTTGGCTTAGGACTTGCTTCCATTCTTGGCGGGATCGGCATCCTGGGTGCTTTCAAGCGCAAGAAGAAGGAAAACTAAATAAACCCGAAAAAGGCAGATGATCTCAAGAATTGAGGGCATCAGCCTTTTTTGGTTGCGCAATTTCTTGAGCAGCTTTGCCGCCACGTCGATCAGTGTAAGCCCCGTAAGCGTAAAAAACTGAAGTATCTTTCTTAGCTTCCATTTTTCGGCTATTCTT
>OLOP01000207.1_pt1 | contig 47119 bp, 35 predicted proteins | sample 1672381 | NCBI WGS metagenome assembly OLOP01 (sample SAMEA3136678, study PRJEB25190) | human gut metagenome | biome: human gut; feature: human-associated habitat; material: faeces | place: Austria | collected 2013 | reverse complement strand
AGTTAGTCATTAGCTTGCCGGAACGTTGCGACGCGCGGCGGTGAATATACATTGTGAAATCGCGTCCGGGATAACGACCAACACATTAAATAGCAAATTTGCGAAGAAGGAGACACACAATGGCTTTTACCCACCTCCACGTCCACACCGAATACTCCCTGCTGGACGGTTCCAATAAAATAAAAGAATATGTTGCCCGTGTAAAGGAGCTTGGGATGGACAGCGCGGCCATCACAGACCATGGGGTCATGTACGGCGTCATCGATTTTTACCGGGCAGCGAAAGCAGCCGGAATCAATCCGATCCTTGGCTGCGAAGTCTATGTAGCCCCTGGTTCCCGCTTCGACCGCGAGATCGGCAGTGGCGACGACCGTTACTACCATCTGGTACTTCTTGCCGAGAACAACCAGGGCTACCAGAACCTTATGAAAATTGTATCCAAAAGCTTTAAAGAAGGCTTTTACTATAAACCACGAGTAGACCTGGAGCTTCTCCGGGAATATCACGAAGGTCTCATCGCGCTGAGCGCCTGCCTGGCCGGTGAAGTAGCCCGGTTCCTTAACAGAGGAATGTACCCGGACGCTAAGAAGGCGGCCCTCCGTTATCAGGAAATTTTCGGCGAAGGCAATTTTTTCCTAGAGCTTCAGGATCATGGAATTCCGGAACAGCAGAATGTAAACCAGCAGCTTCTGCGCATGCACCAGGAGACTGGAATTGACCTGGTAGCCACTAACGATATTCATTACACCTACAAAGAAGATGCTGATCCTCACGACATTCTTCTGTGTCTCCAGACAGGGAAGAAGCTGTCCGATACAGACCGTATGCGCTACGAAGGCGGTCAGTACTACGTGAAATCCGAGCAGGAAATGGCGGCGCTTTTCCCATATGCACTGGAAGCCTTGGAGAACACACATAAAATAGCAGAGCGCTGCCACGTAGAAATTGAATTCGGAGTTACCAAGCTGCCAAGATTCGACGTTCCCGAGGGCTACACCTCCTGGGAATACCTGAATAAGCTCTGCTTCGAAGGTCTGGAGCGCCTGTACGATCCGGTTACCCCAGAGCTACGGGAGCGACTGGAATACGAGCTGAACACTATCAAAAATATGGGCTATGTTGACTACTTCCTCATTGTGTGGGATTTCATCCATTATGCCCGCAGTAATGGCATTGAAGTAGGCCCCGGACGAGGCTCCGCAGCCGGAAGTATTGTTGCATATACCCTTGGAATCACCTTACTTGATCCAATCAAATATGACCTTCTGTTTGAACGTTTCCTGAATCCGGAGCGAGTATCCATGCCTGATATTGACGTGGATTTCGGATTTGAGCGAAGACAGGAAGTAATCGACTATGTTGTACGGAAATACGGCAAAGACTGTGTGGTTCAGATTGTTACATTCGGTACTTTGGCAGCCCGCGGTGTTATCCGTGATGTAGGCCGTGTCCTCGATATGCCATATGCCCAGGTAGACTCCATTGCGAAAATGGTTCCTGCCAAAATACCGAATGTGAAGCTTGTCACAATTGATAAAGCCATGGAAGTAAACCCGGAACTGAAAAAAGCATACGACGAGCAGCCGGATGTGCATCATTTGATTGACATGGCTAAACGTCTGGAAGGTCTTCCAAGACATACCTCCATGCACGCTGCCGGAGTTGTAATCAGCCAGAAAGACGTCTCCGAGTATGTGCCCCTTTCACGCGCGCAGGACGGAACCATCGTCACCCAGTTTGTCATGACAACTCTTGAGGAGCTGGGACTTTTGAAAATGGATTTCCTTGGCCTTCGAACCCTGACTGTAATCAACAACGCAGTAAAAAATGTAAAGAAAAATTACGGCATATCCCTTGATATGCAAAAGATAGATTATAATGACCAGAAAGTGCTGGATTCTCTTGGAACAGGTCGTACTGACGGTGTGTTCCAGCTGGAAAGCGGCGGAATGAAAGGATTCATGAAAGAACTGAAGCCACATAGCCTTGAGGATGTAATCGCCGGAATTTCCCTGTACCGCCCAGGCCCTATGGACTTTATTCCCCAGTATATCCGCGGCAAGAACCGTCCGGACACCATCCACTACGACTGTCCGCAGCTGGAGCCGATTCTGAAGGCCACCCACGGATGTATTGTGTACCAGGAGCAGGTTATGCAGATCGTACAGAGTCTTGCCGGATTTACCCTGGGACGAAGTGACCTTCTCCGCCGTGCCATGTCCAAGAAGAAACTTAACGTTATGGAAAAAGAACGCCAGGCTTTTGTCTATGGAAACGAAGCGGAAGGTGTTCCCGGCTGTATTAAAAATGGAATTGATGAGAAAATTGCAAATAAGATCTACGATGAAATGATCGATTTTGCACAGTATGCATTTAACAAATCCCATGCTGCGGCATACGCCTATGTTACGTATCAGACTGCCTTCCTGAAATACTATTATCCGGTAGAATATATGGCTGCGCTGATGACCTCCGTAATCGACAAGCCTACCAAGGTTGCCGAGTATATTCAGGTCTGCCGCCAGATGAACATTCCAATCCTGCCGCCGGACATCAACAAAGGCGAGTATGGCTTTTCCGTATCAGGAGGCTCGATCCTCTATGCACTTTCCGCAATCAAGAGCGTAGGTCGTCCGGTTATTGAGGCTATTGTTGCAGAGAGAAAAGAACATGGCGAGTACCTTTCCGTGAAGAACTTTATTGAGCGGAATATTGAAGCTGTGAACAAGCGTGCTATTGAGAACTTTATCAAGGCCGGTGCTCTGGATTGTCTGGAAGGAAACCGTCATCAGAAGATGGTCGTTTTTGGTCAGATCGTAGATGACATTTCCCGAAACAAGAAGCAGTCTATGGCAGGGCAGCTCAGCTTATTCGATATTGCCAGCGAAGATGAAAAAAAAGAATTTGAGATCCGCATGCCGAATCTGGAAGAATATGACAAAGAGACGGTTCTGTCCTACGAAAAAGAAGTTCTTGGCATATACCTGAGCGGTCATCCTCTGGATCGCTACCGTAATATGATGGAAAAAATGATTTCCGCAAGAACTATCGATTTCCAGCCGTCAGATGAAGATGACCGTGAAGGCGGTGAACCGGATGAGTCAAAAGTACGGGACAATCAGAAAGTCATCATCGGAGGAATGATCACAGAGAAAAACGTGAAGTATACCAAGACGAACAAAGTGATGGCGTTCCTTACCGTAGAGGATCTGGTTGGAACTGTAGAGGTCATGGTTTTCCCAAGAGATTATGAGAAATGGCAGAATATGATCAATGAGGACGCCAGGGTATTCATCCAGGGACGCGTATCTGCCGAGGATGACAAGGCCAGCAAACTGATCCTGGAAAAGGTACGGCCTTTCTCCGATATTCCGAGAGAGCTCTGGATCCAGTTTGAAAGTAAGGACGATTACAGCCAGAAAGAAAAAGGGCTTCTGGAGGATCTACGGAATTCTCAGGGTACAGACACTGTCGTTATTTATCTGAAAGATGTAAAAGCAATGAAAAAACTGTCTGCTGCATACCATGTAAATCTGCAGGATGAATGGCTTGCACAGATGAGTAAAAAATATGGTGAAGGCAATGTACGGGTTGTAGAAAGAGCTCTGAAAACGCTTTAAAGTGAAGAATCAGACAGGCATATGGAAAATTATGGTAAAATCACGGAAAACAGGGTGTAATTTCGGCAATTACTTAAGGAAAGAGTCTTGAAAAACCTTTGAAAATGCTATAAACTAATGCTGAATATGTGTATAGAAAAACGAGGGCGTTTCCACTGAGAATGGAGACACAGCTCCCGACGATTCATAAGATGGAGGAGATTATTATGGCAGAAAACAAAATTAAGACCATTGGTGTCCTTACCAGCGGCGGTGACGCACCTGGAATGAACGCTGCAATCCGTGCAGTTGTAAGACGTGGACTTTCCAGCGGACTTAAAGTAAAAGGTATCCAGAAAGGCTATAACGGCCTTTTAAACGAAGAGATCATTGATATGACAGCAAGAGATGTATCCGACACCATCGAGCGTGGTGGTACAATTCTTTACACTGCAAGATGTGCTGAGTTCCGTACAGCGGAAGGACAGCAGCGTGGTGCAGAGATCTGCCGCAAGCACGGTATTGACGGACTTGTTGTAATCGGTGGAGACGGTTCCTTTGCCGGAGCGCAGAAGCTTGCAAACCTTGGAATCAATACAATCGGAATTCCAGGAACCATCGACCTTGACATTGCATGTACAGAGTACACCATCGGTTTTGATACCGCTGTTAATACAGCTATGGAAGCAATTGACAAGGTTCGTGATACATCTACTTCCCATGAGAGATGCAGTATCATCGAGGTTATGGGACGTGGAGCCGGCTGGCTTGCACTGTGGTGTGGTATTGCCAACGGAGCCGAGGATGTTCTGATCCCTGAGAAGTATGACTATGATGAGCAGAAGCTGATCAATAACATTATTGAGAGCCGTAAGATGGGTAAGAAACACCACATCATCATCAATGCAGAGGGTATCGGCCATTCACAGGCTATGGCAACTCGTATCGAGGCTGCTACAGGAATCGAGACACGTGCTACTATCCTTGGTCACATGCAGCGTGGTGGAAGCCCAACATGTAAAGACCGTGTATATGCATCCATGATGGGTGCTATGGCAGTAGACCTTCTTCTGGAAGGCAAGAAGAGCCGTGTTGTTGGATACCGCCATGGTGATTTCGTTGATTTCGATATCAATGAAGCTCTTGCAATGGAGAAGAGCGTCACTCCATATATGTGGGAGGTTTGTGAGTCCCTTTCTCATAACTATAGGAAATAACAGTGATAATACGGTTCACTTGTCTCAGGGCATATTTCCGACTGGGTTTTACAGTATGTGATACACATTTTGCAGAAATCCTTTGAGCTATGTGCCGACGGCAGGTGAACCGTAATTATAAAAGAGTCATTGTTCCTGACATTCTGCAGCAGAATATTTTGCAAAAGATGCTGAGGGCAGTGGCATAAAGGAAGCTTATGTTCATTCAAAACCTGCAATATAAATTGCATAAACTGAATACGGCACAGATCATTACCCTCAGCTTTGCGGGGGTAATTTTTGTAGGAGGATTAATTCTGTGGCTGCCTTTCTGTACGGCAGCAGGCCAGACCACTTCGTTCTCCGATGCTATGTTTACAGCCACCACCTGCGTATGTGTAACCGGTCTTGTGACTGTGACCACAGCCACTCACTGGAGTCTGATTGGCAAACTGGTGATCCTTTTGCTCATACAGATTGGCGGAATTGGACTGATCGCACTTGCAAGCGTTATTTTTATTTCCCTGAATAAGAAGATCAGTCTGAAGAACCGCAGAATGATCCAGGAATCCTATAATCTGGAGCAGATGTCCGGTCTGGTAACAGTGGTGAGAAAAGTGGTTCTCTGTGTGTTTGCAGCAGAAGGAATCGGAGCCGTCGGCTATGCATTCTGCTTTGTACCAGAGTTTGGACTGGTGAAAGGTCTGGGACAGGCTGTTTTTACAGCGGTTTCAGCCTTTTGCAATGCAGGAATCGATCTTTTGGGAGAGAACAGTCTGGCAGACTATGTAACCAATCCTCTGGTGAATGTGACAACTATGGGATTAATTATTGCTTCTGGACTTGGCTTTAACGTATGGTGGGATCTTGGAGAAAGAATAAAGCTGGTTTTTCAGAAGAAGCTTTCTCCTGGCAGATTATTCCGGACCCTTCGTCTGCAGAGCAAGCTGGTTTTGACTACAACCGGGATTTTGCTCCTTGGTGGGACAATCTGTATTTTGCTGTTTGAGTATAAGAACCCGGACACACTGGGAAGTCTGTCCTTTGGACAGAAGCTGATGGCAGCGGCATTTCAGTCTGTGACTACAAGAACTGCAGGATTTTTTACAGTTGCTCAGGGGGCGCTGACCAGCGGAAGTGTAATGATCTGTCTGTTTCTTATGCTGGTTGGAGGTTCTCCTATGGGGACTGCCGGCGGAGTGAAGACGACTACACTTGCAGTGCTTGTGATGAGTATTATTGCCAACCTTCGGGGAAAAAAGGATGTAGAGGTTTATGGGAGAAAGATTCGCAGCAGTTATATCCGTTCTGCGCAGGTAGTTGTGGGAATGGCGGTTAGTGTGCTGCTTATTTCCGTGCTGGGGATTTTTGCAATTATGCCGGATGCACCCTTTGTGGATGTGCTGTATGAGCTTACTTCTGCAATTGGAACCGTAGGTCTTTCCAGAGGACTGACCGCGGTCCTGAATACACCGGCCAAATGGATCGTTATTTTTACCATGTATCTTGGAAGAATCGGTCCGCTGACACTGGGCGCGGCAGTTGTATCCCGTGCGCAGAAGCGAACTAAAGATGTACATCTGGCAGAAGAGAATATTATGATAGGATAGAAAATGGCGTCTGTGGACGACATTATCCCGCATGAAAGTCCGTTGCTTTCATAGCAGATTTTAAAGGAGATTAGAATGAGCGGAAAATCCTTTGCAGTCATTGGATTGGGGCAGTTTGGAATGACCCTGGCGAAAGAGCTTGCGAATGCAGATTATGATGTTTTGGCAATTGATGATAAAGATGAGAATATTCAGGAAATTGCAGATACTGTCACTTATGCAGTTCGTGCAGATGTGCGCGAGCCTGGAATTCTGAAATCCCTGGGCGTGCAGAACGTAGACGTTGCGATTATTGCGGTTGCAGAAAATATGGAAGCCAGTATTACAGCTACCATGCAGGTGAAGGACCTGGGCGTCCCGCTTGTTCTGGCGAAGGCAATGAATTCCCTTCATGGCCGGATCCTGGAGAAAATTGGTGCTGATCAGGTAATATATCCGGAGCGTTCCATGGGCATCCGCGTTGCCCGTAATTTTACAGCCAGTGGATTTGAGGATGTGTTTGAGCTTTCTACGGAGTTCAGTATGGCAGAATTCCGGATCCCGGGTGAATGGGTGGGAAAAAGTCTTTCAGAGATCAGGCTCCGTGAGCAGCATCATATAAATCTGGTTGCAGTGAAGCATGGAGATTCTGTAAATGTAAACCTGAATCCTGCGGAGAAGCTGGAAGCGGGTTGTATTCTGGTTGCAGTAGGAAAGAACGAGGATTTGAATAAATTCCGAAAGCCGCTGTAACAGGGAGGATAATTTATGATAACCAGTGCAAATAATACACAGGTAAAAAATATCATACAGTTAAACCAGAAGGCCAAGGCCCGCAGGGAACAGGGGTTGTTTGTGGCTGAGGGACGGAAAATGTTCGGGGAAGCTCCAAAGGACTGGATTTCCAGGGTTTATGTGACAGAATCCCTGACTGCAGATGAGTCCCTGATGAAGCAGGTCATGGAGCTTCCGGAAGAAAAAAGAGAAATCGTGGCAGATAATGTTTTCCGGCAGATGTGTGATACCAGGACTCCACAGGGAATTCTTACAGTTCTGAAGAAACCGGTGTGGACTGTGGAAGATATTTTAAAAGGAGAAGCTCCTTTGGTAATGGTTCTTGAGGATCTTCAGGATCCGGGAAATGCAGGGACTATTTTCCGAACAGGTGAGGGTGCTGGTGTTTCCGGTGTTTTTCTTACGAAAACCTGCGTAGACATTACCAATCCAAAGGTCATCCGCTCAACAATGGGATCTGTTTACAGAATGCCTTTCCTATATGTGGAGGATGTGGTATCATTAAAAGCGGAACTGGAGCAAAAAGGTATCCGTACCTTTGCAGCCCACCTGAAAGGAAAAAATTCCTATGATCAGGAGGATTATCAGGGCGGCACAGCATTTCTTATTGGAAATGAAGGAAACGGGTTGACGGAAGAGGCAGCAGAAGCTGCTGATTGTCTCATCCGGATCCCCATGTGCGGCAAGGTGGAGTCCTTGAATGCAGCTATGGCTGCAGGAATTTTGATGTATGAGGCTGCAAGGCAGAGACGGTAGGGTTAGCTGATCTGGAATCTGTCTGCTGAAGTATATCTGATGACGTATGGCAGATTTTGACAATCGCTTATCTGAAAGGGGGAGTCTTATGGAACCAATTATCTGGCTGGGAGTCCTGGCTGTGCTTCTGGTTATTGAAGGGCTTACCACGGCACTTACTACGATCTGGTTTGCAGGAGGCGCACTTGCTGCCGCTATTGCAGCCGGCATTGGAATGGGAATCGTGCCGCAGCTTCTTCTGTTTTTCTGTGTTTCACTGGTGCTGCTGTTTTTTACAAGACCGGCAGCTCTGAAGCTTATGAGAAAAGACACAGAGAAAACAAATGTGGAAGGTCTTCTTGGAAAAAAGGCTGTCGTGATCCAGAAGATCAATAATCTGGCCCAGACAGGCCAGGTTCGCATCAATGACATTGAATGGATGGCCCGGACATCCGATGACAGCGTAACAATTCCGGTTGACACTGTAGTAATCATAAAAGCAGTCCACGGTGTTAAATTGATCGTGGAGCCAAAGGAGGCGTAATATGGGAAGTATCTTATTTTTGCTGATTGTCATCATTCTGGTGCTGTGGATCCTGGCATCCTGCATCCGCATCGTACCCCAGGCATATGCGATCGTACTTGAGCGTTTAGGTGCTTATCAGGCAACATGGGGAACCGGTGTACACTTCAAACTTCCATTTGTAGAGCGTGTGGCAAGAAAAGTCAATCTGAAAGAGCAGGTTGTAGATTTCCCACCACAGCCGGTTATCACAAAAGATAACGTAACCATGCAGATTGATACTGTTGTATTTTTCCAGATCACAGACCCGAAGCTGTACGCATACGGCGTTGAGAATCCGATCATGGCTATCGAGAATCTTTCCGCGACTACATTGCGTAACATTATCGGTGATATGGAACTGGATGAAACCCTGACCTCACGTGAGGTGATCAATACCAAGATGCGTGCTTCCCTTGACGTGGCAACTGATCCATGGGGAATCAAGGTAAACCGTGTAGAGCTTAAAAATATCATTCCTCCGGCCGCTATTCAGGAAGCCATGGAGAAACAGATGAAAGCAGAGCGTGAGAGACGTGAGGCAATTCTGATCGCAGAAGGTGAGAAGAAGTCCACCATCCTTGTTGCAGAGGGTAAAAAGGAATCTGCAATTCTTGATGCCGAAGCTGAGAAGCAGGCTGCTATCCTTCGCGCGGAAGCGCAGAAAGAGCGCATGATCAAAGAGGCAGAAGGTCAGGCAGAGGCAGTTCTGAAGGTTCAGAAGGCGAATGCAGAAGGTCTTCGTATGATCAAGGAGGCAGGTGCTGACAATGCAGTTCTTACCCTGAAGAGCTTTGAAGCTCTTGCGAAAGTGGCAGACGGCAAATCTACCAAGATCATTATCCCGTCAGAGCTCCAGAATCTGGCAGGACTGGCAGCTTCTTTGAAGGAAGTTGTTGTGGATGAAAAGGATAAAGAAAAGTAAGAGGAAGATAGAGGAGGATTATTATGAACTTAAAAGGCAGAAATTTTTTGACCCTGAAAGACTTTACACCAGAGGAAATTCTGTATCTTCTTGATTTATCCGCTGAGTTAAAGGCAAAGAAAAAAGCCGGTGAGCTTACCGAGTATTACAAGGGCAAAAATATTGCCCTGATCTTTGAGAAAACCAGCACCAGAACACGTTGTTCCTTCGAGGTGGCAGCCCATGATCTTGGAATGGGAAGCACCTATCTGGATCCAACTGGCTCCCAGATCGGCAAGAAAGAGAGCATTGCAGATACTGCAAGAGTTCTTGGAAGAATGTATGATGGTATCGAGTACCGTGGATTTGGTCAGGAAATTGTAGAAGATCTTGCAAAATATGCAGGAGTTCCGGTTTGGAACGGTCTGACAAACGAATATCATCCAACACAGATGTTAGCAGATATGCTTACCATCCGTGAGCATTTCGGATATCTGAAAGGAATCAAGCTGGTTTACATGGGCGATGCCCGTTACAACATGGGTAACTCCCTGATGGTAGCCTGCTCCAAGCTTGGTATGCATTTCGTAGCCTGCACAAGTAAGAAATATTTCCCAAATGAGGAGCTGGTTGCTCAGTGCAAAGAGTACGCTGCAGAGTCCGGCGCAACCATTACTCTTACAGAGGATGTAGAGGCTGGAACGAAGGACGCAGACGTTATTTACACAGATGTATGGGTATCCATGGGTGAGCCGGATGCAGTATGGGAAGAGCGAATCCCTGATCTGACACCATACAAGGTAACTTCCGCTGTTATGAAGAACGCAGGGGAGAAAGCAATTTTCCTTCACTGTCTGCCGGCATTCCATGACCTTAAGACAAAGATTGGAAAGGAAATGGGTGAGCGCTTCAATCTGACTGACATGGAGGTAACAGACGAAGTATTCGAGTCTCCGGCTTCTAAGGTATTTGATGAGGCTGAGAACCGTATGCATACCATTAAAGCGGTTATGGTTGCTACACTGGGAGAGCCTGAGAATAAATAATTCGGCTTCCAGATAACAATGAATTAATGAAAGAAAGGGTATCTGAAATGATTTCCGAAAAAGAATCATATGAAGAAATTGTTACAGACGGTATCTATAACGAAACCACAATTGCAGATCAGATACATACAAAATGGGCGGGCAAAACCGTCCATTTTGCAAGAGAAACAGATTCTACCAATTTGTGGATCAAGCGTCTGGCGAAGGAAGGCGCATCAGAGGGAACTCTTGCACTGGCAGAATTTCAGTCGGCAGGAAGAGGAAGACTTGGCAGATCCTGGGAGGTACCAGAGGGTACGTCGGTTATGATGAGCATTCTTCTCAGACCGAAATTTGAACCTCAGTATGCACCAACCCTTACCCTTGTAATGGGTATGGCTGTGGCGAAAGCAGTGAAGAGTCTTGGATTTGATGTAAGTATCAAATGGCCCAATGATGTGGTGGTTTCCCACAAAAAAATATGCGGAATCCTTACCGAAATGGGGGTTCGCGATGGAAAAATTGACTATGCAGTCATCGGAGTGGGAATTAATGTAAATATCAAAGAGTTTCCGGAGGAGATGGCAGACAAGGCTACATCCCTTTATCTGGAGAGCGGCAAGGAATTTGACAGAAGCCAGATTCCCGGGCTTGTGATGGAAGCTTTTGAGGAATACTATGAAAAATTTGCAGCGACCTGTGACCTCAGTGGGCTGAAAGAGGAATATGAAAGTATTCTTGCTAATTACAATCAGCCGGTGCGTGTGCTGGCGAAAGAGCCGTACGAGGGCGTGGCCAGAGGGATTACAGATGGCGGAGAGCTGTTGGTAGAGAAAACTGATGGAACAATTGCAACTGTCAGCGCCGGTGAGGTTTCGGTTCGCGGGCTGTATAGCTATGTGTAAGGCTGTTATTTAGGCACATTTTCGCAAATGATATTCCCCACTGATTGCGATAATCCTACAGTGAATAGGGCATATCACTTGCGAAAATGCTGTTGACACAGATGAAAACAGAAAGGTGGGACTTAATTGTATCAGGAGAATGTAGTGCTTTGCGGCGCAAGCGCCTATGAACAGAAATATTACTTTAATAAAGACTTTGATTCTCTGCCAGATCATGTGAAGAAGGAACTGCAGATCATGTGTGTTCTTTTCACAGAAGAGATTGGCGGAATTTTCACACTGGAATTTGATGATCACGGAAACCTGCAGTTTAAAACAGAGGCTACGGAAGCTGATGGATTTTATGATGATATTGGCGGTGCACTGAAGATTAAAAAGCTGCGTGTGGAGAAAGAGGAGCTTCTGGAATCTCTGGAAATGTATTATCGTGTGTTCTTCCTTGGGGAAGATGTGGATAAAGAGAAGACAGAAGCGTAAGCTGTGTGGATAAACTGATAAACAGGGAAAATAGCAGCTCATCAGATGTGACATTTGAGTTCACGAAGCGAGTAATTGTTGAAAGGATTGAATAGTTACACATCAAATATGAAAGTAATTAAGGTGATATGAGTAGTAATTTAGATTCTAAGTTGAGATATGAGCTTCCAAAGGAGATGAAGTGGAAAATCGGAACTGTGGAGATCCCTAACCGGTTCGTCCTGGCGCCAATGGCGGGCGTTACCGACCTGGCTTTTCGCAGGCTTTGCAAGGAGCAGGGCGCTGGGCTTCTCTGCATGGAGATGATCAGTGCCAAGGCTATTTCCTATAAGAACAAAAATACCAGGGCTCTGATGGAAATCGACCCGGTGGAGCATCCTATTTCCATGCAGCTCTTTGGAAGTGAGCCAGAGCTGATGACGGAGGTGGCGAAGGAAATCGAGGAGGAGCCTTTTGACATTCTGGATATCAATATGGGATGCCCAGTGCCGAAGGTGGTAAATAACGGTGAAGGTTCAGCTCTTTTGAAAAATCCGGATCTGATTGTGAAGATTGTGAAAAGCATTTCTTCTGCCATTCAGAAGCCATTGACAGTGAAAGTTCGTATCGGTTTTGAGAATGAGCCGGTGGATATTGTGGAGATTGCAAAGCGCGTGGAGGATGCCGGGGCAGCAGCTATTGCAGTTCATGGACGGACACGGCAGCAGTATTATTCCGGGATAGCAGACTGGGAGACCATTGCCAGGGTTAAAGAAGCAGTTTCCATTCCGGTGATTGGAAATGGGGATGTGGATTCGCCGAAAAAAGCGGAGAAACTTTTTCGGCAGACCGGATGTGATGCGGTGATGATCGGGCGTGCTGTGGAAGGAAATCCATGGATATTTCGGGAGATGAATCACTATTTTGCAACAGGGGAAGAGCTGGCAAGACCTTCTCTGGCAGAGGTGAAAGCGATGATTCTGAAGCATGCGCGGGCTCAGATTGAAATGAAGGGTGAATTCATCGGAATCCGGGAGATGCGCAAGCATGTGGCATGGTATACAGCAGGGATGCCCCACAGTGCAGGGCTTCGCAGGGAGTCCAATAATATTGAGAGTTATGCGGATCTGGAGAAGCTGCTGGAGAGATTATAATTATGTTCAGTGGATCCGATTCTGCAAAAAATCATTTCAAATGTAGTGTTGACCAGATGAGTGGAAAACCGCTGTATGGTGATAAAAAGATAATAATCAGACGTATGAGAGTCAGGAGGTTTGGGCTGGGAAGGCTGGAACTTGCTGACTTTTTTATAGTTGAAAGGGAACGATTATGGATAAATTACTGAAATATAATGGTGTGCAGGAAGCACTAAAATTTTTGCGCGAAGATGATGAAAGAACTTTGCAGGAGCACCTGGAAATGTGCCAGATTCCTGCGCCTTCCTATGAAGAAGGGGAGAAAGCGGAATATGTCCGAAAGAAGATGGTGGATGCCGGTCTTTCAGATGTGCACGTTGATGAGGTGGGAAATGTGCTGGGAACCTGGAAAGGGACTGGGAATGGACCGCGAATCATGGTTGCGGGACATACAGACACTGTTTTCCAAAGGGAGACAGACCTTACTTTGAAGAAAGAAGGCGAACGCTACAGCTGTCCGGGAATCGGAGACGATACCAGGGCGGTAGCGGAGCTTCTCAGTCTTGCAAGAGCAATGAATGCTGCAGGAATTCGCGGCGAGGGAGATATTGTGTTCTGTGCGAATGTGTGTGAAGAAGGGCTCGGCGACCTGAGGGGAATTAAGCATGTGTTTAAGAATATGGCAAATACAGAAGGACACTACGACGGTTTCGTCTCCATCGATGATAAAAATACCTCCGGAATCATCTACCAGGCAGTAGGCAGCGAACGCTATCTGGTAACTTTCCACGGAACCGGCGGACACAGCTTCACCGGCTTCGGAATTCCCAACCCGATTCACGCAATGGGAAGGGCTATTGCGAAAATCAGCGATTTCCAGACACCAAAGAATCCGAAAACTACTTTTAGTGTAGGCGTAGTAAACGGCGGCACGTCTGTAAATGTAATCGCGGCAGAGTGTTCTATGCTGGTGGATATGCGCTCTGTGGATGCAGGGGAACTTGAGAAATTATCTGCAAAACTCCACCAGGCAATAGAAGAAGCCGTGAATGAGGAAAACGCCCGCTGGGGATATGGAACTTTAAGTTCTGAGAGTACAGGAACCTTTGACGACAATAATATGACGGCGAAAAGCAGTGTGGGAGATACAGCTGGTGCAGTGCCAGTGAATGCTGATAATGGAGACAGGGAAATCTCAGCAGAAGATGACCGCATTATAGTCACCTTCGAACAAAAGGGCAGGCGCCCCGCTGGTACCCAGGACAAATCCTGCCAGATTGTCCAGGCTGCAAATGCTGCAAATCAGGCCATAGGCATGGAAACCCTGTACATCGGTGCTGCCAGCACAGACGCCAACATCCCCATCAGTCTTGGAATCCCTGCCATCACCGTGGGCTGGGGAGGAAAAGGCGGTGGAGAGCATACCATCCACGAATGGTACGAACCTGTAGAATCCTGGAAAGGACCACAGCGTGACTTGCTTTTGCTGTTGGCGTTATCGGGCTATGAAAATATACGAGAGTATCAGCTTCCACGCATAAATCCGAAAGGAAAATAAAAAAACATCCCCCGGAAAGAATAGTCCCAATAAACGGACATTTCCTTTCCGGGGGATGTTGTATTAATTGAACTAGTTCTGATGTTTTTTACGAAGAATTACATAAATCAGGATCAAAGTAAACAGCACAAACAAAATGGAGCAGGACAGTACATAATTCAATGCTGCGCCCATAATTCCCAACTGCTGCACCAGGATCCGGGCAGCTGCGATGGTAATAACTGCGGTGATGGAATAAACTGGAAGCAGGCATTTTCCCCAGCGGATAGCGATAAGGATATTGTAGATCATGTAGACTTCCGCGCTGATTCCACCGCCGATAAGTAAAACTACGAAATGCAGCTTATATGGGGAAAGATCTACACCGTAAATAATCTCCAGCAATGTTCGACCGATGAGATGCCCTCCGGCCACAACAGCCACACAGCAGACAAGGATGATGCCAATGATCCGCAGTATGTACAGTGTGAACTTTTTCACATTATTTTCCCACCATAATTCTGCGATGGTGGTGATGGTAGGCTTAAACACGAACTCGCACATCAGCGAAATCACAAAAGAAGGCATAAACAGAATGCTATAGTAAGTCTGATATTCATCTGTCATAACGCCAGCCATTGCGTATTTTGGAATGTTGTAGAGCAGCAGGGAAAGAAAAGTACCGATAAACATAGGGGTACAGGTTCGAAGTAACTCCCACACATGAGACATCTGAAGCTTGCGTCCATCCTCTTCATGACCAACGTATTTTCTGGTCATCTGTGAGTTAATGATAAGACACAGAATAAGGGAGGTTGTAGAAGTAGCAACACAGGTGCAGTACAGGTTCTTGGTGATAATAAGCATAGCGGTGAAAAAAACTGCGGAATACAGATTTCTCGCCGCCAGCATTTTTCCCATCTGCTCAACATGGTACTTTTGCTGAAGATTTCCGTGGAAAACATCCTCCACCGCATCAATCATCTTCATCATAATAATAAAAGTGCTGATGATAATATATTCGCCTTTGAAGCTGAAGGAACTGTAAATAATTCCAAACAGCATCATCAGTGCACAGGTGATAATGCGGGAAACCTTATACTCGGAAAAAATATATTTGTGCTCCAGATCCGTGGCCTGATAGGTGCGGACACCATAGCGTCCCACCTGCAGAAGCAGCTGTGCAGTAGCGTAGCTTAAGGAATAAAACCCTGCCAGCTGTGCGCCACACACACGAGTTACCACCAGGAGATACAAAAAGGAGGAGCCTGAGTAACAGGTACTTCCGATCATATTCCATAAAAAGGCTTTTTTTACATTTTTTTCTTTATTCATTTGCTAAAAATCTCCATTTATTGGTAATCGCTGCTTAATCCTCAGATGTCATCTGGCGCAGCTGTTCCATAGAGTGCTCACGGAAGCGGGCAATCTGCTCATTTGCATAAGTAAAATCAATTTCTTCGGTAAGCTTCTCGTAAGAAACATCATCCATAGTTCTATCGGTAAGCTTCACCAGATTAAGAAGCTGCTGAACACGGCGGTTCATGTGATGACCGTTTACCTTGGCGAAGAATTTGCGGTTAAAAATAAGGGCAAAAACAACACCATGGAAAGAATCAGAAACTACATATTCTGCATTTTTGAAAAGTCCCATCCACTCTGCAGGACCAACTGTGATCTTGCAGTCACATTTCAGAAGTCCGACTAATGGGAAAGGAATGTATACAATACGGTAGCCGGTCTTATTGTGGAGTCGGCGGGCGAAGTCTACGATTTCTTTGTTAATTCCCAGCTGGTAAACCAGAATGTATTTTTCTTTATATTTTGGCTCAACCAGAAGCTTATCCCACTCTTCCGCAGTGAGAAGAAGGGTAGGATCGCAGACCACTTCAGGACGCTTCTCTGTGAGATTCTCTACAATGTCAGCCCCATAGTCTTCACGAACCAGAATTTCATCAAAATCGGAAAGCAGTTCTTTATATTTCTGCTGGTATTCTTCCGGCGGAAGATTTTCACCGATACTTGCAGCATAGCTGCATTTCTTTTTCCCCTCTTTTACAAAATCAAGGAAATAGGTGGTATCAAAATTGGTAAGCTTGTAATCCCAGATCTGGTCGCTTCCAGCAATATAAATATCGTATTTGCCAGCTACCGGCTGCATTTTACCCTGAGTGACAGGCTGGCTGTAGCGCATGTGTCTGCGGAATCTGTTGCATTTGAAACGGCGGGGAATGTAGCAGATATGGCCGATTGTCCCGTAAATATAGTTAAAAAGTCCTTTCTTTTTCAGGTTTACAAGGCGGAAAGGATTGCTGATATAGTCGCAGCGGTAATCAATAATTTCCGGCTGGGTGCCGATTTCCTGCAGCTTTTTCTGAAGCGCGTAGCTCTGTAGGATGGCACCGTAATTGTCGTAGTTATGGAAGGTAATCACACCTACTCGTTTTTTCTGCATAAAGTCCTCCTGGCTAATATAAGGTAGATATAATATAACACATAAACGAGAAAATAAACAGTTTTTGCAGGTGGATTTATCAATTAATTCCAAAGTGTTTATGGAAGTTAAAGTTGAAATTGTTAAGGAGTACGCTATAATAGAGATAATGAAATTTACCTGAGAAAGTGGAGGCGAAAAGATGGCGGGATATTTAATCGCAGAAACTACCCGTGAGGAGCGGGAGAAGATTGTTGCAGAATCCCTTGGAAATATTGAGGCGAACTGCGACGGTTGTATGGCAGGGCTGGCTGAGATGTATCAGGAATACATTGATGGGAAGAAAGAGCTTCGCCAGATCAATATGGAATTTAACGCAAGATACGTAAAAAGCGAGGACATGCCGGTGAGAAGCCGGTGCCCGGAGTCCTTTTGCTAATAGAAATCAAAGAGGGCACCAAACTGAAATATGAATTGAGGCAGTACGAAGTAACAGAATAAAGAAGCAGTAAGAGCAGAAGTTTTCAGTACATGTAACGAAAACTTCTGCCTTTTTTTAACCAAATGTTAATAGTTCTTTTTTTATTCTGGTGTTATTATGTAAAAAAGTCGTATTATAATTAATAAGGAAATAAAAGGCTATTGCTAATTACGTCTGCAATAAATACGTTCTAGAATTATTTTAGTTATGGAGAAAAGTATATGGAAAAAAACGTATTAAAGGTTCGCATGCTTGGAACCTTTTCGTTGGAATATAAGGGAAAAGAACTGGTACTGGATCGAAATAAAGCATCGAAGACTACACAGCTTTTTCAGCTGCTTATGTTTCATACCGAAGACGGCGGAATTTCCAAAGCTGCTATGATAGATGCCCTTTATGGAAGAGTTGAGGTGGAGAATAAGAACGGAAGCCTGAACAACACCATTTTCAGACTTCGTAAACAGCTGAAGGATATTGGACTTCCAGATAGCAAATACATAAATATCCAGTCCGGAATGTGCTGTTGGGACGGAAATATTGAAGTTCAGGTTGATGTAAATGAGTTCCGGAAACTGATAGAGAAAGAAAAAAAGGAGAAACGGGAAGAGGACAAGCTCCATCTCTGGATGCAGGCCTGGAAAATTTATAAAGGTGAATTTCTCCCGGATATGATCGGGGAGCAATGGGTCGCTGTGGAGAATGTCCGGTGCAGAGATGAGTACTTCCGTGTTACAGAGGAGCTGTGCCGCTGGCTGAAGGGGCATGAACGGTATGAAGATCTGCATAAAGTGGCGCACAGAGCCGCCGAAATTTATCCTTTTGACGAGTGGCAGGTCTGGGAAATCGACAGCCTGATCGGAATGTCACGATATAAGGAAGGCCTTGAAGTTTACCAAAACACCGAAAAGCTTTTATTCGATGAAATGGGAGTGGCCCCTTCGGAGAGATTGTTAAAGCGTTTCAAGCTGATGGGAGAACGGACTTCACAGGCAGCAGGTGCCCTTAGCGATATCAAGGAAAGACTTCGGGAAAAAGAGGCTGCAGTAGGAGCATATTTCTGTCCGTTTCCCAGCTTTGTTGACATCTATCATGTATTCAGCCGTATGGTGGAGCGCTCTGGTTTATCCGTGTTTGTTATGCTTTGCACACTGGACTATAAGGCGGATCATGTTTCGGAGGAGAAGGAACGTGAAAAGTCCGAACTTCTCAGACAGGCCATCCAGTCATCCATACGAAAAGGTGATTTTTACACCAGATACAATGTCCGGCAGTATATTGTCATGCTGATCGAAATCAGCCAGGAGAACTGCCCCATCGTTTCCAAACGAATTGCAAAAAAATTCAATAAGCTCTCTGGCGATAAGAAATTCACTCAGGTTGATTTCTATGTGGCATCCATTGGAGAGATGTGTGAAATGGAGGGATAAATTATGGTCTACGATGTGATTTGTGATGAGTATGAACTCATTTGCTCCTGATTTATGGAAAAGACTTGAAAAATGCTAAAAATGCCATAGGAAATCGCTCGTTTTTGCAACTCTTTCGGAAAATGAAAGAGTTGGAGAAAGAGGCAAAGTGATAGAATATATTTAAAAATCATATACTATCTATCATGCAACCGAAAATAATTCCCGATTCGGTTAAAATAAATCTACATATCCAAAGAAAGGAATGAGACATTATGAAAAAGAATGGGTATTTAAGAAGATTTCTGGCACTGTTTCTCGCTCTCGTGATGATCATGGCTGATTCATCTGTGACGACGTTTGCGGCGACGGTGGGAAGGGTGAAGCAGAAGAGTGCGGCCGCGGAAAGCAGCAGTCAGTGCAATGTTCAAATCAATGTTGCAGAAGAACTTGACGTGGAACAATTTTTGAATGATTACAAATATATAATGCTTGGAACGGAGACTCCCGACAAGTGGCCAGGGATTGGGGCAACATCATCAATTGAAAAAATAAGTACAACAGAAAATGTTGTACTGAATGATGTTGCAGAAGGTACAGAGAAGAAAATTTATTTTGTGCAAGGAAAAGAGAGCTGGCAGTGGGGAGCCTATAAAACTACTGGCGATACTTTTCAACAGGGTGAAAATAAATTTAAAATTTCTGTAAGTGAAACTGCAAGTGGTTTGACTGTAAATATAAATAAGGTAGAATTTATTTCTCGCAATGTTCAGATAGTAGCTGATGCAGATCTTGACTTTGCAGCATTTACAAATCAGTATAAGTATGTGATGCTTGGAAAGACCACTTCTTCTGGAGTTGAGGCGGTTTCTACTATTGAACAAATCGATAGCAACACAACAGACGTAGAGTTAAAAGTTGATAAAGATGAAAATGCAGATGATTTAAAACTGTATTTTATAAGGGATACTTATAATTTAAATAGTAATTTGACCAATGATTCAAAATTTAAATAAGGTAATGTAAATTATAAAATAGCAGTAACAACAGATAATAATAATTTCAACGTAAATATCGAAAAAGTGGTATTTCAGCCAGGACCTACAGTTGATTATAAATCCGTTTTAGGAAATTCATTACATTTTGGTATTGTGGCTAATGATTTTACTTGTAATGGAGATCTGGAAGCAAACCTTGCAGTAGGTACTTTGCATGGTTCTGGAAATATGAAGAGTAGTAAAAATTATGGCGGTAATGGAACTACTTTAATTGGTGCATATGTTGATTATGGTTGGTATATTTTTAAGAACTCTGAAGGTGGTCAGGGTGATTTAATCCTTTATACAACACCAGACGCTGCTAACAGATTTGGAAATGATATATGGAGTAAAGGTTTAGTAATTGATACAGAAACATATAGCCAAGAGGAAATTCAGAATATTGTTAGAAGTATGGTTGATGAGTCAAGAATGACTAGTAATAAACTAGCTTCTGATGCTCATACAAAAGGTTTAAAATATTCATCTGTTGCTGATGAAAATGGTGTGATTGATTTAACAACCTCTCCAGCTGGAACTTATTATATTGATTTTGAGATAGGAGAATATGCAAATTCTAATTTAAATCTTAAAATTACTGGAGATCAAAATATTGTATTAAACATACCAGACGAAACAGCCACATTGAAAACTTATCAACTTAATATCGATGGGAAGAATTGTAATATTGGTGGATACGCAAATGGTGGAATTGGTGAAAAGGCTTGCGAAAATATTATCTTCAATTTAAACAATGCAAGTTCTGTTATTTCTGAAACAATACATGGTGTAGTATTAGTACCAAATGGTTCTTTTGAAAATAAAGCTGTAGGTGCAGGTTGGATTGTTGCAGATTCTGTAACAAGTGGCGGTACAGAATGGCATTGTCTTTCAAGAGATATTCCTGTTGTGACTTCTTATGCAATAAAAGCTAAGAAGACTGTAAATGGCAAAGCCCCATCCGGTAACGAAGCAGGAAAATTTACATTTAAGTTGTATAAGATTGATGACAAGGGAAATGAAACGCTTGTTGATACAAAATCCAATGGAGATGGTGGACTCGTTTCATTTGATACATTTGGAAATATTACAGAGGCTGGAACTTATTGGTATAAGATAACAGAAGAGGGAACTGTTGCGGGTTATACTATTGATACAACTGTTTACTATGCAGAAGTTGTGGTAAATGCAACTCCTTCAAATGGAGTAATTATTAGCAAGAATGCAAAAGTTACTTATCATAAAGGGACTAAGACTGGAGATACAGCGACAGTTGCGACCTTTAATAATATTAAAAAAGAAGATGAAACATCTGCAAACATTAAGGTTAAGAAAACATTTACTAATGGTGCAGCAGATAAGAAGTTTAACTTTGTATTAACTCCAATTAACAATGCACCAATGCCAGAAGGTGCTGTAAATGGAAAGAAAACAATTAGTGTTGCTCAAAATGATGGTGTGAAGAATTTTGGAGAAATCAAATATACGACAGCAGGAACTTATAGATATGAGGTTGTTGAAGATTCTTCAGAGCAGGCAGCAGGAATTACATATGATAATCATAGATGGACTGTGACTGTAGCTGTGCCAGCTGACTTTAGTACACCTACAGTAACTTATAGTAGGGAGGATGGTATAACTAGTACTATAGGTGCTGAATTTACAAATAGTGAAGAAAACAAGGAAACGGAAATAACCTTGGAAGGAACCAAGAGCCTGAGCGGAAGAAATCTAAAGGCAGGAGAGTTCAAATTCGAGGTAAAAGACGAAGTCGGAACCGTAGTGGCAACCGGAACGAACGATGCAGCCGGAAAGATCGCATTCAGCAGGATCGGATACAAACTGTCCGACCTGAAGAAAGGGGACGGAAGCTATGCATCTGAGAAGACTTACAGTTATAAGGTAAGTGAGGTAAAGGGAAACGCCGGAGACGGAATCACTTATGATGACAAAGAGTATACTGTAAAGGTAAAAGTAAGCTATGACCAGGCAAGCGGAACGATGAAAGCGGAGTTGGCAGACAAGGACCAGAAACTTGCATTTGCAAACAGCTATGACACCGAGACTGGAATTGACCTGGAAGGAACCAAGAGCCTGGAAGGAAGAACCCTGAAGGATGGCGAGTTTACATTTGAAGTAAAAGGCAAGGCCGGAAAGGTAGTAGCAACCGGAAGCAACAAGTCAGACGGAAGCATCAGCTTTAATAATAAGCTGAATTATAAACTGTCCGACCTGGAAAAAGCGGACGGAAGCTATGAATCCGAGAAGACCTATGAGTACACCGTAAACGAGGTGATCCCGGAGGGAGCAACCGCTGAGAATAACTATACTGTAAATGGTGTAACTTACGATAACAGTATCTTTACTGTGAAAGTAATTGTAAGCTATGACCAGGCAACTGGAATAATGAGTGCAGCTTTTGCTGAGGATAGTCAGGAGCTTATATTCGACAATACCTACGACGCAAAGGGATCTCTGACATTGGAGGCAAGTAAGACTCTGAAGAACAAAGCTCTTGAAGCTGATGCCTTTAACTTCGTGCTGAAGGACAAGAACGGAGAGACTATTCAGACCGTTGCCAACGATGCAGATGGAAATGTAACATTCAGCCCGCTCAATTATACTCTTAAAGATGTTGGAACTCATGTTTACACAGTATCAGAAGTTCAGAGAGAGAATACCGAAGTTACTTATGATACTACTGAGTATACTGTTGAAGTAACTGTAGCAGATGCAGGAAACGGAAAACTGAAGGTAAGCAAGACGATCAAGAAAGGTGATTATACTGTTGATGCAATTGCTTTTGAAAACATTTATAAAGGAGTAATTGATATCAGCGGCTCTAAGACCTGGAATGATGCAGACAACCAGGACGGAATCAGACCAGCAAGTATCACTGTAAAACTTTTTGCAAATGGAACAGAAGCTGCAAGTCAGGTGGTAACTCCTGATGAGGCTGGAAACTGGAACTATGTCTTCAAGAACCTGCCGCAGTATGATGCAAAAGGAAAAATCACTTATACAGTAACTGAGAGTGCGGTAGCTGGTTATGAAACAAGCGTAAGCGGCTACAACATCACCAACACTCATAAACCAGCAACCCTCGACATCACCGGAACCAAAACCTGGAACGATTCCAACAACCAGGATGGCAAACGTCCAAAGAGCATCACCGTCAACCTTCTTGCAAATGGCATAATTACAGACACCAAGACCGTAACAGCTGACGATAACTGGACCTACAGCTTCACCGATCTGCCGAAATATGCAAATGGTCAGGAAATTACCTACACGGTAAGCGAGCTTACCGTACCTGGTTATACAACAACTATTGATGATAATTACAACATCACCAACAGCTACACCCCAGGTGAGACCAGCGCGTCTGTAACCAAGATCTGGGATGATGCTGACAACCAGGATGGCATTCGTCCAGAGAGCATTACCGTAGCTCTCCTTGCAAATGGAACGCCAACTAACAAAACTGTTACTCTTACTGCTGCGAACAACTGGACACAGACGATAACTGGTCTTCCGGAAAAAGCAGATGGAGAGTATATCACCTACACCTGGACCGAGGTTAATGTTCCAGAAGGCTACAGCTTGACAGGAACTTCCAAGAACGAAACGGTAACCACTCTGACCAACACTCATACTCCAGAGCTTACTTCCATCACCGGAACCAAGACCTGGAAAGATGCAGATAATCAGGATGGAAAACGTCCAGAGAGCATTACCGTAAACCTTTTTGCAGACGGAACTAAGCTTAAGAGCCAGAGTGTAAGTGCTGATGCAGACGGAAACTGGAGCTACAGCTTCACAGACCTTCCGAAATATGCAAACGGACAGGAAATCACTTACACCGTAACTGAGGATGCAGTCGATGGCTACACAACCGAGAGTGATGGCTATAATTTCATTAACACTCATCAGCCAGAGACCACCGAGATTACCGGAACCAAGACCTGGAACGATGCAAACAACCAGGATGGCAAGCGTCCGGAAAGCATCACTGTAATCCTTCTTGCAAATGGCACAGAGAAAACTCGCCAGGCCGTAACTGCAGACGAAGCAGGAAACTGGACTTACACCTTCAAAGATCTGCCGAAATATGCAAACGGCCAGGAAATCACCTACACCGTAGCTGAGGAGGAAGTAACTGATTACACTACAACCTACGATGGCAGCAACATCACCAACAGCTACACTCCAGGAAAGACCAGTGCAACAGTAACCAAGATCTGGAACGACGCTGAAAATCAGGATGGAAAACGTCCGGAGAGCATTACCGTAAGTCTTCTTGCAGACGGTAAAGAAACCGGAAAGACCGTTACCCTGAGCGTCGAGAACAATTGGAAACAGACTATATCTGACCTTCCGGAAAAAGCAGACGGAAAAGCAATCGAGTACACCTGGACAGAGGAAACTCTCCCAGAAGGTTACGAACTTACCGACAACAGCAAGAACGGAACTGTAACTACTCTGACTAACACCTACGCTCCAGAAACAACTTCCATCACCGTAACCAAGACCTGGGATGACGCAGACAATCAGGATGGCAAGCGTCCAGAGAGCATTATCGTCAACCTTCTTGCAAACGGAGAGATCGTAGCAAGCCAGACTGTAAAAGCAGACGAAGCAGGAAACTGGACCTACACCTTTAAAGACCTGCCGAAATATGCAAATGGCAAGGAAATTACCTACACCGTAACCGAGGAAGCCGTGGAAGGTTATGAAACAAGTGTAGACGGATTTAACATCACCAACACTTACACAACCGAGACAACTGAGGTGAAGGGCTCCAAGACCTGGAACGATGCCGACAATCAGGATGGCAAACGTCCGGAGAGCATCACTGTAAGACTTCTTGCAAACGGCGAGGAGAAGGACAGCCAGACCGTAACCGCAGACGAAAATGGAAACTGGACCTACAGCTTCGAAAAACTGCCGAAATATGAGGCTGGAAAAGAAATTCTATACACGGTAACCGAGGATGCAGTTGCAGATTACACAACTGAGATCACCGGCTACGATATCACCAACAGCTATGCGCCAGGAAAGACCAGCGTCACAGTTACCAAGGCATGGGCTGATAACGATGACCGCGGTGGTCACAGACCGAAGGAAATCAAGGTTCAGCTGAAAGCCGATGGAGAAAACAGCGGCGAGGAAATTACCCTGAATGCAGAGAACAACTGGACCTACACATGGTCTGACCTTGACCAGAAGAAAGCCGGTAAGGACATTGCCTATACCGTAGAAGAGACTGGAAAAGCAGTTGGTTACATTTCCACAGTAACCGGAAATGCAGAAGAAGGCTTTATCATTACCAACACCATTACCTCCGTGAAGATCAGCAAGGTAGACATCACCGACCAGAAAGAACTGGCAGGTGCTCATATCCAGGTGATCGACAAGGATGGAAATGTAGTAGAAGAGTGGGATTCCACATGGGAAGCTCACGAAGTAACTGGCCTGAAGCCTGGCGAAACCTATACCCTTCGCGAGACTGTAGCACCAGAGGGATATACTTTGACCAGCGATACCACCTTTACCCTGAAAGAGGATGGAACCGTTAACAAAGATACTACCACAACAACCATATCAGATAATGGAACCCTTCTGGTAGAAGACAGCAGAACTTCTGTAAAAGTAAGCAAAGTAGATATTTCCGATGGGAAAGAGCTGGAAGGTGCTCACATCCAGATCATTGACCAGGATGGAAACGTAGTAGACGAGTGGGATTCCACCAAGGAAGCTCATGTTACCGAGAAACTGAAAACCGGTAAGATTTACACTCTTCGTGAGACTGTAGCGCCAGACGGATATTTACTTACAAGCGACACTACTTTTGTTCTGAAAGAAGACGGAACAGTAGATGCAGAAAAAACAACAGCTGTTTCCAAGGATGGTGTTTTACTTGTACAGGATAAACTGGCAACCGCAGCATCTATTGCAGTGACCAAGAAACTTACCTATATTGGTGAAAATCTGGCAGCAAGAGATCAGACCTTCTATGTAGCCCTGTATTCTGATAAAGACTGCACTCAGAGAGTTTCTGATGTGAAAGCTCTTGTGTTCAAGAATGCAGATGCTTCCACCGTAGTATTCTCAGAGAATATTAAGGCAGGCAAGACATACTACATTGCAGAGTGTACACAGGATGGAACTTCTCAGACGATCGGCGCTCTTGCAGATGGAACCGTCTATGAAGCTGTATTTGGCAATGGTAACTCCACAACAGTAACCGAAGCCAATGGAACAACAACCGTTTCCTTTGAAAACGTGTTCAGCAGCTTCCCGCCAGATGGATTCTACAAACAGGGTCAGCTGACAATTACCAAGAAGGTTCTTGGTGCAGATGGAGGCACCAGAAACAGCAACGAGGTATTCTATGCAGGTATCTTTGATGATGCAGCTCATACACAGCTTTCCCAGCAGGTTGAGCAGAACATTATCAAGCTTGATATGGACGGTGGCTATGAAGTAAGTGAGATCATCAATGTTGGTCTTGCCCAGTCAGGAGCAAAGGTAACCCTGTATGTAACGGAAACTGATTCCAACGGAAAACCAATTGCAGGCTCCGAAGGCTTTGGATATAAAGTTACCGTAAGTGCAGATTCTGTTATATTTGATGAAACGAATATGACAGCAGAAGTTGTCATCACCAACCAGGAAGAAAGCACAGTAACAGAAACACCAACACCTACTCCTTCTTCCGATGGTGGAAATAGCGGTGGCTCCGAAAATCATTCCGGCGGCTACGGCGGTGGCAAATCACCGAAGACCGGAGATGATACCCCGATCGGAACTTATCTGATGCTTCTTCTTGCGGCTGCAATGCTTGCAGCCGAGACTGAAAGACGCCGCAGAAGAAACAAAAGACAGTAAAGCAAAACAAGGTTTCTGACCAGGTCGGAACCATAACAAAGCAAGTACAAATGAAGGCGGTCCGCACACAAAGCGGATCGCCTTTTTGCAGATTCACTTTAGTTTTCTGCTCAATTAAGGAAAACTACAGAACAGCCCTGTGGTTCTGGTTTTGCAAAAAAGTAAAAAAACTTTCCTGAAAAGTGGAAAAACATCCCGAAGAAAGAGTTGACGAAACAGCCCTACTGGTATAATGAAGTCAAATTAAAGGATATTACATTTGGGAATGACTTTATAGATTTCAGGAGGTTTCCATTATGAGAAAGAATACATTAAAAAAAGCAATGGCAGTTATGATTTCAGCGACAATGCTGGTGACAGGATATACAGTAGTTTCCGCAGAAGGATTTACAGATGCGGAGGCACTTGCAGAGATGGATGCTTTTACTACAGGTGATGAAGCTGTATATGTGGAAGAAGTTCAGCCGGAAGCTGCACAGACTGAGGAGGTTCAGCCAGAGCAGACTCAGACAGAGGTTCAGCCGGAGGTTGCACAGACCGAGGAAGTTCAGGCAGAAGAATCTCAGGATGAGTTCCAGACCGGGGAATCTGCTGAAGAAGCCGCTTTTGTTGATGGATTCACAGATAGCTCTGCAGAAGCTGATCCAGCTGAGTTTACCGATGGAACCGGTGAAGTTGGAGATGCAGTAGAAACTACCGTAGATTCCGATTTCCGTTTCGAGAACGAAGAAGTCATTATCACTGCAAAAGTGTTTGATGAGACAGCTCTTCCAGAAAACGCTGAAATGAACGCTGTAAAGCTTGAAGCTGGCAGTGAGAAATATGAAGAAGCAAAACAGGCTTCCATCAGAGACCTTGGAACAACAGAAGACGACGAGTACACTTTCTACGACGTAACCTTCATCGCAGATGGTGTTGAGATCGAAGTTCCAGACGAAGCAGTCGTAATTAATATGGAATTCAAAAATGTTGCATCAGAGGAAAACGAAACCCAGAGCGCCCTCCACATCCAGGAGACAGAAGCTGGCGTAGTTGCCCAGGACGTAACCGCACAGTCCGCAGACGGAACACTGAAATCCGTAGGATTTAACTTCTAAAATTCAATAACCGCAAGCAGATACAGGACTTTCTGAGAAATCGGAAAGTCCTTTTTGTATAATCAAAATTTCATCTATGCTGCTCCCGCCACGCCCGCGGTGAAACCCCATACACATTTTTAAAAGCCCGGGAGAAGTGGAGGGCGTTTTCGTAGCCTACGGCAGAGCCGATATCTCCTATAGATAATGTGGTCAGCTTCAGCAATTCCGCCGCTTTTGTCATGCGGTAATGAATGAGAAATTCCTGTGGAGAGTGTCCTGTGCTGGTGCGGAAAATTCGTCCCAGATAGCTTCTGTTAATACCGCATACAGCTGCCACATCCTCAATAGAAATATCATTCTGGAAGTTCTGTTCGATAAAATTTATCGCCTCTTTTATATAATAATCACTCATTTTACTGGTGGCGGCAGGCTGCGGTCTGGCAACAGATTGCGCAAGCAGATCCGCAAAAAGATAGAAATGTCCCATCAGATGAAAAGGAGATTGCTCTGAATTCTGAGAAATGTAAATCAGTTCATCCACCATCTTTTTTCGTGCCTCCCTGGAGTGGGCCATATAGACTGGCGCATCCTTGGAAAAGCCACAAACGTTGAGGATTTCTGTGGTACGCAGCCCGTCAAACTCCACCCAGACGTATTCCCATGGCACCTGAATATCTGCCACATAAGTGGTGATCTGTCCTGGAAAAATCATAAATCCCTGTCCGCTCCGAACCTGATAATTTACATTCTGCCCCTTGGAATTCGTGGCCATCAGGGTGCCTGTTCCGGAAAGAACATAGTGAAAAAGGTAGTGATTCCGCGTTGCCGGACCAAATAAATGTCCGGGAGTACACTTCTCATGTCCATATTGGTAAAGGCATAGATCAATGAAAGTTTCGCTCGGAAAAATGTGAAAGTTGTTATCCATATCCGGAATCCTCCTGTTACATTTGCTGACAATATATCATAATGCGATAATATATTTCATTATACCATAAAAAAACATCATAAAGGCATAAAATAAGAAAAATTAAGCTATTTAAGTGTTGATTTTGGTATGCTATACTTAACACATCATAGAAAAAGGAGGCCCCACTCATGGCAATCACCTTCAACGAAACAACCCGGATCTTTACCCTCACCACTGCCCACACTACCTATCAGATGCAGGCGGATGCTCAAGGGTACCTTTTGCACCTGTATTATGGTGCCAGAACTGCAGGAGAAATGGACTATCTTCTGAATTATGGAGACCGTGGCTTTTCTGGAAATCCGAATTCAGCAGGCAGCGACAGAACCTATTCTCTGGATGCATTGCCACAGGAATATCCATCACTTGGCACAGGAGATTTCCGAAATTATGCGTTAAATATAGAGAATGCAGATGGTTCCCAGTGCTGCAATCCGGTTTACATAACACATGAAATTGCGGCTGGAAAATACACTCTGAAAGGTCTTCCATTCGTCCGTGCAGAAGAAAATGAAGCGGAAACTTTGAAGATTATACTGGAAGATCCTGTTACAAAAGTAGAGCTTCATCTGCTCTACGGAGTACTGGAAAAAGAAGATATTATCACCAGAAGTGTGATAATTAAGAATGCTGGAAAAGCCCCTGTAACAGTAAAAAAAGCCCAGTCTGCATGCCTGGATTTCCTTCACGGAGACTATGATCTGATCAAATTTTATGGCAGACATGCTATGGAAAGAAACATGGAAAGAATGCCGGTTTCCCATGAAAGCACCCGAATTGGCAGCCGCCGTGGAACCTCCAGCCACCAGTATAATCCAGGGGTAATCCTTGCAGGAAAAAACACAAATGAAGACAGCGGAAGCTGCTACGGAATGCTGTTTGTATACAGTGGAAACTTCCTTGTAGAAGCAGAAAAGGACCAGTATGATCAGACCAGAATCCAGATGGGTCTGACTGATGAACTGTTTGCATATCCCCTGGAAGCCGGAGCTGAATTTATCGCGCCAGAGGTTATTTTATCCTACACAAACAAAGGTCTTTCCAGGCTTTCCCAGCAGTACCATCACTGCATTATGAATCATATCTGCCAGGGAAAATACGTCCATGCAAATCGTCCTGTCCTGATCAACAGCTGGGAAGCCGCATATTTTGATTTCACCGGAGACACCATCGTAGAGCTTGCAAAGGAGGCAAAAGCGCTTGGAATCGATATGGTGGTTATGGATGATGGATGGTTCGGAAAGCGAAATGACGACAATTCTTCTCTCGGCGACTGGTATGTGAACGAGGAAAAATTAGGCGGAACTCTGACAAAATTAATCGAAAGAGTAAACGCGGAAGGCGTGAAATTCGGTATCTGGATTGAGCCTGAAATGGTCAGTGAGGACAGTGATCTTTACAGGGAACATCCGGAATGGGCAATCACAATTCCAGGCCGCAAGCCTGTCCGTTCCAGAAACCAGCTGGTTCTTGATTTTTCCAGAAAAGAAGTACGTGATGAGATATTTAAACGCATTTGCGCAGTTCTGGATCAGGGGAATGTGGAGTACATTAAATGGGATATGAACCGCAGCCTGGCAGATATTTATGCACCAAACGTGACCTATGATTATGTTCTTGGGGTGTACGATTTCCTGGAAAAACTTACGAACCGTTATCCGGATATTCTTATTGAAGGCTGCAGCGGAGGCGGCGGAAGATTTGATGCCGGAATGTTGTATTATACGCCTCAGATCTGGTGCAGTGACAACACAGATGCTATTAATCGTACACGGATTCAATATGGAACCTCCTTCTTTTATCCGGTAGCAGCAATGGGTTCACATGTGTCAGCAGTGCCAAACCATCAGACCGGAAGAGTGACCAGTATGCATACAAGAGGCGTTGCAGCTATGTCTGGAACCTTTGGCTATGAACTGAATCCCGCACTTTTAAATGCAAAGGAAAAAGCAGAAATCCGTGCCCAGCTTGCCCAATACAGGGAGTATCAGGAATTGATCCGTGAAGGAGATTATTACCGTCTTTCCAATCCTTTCCAGGATAATTTTGCGGCCTGGATGGTGGTATCAGATGACAGATCCAAGGCACTGGTAAGTGTGATAAGACTTACAGCAGAAGCCAATCCGCCGGCAGCATACGTTACCTTAAAAGGAATGGAAGAGGATGCTTTTTATCGGGAAAAAACTACCGGAAAAGTATATCCGGGAGCTGCACTTATGGAGGCTGGAATACTGCTTCCTGCTGCGGTGAGCGAATATGAAGCATACCAGATAGAACTGGAGCGTGTTTGAAAAATCATTCCCGCAAGCTGCACGCCCCACTTTGCGGTATATTTTACCCGAATTCGGTTGCCGTAGCCCGCTACGGCGCCCTCATCCGGGCAAAATCTCCCACAAAATGTGACGCACATCTTGCAGAAAGCCTTTTTCAAACACGCTCTGGAGCGTGCAGACTGCAGATAACTCAATGATTATGGGTTCGCCTGTCTGCAGTCTGATAGTAAGCTTTTTTCGCTTCATACATTCTGTGATCAGCTTCTTTCAGCATATCTTCCAAATTTTCACAGGAAGCTTTCCAGAGAAATCCAATGGAGATACTGATCTGATCCTGTTTCATATATTCCTGCAATCTGTTTATTCTGTTATGAAATTCCAGCTCCTCGATACTGCTTTGAATGATCACAAATTCATCGCCGCCAATCCGATAAACTTTGTCGGGAAAAATACTGGAAAGTATTTTGGCAGCATTTTGTATAAAGGCATCTCCAGCTTCATGACCATGGCTGTCATTAATCTGTTTTAGCCCATTCAGGTCGATATAAGCAGTGCCCACATTTTCAAGGATTTTTCCCTGATGAGAGTCAAGGACTTCAATATATTTATTGCGATTGAACAAGAATGTCAGCATGTCTCGGTAGCTCATATACTGGAGCTGTTTCTGCTGCTTCTTGGTTGCCAGACTGTTGGTGAGAAAGAACTGAATGGAGGAAAGCAGGGTGGCATCGTTGTAAAACTGCCGCGGATTATCAACACCTACGAATCCAATCACGTCACCCCTTTTGCCAAGAGGTACAGCAATCAGCCGGTTTACATCCTGTTCTTTGAGCATGTTGTAGGATTCAAAACCTCTTTCCTGTTCCAGATTAGAAATATAATAAGGCTTGAATTTCAGAAAGCTTTCCATCCATTTGGGTAAAACAGTGATTGGCACTTCCTGAAGATTGTCAATTTGGACGCTTACTCCGCCTTTTACATATTCATATGTATTTCTCAACATGGTTTTTTCAGGATTAAGTTCAAAAATATACGTACGGTCTGAATCAAAATACTGAGTGATAATTCCCAGCAGATTCTGGATAGAAATATTAATATCCTTATCCGAAGAAAGTTCTGTTACACACTGGATCAGAGTGTTGGAATTTTTCAGCTGTTCCTGAGCCCTTTTTTCACTTTTGGCAAGCTGCTCAACCGTGTAAAAATTCCATGCAATATAGAGGCCTAGCAGCAGAAATTCAATAATTCCGGCGAGAATCATCAGCTTTTTCAGATACAGAAGACTGGAAAAAACTACATCCTCCTGTGCGATAACCAGAAGCTCCCAGTCAAACATGTCAACAGGAGAATAGTGCATATAATTGTCTTTTCCGTTGATGCTTGATTCAAAAGCGATAACACCGGTTTTCAGAGATTTCACTTCGCTTTTCAGATCAATATTTTCATAGCCCTTCAGCAAGGCGGGGCCAGGCATATCGTAGGCATTTCCAAGGGTGGAATACCGGGTGTCCAGAGCATAATTTCCATCAGCGCTGTCTACAAGACATATGGCAGCGTGACCGTCATAAAAAGAAATCTGGAATACGTCTGCGAGAACAGTAGTATCGATTACACCAGTAAGGATTGCTTTGATCTCACCGCTTTTTGTAACGGGCATATAATAGTAAAACGATTCATTTCCTGTTTCAGAGTCTGTCAGTCTGTGAGAAATGTGTTCGCCAAGCGCTGCAATAGCATTGAAATCTAAGTCCTGCCGCAGGTGTTTCAGGTGTCCGTCTTCATACAAAATCGTGTTGTCTGGATAGAGGACATCAATTCTGGAGAATATTGTATTTTTTGCAAATGCATCGAGGTGAACAGATGCGATCTGTTCCGGCTCAAGTTTATTCTCCTGCACCATGGCATTGGCGGCCAGGCCAAGGGTGGTGATGTTATCTTGTAATTTCATCTGGATTTCCGCCGAAATCGTTTTTGCCGAATCGCTAAGTATCTGCCAGCAGCGCTCCTCTTCACGATCCATGACTTTATGATACAGAAAAATCGAAACAATAATGGTAATTCCTATTACGATTGATACGGGGAGTAAACGTTTGATGTTTTGTTTCATGATAGAAATGCTCCTCCTTTTCATAGTCGTTAAGTTAATTTTATCATTCTTTTGTGAAGAAAAAAAGGCGAAAAAGTTTATAAACCGGAAAGATTGTTTTTTTATATGTTCTGAGATATACTTGCAGTATTCGTAGACGGAACAGGGTGTGATTGCAATGGTTTCAATGATTCCTTTCGGGCTTCTTGCCGGGGTTGTGGGGGGACGGGAGGTTCGGATTACAGAAATTGATGAGAGTGGATTTTGTTTTCGGACAATAGAAGAAAATATCTCTGATTCAGAAGCTTTGAAGGTGTGCTTTTATGACATAAAGAATGGGTGTTATCGTGAATTGGAAATTCCAGAATACGATATACAAAGGTTTGATATGGTGGACGCAGAACTCTCCGGATTTTATGTGAAATATAAGGTGACGGTGAAGCAGAAAGCGTATGCGGAGGCGGTTCAGAGGCTTCTTTATCAGTATAATCACTACATTCATCTGAAGCTGGAAGAGGACGACAGCGCGTTGGCGAAAAGCCTGACAGGGTATCCGGGGGAACTGGATGAGGTCAAGCGTGGCAGTCTGGAAGAGCAGGTGGGAATATGGCGGAGAGAGCTTACGCCAGATGGATTGGAGTCCGCTTATAATGGGAAACGTATAGATTTAACTGATAATTGTTCTCAGTACGGAACTGGCTTTGAGCCTGGGTATAAGTGCCAGGTACCGCCTGAATCAGGTGTTGCGGAACTGGCGCTGGAGATAGATCGCCCGGAATTGTATCAGGAATATTTGAATAGTTCCCTGACAGAATTTTCCAAAAAGTATGCCGGAAAATGTATCGGTATCTGCGGCAACATTATTCTGGAACATAGAGTACCGGATCACCTTTATATTGGAAATCAGTTCTGTCATCTTCTGTTTCCGGAACGTAAATTGTTGTTTGAAATAATAGAAAAAGCAGCGGCAGAACAGGTGAAAATCACACTTGTTTTTTCTTATATCCGGGAATATATGCTGGATTATATAACAGAATTGCTTGATGAAATTAACCGGTGGTGTGAAGAAAAAAGGCAGTCTGTAGAGATTGTTGTAAATGACTGGGGAATGGCTTCTTTAGTAAAAAAAAGCAGAAGGAATCTGATTCCCAGCCTTGGAATTTTGTTAAATAAACGCAGAAAAGACCCTCGGATTCCGTTCAAAAAAGGAGAACAGAAATGGTTTGAGAGGAACAGCCTGAATGCTGGATTTTACCGTAATTTTCTGGAAAGAGAATATGGAATCCAACGCTTTGAATGGGAATCCTGCGGTTACGAACAGAAGATTCCACCTGGAAAAAACAGCTTGCATATTCCGTTCTATCAGACCAATACATCACAGTATTGTCCTCTTGGTGCAGTATGTGAAACTGGCGAGAGAGGACGACAAAAGCTTGCAAAAAAATGCCCGGGATATTGTGCGGAATATGCACTTTTGTATCCGGAACATTTGCATATGATAGGGCGGTATAATTCGTTGTTTGGGATTGATATGAGGATATTGAAAGAGGAAGAAATACTGAAGAATTATATCCAAAACGGTGTGGACCGGGTTGTAATAAGAGCATGGTAATGTCGCCGGCAGGTGACATACCCGTGTTGAGGCAGAAGCGATATTTTATTCAGGATGAAGTACATGGCTGCTCAAGGCTGGAATTTATGGAGATAAGTGATGAAAATAGTAGCAGGATTAGGCTCAATAGATGAATATATAAAGTTCGCGGAGGCTGGTGCAGATGAATTTTTCTGTGGTTATGTTCCTTATTCCTGGTCCCAAAAATACGGAACGGTACTGCCCTTAAACCGCAGGGAAGTACTTTGTTATAACGTACAGCTTGGTGCATTCAGTGAGCTGGAAATCCTGTCTGGGATGATGAAAAAGTACGAAAAACCAGTCCATCTTACCTTCAATTCCCTGTATTATATCCCGGAACAATATCCAGAAATTGCCGGGATTATAAGCCAGTGTATAAAAATCGGTTTTCACAGTTATATTATTGCAGACCCGGCGTTGATGGTATATTTACGTGAAAATGGTATAAACTGCGAAATCCATCTCAGTGGAGAATGTGGAGAAATTAACAGCCAGATGGTGGCTTCATTGGGAAAACTGGGATTGAAACGTGTGATTTTTCACAGGAAAAATACATTCGAAGATATGAAAGCGGTTGTTGCTAAATGTGGAAAAAAGGATGGGACAGAAGGAATCCCGGAATTTGAGGCTTTTGTATTGAATGAAATGTGCCAGTTTACAGGTGCATTTTGTAATTCTTTGCATTGCGATGAGATGGGGTATCTTTGTAAAGTGCCCTATCAGATCGGAACCTTAAAAACAGGGAATGCCGGTCCTGAAATCTTCAATCAGGAAATAAACGGAGGGCATTTGCTGCCAGACGGCTTTGTTCCTGATGATTTTCACAGTTTACATGATTTTTCCTATGATTCTGCGGGTTATCTTTGCGGTGAAACTGGCTGTGGTCTATGTGCACTTTATCAGTTAAAGCAAGCCGGAATTACGCACTTGAAGCTGGTTGGCCGTGGAAATTATACGGATTACATGGAAAAAGATATTCGAAATCTTCGAATGGCGTTGAATATATTGAGAGAATCCGCTGACGAAATGGAATTCCGGCGAAAATTGAAATTGCAGATTTTCCCCAGAGGGTGCAGCAGGAATTGCTATTACCGGTAATCAGGCAGCACAGGATCTGGATCCTGCGCTGCCTTGAGAAATTTATCTGGTTGTTTTTTATCCGATGGGCTCGAAATCTGCAGCTCCATGTTTGCACAGCGGGCAGATGAAGTCATCCGGGAGCTCGTCACCTTCGTAGATGTAGCCGCATACTTTGCAGACGAAGCCTTTTTTGCCATCGGTTTCTGGCTTCGGTTTTACATTTTTCTGATAGTAGGTGTAAGTCATGGTGTCAAGATCGTTCATGACGCGGGCTTCGGTGACGCTGCAGATGAACATTCCATGGGTACCAAGGTCTACATATTGTTCAACCTTCAGAGACATAAATGCATTAATATATTTGTCCAGGAATACCAGTCCATTATCGGAACGGTAGACCTTCTGACCTGCAAATTTATCTACGCTGCGTCCGGTCTGGAAACCAAACTGCTGGAATACAGAGAACGGTGCATCTACAGACAGGCAGTTTACGTTGAGAACTCCAGTCTGTTTGATCACATGGTGGGAGTAATTTGCCTTATTGATATTTACCGCAATACGGTTTGGAGTATCAGTGAGCTGGGTCACAGTGTTGACGATCAGTCCGTTGTCTTTTTTGCCGTCATTGGAGGTAACTACATAAAGACCGTATCCGATTCTGAAAAGGGCTGTCATGTCATTTTTGTTTGCCAGCTCATCATTCTGGGCAATGTATTCTTTGCAAAGTTCGCTTGCCATAGCTTCCAGCTGATCCTTGTTTTCCTGGTTTACTGCGGAAAGCACTTTTACAGTAGTGTCCAGCCAGTTGATCTTCTTGCAGCCAGAAAGCATTTCTTTCATAATTTTTGCTGCCAGAGGTGCCCAGGAACCATTTTCGATGATGCCCACGGTGCGGTTCTGGAAGTTGTGCTCGGTCAGACGGGTGATATAGTCGTGCATGAACGGATAAATGCTTGCATTATAGGTTGTGGTAGCAAGAACCAGCTTACTGTAGCGGAATGCGTCGGACAGAGCCTGTGACATGTCATCTCTTGCAAGATCATATACAACAACTTTGGGACATCCCTTGCTGCGAAGTTTGTCAGCCAGCAGCTCTACAGCCGCTTTTGTATGACCGTATACAGATGTGTAGGCGATGACAATTCCTTCTGTCTCTGGTGTGTAAGAGGACCATGTATCGTAAAGACCAATGTAATGTCCAAGGTTTTCTGTAAGAACAGGTCCGTGAAGAGGGCAAATGATCTGGATATCCAGGCCTGCGGCAACTTTCAGTAATTTCTGAACCTGTGGTCCGTATTTTCCAACGATGCCAATAAAGTATCTGCGAGCTTCATCGTCCCAATCTTCTTCTACATCCAGTGCGCCGAATTTTCCGAAGCCATCTGCAGAGAAAAGTACTTTATCGGTGCTGTCATAGGTTACCATAACTTCCGGCCAGTGCACCATGGGAGCGAAAACAAAGGTCAGGTTGTGGTTTCCAAGGTTGAGGGTGCCGCCATTTGTAACCTCCAGCTTCTGTCCTTCCAGGTCGAGACCGAAGAAGTTCTGGATCATAGTGAAGGTTTTCGCGTTGGCTACGATGGTGGTTTCCGGATAAACTTTCAGGAAGTTTGCCACATTTGCTGCGTGGTCCGGCTCCATGTGCTGTACGATCAGGTAGTCTGGCTTGCGGCCTTCCAGGATGCGGTCCAGATTATCCAGCCATTCGTGAGTGAAATTTGCATCTACAGTATCCATGACTGCGATTTTTTCATCCAGGATCACATAGGAATTATATGCCATACCGTTCGGTACTTTGTACTGACCTTCGAAAAGGTCTATCTGATGGTCGTTTACGCCTGCGTAGCGGATGGTGTCTGTAATTTTCATAGAGGTTCGTCTCCTTTTTATGAGATATTGTTATTGATGTAATTGTTTGTGATTTTTGAGGGAACTATGTATTTTTTACTGCTTTGTTATTTCTTTAACATGGCTTTAGTATAACCAAATTTTGAAATAAAGTCTGTTGCAAATACAACAAAATGGTGTAAGATATAAGAAATTATTTTTTTGAACATGTTCTGGATAAATTGATAGAAAGGGATTGTAGAAATGACACCAGTGACACTTTTTTCATACATAACTCCTGAAGAACAGGAACGTATGCGCATCTGTTTCGATATGCATGAAGCAGTCTATCGGAATAATGAGACTGTGATGGAATATTCCAGTTCCATGAAAAAAATAGGTTTGATCCTGGAAGGTCAGGCAGTTCTTTATTGCATTGATGAAGATGGAAATCAATATATGATAGATAACCTGAAAAAGGATAGTGTTTTCGGCGAACCATTCCTTTTACCTGAAGAATCCCAGCACTATTATGTCTGTGCAAAATCCGAAACAAGAGTGCTGTTTATCGCCTATGAGCATGTGATTAAACGCTGCGAAAATGCCTGTAAATTCCATAGCCAGCTGGTAAGCAACCTGCTTCAGATGATTGCCCTGCGTGCCAGCCAGCAGGCCAACCGGATTTATGTGCTGTCAAGAAACAGCATCCGAAAGAAGATCATGACCTATTTAAATTCCATTGCCGCAGAAAAACAGACGAAAACTGTTATTTTGCCCATGTCCTACACCACTTTTGCCGAATACCTTAGTGTAGACCGCAGTGCCATGATGCGGGAGCTGAAGAACTTGGCAGACGAGGGGATTATAGAACGGGATGGGAAGAAATTGCGGATTTTGGATTGAAAATAGAGTGGATATATATTTTTTTATCAGTAAACGGTAACATTCTGATGGAAAATATAGTTGACGAGAAGAAGCTTGTACAACATAATAATAGAAGTATAGATGCTGTCATCTGAAAAGGTTTGTGGGTGGCGGCATGAGGGAGAACAAACAAATTGGAGGTTTTTACATGAAAGTACTAAATTACGGTTCATTAAACGTAGACTACGTGTATTCCGTAGATCACATCATTGTAGGCGGTGAAACCCAGCATTCTTCCAAGCTGGAAGTTTTCAGCGGGGGAAAAGGCTTGAACCAGTCTATTGCACTGGCGAAGGCTGGGGTGCCGGTTTATCATGCGGGAATCGTGGGAACAGATGGAGATATTCTGTTGGATGCTTGTAAGGAAGCTGGTGTAAACACCAAATATATCCGCAGACTTCCGGTAAAGGGTGGTCATACCATGATCCAGGTGGACAAAAATGCCCAGAACTGCATCATTTTATACGGTGGAACCAACCAGATGCAGACAAAGGAATTTGTAGATGAGGTTCTTGCTGATTTTGGAGAGGGAGACTATCTGATCCTGCAGAATGAGATTAATATGCTGGACTACATTATTGACCAGGCTTATGAGAAAAAGATGAAGATTGTTATGAATCCGTCACCTTTTGATGACAAGCTGAGCACCTGTGATCTCAGTAAGGTTTATCTGTTTCTCGTAAACGAAATTGAAGGTGAACAGATCACTGGCTGCAAGGATAAAGATCAGATCCTGGATGCCATGGCTGCGAAATTTCCTAATGCACGTTTCGTGCTTACACTTGGAAGTGACGGCGCTGTTTATTACGATGGAAAAGAAAAAGTTTTCCAGGATATTTTCAAGGTAAAAGCTGTGGATACCACAGCAGCTGGTGATACATTTACAGGATATTTCATTGCAGCAGTTATCGAGGGCAGATCCATCCAGGAGGCGCTGAGAATGGCTGCAAAGGCCTCCTCCATTGCTGTTTCAAGACCAGGCGCTACACCGTCCATTCCGAGAGCGGATGAAGTGAAGAAAGAGCTGGGAATGTTGTAGATTTCAAATTACATAAGCGTGTATCTGTGTGGCAGTCACCAAAGTCCATGTTTGCATGAGACCTTGGTGACTGCCTTATTTTTGCAGAGAACAGGTCTTATTCACCAGAGCTGTTGCCTGGCTCTGGATAGTCTTGGCAACCGTCTCCATAACGCGCAAAATTTATATTATGTTTTACATACTGCCTATAAATGTTTATATAAACGTTTACATAAATGCACTAATGGATGTTTGGGAATACATAGATTTTATAGTAAAAACTTACTAAAATCACAACAAAAACCTTGTGCATTCATACAAAATAACACATAAAACTAAAAAGATTATTGAAATATTTATGCAAACGTTTATAATCAAATTATCAACAGTTCGGAGAGAAAACCGAACAAAAACAGATCTTAATTATATTTCAAGGAGGACGTATTTATGAAAGCAAGAAAAGCAATGGCATTGGCTATGACAGCAGCGATGGTTGGAGGTTTAATGACAGTTCCGGTAATGGCTGAAGAGAATGCAGAATTACTTCCAGGCGGCGGAAGCAAGATCATTTACTGTATCACACCTTCCACATCTAACCCATTCTTCAACACAGAGCAGGTAATTGCGAAAGAAAAAGCTGAAGAACTTGGATACGAAGTAAAATGTGCTTCCCACGATGACGACGCTGCTACACAGCTTGAGCTTTTCGAAGCAGCTATCAACGATGGCGCAGCAGCAATCATTTGCGATAACGCTGGTGCAGATGCTTCCATCGAAGCAGTTCAGAAAGCATATGACGCTGGAATCCCGACTTTCCTTATCGACCGTGAGATCAACCAGTCCGGACTTGCAGTAGCACAGATCGTTGCAGATAACGCACAGGGTGCAGCAGCAATCGCAGAAGTATGGGTTGAGGCTATGAACTACGAAGGCAAATACGCAGAGCTCCTTGGACTTGAATCCGATACAAACTGCCAGGTTCGTTCTGATAACTACCATTCTGTAATTGATGAGTATGAGGATCTTGAGATGGTAGCTCAGCAGTCCGCTAACTGGGATCAGACAGAAGCTTATGAGAAGACAGAAGCAATCCTTCAGTCCAATCCAGAGATCACCGGTATTATCTGCGGTAATGACACAATGGCATGTGGTGCTGTTCAGGCTTGCCTGGATGCAGGACGTAACGACATTAAGATCATCGGTCTTGACGGATCTGACGAAGCAAACGCTTACATCAAATCTGGTGACATGGTTGGTACCGCTCTTCAGCAGATCGCTCTGATCACTGAGATGGCAGTTGAGCAGGCAGACGCTTACCTTAACGGTACAGCTCCGGAAGAAGAGAAACAGCTTGTTCCTTGTGTAGCAATCACAGCTGACAACACAGATTGCCTGAACGCATTTGTTTACACAGAACCAGAAGCTAAATAATCTGGCTGCCAGGAAACAGATTTTTATAAAAAAATGAACGAGTGTTTGAAAAATTATTCGCACAATCTGCATGCCCCGCTTTGTGGTATATTTTGCAGAAAGTCTTTTTAAACACGCTTTGGAAGGCGGTGCGCCAGCGCCGCCTTTTATAATAGAAAGCAGGGAGAGATGATTATGAAAAGCAGAAGAATTTTGGCAGTTCTGGCCGCATGTACAGCAGTAACCTTTACCGGCTGTGGTGTTGTAACTGTAGTACCCATTGGCGAAGAAGCTTCTTATACAGGAAAACAGGAATTTGATTCCGCAGCAGAGTCCCAGGGTGACTGGGGAGCCGTTGTAGCGGACATTTCCGACAAGGCACAGGATCTTTCTGAATTATTAAATGGTGATGGCATTACAGAAACAATTGCAGTAAAAGGCACAGGAAAAATCAAAGAATACAATACAGACACCCCGAAACATTATCTGATAGTAGAACTGGATGGATATACCGGAACTACAGAGGTTCAGGTCCGGACAGATGGACCGAACTCCAGTACCGCCATCCGTGATCTTCAGTCTCTGAAGAATTTTGAAAGCTTTACCAACCAGACGGAATGGTCAAGCTATGGAAAAGAACTGAACAAGCAGGCGCTTGCACAGGTAATTGACCCACTTGGAATCGACGAAAATGTAGTTGGCAAGACTGTTACATTTACAGGCGGCGCAGAAGCCGGTACAGATGCAGTATCTGTTACAGCAGTTGAGCTGACGATTGAATAAAAGGAGGAAGCATTATGTTTGATGATCCGAATGTTGTTCTCCATTGTGAAAAAATTGATAAAATTTATCCCGGAACCAAAGCTCTGGATCAGGTTTCTTTCGATCTTCTGAAAGGAAAGGTAAACGTTCTGATCGGTGAGAACGGTGCCGGAAAATCCACCCTGATGAAGATGATTGCCGGAATCGAGCAGCCTTCAGCAGGTAAGATGTACATGGACGGCCAGGAGGTTTACTTCAAGGATACCAATGCAGCCCGTGCAAAAGGTATCGGAATCATCCACCAGGAACTTTCTCTTTTCCCGAATATGACAGTTTACCAGAATATTTTTATGGGACATGAGAAAAAGAAAGGCTTTTTCCTGGATGACAAGGCCCATTCAGAGGGTGCGAAAAAAATCCTGCAGCGTCTGGAACATGAAATTCCACCGGAAACCATGGTCGGAGACCTTCGTGTAGGACAGCAGCAGATGGTGGAAATTGCACGAAACCTGAACCAGGATGACTTACGTGTTCTGATCATGGATGAGCCTACGTCCTCTCTTTCTGCAGCAGAGGTTAAGGTACTTTTTAAGATTATGAGAGAGCTTCTGGAAGCCGGAATTTCCATCGTATATATTTCCCATCGTCTGGAAGAAATCATGGAGATTGGCGATCACGTTACTATTCTTCGTGATGGAAAATACGTTGCAGATGCTGATGTAAAGGACATTGAGCTCAGCTGGATCGTAGAGAATATGGTTGGAAAGAACACCCAGTATCACCGTTTTGAGAGAAGCATTGACCTTTCCAAACAGCCGAAGGTGCTGGAAATTAAGAATATGTGCCTTCCGAAAAAAGGCGGCGGCTGGACTCTTGACCACGTAAGCCTGGATCTGAAAAAGGGCGAGGTCCTTGGTGTTTACGGACTTCTGGGAGCTGGACGAAGCGAGCTGTTTGAGTGCCTGATGGGACTTCATCCGGAACACACCGGTGATGTACTCTATGAGGGCAAAAAGTTAAATATCAAAGATGTTGCCGCCCAGATCAAAAACGGTTTTGCTCTTGTACCTGAGGATCGTCAGAGCCAGGGTCTGATCCAGACTCTTGATATCGGCAAGAATACCGCTATTTCTTCTATGAAAGATTATGTAAAAGGTCTGTTCCTTGACGAGAAAGCAGAGAATGCGGCAGTTGACGAGCAGATCAAGGATATCCATATTAAAGTGGCGGACAAGAGACTTCCAATCCTGTCACTGTCCGGTGGAAACCAGCAGAAGGTTGTAATCGGCAAAGGACTTTTGACCAAGCCGAAGATCTTACTTCTGGATGAGCCTTCCCGTGGTATTGATATCGGTGCGAAGACTGAGGTCTTTGAGATCATTCACGACCTTGCGGAAAAAGGACTTTCCATTATCGTTATCTCATCTGAGCTGAAAGAGATCATGGCAATCGCAGACAGGATCGTTGTATTGTCAAATGGCAAAAAGACCGGCGAGTTGACCGGAGATGAGATCACAGAAGACACACTTGTACGTACATCTTATGCCGGACTTGGAACCGGAAGAAATGCGTAAGCCGGGGAGGAGCAGAACAATGAATAACAAAAAATCAAATAATAATCAGTTGTTAATGACACTGTTAAAAGGACGTACCTTTATTGTACTGGTACTCCTGGTCATCTTTTTTACCATTGTAAAAGGAACCACATTCCTGTCAGCATCTACACTGACCATGGTTGCCAAGCACGTAGCCCTGTATGGAATCCTTGCACTTGGTATGACCTTCGTAATCATTACCGGCGGTATTGACCTTTCCGTTGGTTCTGTAGTCGGACTTGTTGGTATGCTTGCCGGTGGCATGATCCAGGAAGGTATTACACTGAAATTTGCAGGTGTAACCCTTTACTTCAGCGTTCCGGTAATCATTATTACCATGCTGGTTGTTGGATGCATCATCGGTGCAGTCAACGGCCTTATTGTAACAAAATTAGGTGTAGCACCATTTATCGCTACCCTTGGTACCATGTATATCTGCCGTGGTTTTGCAAACCTTCGTTCCAACGGTGCAACATTCTCTGATATCAAGGGCTATGACGGACTTGGCAACACAGGCTTCAAAATCCTTGGAAGCAATATTGCCGGCATTCCTACCGGTGTTTACATTTTCGCAGTGCTTGCAATTATTTCCGTTATCATCCTGAAGAAGCTTCCATTTGGATGGTATGTACTTGCAGTCGGCGGTAACGAGAAATCTGCCCGTCTTTCCGGTATCAAAGCAGACAAGATCAAAATTATCGTTTACATGATCTCCGGCTTCTGTGCAGCTTGGGTTGGTATGATCAACACCGCACAGCTTTCCGCAGCACATCCTGCATCTGGTGATGGCTGGGAAATGAACGCCATCGCAGCTACCGTACTTGGTGGTACTTCCATGAGCGGTGGTTCCGGAACCATTATCGGAACTGTAGTCGGTGCATTTGTTATCGGTGTTATCAATGATGGTATGACAATGTGTGGTGTATCCGAGTTCTGGCAGAAGGTTATCCGTGGTCTGGTTATCATCCTTGCAGTCGTAATCGACCAGACACAGAGAAATCTTCAGGCGAAGATGGCACTTCAGGCAAGAAACGAGAACAAATAATTAGGTAACCAACAAAATCTTTCTTAATGTTAAAATAATTTGAAAAGTTGAAAAAAATCCGAAAAAGATTTATAGTAATAATCAGAGATGCAGGAGGAATAGCATGAAAAAATCAGGGATTTTAAATGCCCAGCTGATCCGTTGTATCGCAGAGCTGGGACATAAAGATCTGTTTATGATCGGTGATGCAGGAATGCCCATTCCAAAGGGCGTGGAGATTGTAGACCTGGTTGTATGCGGAGGGGTTCCCACCTTTAAACAGGTGATGGATGCAGTGCTGGCGGAGACAGAAGTGGAAGCCTACACCATTGCAAATGAGATTGAGGAAAAAAATCCGGAGCTTCTTGCATATATTCAGCAGAGCCTTCCTGAGGCAGAGGAGAGCAGAATTGACCACGTAGATCTGAAAAAGATGTCTGCACAGTGCAAATTTGCAATCCGTACAGGTGAGTTTACACCTTATCCGAACATAATTTTAAGAGCGGGAGTTGCGTTCCCGGCATAAAATGATCAGAGAAGACGCTGCGAATAACAGGTGATAGCTTGTTTTTGCAGCGTCTTTTTTTCGCAGATGTATGGCATTATTTTACCGACAGAGGAGGAACTAAAATGAAAGTGAGTGTGAGAAAAATCAGTGAGATCACAGGATTTTCTCCGGCAACTGTTTCAAATGCACTAAACTACAAAAAAGGCGTGAATGCTGAGACATCTGCGAAGATTTTTAAAGTGGCGCAGGATCTTGGGTATTTTGAGGAAAATCATATCCGTAAAATAAAATTTGTCATGTTTAAGCGGGATGGTGCTGTGGTTGAGGATTCTCCCTTTTTTATCCAGCTGATTTCCGGGGTGGAACAGGAATGCCGCGCCTGTGGAATGGAAATGCAGATGTGCAATCTGGACAAAAGAGATCCTGGATATCAGGAACAGGCGAAGTGGATCATGAATGACAAGGCGTCGGCCGTGATCCTTCTGGGAACAGAGATGGTAGATGCGGACATTGACCTGGTCCGCGGAATGACCTGTCCGTTTATTGTGATTGATTACTGGAAAGAGGATATGAGCTTTGATGCCATGCTGATCAATAATGCAGATTCTGCGCGTATGGCTACAGAGTATCTCATTGCCAATGGGCATAAAGAGATTGGTTATCTGCGGGGAGATTTCAGGATCAAACCTTTCCGGTCTCGTTTTGCAGGATATCAGACAGCACTGCAAAAGGCGGGGCTTCCCCTGAATAAGGACTATATTTTTACAATGGCAACTACCATTGATGGTGCGTACGAGAATATGAAGCGGTATTTGTCTGAGAAGGTGAAGCTGCCTACAGCTTTCTTCGCAGACAACGATATGATTGCCCTGGGGGCTATGAAAGCCATGGCAGAGTTTGGAATCCGGATTCCGGAGGATATTTCCATTGTGGGATTTGACGACCTTACTTTTTCCTCTATTTCGTATCCACCTCTGACCACGCTCCGGGTACCGAAGCAGGAGATGGGAAGAGCTGTTGTAAGGCGATTGCGGGATATTCTGAAAGATAATGACGGGATTAAGATCAAGATGCAGATGTGTACGCAGTTTATTGAGCGGGAAAGCGTGAAGAAGATATAAGAGGTATGCAGTTGGGCAACTTATATTCCACACAGGTCGGTGCCGCGCTCCGGTGAACTAACGGTCAACTCTGGCTAAGACGTTCGGGAAAGCCCTCACGCCTAAGTCTATGCAGGTTGTGGATTTTACCTTCGCTAAGAGCGCACCTGAAATGACATGCTTAGGAATAGCAGTTGCCCAACTGCTATGTATTGGCGGAAACTGGATGGAATCCAAGTTTTACTTTACATTAATTTTTAATTGCCTTCATAATTGCGTCATACAGCTCGTCATATGTTTCATAAGCCGGAATCTCCGGATATTCAGCCTTGATCGCATCCGTGCTCTTGAACAGGAATCCTGCTTTACTTGCCTGGATCATGCCAAGGTCGTTGTGGCTGTCACCGCTGGCAATGGTGTCGTAGCCGATGGACTGCAGGGCTTTCACAGTGGTATATTTGGACTTTTCGCAGCGCATTTTGAAATCAGTAATTTCGCCATTTTCGCCCACTACCAGTGTGTTGCAGAAGATGGTAGGATAGCCCAGCTTTTTCATAAGAGGACCTGCGAACTGGGAAAAGGTGTCACTGAGTATGATAACCTGAGTCTGTGCTCTTAATTTGTCCAGAAATTCCCTGGCGCCTGGAAGCGGGGCGATCTTGGCGATGGTCTCCTGGATTTCTTTCAGACCAAGACCATGCTCTTTCAGAATGTTCAGGCGGTATTTCATTAATTTATCGTAATCAGGCTCGTCTCTTGTGGTTCGTTTCAGCTCCGGAATGCCGGTTTCTTCGGCAAATGCGATCCAGATCTCCGGGACAAGCACACCTTCTAAGTCTAGGCAGACAATTTCCATAATCTCCTCCGTTCTGCAGCTGTAAAGATTGCTGCAATTGAATTTTATAGTGTTTTTCAAATCTCAATGTCAGATAAAGGGAAAGCAGTTAGGATGGTTGCTTTCACACATTATCTTATTATAGCGTAAAAAAGCCGGGAACGCTATACCTAAATTGATAATGTGAGAATGGAATGTTCCCTGTGGTTACTGTTCACTCCGTGACCAGTAACTCGCTTCGCGATGCACAGAAAAACGAACCTTCTTGTGACAAGCACAAGAAGTAGCGTTTGCTGCGCAAACTTAATTC
>OLOP01000201.1_pt1 | contig 47689 bp, 41 predicted proteins | sample 1672381 | NCBI WGS metagenome assembly OLOP01 (sample SAMEA3136678, study PRJEB25190) | human gut metagenome | biome: human gut; feature: human-associated habitat; material: faeces | place: Austria | collected 2013 | reverse complement strand
AATTCCTCCGAAAAAATCGGAGGAATTTTTTCTTAGTTGACCATTTGTGGTCAATTTTCATGCCAATTTAGACATATTATGAAAGGAGTTATCTTATATGAAATATTGTCAAGAAAAACTGTGTAAAAAATCTATAGAAAATAAGAGCCATAATGTGTTATAATTGCACAGGCAAGGAAGACTATGTACATGAACATAGCCAGATAGCACTAAGTATGATCTATAAGATACTGGTCTATATGAATTGCAGCAAAAGGGAGATGTTTCTATGTATAGCGCTTTGTTAGTTGCGAAGCACATTATACGAAGATGTGACGAATTAAGAAGAACAATCAGCAACTTAAAATTACAGAAAATACTATATTTCGTTCAGGCCGAATTTTTGGTGGATACTGGTAGACCATGTTTCAGGGAAGCTATTGAGGCTTGGAGTTTCGGTCCGGTTGTCCCTGAAGTATATCGAGAGTATAAAGTGTATGGTAGTGCAAATATTCCTGTGCGCGCAGCGAATGGCGCTGACTTTATCAGTCAAGAGGATCAGCGAATGATCAACACTATGGTTGACCAATGTGCCGCATACTCTGCATCTCAGCTTGTTGAAATCACGCATCATCAAGATCCTTGGAAAAATGCATACAAACCCGGATTAAACCGAGAGATTACTCAAGAAAGTATTCGACGGTATTTTGCGGAGGAAAATTAAATGCCAATCGATGTTCAAAAAACAACAGCATCGTTGAACATTATCCCAAATGACATAATGCAAAAGAAAACAGAGGCTATAGTTGCCTTTTTTCATCTGTTGCATGACGATAAATTCGAAGAGGAAATCGTTTTTAGTAATCTTTTCGATTATATTAAAAAATATGATCGAATACTGTACGCGCCTATCAGTAATGAGATATATAGTTGTTGCCAGGACCGCGCATTGCTAAATGGAACCGACCATATCATGGGCGCAATTACATCTAACATTGACAAGCTGCTTGTCTATGTCAATAGCGATGAATGCAAAAATAAAGCTCCAAGTGATGCAGTCGAGAAAAAGCACTTTGAAGATACCCGGAAAGCAGTGATGAAAATATGGGATCATATCAACTTAGCGCAGCAGCAATACGCGGTACTGAAACAGTCTGATGAAGAGTATCAGCAGAAATTTGAGGATTCGATCAATCCTTACAAAGAAGAAATGACCAAGGATATGAATAGTCAGTTGCTGACGATGGTAAGTATCTTTACTGCGTTGGCATTTCTGGTATTCGGCGGTATCAGTTCTTTGGATAATATTTTCTCAACACAAGGAATACCCCTGCTCAAGCTGATGTGTGTCAGCGCTGTATGGGGACTTTGCATTCTCAATCTAATCTTTGTCTTTCTGTTTTGTATCAGCAAAATGACAAATCTGAGTTTCAAATCGACAAATGATCCAAATGCGAATATATTTCAAAAATATCCCGTTATTTGGTGGACGGATTTGATACTGCTCTCTATTTTGGCATTATGTTCATGGGCATACTATGTCAGAAAGAACAATTTCGATGGTTGGCTTAACGAATTATTCGAAAATTATCGTCCACTAGTAGTGATTGCAGGAACACTAATAATTGTTTGGATGATATGGAAATCAGTTAAATGGTTAACTACGAAAACCTCATACCACCCTCAAAACTCCAATAAGTAATCTTGTACCAGCAAACAAGGGAATAATAAGGGAACAAACCCGAAAACGTCAGGTATTCTGCGGGGTTGCTCCAGACTGTAAATCTGTCGTCTATGACTTCGGTGGTTCGAATCCACCACCTTCCACCAAAACAGAAGGACATTCCAAAAGGAATGTCCTTTTTCTGTTTTGGCGGAAGGTGGTTGTGGATTCGAAAGGTGGCTCTTAGAAACGTGCCGGTGGCACGTTTCAACCACCGTGGCTTGCCCGTAGGCCGACAACCTCTAAAATATTTAATGGTTGTTCCCGCAACAAAGCGAATCCACCACCGAACAGGTCGGCAGGCGTGTAGCAGTGCGGTTATAGGACTGCACCAGACAATCGCACGTGCCCAATCCGAAGGGAAGAACAGATTGTTCGGTAGTGAAATCAACCTGTACAGGCTATTTGGAACGATATATTGCCGTTTGCGACGTTATCCCGTAGGGGCGCACAGTGTGCGCCCGGGCAGCGCAAAATCATACGGGGCGTGGGCGAACACTCCGACTCGCTCAGAGCCGCCTGCGGCGGTTGCTCGCTGGACGCCCACTACGGTGGGTGTGTTCGCCTCTACGGTTCAGCCGGTGCAGATGAATTTACAAACGGTGTGCCGAGGTCGGACCCCAGGGCACCTTCTCTTGCGGCTTTGCCGCAATTCACCTTGGCACACCCTACGGGATAGACTGTACAGACCGAAAAATATTTTCTCCGAGTTGACCACTCATGGTCAATTTTTTATATAATCCGGCGTATAGATGAGGGTAGAAGCTATGCCAGTCAAGGCGAATGCAGCGGCACATCAGCGGGCGTGAGAACCACAACGGCGGCGACCTGAGCCGATGAAGCTGCTCCATCGAACAGAGCAAAACCAGCCTTGTTGGGTATCAACAGGGCCTATTCCCATGCCCATCGTTTTTTCTCGTCCGGAAAACGCGATTTCTCGTCCGGAAAACGGCATTTCTCGTCCGGAAAATCCACAGAGCAGAGAAGAGCAGAGGACAGAACAGAAGAGCAGAGAAGAGCAGAGCATAGCAGAGAACAGCAGAGCAGAAACAAGATTGAGAATGGGAAATGATTCTGTCTGACCTGACTCTGACTGACGAAAAGAGATTTTCTAAATTGCTTTCTGCAAATAAAAAAGGACCTCCGGTAAAACCGGAAGTCCTTGATCTATCGTTTTGGTAACGAGATTACTTAGCCATGGAAGCAACTTCTGCTGCGAAGTCGTCAACCTTCTTCTCGATGCCCTCGCCCTTTTCGAAGCGAACGCACTTAACCAGCTTGATCTCGCCGCCCAGCTCCTTGGCAACAGCCTTGATGTGAGCCTCAACGGAAACCTTGTTCTCCTTAACGAAAGCCTGCTGCAGGAGGCAGTTCTCCTCGTAGTACTTGCCGATACGGCCGTCTACCATCTTGTGGATGATCTGCTCCGGCTTCGGCTTAGCAGCGGTCTTGTTCTCCTCGAGAGCCTGGATCAGGAGGATCTCCTTCTCCTTTGCGAGGGTAGCCTCGTCAACGTCGGACTTGTCCAGGAAGGACGGGTTCATAGCAGCAGCCTGCATGCCGATGTCCTTGCCCAGCTCCTTAACAGTAGCGTTGTCCTTCAGACCCTCGGAAACTTCCAGACCAACCAGAACGCCGATTACGCCGCCCATGTGGTTGTAAGCAACGTTAACGGTGGAGTTGTCGAAACGCTCGAAACGACGGATCTGCAGGTTCTCGCCGATGGTCAGAACCTTCTCCTGCAGAGCGTCCTGAACGGTGCCTTCGCCCATCTTGCAAGCCTTGAGAGCCTCAACGTCAGCCGGAGCGTCCTTGATAACAACGTTAGCAACGTCGGCAACGAACTGCTGGAAGTCAGCGTTCTTAGCAACGAAGTCGGTCTCGGAGTTTACCTCGATGATTGCGCCTACGCCGCACTCATCACATACGGTAGCCTTGACCAGACCCTCAGCAGCGATGCGGTCTGCCTTCTTGGCAGCCTTAGCCAGGCCCTTCTCACGGAGCAGCTCGATAGCCTTGTCGAAGTCGCCGTCGGCCTCGGTCAGTGCCTTCTTGCAGTCCATCATGCCTACGCTGGTCATTTCGCGGAGCTTCTTTACGTCAGCAGCGGTAAAAGCCATTTTATTATTCCTCCAATTTATGATTTTACGATGAAAAAAACGTAGGGCACAACGAACACCGGCGCGCCGGGTCGTCGCGCCCTACGAACAACTCACTGAATGTTATATTGAGTTATGAATTACTCAGCCTTTGCGTCAGCCTTAGCCTCAACCTCAAGCTGCTCGCCCTGCTTGCCTTCCAGAACAGCGTTAGCCATGGTCTGGGAGATCAGCTTGATAGCGCGGATAGCGTCGTCGTTGCCCGGGATAACGTAGTCGATCTCGTCCGGATCGCAGTTGGTATCAACGATTGCAACGATCGGAATGCCCAGCTTGCGTGCTTCTGCGATCGCGTTCTTCTCCTTGCGGGAGTCAACTACGAACAGAGCGCCCGGAAGCTCCTTCATTTCCTTAACGCCGCCGAGGTACTTCTCGAGCTTAGCGATCTCGAGCTGGAGCTTGATAACTTCCTTCTTCGGGAGCAGATCGAAGGTGCCGTCAGCCTGCATCTTCTGCAGCTGGTTCAGACGAGCGATACGGGTACGCATGGTCTTGAAGTTGGTCAGCATGCCGCCCAGCCAACGTGCGTTAACGTAGAACTGACCGCAGCGCTCAGCCTCTTCCTTGATTGCGTCCTGTGCCTGCTTCTTGGTGCCGACAAACAGGATGGACTTGCCGGAAGCTGCCATATCGCGTACGAAGAAGTATGCTTCCTCGAGCTTCTTTACAGTCTTCTGGAGGTCAATGATGTAGATACCATTGCGCTCGGTGAAGATGTAGGTAGCCATTTTCGGGTTCCAACGACGGGTCTGATGGCCGAAGTGTACGCCGGCCTCCAGCAGCTGCTTCATAGAAATTACTGCCATTTTGTTTTTCCTCCTTGGTTTTTCCTCCATCCCTGATCATCTGACAGCGGCAACAGAACGAGCGTCCCATCACCGACCGCTTTCATCACGGGATGTGTGAATTCATGCTATGATAGTTTACACCAATGGGAGGGGGATGTCAAGAGGAAAGTTGAAAATTGAGGATGGAAAATGGAGAATGGAGAATGAACGATACGGTTTACGGCGTTTCTCCGGGTTTGGTATTACATGAAATGTATACCGTAGGGTGCGCCGACCTCGGCGCACCGCATTCCAGCGAATATCACCGGATTATAGTCCGTGGCATACGCTGTCGTTAATGTATTCCGTTGCTGTGAAATTTGCCCTGCGGTTTACAAACGGTGCGCCGAGTCGGCGCACCCTACGGGATAGCGTGAGCTTGTATTTATCTGTTAGTATATTCGCTGGCATGTATCGTATGGGCAAGTTGCTGTCAACTGCGTCATATCCCTTGACAAACCCGGATTTAACAGCTATAATATTAAAGTTAATACACAAATGCCATGAAAAAGAGGAGTATTTTTCCTTTGCGCGTTTAGAGAGGGTGCGGTCGGTGCAAGCACCTCGGCGGGGAAGAAGAAGGTCGCTTTGGAGCAGAACAGCCGAATTTTCGTTAAGCTGTTCCGTCTAACCCGCGTTACGGGGCAACGAGTGCGCGTCTTTACGCGAATTCAGGTGGTACCACGGAGCATACTTCGTCCTGTTGTCGGGATGAGTATGCTCTTTTTTGTTTGCACAGAAGTATCCCGCATTTATATCGTAAATCAAATTGAAGGAGATAGATCAATGAGCGAACTGCCTAAGACCTACGACCCGAAATCGGTCGAGGACAAGCTGTACAAGTTCTGGGTCGATTCCGGCTTCTTCCACGCCGAGGTCAATCCGGACAAGAAACCGTACACCATCGTTATTCCGCCTCCGAATGTTACCGGCCAGCTGCACATGGGCCACGCATTCGACGAGACCCTGCAGGATATCCTGATCCGCACTAAGCGCATGCAGGGCTACGAGGCGCTGTGGATGCCGGGCACCGATCACGCCGGTATTGCAACCCAGATCAAGGTAGAGGAGAACCTCCGCAAGGAGGAGGGCCTGACCCGTTACGACCTCGGCCGTGAGGAGTTCCTCAAGCGCGTATGGGCGTGGAAGGACAAGTTCGGCAACCGCATCATCAGCCAGCTCAAGAAGCTCGGCACCTCCTGCGACTGGGACCGCGAGCGCTTCACCATGGACGAGGGCTGCTCCAAGGCGGTCCGCGAGGTATTCGTAAACCTGTACAACAAGGGCCTCATCTACAAGGGCCACCGCATCATCAACTGGTGCCCGCACTGCGCGACCGCCCTGTCCGATGCTGAGGTTGAGTACGAAACCCAGCCGGGCAAGCTGTGGCACATCCGCTATCCGCTGGCGGACGGCTCGGGCGATCTGGTCGTTGCGACCACCCGTCCGGAGACCTTCATGGGCGATACCGGCGTTGCCGTCAACCCGAACGACGAGCGTTACAAGCACCTGATCGGCAAGACCTGCATTCTCCCGATCATGAACCGCGAGATCCCGATCTTCGGTGACGAGTACGTTGACATGGAGTTCGGCACCGGCTGCGTCAAGGTTACGCCGTGCCACGACCCGAACGACTTCGAGATGGGTCAGCGCCACAACCTCGAGCAGATTCTTGTGTTCAACGAGGATGCGACCGTCAACGCAAACGGCGGCAAGTACGAGGGTATGGACCGCTACGAGTGTCGCAAGGCGGTTGTAAAGGACCTCGAGGAAGGCGGCTGGCTGGTCAAGATCGAGGATCACGAGCACAATGTAGGCACCTGCTACCGCTGCGGTACGACCGTTGAGCCGATGACCTCGGCGCAGTGGTTCGTCAAGATGGCGCCGCTCGCCAAGCCCGCTATGGACGTTGTAAACGAGGGCAAGACCAAGTTCGTGCCCGACCGTTTCTCCAAGACCTACCTGCGCTGGATGGAAAACGTACACGACTGGTGTATCTCCCGTCAGCTGTGGTGGGGTCACCGCATTCCGGCGTTCTACTGCGACGACTGCGGTGAGATGACCGTCTCCAAGACCGATGTATGCACCTGCCCGAAGTGCGGCAGCAAGAACATCCGTCAGGAAGAGGACGTTCTCGACACCTGGTTCTCCTCTGCGCTGTGGCCGTTCTCCACGCTCGGCTGGCCGGACAAGACCAAGGAGCTTGACTATTTCTACCCGACCTCTACGCTCGTTACCGGCTACGACATTATCTTCTTCTGGGTTGCCCGCATGATCTTCTCCGGTGTGGAGCACATGGGCGAGACCCCGTTCAAGACGGTTTATATCCACGGTCTGGTGCGCGATGCGCAGGGCCGCAAGATGTCCAAGTCGCTCGGCAACGGCATCGACCCGCTCGAGGTCATCGACCAGTACGGCGCGGACGCGCTGCGCTTCACCCTCGCAACCGGCAACAGCCCCGGAAACGACATGCGTTTCTCGGATGAGCGCGTACAGGCGTCCCGCAACTTCTGCAACAAGATCTGGAACGCATCCCGCTTTATCCAGATGAACCTGACCATCGACAAGGACAAGGCAGTCGAGCTGCCGAGCGACCTTGCCATCGAGGACAAGTGGATCATCAGCAAGTTCAACACGCTGGTTGCCGACGTTACCCGCAACATCGACCAGTATGAGCTGGGTCTGGCAGCTGCCAAGCTGAACGACTTCATCTGGGAGAACTTCTGCGACTGGTATATCGAAATTGCAAAGACCCGTCTGCAGACCGGCGACGAGAACGTGCAGAAGGTGCTGTGCTATGTGCTGAGCGGTGCAATGCAGCTGCTGCACCCGTTCATGCCGTTCATCACCGAGACCATCTGGCAGGCGCTGCCGCATGAGGGTCCGTCCGTTATGGTATCCGCATGGCCGGAGTACAAGGACGAGCTGCACTTTGCCGCTGAGGAGGCACAGATGGAGAGCCTGATGGACGCTGTCCGCGCCATCCGCAACCGCCGTGCCGAGATGAACGTACCGCCCTCCAAGAAGGCCAAGGTGCTCATCCTGACCGAGAAGAAGGACACCTTCTCCGCAGGCGCAGGCTTCTTCCCGAAGCTGGCATACGCTTCCGAGATTGAACTCATCGACGCGGTTCCGGCGGACGCTGCCAAGATGGCATCCGTAGTCACCGGCGACGCACAGATCTATATGCCGATGGGCGACCTCATCGACTTCGAGGCCGAGCGGGCCCGTCTCGGCAAGGAGAAGAGCAAGGTCGAGGCCGACATCGACTTCGTTATGAAGAAGCTGAACAACCCGAAGTTTGTCGATAAGGCACCCGAGAAGGTTGTTGCAGCCGAGCGCGAAAAGGCCGAAAAGCTGCGCGAGCACCTCGCAAAGCTGGAAGAGTCGATTGCAGCGCTGAATTAAACGATGGAAAAGAGTGGAGAGTGAAGTGCTTTCCACTCTTTTCCTATCTTGTGCAGGTATCCCGTAGGGTGCGACTCGGCGCACACCTTCATCGTAATATTAAAACGGAGAAGCAACGTAAGCCATTACGGGCGCAGCGCGACCGGAGCCTGCGCAAGGATAGCGCCATTCTCCATTCTCCAATACTCCTGCCTTTACAAAAGGCTTTCTTATTTGCACAAAGTGTGCTATACTAATCTCACAAAACTATATAGATAGAGGAATAGCCAATGAAAGGAATCATTCTTGCCGCCGGTAAGGGCTCGCGCCTGTACCCGATGACACGTCCGGTATGCAAACCGCTGCTGCCGGTATACGATAAACCGATGATCTACTATCCGCTGGCTGCGCTCCTGCAGGCCGGTATCCGCGATATTCTCATCATCATCCCGCCCGGAGAGGAAGGCCCGTTCTACCGTCTGCTCGGTTCCGGCGGCCGCTTCGGCGTCAACATCACCTACGAGGTGCAGGAGGTTGCACGCGGCATCGCGGACGCGCTGCTCATCGGCTCCCAGTTCATCGGGGATGACTCGGTTTGCCTTGTTCTGGGCGATAATATCTTCTATTCCCCCAATTTCCAGGACTATCTGGACCGTGCTGTGCAGCAGAAATCCGGCGCCTGCGTATTCGGCTACTATGTCGATGACCCGCGTGCGTTCGGCGTTGTGGAGTTTGATGATCAGGGCCGTGCTATTTCCATCGAGGAGAAGCCGCGCTATCCGAAGTCTAACTATATCATTCCGGGTCTGTATTTCTACGATAACTCGGTTATGGAGATTGCCCGCGGGCTCAAGCCCTCGGCAAGAGGTGAACTGGAGATTACGGATGTCAATGCCGAGTACATGAAACGCGGTCAGCTGCACGTTGAAAAGCTCGACCGGGATTTCGTCTGGCTGGATGCTGGTACCGCCGACAACCTGCTCGAATCCGCACAGGTTGTCCGCCGCGTGCAGGATGAGACCGGCCGCTATATCGCATGTCCGGAGGAGATTGCGTACGCGCGCGGCTATATCAGCCGTCAGACGCTGCTCCGTCATGCGGAAGAGCTGAATAAGACCCTGTATGGCCGTTATCTGGAATGTCTCTAAAGGAGAATCGCAAATGCCTGTTTATACCGAAACCAAAACCTACCACACCAAGGCCCACATGGGCATGATCGACGTTACCGACGACTTCCGCGCAGCGGTGCAGAACGCCTGCCGCAAGACCGGCATGAAGTCCGGCACGATCACCGGCTTTACCACCGGCGGTGTTGCCGGCCTGACCACGCTTGAGTTTGAGCCGGGCATGGTCTACCATGACCTCAAGGCGGCGATGGATGTCTTTTCGCCCTACCGCGATGAGCAGGGAAACGTCATTTACTATTACCACCACGATACCTGGCACGATGATAACGGCTCGTCGCATATCAAGGCGGCGCTGCTCAGCCCGTTTATCGTTATCCCGTTTGTGAATGGCGAGATCACCATCGGCCCGTGGCAGAATCTGACCCTTGTGGAGTGCGATACCCGCAACCGCGTGCGGGATATTGTCTTTCAGGTGATGGGAGAATAATTCCTTTCTGCTTAGGAATTGTAAAACAAAGCCCCGGTTTCGTCGCTTGACAAAACCGGGGCTTCGCGCTATAATATAGCTGACAAACGGCGGCTCTTGTAGGGAGAGCAGTCGTTCCTCAGTTCGATTTTTAGTCGAGAAGAAGCCGCTCTCTTTTAACTACCGGAGGGCGGTTATTTCTTTAAGTATCCGAGGATACCAAAGATAACCGTGCAGAGCAAATCAAGCAGTCCAATGACTTCCAGAATTGTCATGCAGATCACCTCCCTTCTTTCGGGAGGAACAACCTTTATTCACCGTTTGCTGCCTTGATTATAGCATATAGTAATATATGTTGTCAATAAACCGTCCTTTTGGGCGGTTTTTGTGTTATAAAAGCGAAAAAGGGAGGTTGCCCCTCAACTTCTTTCCGCACAGTCAGAAAGATTAGCGTCCGCTAACTAAATAACTTTTCTTTTTTCTATAAATGTGGTATAATATAAGCGTTCGAAAAATTTGAGTACGGTTCGGGAATCCCTGTGCCGTGCATAGAAATGGAGCGACAAAGCATGACTAAAATTGATATTATTTCCGGTTTTCTGGGTGCCGGCAAGACGACCCTCATCAAGCGTCTGCTGGCCGATGCGCTCAAGGGTGAGCAGGTTGTTCTGATCGAGAACGAGTTCGGCGAGATCGGCATTGACGGCGGCTTCCTCAAGGATGCCGGCATTGTTGTAAACGAGATGAACGCAGGCTGCATCTGCTGCTCGCTGGTTGGCGACTTCGGCAAGGCGCTGCACGATGTTGTGGATCAGTACCATCCGGACCGTATCCTGATCGAGCCGTCCGGCGTCGGCAAGCTGTCGGACGTTATCGCTGCGGTACAGAACGCGCACCTCGAGGTTCAGCTGAACAGCTTTGTAACCGTTGTTGATGCGCTCAAGGCCAAGATGTACCTCAAGAACTTCGGTGAGTTTTTCGAGAATCAGGTGGCGCATGCCGGTGCCATCCTGCTGTCCCGCACGGCTGAGTGCCCGGAGAAGCGCCTCGACGAGACCGTTGCCATGCTGCGTGGCCTGAATGAGCACGCCCGCATCGTCACCACCCCGTGGAAGGACCTGACCGGCGAGCAGCTGCTCTCCACCATGGAAGGCAGCCGCGACCTCGTTGCGGAGGTTCTCGAGGAGATCGCGCACGAGCCGCACCACGAGCATCATCATCACCACCATGACCACGAGCATGATGAGCACGAACATGAGCATGAGCATGACCATGAGGAGCACGAGCATCATCACGAGCATGACGAGCACTGCACCTGCGGCTGCCACGATCACGACCATGAGCATCACCACGATCATGACCACGAGCACCATCATCACGACCACGACGGTCACTGCTGCTGCGGTCACGACCACGATCACGATGCTGACGAGGTATTCACCTCCTGGGGTAAGGAAACGACTCACAAGTACACCGAGGCAGAGCTTAACGCGGCTCTTACCGCGCTCGGCGATGTTACGCTCGGCACCGTACTGCGTGCAAAGGGCATCGTTCCGTGTGCAGACGGCGGCGAGTGGCTGCACTTTGACTACGTTCCGGGCGCACCCGAAATCCGCCGCGGCGCTGCCGATTACACCGGCCGTCTGTGCGTCATCGGCTCCGAGCTGGATGAGGAGCGCATCGCTGCTCTGTTCGGCGTAAACGAAAAGTGAGGTAACCAGATATGGCTAACGAACCCATTCCGGTATACGTCTTTACCGGTTTTCTGGAGAGCGGCAAGACCAAGTTCATTCAGGACATTCTCGCGGACCCGAACTTTACCGAGAACGAGCGCACGGTGCTGCTGCTGTGCGAAGAAGGCATCGAGGAATACGACGAGAAGTGGCTGCTGCACTACGGCACCGCGCTTGTGCCGATCGAGTCCGAGGACCGTCTGACGCCGAATATCCTCAAGCGCGTGGAGCAGAAATACCAGCCGGACCGCATTCTTGTTGAGTACAACGGCATGTGGAAGCTGGAAAAGCTGATGCAGGCATTTCCTGCCCGCTGGGAGCTGTACCAGATCGTCACCACGGTCGATGCGACCACGTTTGAGCTGTATTCCAACAACATCGGCCCGATGATGTTCGAGCATATCACCACTGCGGATCTGGTTGTGTTCAACCGCTGCACGGATGAGCTGAAGGACATGTTGTACAAGAAGAACATCAAGGCGATGAATCCGCGTGCGGCAATCTATCTGGATGACGTGAACGGCAATTCCGAGGACTACGCCCGCAATATGCCGCTGCCGTTTGACGTGGATGCGGATATCATCGACATCCAGCCGGAGGACTACGGTCTCTGGTACATCGACGCCACCGGCGACCCGATGAAGTATGACGGCAAGACCGTCCGCTTTCTTGCTCAGGCCTACGTCGGCAAGGATGTGCCCGCCGGCAGCTTCGTGCCCGGCCGCTTCGGCATGGTCTGCTGCGCGGATGACGTCACCTTCCTCGGCTTCCTCTGCCGCTATCCCGACCGCGATCAGCTGCATAACCGCGACTGGGTCAAGGTAACGGCGTCCATCACCGTCGAGGAGCTGCCGCAGTACCGCGGTCCCGGTCCGGTGCTGCATGCCATCACGGTAGAACCCGCCGAAAAGGCGAAGGAAGATATCGTTTACTTTAACTGAATCTGCTCCATGCAAAATAAAAAGAGACGAGCCTGCCTGGCTCGTCTCTTTTCTGTATAAAAGCGCACTGACCGCTCGATTAGGCCTGAACGGTCAGTGACTAAAAATCCTGATTGAATAAGGTCTGACTGCCTGAACAGCATCCCTTGGGTATATTATACCCGAGCAGCCCCGGTTTTGTCAAGTGCGGAAAAGCAGGGGTTTTGCTTTGCATGCAGCGATTACTGCCTGCTGATTACTGATTTCTAATTAGAAAAGTGTGTCCCCCGTCACACAGCAGTGACGGGGGACAGAGACAAAAGGGGGGATACAGACGATTCATAAACTCCATGAACGTCTTTTGAAAGATCGGTGACGGCTTGAGGGATTAGCCGATGCCACCGTACATAACGCCGAGGATCAGTGCAAGAACTGCACAGATAACGTATACCCACTTGCCGAGCGGGAAGAACCAGCTGCCGATCGGCTTCTTAGCGCCTTCGTTAACAGCAGCAACTGCTTTTTCCTTGCCCAGTACCCAGAAGAACATAACGCCGGCCAGAGCAGCGCCGAGCGGGCAGATGTAAATGGAAACAACGTCCATCCACTGAGAGGTCCACGGCTGGATTGCGATGGAAACGACCAGACCGATCACACCGATGGTGCCAACGGCTGCTGCACGCTTGAACTTGAACTGCTCCTGCAGGAAGGCGATCGGTGCCTCGTACAGGTTTACGATGGAGGATACGCCTGCGAACAGTACGCAGATGTAGAAGATCGCGCCGATGATACGGCCGGCAGGCATTGCGTTGAATACGTTTACGAGGTAAACGAACATCAGGCCGGGGCCGCCCTTTACGTCGTTGATGCCTTCGCCCAGAACAACTGCCATTGCCGGAATGATAACGACTGCTGCCAGCAGAGCTGCGATGGTATCAAATACTGCAACGTTGCGTGCGGAGGACGGGATATCCTCGCTCTTGGACAGATAGGAACCGTAGATTACAGAACCGTTGCCTGCAACGGACAGGGAGAAGAACGCCTGACCGAATGCAAATACCCACAGGTCGGGCTTAGCCAGACCAGCCGGATTCAGGGTCAGAATGTACTTATAGCCTGCGGATGCGCCGGGCAGAGTGCCGATGTAGATTGCCAGTACGAGGAACAGACCGAACAGAACCGGCATCATGACCTTGTTTGCCTTCTCAATGCCGCCTGCAACGCCCATTACCATGATGGCAAGGGAAACTACCAGTGCAACGATCTGCCATACGCCGTTGCCGATGCCGAAGAAGCCGGCCGACGCCATTGCCTTGAGGGCTTCGGGAAGGGTCTCAGCCTCCGGTGCGGTCATGCCGAAGGTGCCGCCGATAGCGCCCATATCCGTGCCGAGGCTGAACAGGCTGCCGGAGAGGGACATGAAGGTGTACTTGAAGATCCAGCCGAGAACGACCGTGTAGCCGATTGCCAGCATCAATGCACCGATGATCGGGATTGCACCGATCGCCTTACCGGATTTCTCGCTGCCGGTGCGCTCCTTGGTACACATGCCGAACGCACCAACCGGACCTGCAGCTGCACGGCGGCCGAGAGCGAACTCCTCGATAACGCCGGTACTGCCGATCAAAATTACAAAGATGAAATAGGGAAGCAGGAAGGTCATGCCGCCGTACTTCTGCACCATGATCGGGAAACGCCAGATGTTGCCCATACCAACCGCAGAACCGATACATGCCAGAATGAATCCCCACTTACTCTGGAAACCATCTCTCTGTTCTAAGTTTTTAGGCTCTTTACTCATTATCTTACACCCCTTTAATGTGTAAATGGATAGAAAAAGGGCGTTCTCTTTGCCGCAGAAAATGTTTAGTTTTCTGGGAAAAAGAACGCCTTTGTTCTTTGCTTTCCTGTGCACTTTCCACGCGACACAGGTTACGCCCTGATTATAAAGTTATAAAAAGGTCAGGAGAAATTCCTGTTATGCAATGCCGCAGCGCCTTTGCTGCAGCATTGGCGGGAATACCGCACAATTTATACAATTATGCGGTATCGCCTTTGACGAAAGGATGGAACAGGGGATTATTTCTCTTCGTTCGGGTACGGCTCCAGGAATGCGTGGAAGTGACGCATCGGCAGATTGTGACCCCAAACAATACGCATGTTCGGAATGTTCTCACGATCCTCGTACAGAGCCTTAACAGCTGCGATTACATAGTCCAGATGCTCCTTGGTCAGACGGCTGCGGTCGATTGCGAAGCGAACTACGTTACATACTTCAGCCTGCTGCTCCGGGGTCTTCAGGTCATACTCCATGGAGTAGTCGCCCAGCTCGGATACACGGATGCCGTAGCGGCGGATCAGCTCAAGGCTGAAGCCCTCACCAGCGAAGGTGTCGTGGCCGCGCTTGCCGTCGAAGAACTCATCCATGTTGATGTATACAGCGTGGCCGCCTGCCGGCAGTACAACGCCCTTAACGCCAGCGTCGTAGAAGCCTTCTGCCAGGTAGTTACACTGAGCAACACGCTCGTTCATGTAGTTAAAGTCGCAGGACTCGTACAGGCCAACTGCCAGAGCCATGATATCACGGCCGGACATGCCGCCGTAGGAATCGTTGCCGTAGCAGGAGATCTGCTTAACCTTCAGCAGAACGCCAACGTCGGTCTTAACGGTGCCGTCTTCGTTGAAGTCGGAGAAGTTCTTCCAGAACAGGCCCTTATCGCGGAATGCCAGCATGCCGCCCATGTTAGCGTGGCCGTCCTTCTTAGCGGACATGGTGAATGCGTCGCAGTAAGAGAACATCTCGGTAGCGATCTCAGCGATGGACTTGTCAGCGTAGCCTTCCTCATTCATCTTGATGAAGTAAGCGTTCTCAGCCCAGCGAGCGGTATCGAATACCAGCGGGATGTTGTACTTATGCGCAACGCGGTTGATTTCCTTCAGGTTGCCCATGGAAACGGCCTGGCCGCAAACCGGGTTGTTGGTGATGCAGGTGAAGATCAGCGGAACGTTCTCCGGACCTACGCTCTGAATCAGCTGCTCCAGCTTCTCGATATCCATGTTGCCCTTGAACGGGTTCTTCTCGTAACGGCCGCCTTCCGGTACTTCCCACAGCAGGGTCTTGTTGTACAGGTTACGCGGAATGGAACCCATCTGCTTGATGTTGCCCTCGGTGGTGTCGAAGTGACCATTCGACGGAATGGTGAACTTCTTGCCCGGGTGACGCTTAGCAAGGATGTTGCGAACGATTTCCATCAGAACGGACTCAGCTGCACGGCCCTGCTGGATGATAAATGCGTTCGGGCGCTCCATCTGAGCTGCGCCGCCATTGAACAGGCCGCCTTCGTACTCGCACAGATAAACTTCATCCATCATCTTCTCAACGTCGCGGCAATCGGTGCGAACGAGGTCGATGATCTTCTTCCAGTTCTTCTCGCCGCCGCGCTCGAAGATGTCGCGGAAGGTGTCGAGCAGAACGTAATAACCGGTGTTGCGGCCGTAAGCCTCGTCGCCGAGGAACAGGCTTGCCCACTGATGATTGGTCATTGCAGTGGTACCGGAGTCGGACAGCATATCAACGGTCAGCATGCCGGACGGGAATGCGAACTCGTTGTAATGAGTAGCCTGAAGAGCGCGCTCACGCTGCTCAACGGTTACTTCCGGAAGATCACGGACTGCGTAAGTGAAATGATGCGGTGCGGGTACGTTCAGCGGATACTGCTTGCTCATAATAAATTACCTCCAGTTGTGTGTTTTGGAGGTACCCCGGTTGTCAAAGCCGGTTTTCCGGTTCCGGCTTTGCTTAGCGGACAGCACCTTTCTTTTTTTGCTGTTTTCTTTTCTTTTTGGTTTGCCTTACGGCAGGAGAGCGGTTACCTCAATCTCGACGAGAGCGTCCTTGGGAAGTCTTGCAACCTCCACAGCGGAGCGTGCGGGATAGCTGCCTTCACCGAAGAAGGTGGCGTAAACCTCGTTCATCGCGCCGAAATTGTTCATGTCGCTCAGGAAGACGGTAGTCTTGATCACCTGATCCATACCGGTTCCTGCCTCAGCAAGGATTGCCTTTACATTGGTGAGCGACTGCTTGGTCTGTGCTGCGATCCCTTCCGGAAAAGCACCGGTTGCGGGATCGATCGGAAGCTGACCCGAAGTAAATACGATACCGTTTGCTGCAATTGCCTGTGCATACGGGCCGATGGCTGCGGGTGCGTGTTCCGAACAGATAACCTTTTTCATTTCCTGCTCAGCCTCCTTTCGTCCTTTCGTGAGATAAATTTATCACTTTTCAAATTCTTTGTCAAGATGTATTTGTGCAATTTGGATGAATGAATAAAAAAATCTCGCGTATTTATCAATATTATCAACAACTATTGTGAAAATTGATAATTTTGAACAGACTTTTTGTACAAAAATACTGCGTAAAATATTTACTTTTTTCACCTCGCGCTTAGAAAAGTTTATTATTTTACAGAACATGGTAATTAAAGCGCGAATTTATAAAAAATTTTTGTTATCCTACTAAAACAACGCGATGAAGAATTCATGAAGAATCGCAGGGAGAGCGGTACTGCCGCGGAAAATGATAAAAATTCCGACGCCGGAAAGCCGGGGCAGGGAAAAGACATCCCGCGTTTGCACTTCAAATAAAAGCCTGCGTATGCTATAATAAATTGGATTACATTTCACAGGGAGGTGCACCGCATGCCGGACGAAAAACTCACCGCCTACCGCGGCGGCAAGGCGCTTCGCCGCGGCTGGACAACCGGCTCGTGCGCGGCGGCGGCCTCGCAGGCGGCGGCTGTGCTGCTGCTGACCGGAATCGCGCCGCCGGAGATTCACCTGCACACGCCGGGCGGCATCACCTTCTGCCTGCCGGTCGAGGACGCACATATGAGCGGAAACGCGGCTGTCTGCACCGTCCGCAAGGATTCGGGCGACGACCCGGACATTACAAACGGGGTCCGCATCACGGCTTCCGTGCGCCGAATCGAAAAGGGCGTTACCATAGAGGGCGGCGCCGGCGTCGGACGAATTACCCGCCCGGGACTGGCGATGCCGGTCGGAGAAGCGGCGATCAATCCCGGTCCGCGGCAGCAGATCGCGGACGCAGTGCACCGTGCCGCACATCAGAACGGATACAACGGCGGCTTTTCCGTTACCATTTCGGTGAAGGACGGCGAGGCGCTTGCCGCCCAGACTTACAACGGGCACCTCGGCATCGTCGGCGGCATCTCTATCCTCGGCACGAGCGGCATTGTCGAGCCGATGAGCGAAAAGGCGCTCGTGGACACCATCCGATTGGAACTGGACAGCCTGTACGCGCAGGGTCAGCGCATCGCATTTCTGTGCCCGGGCAACTACGGCGCGGATTTCGCGCGGGATACGCTCGGGCTCGACCTCGAACGCGCGGTCAAGTGCTCCAACTTCATCGGTGAGGCGTTCGACCATGCGGCGTACCGCGGCTATCCCGAGATCCTGCTGGTCGGGCATGCGGGCAAGCTGGTGAAGATGGCCGCAGGCGTGATGAACACGCATTCGTCGGTCGCAGACGCACGTCAGGAGATCTTCACGGCGTACGCGGCACTGTGCGGCGCACCGCGCGAAACACTCGAAGGACTGATGGCTGCCATCTCGGTGGACGCGTGCGTGGAGCTGCTGGACGAAGTGAATCTGCGTCAGCCCGTCCTGTCGCGCATTGGCAGGGAGATGGAAACCCGCATCGCCCTGCGCATGAAGGGGCAGGCGCGCGTGGAATTCATCATGTTTACCGGAAAATACGGCGTGCTGGCCGAGTCAGCGGGTGCGCGCACACTCTGTGAGAGGTTGAAACTGCAATGAAGGGTATTTTATATGGAGTCGGCGTCGGTCCGGGCGATCCGGAGCTGCTGACCGCCAAGGCGATCCGGTTGCTGCGCGAGTGCGATGCGGTCGCCGCACCGAAGTCCGCCGACGGCAGACAGACCGCACTGGATATTGCTTCGCCGTACATCGGGCAGGACAAGACAATCCTGCTGTTCGATATGCCGATGACGCACGACAGGCAGGCGCGAAATGCCAGCCACGACGCGGCGGCAGACGCGCTCTGTGCGCTGCTCGACGAGGGCAAGACCGTGGTGTTTCTCACGCTCGGCGATCCGACGGTATATTCCACATACTGGTATGTACATAAGCGTGTTGCCGCCCGCGGCTATGCAGCCGAGCTGGTGCCCGGCGTGCCGTCCTTCTGCGCCGCGGCTGCCGCCATGGGCCGCGCCCTGTGCGAGGACGGCGAAATGCTGCACATCATTCCGGCCACGCACGGCAGGGCGGAGGAAGGGCTTGCGCTCTCCGGCAGCAAGGTGCTGATGAAGACCGGAAAGAGTGTATTGGAGGTCCGCGAACTGCTCCGGCAGCGCGGCGAACTCGGCAGCGCGGCACTGATCGAGCGGGTCGGCATGGACGGTCAGCGGCTGATCGAAAATTTAGATGAGCTGGAACAGCCGAGCGGCTATTTCTCTATTATATTGGTAAAGGAGCAAAGCGAATGATCTACTTTGTGGGTGCAGGCTCAGGGGCGCCCGACCTGATCACGGTACGCGGCGCACGTCTGCTGAGCGAGGCAGATGTGATCGTTTACGCCGGTTCGCTGGTCAATCCGGCGCTTTTGGACTATAAAAAGGATGGATGCGAGGTGTACAACAGCGCGAAGATGACGCTCGAGGAGGTCATCGCCGTGATGGCGCCTGCCGCGAAAGCAGGCAAAACGGTCGTGCGTCTGCACACCGGCGACCCGTGCGTGTACGGTGCGCATAGAGAGCAGATGGACGAGCTGGACAGGCTCGGTCTGGCGTATGAGGTCTGTCCGGGCGTGTCCTCGTTCTGCGGCGCGGCAGCGGCACTCAAAGCCGAGTACACGCTCCCGAACGTGAGCCAGTCGGTCATCCTGACGCGCATGGAGGGCCGCACGCCCGTGCCCGAAAAGGAGCAGATCGAGTCGTTCGCGGCACACGGAGCCACCATGGTCATCTTCCTGTCGGCGGGTCAGCTGGCGCGCCTGTCCGAGCGGCTGATCGCGGGCGGATATGCGCCGGATACGCCTGCGGCCATCGTGTACAAGGCCACCTGGCCGGACGAAAAGGTCGTGCGGACAACGGTCGCAGACCTCGCCGAAGCCGGTGCGCGAGAGGGCATTACCAAGACCGCGCTCATCACGGTGGGTGGATTCCTCGGCACCGAGTACGAGCGCTCCAAGCTGTACGACCCGACCTTTACGACTGAATTTCGTGAGGCAAGCCGATGAAGCACGCAAAATTTGTATCCTTTACCCTGTGCGGCGCACAGACTGTGCAAAAGGCGGTAAAACTCCTGCCGGATTTCCGGTGTGAGCGGTACGCACGGACGGTGGATGCGTCGCTCTCGGGCACGAGCCTTAAGCGCTTTGCGCAGCAGGCGATGGTCGATTGCGACCTGATCGTGTTCGTGGGCGCGACCGGAATCGCGGTACGCGCAGCGGCGCCGTATTTGATGGGAAAAGCCTATGATCCGGCGGTGATCGTCATTGACGAGCAGGGAAAGTTCGTGATTCCGCTCCTGTCCGGACATCTGGGCGGCGCCAACGAGATTGCAAAAACACTTGCGGAAGGTCTGCAGGCTGTGCCGGTGCTCACCACCGCGACCGACGGTCGGCAGGTGTTCGCCGTGGACACCTGGGCGAAAGCACATAGCTGTGCAGTCCTGGAGCCGCACTATATTAAATATGTATCCGGTGCGCTGCTCAGAGGGGCAACCGTGGGCGTTCGCTCGGATTTTCCGATAGACGGGCTGCTGCCCGCCCGTATTGACCTCAAAAAAGACGCGGAAAGCGGATTTACGATTGGATTTCGCACAGACGCACAGCCGTTTACACACACGCTGCATCTCGTGCCGCGGATTGCATATCTCGGCATTGGCTGCCGCAAGGGCACGAGCGCGGATGCCATCGAGCAGACAGTTCAGGCGGCGCTTGCATCGGCAAAACTGCCTTGGCAGGCGATCTGCGGTGCGGCGAGCATTGATATCAAGCAGAATGAGCCGGGTTTACTGCTGTTTTGCGAAAAACACAGACTGCCGTTCCGTACCTTTACGGCCGAGCAGCTGCAGGACGCACAAGGCGAATTCAGCCGGTCGGCGTTCGTGCAGCAGACCGTCGGCGTAGATAATGTGTGCGAACGCGCGGCTGTGTGCGCAGCACAGAACGGCACACTTATCTTGCATAAATTCGCGCAGAACGGCGTGACGGCGGCTGTCGCCGTGCCGGACTGGCGCGTGACGTTTGAAGAACGGGAGGGTGAAGCATGAAGCTGTATTGCATCGGCATCGGGCCGGGCGGCGAGGAGCAGATGACGCTGCGCGCAGTGCGTGCTCTGGAAAAATGTGACTGCGTGGCAGGCTACGGCCTGTACCTTGATTTGATCGAGAACCTCATTTCGGGCAAGGAGCGCATCGAATCCGGCATGACACGCGAGGTTTTGCGCTGCAAAGCGGCGGTTGAGGCGGCAAAACAGGGCAAAACGGTCGCTGTTGTGTCCTCGGGAGATGCGGGTGTGTACGGCATGGCGAGCCTGCTGCTCGAGCTTTGCGAGCACGAGCCGAACCTCGAGGTCGAGGTTATTCCGGGCATCACGGCGGCCTGCTCGGGCGGCGCCGTGCTCGGCTCGCCGCTGACATGCGACTTTGCGTGCATCAGCCTGTCCGACCTGCTCACGCCGTGGGACAAGATTGAGCAGCGTCTGCGCGGCGCAGCGGCTGGCGATTTCTGCATCGTGCTGTACAATCCGTCGAGCAAAAAACGCACCGACCATCTGCGCCGAGCCTGCGATATTCTGCTGGAGATCGTATCGCCGGAAACCGTCTGCGGTCTGGTGCGGAACATCGGCCGTGAGGGCGAATCGTTCACGCTCACCACGCTGGGCGCGCTGCGTAATACACAGGTCGATATGCTGACCACTGTGTTTGTCGGCAACAGCCGCACGCGCGTGATGGACGGCCGCATGGTCACGCCGAGGGGGTATCGCGGCGTATGAAGCTGATGATTTTCTCCGGTACAACAGAAGGACATGATTTGTGCCGTTTTTTGTCGAAAAACAACGTGCAGGCGGAGGTTTTCGTTGCAACAGAGTATGGCGCTGCGGTGATGGAGCCGATGGCTGGAATCACGGTTCACGAGGGCCGTTTGGATGAGCGGGAGATGGAAAAGCGATTGACCTCGGACACGCTGCTCATCGACGCAACGCATCCGTACGCGGCGGCTGTGACCGACAATCTGCGGGCGGCCTGTGCGAAATCGGGCGCACGCTACGAGCGGCTGCTGCGGCCTGCCCTGCCTTATCAGAACTGCGAAATCGTGCTGGACACAGCCGCCGCAGTTGACTGGCTGAACGCGCATCCGGGCAAGGTTTTGCTCACCACAGGCAGTAAAGAACTGGAAGCGTACACGGCGGTGCAGGACTTCCAAACGCGCCTGTTCCCGCGCGTGCTGCCGACCGCGTCGGTTCTTGAAAAGTGCGCCGCACTCGGCTTTCCGGGCGCGCACATCATCGCCATGCAGGGCCCGTTTTCGCAGGCGATGAACGCGGCACTGCTGCGTGAGACCGGCGCAAAAATCCTCGTGACCAAGGACACCGGCGTGTCCGGCGGCTTTGCGGAGAAGGTCGCGGCAGCTGAGGAGGTCGGCGCAAAGGTACTGGTCATTGCGCGTCCGCGTGTGGAAAACGGCAAAAATCAGGCGGAAATGCAGAGATTTCTCGCGGAATTGCTCGGCTTACAGCCGGAAAAAGTGCAGCGCATATTCACCATCATCGGTGCAGGCATGGGCACGGCGGACACGCTGACCGGCGAAGCGGTTCACGCGTTGGAAACGGCGGAGGCGGTGTTCGCGACAAAACGGCTGGCGGCACTGTCGCCCAAGGCGGAGGTCTGCGCGTTCTCCGAGCTGGCTGAGCGGGCAATAAAGTGCACAGAAAAGAACATATCTCTGCTCGTTTCGGGCGACGTGGGATTCTTCAGCGCGGCCGGAAAGCTGCGCGAGCGGCTCCTGCCGTACGGCGGGGTAACACTCGTGCCGGGATTGTCAAGCATGCAGTATATGTGCGCGAAATGCGGTATTTCCTACGAAAATCTGTGTTTTAAGAGTCTGCACGGTCGCACAGGAAATATTCTCGGTGCCGTAAGTTACCATGCGGCAACATTTGCGCTGACCGGCGGCGAAAACAACGCGCAGGCGGTTTGCAACAGCCTTATGGACGCGGGATTGGGCGCGCTGCCCGTTCATCTAGGGGAAAATCTCGGCGCGGAAAATGAGCGGATTGTGCACGGCACAGCCGCAGAGATTGCGCAGCTTTCGTGCCCGGATTTAGCGGTTCTGCTGATCGAAAACCCGCGTGCGGCGAACAAAAACGAACCGATTCGAGATGAAATGCTCACGCGCGGAAAGGTGCCGATGACCAAGGAAGAGGTTCGGTGGGTGTCGGTGAACCGCCTGACTGTCCGACCGACCGACACGGTCTGGGACGTGGGTGCGGGCACCGGCGCGGTCACGCTCGAGCTGGCGCGCAAGGCCAGCGACGGCACGGTTTACGCCGTCGAGCGAAAGCCGGAAGCGGTCGCGCTCTTGCACGAAAACCGCATAAAACTCGGCGGATACAATGTGAAAATCATTGAAGGACCTGCGCCGGAGGCACTGGAGAACCTTCCGGCACCGGACTGCGTGTTCGTCGGCGGGAGCGGCGGCAGAATGCGGGAGATTCTGGCACTTGCCAGGGAGAAAAATCCGGAAGTCCGCGTGGTCGTGAACGCGATTGCGCTTGAGACCTTGTTTGCGGCGCAGACGGCCTTGAAAGAATTGGGGTTTTCTGACATCGAGGCCACACAGCTGGCAGCCACGCGCGGCAAGCCGGTCGGCGCGTACACCATGCTGACTGCGAACAATCCGGTGTTTATTCTGTCCGGGAGGGCCGCAAATGACACGAAATAATGCACCAAGACTGCTGCTTGCGGGCACCGGCAGCGGCTGCGGCAAGACGACGGTCACGACCGCGATTCTGCGGGCGCTGCAGCGCCGCGGCGTAAAACTCAACGCGTTCAAGTGCGGTCCGGACTACATCGACCCGATGTTCCACACGGCGGTTCTGGACGTTCCGAGCCGCAATTTAGACCTGTTTTTCGAGGACGAGGCCGGTATTCGTAGTCAGCTTGCGCGGCATATCCAGCTGGACGGTCTCGGCGTGATCGAGGGCGTTATGGGCTTTTACGACGGCGTTTCCGGTACGACGGATACGGCTTCGGCGGCGCATCTGGCCCGCGCAACCGGCACGCCTGCGGTGCTGATCGTGCGGCCTAAGGGGCAGTCGCTGTCGCTTGCGGCACAGATTCACGGGTTCCGCACATTTGCGGAAAATACGCTCGCAGGAGTGATTTTAAATGGCGTTTCGGCGGGAATGTACTCGTTTTACAAACAAATTGCAGAGAAAGCGAGACTGCCTGTGCTCGGCTTTTTGCCGCCGGTTCCGGAGGCCGAAATACCTGATCGCCATCTTGGTCTGGTGACGGCGGACGAGCTGTCCGACCTGCGTGAGAAAATTGATCGGCTCGCGGATGCGGCAGAGGAAGGCATTGACCTCCATGCGTTGTGTGCATTAGCACAGACGGCGAAACCGCTGACCGATACGCACATGCCGCTCGCTCGTGCGACCGATTTTCCGGTGCGGATCGCGGTAGCCAAGGACCGCGCATTCTGCTTCTATTACGAGGATAACTTCGATGTGCTGCGTGAACTGGGGGCAGAGCTTGTGCCGTTTTCGCCGCTCACAGACGAGCGGCTGCCGGAGAATATCGACGGTCTGTATCTTGGCGGCGGATATCCGGAATTGTACGAAAAACAGCTTTCAGAGAATGAAATCATGCGAAATTCTATCAAAACAGCGATTCTAAACGGTTTGCCGACAGTTGCAGAATGCGGCGGATTTCTTTATCTGCTGCAGTCGCTCGACGGCGCGGCAATGGCTGGCGTGTTGCCGACTTCGGCGCACATGACGCACAGGCTGCAGCCGTTCGGCTATGTCACGCTCACGGCAAACAGTGATAACCTGCTGTGCGAAGCCGGTGGACAATTTCCTGTGCACGAGTTCCATTATGCACAGGCTGTGGATAATGGCACAGATTTTCGCGCAGTCAAGCCAAACGGGCGCGCGTGGGACTGCGGCTTTGCGTCGGACACGCTCTATGCAGGATTTCCGCATTTGTATTTCCGTGCGAAAACTGAAATTGCAGCGAATTTTGTCCGAAAATGCGCAGAAAGGAGCGGAAAATGACACTTGAACAGACTGTTTCTGCCATCCGGCCGCTGGATGAGAAAAGCATGACGGCGGCGCGAAATCGTTTTGCAAATATTGCCATGCCGCTTGGCGGACTGGGTCTTCTGCAGGACGTGATTGTGCAGCTTGCGGGTATTCTCGGTCAGCCGGTGCCGGATATTTCCAGACGCGCGGCAGTTGTTTTCTGCGCGGACAACGGCGTGGTCGCCGAGGGCGTGACGCAGTGCGGGCAGGAGGTGACAGCCACGGTCGCGGAAAATATGGGCCGCGGCGAGTCCACCGTATGTCTGATGGCAAAACAGCTCGGAATGGACGTATTTCCGGTCGATATTGGTGTTGCGCGGCCGATAAAGAGCGAAAAAGTGCTGCAATTTTCCGTTCGGCGTGGAACTGCAAACTTTGCGCATGAGCCTGCCATGACGCGGAAAGAGGCGCTCGAAGCGGTCGAAATCGGCATTAAAATGGCGGAAATGTGTGCCGAAAAGGAATATTCGCTGCTCATTGGCGGCGAAATGGGCATCGGTAACACGACTACGAGCGCGGCAGTCACGGCGGCGCTCACCGGCGCGGAGGCTGCGGCGGTCACAGGACGCGGTGCGGGTCTGTCAACGGCCGGTCTGGAGCAGAAAATCGCAGTGATCGAGGCGGCGCTGGCGCTTCACAAACCCGACTCGAATGACTCGATCGATGTGCTGCACAAGGTCGGCGGTTTGGATATCGCGGGTTTGTGCGGTCTGTATCTGGGTGCGGCGGCGCAGCGCATTCCGGTCGTGCTGGACGGCGTGATTTCGTGCGCGGCGGCGCTTCTCGCCGTGCGATTGTGTCCGCAGTCCGTGCATTTTATGGTCGCAGCGCACAGATCGGACGAACCGGCGAGCATTTTGCTGCTTGATGCACTCGGCAAGCGGCCGTTCCTGACGGCGGGCATGCACCTCGGGGAGGGGACAGGCGCGGCGGCCGGCGTGGCGCTTTTGGATCTGGCACTGGCGCCATATCGGGAAATGGTGAGCTTTGCGGACATTGGAATGGAGGCATATCAGCCGCAAAAGTAGTTGTTTGTCTGACAGATAGCACAAATTCTTTGCATAAATATTGTGTGTAATGCCGATAAATGCTATCTGCCTGCATTCTTTACAGGAATGCTGCGTGCAGCAAAAAGCACCGAGCGTTAACTCGGTGCTTGCGGTTCGGATTTTCAGCATTTCAGGGCTTCATCTGCGATATTTGCGGTGACTTTGTTGTAGAACTCCTGCTTTTGCGCATCGTTTTCAAACGCTGAGAACGGCACGATGACCGCGGAGAATTCATCAACAAAAATATAATAATGCTTGTCGTCGGTTGCGGTGCGCTGAACGGCCGAATACTGGTAAACGGTATCTTCGTTCTCGCCGGACAGCTCGAATTCGCTTTCACGCAGCGTGAGCGTTTTCGGTCCGCAAAGCTGCTTGTTCTTTGCGTTTCTGAGAATTTTCTCGATATTTTTGATCATTTTATGACGCATATAGCGCGGTGTACCCCAGAAGCAGACGGCAGCGAGCGCAACGTAAACCGCGATGGAAACCGGCGTGAGCGTATGCAGCCAGTACATGAGCGCACTGCCGCCGAGAATGACAATAGCCGCAGTGGCAATTCTCATGGTGCGAATACTGCGTTGAACAATCGCATTATTGTTGTAATAATTCAAATTAAAATCAATGAAATCCTGTTTGGTGATATCGTAATGCAGCTCCATTTTTTCTTACCTCAACTTACTCGGATAAAATTATTGTATCGAAAATCAGAGCGGATTGCAAGCCTAATTCAGAAAGGGGAGCGAAAATGCTGATTTTAGTGACCGGCGGAGCGGCTTCGGGCAAGTCGGAGCACGCGGAACGGCTGGTGTGTGAAAAAGCACAGAGCCGATTATATCTGGCGACCATGCAGCCGTTCGGCAAGTCCGCAGAGGCGCGGATTGCGCGGCATCGGGCGCTTCGTGCGGGAAAGGGCTTTGCTACGGTAGAGAGAACACTTGATTTAGCGAATCTCAGGCTTTCTCGGCAATACGACGGAATTTTGCTCGAGGATTTGGGCAATCTGCTGGCAAACGAGCTGTTTGCGCCGGAAGGCGCAGGCGCAGGATCGGCGTTCGACAGCATTGTTGCAGGCGTGGATAATCTGCAGAAATACTGTGAAACGCTGGTTATCGTTTCCAACGAAATCTTTGCGGACGGCGTGCCGTATCCGCCGGAGACCATGCAGTATATTCGGATTTTGGGAGAATTGCACCAGAAATTAACTGGGAAAGCAGACGCGGTATATGAATCGGTATGCGGAATTTTACTGCCGGTAAAGGAGGGAAAACAGCCGTGAAAAGTGTAATCAGCGGACTTTTGGTCGCGTTCTCAATGTACTCTGCGATACCTGTTCCGCAGGTGAACTGGGAAAAACAGACCATGCGGTGGGCACTTGGCTTCCTGCCGCTCATCGGTGTGCTGATCGGTGCGATAGAGTGGTTCTGGTTCGCATTTTGCGTGCATTTCGGCGCGGCAGGCGTGTTTTACGCTGTGATCGCAGCACTGATTCCTCTGGCAGTGTCCGGCGGCATTCATCTGGACGGCCTGTGCGACACCTGCGACGCGCTGTGCTCGTTCGGTGACCGGGAAAAGCGGCTGGCCATCCTCAAGGACCCGCACGTTGGCGCGTTTGGGCCGCTCTGGCTGATGGCATTCCTGCTGGCTGAGGTCGGGTGTTTTGCCCAGATTTACGACCGGCCTGTGCTTCTTCCGCTGGCATGCACGGGATTTGCTTTCGCACGGGCAATGGGCGGCCGCAAGGTGGTTGCGTCACCGTGCGCGAAAGACAGCGGACTTGCACATATCTTTGCGGAAAACAGCGATAAACGCGCGGTATCGCGCATGTTAGTTGCTGAATTTGTTCTGTTTGCGGTGCTTCTCGGATTGTGGATATACCGCGTGCCGCACGCGCTTGCTGCGGCGAAAGTGCTCGTTATCGTGCTCGTTGTGTGGTATGCTGTGCATGAGCACATAAGTCGCCGCGTGTTCGGCGGTGTAACCGGAGACCTGGCGGGATTCTGCATTTCGCTGTCGGAATTGATCACGCTTGTGGCAGCAGCGATTGGAGGACTGATTTTATGACCGTGCTCATCATTGGCGGGGCATATCAGGGGAAACGAAAAGTTGCCGAAAACCTGTATGCAGACCTGCCGAGGATTGAAAATCTGCACGAAATCGTGCGGAAAATGCTGAAGGAAGACAAAGACCCGCTGTCGCTCGCAGATACGCTGTGCGGACACGTTATCACCTGCGATGAGATCGGCTGCGGCATCGTTCCCATCGACCGTGCGGACGAAAACTGGCGTGAAGCGGTTGGTCGTCTGTGCTGTGCTTTGGCACAGAAAGCAGACGCAGTCGTGCGCGTGATCGCAGGCGTGCCGCAATTCATCAAAGGAGAACAACCATGACGATAACCCTTGCCGTGCTGCTCGGCTTCGCGCTCGACTGGCTGCTCGGAGACCCGAAAAAATTGCCGCATCCGATATGTGCGGTGGGAAAACTCATCTCAGGAACCGAAAAAGTTCTGCGCCGCATCTTTCCCGCAACGCCTGCGTCACTGATATTCGCTGGAATTGTACTCTGGCTCATCACCTGCGGCGTGAGCTTTGCCGTGCCGTTTTTCCTTTTGCGCTGGCTGTATCATGTGAACTTCTGGCTCGGTTTTGCCGCCGAAACGCTGCTCTGCTGGATGATTTTCGCACGAAAAAGCCTTGCGGACGCCGGTTATCATGTCTACAGCGCGGTCAAGCAGTCGCTCGAGGAGGGGCGCAAGGCCATCGCGTGGTACGTCGGCCGCGACACCGCAGAGCTGTCCGAGGAGGGCGTTATCAAGGCCGCTGTCGAGACCGTGGCTGAAAACCTGACGGACGGTGTGGTCTCGCCGCTCGTGTTCATGCTCATCGGCGGAGCGCCGCTCGGCATGCTGTACAAGGCGGTCAACACGCTGGATTCCATGGTCGGCTATCATAACGATAAATACGAGTATTTCGGCAAGTTTTCGGCAAAAATGGACGATTTATTCAACTTTATCCCTGCCAGACTGTCCGCACTGTGTATGATCGCCGGTGCCGGCATGCTGCACCTCGATAACCGAAACGCGCTCCGGATTTACCGTCGTGACCGCAGCAAACACAAGAGTCCGAACGCCGGTCAGACCGAGTCTGTGTGCGCGGGCGCACTGCACATCCAGCTCGGCGGCGATGCCAGCTACTTCGGCAAAATCATTAAAAAAGCCGCCTTCGGTGATCCGATGCGCCGTGTAGACCGCACGGATATTCTCGCAGCGGTCGATCTGATGACGGCGGCAAGCGTGTTTGCGCTGGTGCTGTGTTGTGTAATCCGCCTGATCGTAAAAAGTTAGGATGCTATGCGGGAGAGAAAACTCGCATTTGAAAGGATGAAAAAATGCTTAATTATGTCCACGGCGGCGACATCCAAACCTACATCGACCGCCACGGCTTCGCGCCGCTCGACCTGTCCGCGAACATCAATCCGTTCGGCATACCGGACGCGGTACGCGTGGCCATGCACAGGGCTGTGGATAACTGCACGCTGTATCCCGACCCGTTTTGCCGCGCCGCGCGGCAGGCGATTGGTGCGAGAGAAGGCGTCAATCCGGATTTTCTGTACTGCGGCAACGGTGCGGCGGATGTACTCGACCGATTGGCGGCGGTGCTGAAACCGCGCAAGGTACTTCTCACCGCCCCGACCTTTGCGGAGTACGAGCGCACGCTCTCAGGTGCGGAGATTCGGGTGCATAATCTGCGGGAAACAGACGGTTTTGCGCTCACAGAGCGCATTTTAGACGAGATTTCACCGGATTTGGATGCGGTTTATCTCTGCAACCCGAACAATCCGACCGGGCGAACCGCCCAACCGGAACTTCTGCGGGAAATCGTCCGAAAATGCACAGAAAACGGCGTAAAACTGGTCGTGGATGAGTGCTTCAACGACTTCCTGACAGATGCAGAGCGGCACACACGGAAAGACCTGCTGGAATCCAATCCCGGTCTGATTATCCTGCGCGCGTACACGAAAATGTACGCCGTACCCGGTGTGCGCTTCGGCTGGTGCATGACGTCGGACGCGGCGCTGATTGAGAAATTATACCATGCCGGACAGCCGTGGAATGTGTCGGTCATCGCGCAGGCGTGCGCCGCCGCGGCGGCAAACGAGCCGGACTGGGCCACTGAAACCGCCAAACGCATTGCAGAGGAACGCAGGTTCTTATCCGACGGACTTGCAGCCTGCGGACTGACCGTCTTTCCGGGCGAAGCCAACTTCCTGCTGTTCCGCTCAAACGATACCGGACTGCACGAGAAACTCGCGGAGCACGGCATAATGATACGAAACTGCGATAATTATCGCGGACTTTCGGCAGGATACTATCGCGTTGCCGTAAAAACGAGAGAAGCGAGTGAGCGGTTACTGCAAATCATTACTAATTATACCCAATGTGAGGTGTAAAATGGCAAAGACAATCATGATACAGGGAACGTGCTCGAATGCAGGCAAAAGCTTTCTCTGCGCGGCCCTGTGCCGGATTTTCCGGCAGGACGGCTACCGCGTTGCGCCGTTCAAGTCACAGAATATGGCGCTCAACTCGTTCATCACAGCGGACGGCAAAGAGATGGGCCGCGCACAGGTCGTGCAGGCCGAGGCGGCGGGCATCGCGCCCGATGTGCGCATGAACCCGATCTTGCTCAAGCCGACAAGCGACGTTGGCTCGCAGGTCATCATCATGGGCGAGGCGCAGGGAAACCGCACCGCGCGGGAGTATTGGGGCCACAAAAAGGCGCTTTTGCCCATTATCAAGGACGCATTTGACAGCCTTGCCGCCGAGAACGACATTATCGTGATCGAGGGTGCGGGCAGTCCGGCGGAGATCAATCTCAAGCAGGATGATATTGTAAATATGGGTCTGGCGAAGTTGGTGGATGCACCCGTTCTGCTGGTCGGCGACATCGACCGCGGCGGCGTGTTCGCGTCGCTGTACGGCACGGTCAAGCTGCTCGAGGAGGACGAGCAGGCGCGGATTCGCGGTCTCATCATCAACAAATTCCGCGGTGATGTGGAGATTCTGCGGCCGGGTCTGACGCAGCTTGAGGATTTGACCGGCAAGCCGGTCATCGGCGTGGTGCCGTACGGCCATTTTGACATCGACGATGAGGACAGCCTGTCCGAGCGTCTGGACACAAGGGCTGCTCCCGCACTGGTAAACATTGCGGTTGTAAAGCTGCCGCGACTGTCCAATTTTACCGATTTTTCCGCACTTTCGCGTGTATCCGGCGTGAGTGTCGCGTACGCGGACAAACCGGCGCAGCTTGCCGGAGCCGACCTGATTATCCTGCCGGGCACCAAGTCCACGCTGGCAGACCTGCGGTGGCTGCGCGAGAGCGGCATGGAGGCGCAGATTCTCAAGGCGCACGCAGCAGGTACGCCGGTTTTCGGCATCTGCGGCGGCTACCAGATGATGGGACGCACGGTCTCCGACCCGGACAATACCGAGGGCGGCGGCAGTCTGCGCGGCATGAGTCTGCTGCCGATCGACACGGTGTTCCGCCCGAGCAAGACCACGACGCAGACGCGCGGCACGCTGCTGGAGATTGACGGCGTGCTGTCCGATTTGAGCGGTCTGGCGGTCGAGGGCTACGAGATTCACATGGGCGAAACCGTGCGCGACGCGAGTGCAAAGCCGCTCGTTCGATTGCTTCGCAGGGAAGGCGAAATCGAGGACGGCTGTCAGACGGAAAACGCCTTCGGCACTTATCTGCACGGCGTGTTCGATGCGCCGGAGGCGGCGCTGCGGACGGCGCAGGCACTGGCGCAAAAGAAGGGCGTGACGCTGACCGGCGAAGCACTCGATACGCACGCCTACAAGGAGCAGCAGTACGACAAACTGGCGGATTCGGTGCGAAAATCGCTCGATATGGAGTGGATTTACCGTATAATGGAGGGAAAAGCATGACAGGACTTATTCACCTGTACTGCGGCGGCGGCAAGGGCAAAACCACGGCGGCGGTCGGACTGACCGTGCGCTGCGCGGGCCGCGGAAACAAGGTCGTGTTCGCGCAGTTTCTCAAGGATGGGACTTCGGGCGAGTGCCGCGTGCTGGCGAAATTGCCCGGCGTGACCGTTATGGCAGCCAATCCGGTCGGCAAGTTCTCGTTCCGCATGACGGATGCGGAGAAGCGGGAGACAGCGGACGCGCTCACCCGCACCTTCAATGCGGCAACCGGCTTTGCCGTGCGGGAGCACGCGCGGCTGCTCGTGCTGGATGAGGTCTGCGCGGCAATCTCGTGCGGCTTTCTGGATGAGAAAACGGTTGTAAAATTCCTTGAGACCAAGCCGGCAACGCTCGAGGTCGTACTGACCGGACGGGGTCCGTCCGAAGCGCTGCAGGCACACGCGGACTACATTACAGAAATGAAAATGCAGCGGCACCCGTTTGAGAAGGGCATCGCTGCGCGGGAGGGAATCGAATTTTGAACGGATACATGAAGCCGCAGGACATCGAAAAGCGGTCGTTTGAAATCATCACCGCCGAGCTGGGCGAGCGCACGTTTCCGGCGGGCATCGCCGAGGTGGTCAAGCGCGTCATTCACACCACGGCGGATTTTGACTACGCGGACAGCCTTGCGTTCTCGCCGGATGTGATCGAAAAGGCAAAGGCCGCGCTTGCGGCAGGGGCAACGGTGGTTACCGATACCAATATGGCGCTCTCCGGGGTGAGCAAGGCGACGCTGGCAAAGCTCGGCGGAAAGGCGGTCTGCCTGATGGCGGATGAGCAGGTGGCAAGCGAGGCCAAGGCGCGCGGTGTCACACGGGCAGTCGTTTCGATGGAGCACGCCGCCAAATTTGAAGGCCCGCTCATCTTTGCCATCGGCAATGCGCCGACTGCGCTCATCCGTCTGCATGAGTTGATTGAGGAAGGCGCTGTCGCGCCTGCGCTCGTCATCGGTGTGCCGGTCGGATTTGTCAACGTGGTCGAGGCGAAGGAGCTGTTCATCGGCGGGGACACGCCGTATATCATCGCGCGAGGCCGCAAGGGCGGCTCGAATGTAGCCGCGTCCATTGTCAATGCGCTGCTCTATCAGATGGTACATCGAGAAGGCTTTTAATTGCTGTCGCCAAACCACGGTTTGGCCGACAAGAGGAACGGACCGTAGGCCGTTCCAAAGTCGTCCGAAAGTTCCCATACGGAAACTTTCTCCCTCTTAGGGTATAAAAACCGAGATACATGCTCCCGGTTTTTATGGATTGCTCTGCAATCCTATTTCATGCGCGCTGACGCGCGAAAAGAAACGATATTCAGGAGAAAACCAATGAAAACTGTAACCATTTACACAGATGGTGCGTGCTCGGGCAATCCGGGACCCGGCGGCTGGGGTGCGATCCTGCAGTACGGCAAGGCGGAAAGGGAGCTTTCCGGCTCCGAGCCGTCCACCACGAACAACCGCATGGAGCTGCTCGGTGTAATTACCGCCCTCGAGACCCTCAAGGAGCCGTGCTCGGTCGATCTGTATTCGGACAGCAAGTATGTTGTTGACGGCATTACCAAGGGCTGGGCTAAGGGCTGGCGTGCGCGCGGCTGGGTTAAAAGCGATAAGAAACCCGCAAAAAATCCGGAACTCTGGGGGCGTCTGCTCGATCTGCTGGATAAACACGAGGTGCGGTTCCATTGGGTCAAGGGGCATGCGGATAATCCGTATAACAACCGCTGTGACGAGCTTGCCGTCGGCGAGTATCAGAAGTATAAATAAAAACAACACCTTCTTCACGAAATGTGAAGAAGGTGTTATTTTTTGCGCAAAAAGGTCTCTTTTACGCCGATATAGAGTAAAACCACGCCGAAAGCACGCCGCAGCAGATCGGTGTCCACTCTTGCGGCAAGCAGCGCCGAAAGCACGGACGTCACCACGCCTGCCGGTACGCAGCATTTGACCGCTTCCCTTTCGATGAGTCCGTTTTTGCGGTGCGAAATCAGCGCTGCAGGCGCACACGAGAGAAAATACAGCAGGTTGATGCCGCCCGCCTGATACTGCCCTGCCCCTTCAAAAAGCGTCAGATACAGCAGCAAAAGTGAGCCGCCGCCAATGCCGAAGCCGCTTAAAATACCGGTCAGCAGACCGATTGCGACCGCAAGTACCGCGCTCACAGCAGCAGGACGGCACGGATGCCGCCGTAGAGAATCAGCACGCCGAATGCACGGCGCAGCCAGCCTGCCTTTACCCTGCCGAATAACTTTCCGGCCAGCACGCCGCCTGCCGCGCCGCCGAGCAGATACGGCACCGCCTGCGCAATCGGCAGACCGCCCTTCAGCCGGTAGATTACCGCCGAGACCGCACACAGCGGGAAAATTACCGCGACTGAGGTCGCAAACGCGCGCTTCTGCTCCATGCCGCACCAGGAAATCAGCAGCGGTACAAGAAATAACCCGCCGCCTGCCCCGAAAAATCCGTTTGCTGCACCGGAAAGAGCACCTGTGACCGCATATTTCACTGAAATTTTCATAAAAGAAGCCCTCCGGTGACAGTTTGCACCGAAGGGCTTGTTTTTATGTGTATTATTTGTCGGCTTCGCGCTCGCGTTCCTCTTCCTTTTTGAGCTTCTGCTCGTTGGCGTAAACACGGTTCTGCAGACGGCACAGTTCCTGTGCAAGCGGGTCCGGCAGGTTGATCTGGTCGAGCGCATACGCCGGAGACGGACCGACACGCTGACCGGCAATCTTGACGACGCGCGCCTTGATGCCGACAACCGTGGAATCCGGCGGAACCTCTTGCAGTACGACAGCATTCGCGCCGATACGGCTGTTGTCACCCACCTTGAACGGTCCGAGAACCTTCGCACCGGTCGAAATGAGCACGTTGTTGCCGATGGTCGGGTGACGTTTGCCGGTGTCGTGACCGGTACCGCCGAGCGTTACACCGTGGTAAATCGTGCAGTCGTCGCCAATCTCAGCGGTTTCACCGATAACGATGCCCATGCCGTGGTCAATAAACAGGCGTTTGCCGATCTTTGCGCCCGGGTGGATCTCAATACCGGTCATATGCCGCGCAAACTGCGACAGCGCACGCGCAAGAAAGAAATGCTTGTGTTTGTACAGCCAGTGCGCCTGACGGTGGTAAAACAGGGCGTGAAAACCCTGATAGAGCAAAACAACTTCCAGTGTGGTGCGTGCTGCCGGGTCGCGGTCCCGGATCGAGCGTGCATCCTCAAGCAATCCCTTAAAAATCATAGTATCCCTTCCAAACTTTAGGGGTATAAAGCAGTATATGTAATCGGAAGATAAAAGGTTCCGACAGCCGTTTATGATACTTGCATAAACGAACGATAGTATCATTATAGACTCTTTTCGGTGAAAATTCAAACACTACGTTGAATTCCGTGAAAAAAGTGGTATAATGTAAGAAGATTATGCTGAACGAGGTACGAAAATTATGAAAATTACTGTCATGGGACTGGGTTATATCGGCCTGCCGACGGCGATCACGCTGGCTGAGGCTGGTTTTGAGGTCTGCGGCTTTGACGTAAACAAAAAGACTATCGAAACCCTGCAGGGCGGTCATATCCATATTGTAGAGCCGGGTCTGCAGGAAGCATTTGAAAAGGCTGTTGCACACGGTCATCTGCATTTTTCCGAAGAGCTTGGCAAGTCCGATGTATTTTATATTTCGGTGCCGACGCCGTTCTTCAAGGACGAGAACGGCAGCCACAAGGCCGATCTGCGCTTTGTAGAGTCTGCAGGCCGTATGGCAGGCAAGGTGCTCGAGCCGTCCAATCTGGTCATTCTGGAGTCCACCGTGCCGCCGCACACCTCCGAGATGCTCGCACGCGTACTGAGCGAGGAATCCGGCATCCCGATGAATGAGATTCACGTTGCACATTGTCCGGAGCGCGTTATCCCGGGCAACATGATGTACGAGCTGAAGAACAATGACCGCATCGTCGGCGCCCGCACGCCGGAGGCTGCTGAAATGGCGGCATCCATCTACGAGAAGGTGCTTGAGAAGGGTGTCGTTCACAAGACCGACGACCTGACCGCCGAAATGTGCAAGCTGACCGAGAACACCTTCCGTGATGTCAACATCGCTTACGCAAATGAGCTGTCCGTCATCTGCGACAAGATGGGCATTGACGTTTTTGAGCTGATCAAGCTGGCAAACTGCCATCCGCGCGTTAACATCCTGACCCCGGGTGTCGGTGTTGGCGGCCACTGCATCGCAGTTGACCCGTGGTTTATCTACGAGCAGTTCCCGGCGGAGGCAAAGGTTATCCTTGCGGCACGCGAGCGCAACGAGAACAAGCCGCACTTCGTCGCTGACAAGGTTGTAGCAAAGATGAAGAAGGTAACCGACACGGTCGGCGTGCTCGGCCTGTCCTATAAGCCGGACGTTGACGACCTGCGTGAGTCGCCGTCTATCGAGCTGTGCCACATCCTGCAGGAAAAGGGCGTAAAGGTTATCGCGTGCGAGCCGTTCGCCAAGGACACTGAGGTGCAGAACATCCCGAACGTATCGTTCGAGGAGGTTCTCAAGGCAGATTATCTGGTCATCACACTCGGTCACACGCTGTTCAAGGAGAATAAGGACAAGATCGCAGAGAAGCCGTACTTCGACTGCGTTGGTATGATGGAATAATTTCGCAAATAACAGAAAGCCGCCTGTCCGGGCGGCTTTCTGTTATTTGAAGTAGGAATTAGTCGTTAGAAATGAGTAATTATGGGCGTTCTGCCACTGAAATCCGGTTCATATAATGCGGAACAGGGGAGAGGTGGGATGCCGATGGACAATATCCTACAAGTAAATGAGCGGCTGCGCGGCCTGATATGGGGCGCGCCCATGCTGATTCTGCTGCTTGGCACCGGATTGTACTTCACGGCGGTGACCGGAGTTTTTCAGGTGCGGTACTGTGCGCTCTGGCTGCGGAAAACGCTGTTTTCCTGCTTTACCGGTGCCGCAAGACGGACAAGCGGCGGCGTTTCTCCGTTTGCGGCCATGTGCACCGCACTTGCCGCGACGGTCGGCACGGGCAACATCGCGGGCGTGGCAACCGCGCTGACGCTCGGCGGTCCGGGCGCGGTGCTCTGGCTGTGGGTGAGCGCCTTTGTCGGCATGATGACGGCTTTTGCGGAGAACACGCTCGGGATGCTCTACCGCGAGCGGGGAGCGGACGGCAGCTGGCGCGGCGGAGCCATGCTGTACCTGAAAAACGGTCTGCACAGTCCGCTATTGGCGGGAGCCTTTGCGCTGTTCTGCGTGCTGGCATCGTTCGGTATCGGCAACATGAGCCAGTGCAACTCAATCGCGCAGGGACTTTCCGGCTCGTTCGGCATACCGAGCGGGATCGTCGGCGCGGTGACAGCGGTTTTGCTCGGCGCGGTGCTTCTCGGCGGCCTCAAACGGCTGTCCCGCGTGACGGAAACACTCGTGCCGTTCATGGCGCTGTTCTACATGGGCGGCGCGGTCGTTGTGCTGTGGGTGCATCGAGCGAATCTGCCGCAGGCGTTCGCGCAGATTTGCTCGATGGCGTTCGATACAAGGGCAGGCACGGGCGGCGTGCTCGGCTACGGCATGACGCAGGCCGTCCGGGCGGGGGTGTCGCGCGGCATATTTTCAAATGAAGCCGGACTGGGCTCGTCCGTCATGGTGCATGCCGCCGCAGACGCAAGGGAGCCGTGTGAACAGGGAATGTGGGCGGTGTTTGAGGTGTTCTTCGACACGATTGTGATGTGCAGCGTCACCGCGTTCGTCATTCTCACGAGCGGGGTATATGACGTCAGCCGCTACGCGCTCGCGTCCGGCACGCCTTTGCTTTCTCAGCTGACAACCGGTGCACAGCTTACCGCAGAGGCGTTCTCCACCGTATTCGGACGGTTCGGCGGGGGCTTCGTTGCGGTGTCGCTCGCGCTGTTTGCATTCTCGACCCTGCTCGGCTGGTCGTATTACGGGCAGCGTGCAGCGGCCTATTTGATGGGGGAGCGGGTAATTCCGGTCTACAAGGCGGCCTTTCTTCTGGCGGCGGTAGCGGGCTGCATGATGCGGCTTGAGCCGGTGTGGGCGCTCAGCGACACGTTCAACGGCTTGATGGCGCTGCCTAATCTGGCGGGCGTGCTGGCACTTCGGCGGCAGGTGATTGCGGAATGGTGTCGCTATAAACACGATTTATGACGTTAAACCATTGCAAGTTGCACAAAAATATCCTTTCGGACGGAAAAAACAGGATTAGCACTTGTAAATCCGGTTAAATCCATATAAAATAGAATGGAATTGCGGACACGATTTGTCTGTGTATAAGGGGGAAATAAGGAATGGACGTTACGGCAACTGTTTGGACACTGCTGCCGCCGATCATCGCGATCGCGCTTGCGCTGATCACGAAGGAGGTTTACTCCTCGCTGATGATCGGTATTCTTTCGGGTGCGCTGCTCTATACGGGCTTCCATCCGCTGAAAGCCGTCGAAACGACTTTCACCATCATGGGCAGTAAATTGGGAGATAATATCAATATTTGTATCTTCCTTGTATTGCTCGGTATTCTGGTTTCACTGATCACAAAATCGGGCGCGTCACGCGCATACGGTGAGTGGGCGGTCAAAACCATTCGCAGCCGGCGCGGCGCGTCGTTTGCAACCTCGTTCCTCGGAATGTTCATTTTCGTGGACGATTACTTTAACTGCCTCACCGTCGGCACGGTCATGCGCCCGGTGACGGACAAGTACAGCATTTCCCGGGCAAAGCTGGCGTACATCATCGATGCAACGGCGGCTCCGGTCTGCATCATCGCGCCGATCTCCTCGTGGGCGGCGGCGGTCGGCTCGTCCCTGCCGGAATCGAGTACGCTGGACGGCTTCTCGCTGTTCCTCAAGACCATCCCGTTGAACCTGTACGCGCTGCTGACGCTGGCGTTCCTCATCTGGCTGATGGCTGCTGATTTCGACTTCGGCCCGATGAAAAAGTACGAGCTTGCGCATAAGGATGATGATCTCTCTCTGATTGAGGAGACTCACGTTGTAGCCGGCTCGGGCAAGGTTTACGATCTGATCCTGCCGATCAGCGTACTGATCGTGCTCTGCATTGCAGGCATGCTGTACACCGGCGGCATTCTGGAAGGCGCGAACATCGTTGAGGCGTTCGCAAACTGCGATTCTTCCACCGCGCTGGTGCTCGGCTCGTTCTTTACGCTGCTGTTCACCTTTGTGCTGTACATCCCGCGCAAGGTGCTGTCCTTTGGCCAGTTCTGTGAGGCATTCACCGAGGGTTTCAAGGCAATGGTTCCGGCTATCCTCATCCTGACGCTTGCGTGGACGCTGTCCGGTGTCTGCCGTGAAGAGTACCTCAACATCGGCGGCTTCGTATCCTCTGTGGTGAAGGCGGAATCCACCATCGGTATGTTCATGCCGGCGGTATTCTTCCTCATCGCGCTCGGTCTGGCCTTTGCCACCGGTACCTCCTGGGGCACGTTCAGCATCCTGATCCCGATCGCTATTGCGGTATTCGGCGATGCACCGTCCACCATGCTGATCATGACCGTGGCAGCCTGCCTGTCCGGTGCGGTCTGCGGCGACCACATCTCGCCGATTTCGGATACGACCATCCTCGCATCCGCGGGTGCACAGTGCAACCACATTGATCACGTTTCCACGCAGATGCCTTACGCGCTGATGATCGCGGCGATAAGCTTTGTAGGCTTCCTTGTCGGCGGTGTGACCGGAAACGACATTCTGGCGCTTGGCGTAGGTGTGGTGCTGCTGGTGCTCACCGTTGCGGTTATTACTGCACGCCAGAAGAAAAAGGCGTAACAACGTCAATTAAAGTCGCAAAATTATGCTCTCCCTTCGGGGAGAGCATAAAATTGCAGTAAAATCCATTTTTGTCCGTAAAAACGGGTAAAAGCAGACTCCTGAAAGAAGGTATCCCATTTGACCACTGACCTTACCGTCGGAAAACCGTCGCAGAAGCTGTTCTGGTTCTCGATTCCGCTGCTGCTCAGCGTTGCGTTCCAACAGCTGTACCAGATGGCTGACTCCATCATCGTAGGCCGTTTTGCCGAAACTGTAGAAGCCGGTGAGCTGGCGCTGGCCGCTGTCGGCGCGAGTTACCCGATCACGCAGCTGTTCGTTGCGGTCGCAACCGGTATCAACATCGGTACCGGCGTACTCGTTTCGCAGCTGTTCGGTGCAAAGCGCTATCTGCGCATGAAGACCGCCATCTCGACCGCACTGCTCACCACCACGACGGTAGCGCTGCTGCTGACGCTGATCGGAGCCATCGGTACGCACGGCATCATGAACGCGCTGTCCACGCCGGAGAATATCTTTGCGGATGGTTCTCTGTATCTGCGCGTGTATGTGTTTGGTCTGCTGTTCCTGTTTATCTATAACGTGTGTACGGGTATCTTCAATGCCATGGGCGACAGCCGAACGCCGCTGATCCTGCTTGTGCTGTCCTCGGTCGGCAATGTCATTCTGGATATGGTATTTGTTGCCGGTCTGCACTGGGGCGTTGCCGGTGTTGCATGGGCGACGTTTATCGCGCAGGGCGCGTCCGGTATTCTGACGTTTGTGCTGCTGCTGCGCCGTGTGCGCTCGTTTGATACGGGCCACCACTTCGTGCTGTTCGCGCCCGAAATGCTGCGCCGCCTGACAAACTACGCCGTGCCGTCCATCGCCCAGCAGAGCTTTGTGTCGGTGGGCAATGTACTTATTCAGTATTACATCAACCTGTGCGGCGCGACTGTCATTGCGGGCTTCTCGGCGGCAAACCGCGTCAACCAGTTTGCGCTGACCTGCTGCATGTCGTTCGCATCCGGTCTGTCCAGCTATGTTGCGCAGAATATCGGCGCCCGCAAGCTGGACCGCATCGGTCCGGGTCTCAAATGGGGTGCGGTGTATTCGCTCGGCCTGTCTGTGGTGTTTATGGCGATTTATCTGCCGTTTGCGAACAAGATTATCAGCCTGTTCGTTCCGGCAGGCAGTGCCTCCGGCGTTATTGATGTCGCACGAGGCTATCTGTTCACGGTCGTACCGTTCTATTTGGTCGTATGCACCAAGTTCGTGTGCGACAGCGTGCTGCGCGGTGCCGGTGCAATGCGTCCGTTCATGGTAACGACGTTCTCCGACCTGATTATCCGTGTGGTGCTGTCCATTGCGCTGTTCTATGTGGTCGGCAACGAGCACGGTATCTGGCTCAGCTGGCCGATCGGCTGGTTCCTCGGCTCAGGTCTGTCGGTGTTCTTCTATAAGTCCGGTGCGTGGAAAAAGAATCTGCCTACATTCTAACCGGTCGCAAAATTGCGAAATGAAAGGGTTTCCTATCGGGAAACCCTTTTTTATGACCTTTTCGTGTCTGTTTCTTAATAATCGGCCGGAATTTCTACAGAAAGAGCTTCGCCGGACGCGTAAACTTCCAATTTTTTGCTTTCAGGTAGGGACTTTCTGCATTTCGTTCCCGCAAAACTGCATTTCGTGAAAAAGACGTTCCGGCTGATCGAAAATCTGCTATGGTATAAATACAGCAGACAACGCGGAAGGCACGGACAGCACCGTCGAGTAACAGCTTCGATACCGGCTGGCGAATTGCAAGACCGCAGCTTCCGTAATATGAAGAACAACTCCTCATAATTGAGATACCCCGTCGGATGGAAAGCGAGTAAAATTCCGTTCGGCGGGGTACTGTTTTGCACGGAAAAAACGAGGCGCGCATGCCGTTCACAGGAATGGTGGGAGCATCGGGGTTTTGAAATTGCGTGACGATTGCGGATCTGTGTGGTATGATGGAGAAAAACAGCAGGAGGCGTTTGGGTGAGGATACTTTTTATCTGCCATGGGAATATATGCCGCAGTCCGATGGCAGAATATATCATGAAGGAACTGGTAAAGCGAGAAGGCGTCGCGGGTGACTGGGAGATCGAATCGGCGGCTGTCAGCAGTGAGGAGATCGGCAATCCGGTGTATCCGCCGGCGCGGCGCAAGCTGCTTGAGCAGGGAATCCCGTGCGGCCATCATACGGCGCGGCAGATGACGCGCGCAGATTATGATCGGTTTGATCTGCTGATTGGCATGGACCGGTCCAATCTGCGCACCATGCAGCGCATTTGCGGCGGCGATCCGGACGGAAAGTTGCATTTGCTGCTGGATTTTACCGACCGAAAAGGCGAGGAGGTCGCCGACCCATGGTATACCGGCGATTTTGATGCCGTGTGGGAGGATTTGCTGGAAGGGTGTCAGGCGCTGCTGAGGGAATATAGGTAAGAAAAAAAGGAAACCCGGGTGGGTTTCCTTTTTGTTGGGGGTTACTTCTTAGTGTAGTGGATGGTCAAATCATCTTTGTAACCTGTTGCAGAGATAACGATTTCATTATCTCCAGAATTCAGAGAATCCTTCATGATATAGAGAATGCCATCGGTATAATTGCTTACGTAGTACCCGGAATTACTGAAAGAGCTGGTAGCTTTAGGGCAATCAGTTCCATTGATTTTGACGCTGGAAATGGCTCTTAAATAATCCTCGGCGCCCATACCAAAGGTAATGGTACAACGATCAGAATAGTCGCTTTTTACTTTTTCGGGATTCGGTGCAACGCCAGCTTTATTCGGGGTTCTGACGCTGACAGCAGACGAATCATTGTAGCCATCTGCAATAAAGACAAGCTGATAGGTGGTGCTCGGATTCAAGTCGGAAAGAGTAAATGCGGTTTCATCATCCATTTTTTGAATGTTTACAGCCTCGCCGTCATTAACCTTCACTGCGCTAATGGCCTTCCACCAATCACTGTCGATAGTACCATAACTCTTGGACAGTGTAATTTTATAATTGCCATCTTCCTGTTCTGCGGCCGTAGCTTGCATATAAGTCGGCGCAGATTTTTTTACGGTAAAAGTAACAGTTGCATCATCATAACCTGTTGCAGTGAATGTCAAAGAGTAAGAATGGCCTTCTGTCATGGACATGGATACAGTAGGAGTGGAAGAATAACCCTTATAAGGATATGTAGCACTACCGTCAGTGGTGTCTTCGGCAGTAACGGTTGTTACCTTACTCCACCAATCACTCAGGCTAGCATCATCAGAACCGAGATAAATAGAGGAACCACTGATGTTTGTAACCGTCAGCTTCGGAGCAGTCTTAGTTACTGGAGTAGCTTCCTTTGTAATAGTAAACGTCAGATTTTCATAACCGGTTGCAGAGATAACAATGGTGTTGTCACTATCCTTAAATGCACTGCCGCCAAGTACAAAGTCTCTACCACCATATGAGCCAACGTTGATTTTATAATTAGCAGAGTCTTTGTTCGGCTGCAGAGAGCTATCGGTTCTGGGGTATTCCGTTCTATTAACAATAACCTTGGTTACTTTGCTAGCCCAATCGCTTACCTGCGTGCCGGTAGTAATGTCCTCACCGGCAGCGTTCTTCTTGCTGTTGAAGTTTACGGTATATACACCATTATCGTTAGCAATGGTGGTGGTCATATCCGGAACCGGATTTTTAACAACAGTACCCGCCATCGTAAAGTCAGTGCTCAAATCATCATAATACTGAGCCGAAAGCGTTACCGTATAAGTACCCGGCTTTACATTGTACAGGGTCAGGGTCTTATTATCGTCACTCTTGACATAATACACCGCGTCGCTGCCTTCGTAGCCGTACCAATATACATTGTCAACATCATCGCCCTGCTTGAGGGTAACAAGGGACAGGTTTTTCAGGAAATCGCCATCCGAGCCGTTGACGGTGATGGTTACAGGCTTGCCTTCCTGATCAGCAGAAACAGTCAGACCTGTAACACCTTCCGTAACCTTTGCATAGTTAAAGGTTACATTCTGCTCCTTATAACCGCCGGAGACAATCTTTATTGCGTTTTCGCCGATGTGCAGCAGATCCTTTTTGATGGTAATGGTGTTGTTTTCGGTATTGATGGTGTAGTAATTTTCGCCCAGATACCGCCAATCGCCATTCAGGTACAGGCCGGTAATCTTGGAGAGATAATCATTAGAACTGTCAGCGGTAAACTTCAGTACAACATCATCGCCTTCGGCGTAAGTGCCCTTATCCGGAGCAACATAATTCAGCTTGCCGGAGACAGAACTGTCTAGCACATCACCCAGCAGACCGTCTTCCATAACTTCCTTGGTCTGGTGCGGCGGATTTACGCTTGCCGCTGCAGATGCGGTATACTCAGCAAACGGTTTCCACAGCTTGCTGCTGTCTGCCTTGGAGCCGTAAATGTAGCTCATATAGTCTGTACCGCTGTAATACATGGTATTGCCCTTGTTAAAGGTGGAATCCAGTGTAGAGGTGCTGTAATTCCAGTATTCCAGTACGGCGGTGGACTCAGTGGTGTCCTTGTTCAGCTTGTTCAGCACACAGGCATTCGCAATCAGATCGCCCTTGAACAGGAAATCAGTCGAGATGGCATAGCCGCTGGAGGAGCCATCGCTGCTGCTGCCGCCGGAGATACTGCCGGTTGCACGGCTTACGGCATCCAGCGTCAGTGCGGTCTGCGTGGGAGCGGTTTCGCCTTCCTGCACGGTGAACTTGGTGGTCGCTGTCTTAAAGCCGTTTGCCTCGATAGTCAGCGTGTACTGACCCTTGTATTTCAGGTGGTTTGTACCGTTTTCTGCGGATTCGTCGTTGTACAGAACGAACAGATCCTGACTGAACAGATAGTAATCGTTAATGTTCGTCAGTTCATGCTTTGCACCGGACGGATCGGTCAGCGTTACCTTCTCAATTGGGTTGGTAATGCCGTAAACCAGATTGCTTACCGTAAAGTGCAGGTTTTTGCCGGATTCCGGCTTTTCCTCAACCTCAAAGGTTGGAGTCTCTGCATTTACAACATGAATCGGAACCAGTGTTGCGGAAGTTACGCCTGCTGCATCTGTAGAGGTTACGCGGACAAAGTAACGGCCGTTGGAACGAAAGTTATCTTGGTTGGCCTTGATGGTCAGGGTAGCAACTGTGTTGCCGGCATGATTTGTCTTACCCTTGGTAAATTCCAGATTATAATTCCAGGTGCCCTTGTACTGGTCATAGCTTACCAACTGTACGGAACCCTTCTGATTGTCTGCGGAATACGGTGTAATGTGGTCAAACCACTGCTTGTCCGCATCCGAAGTGTAGTTGAACATGATGACAACATCCTGTCCCAGTTCGGTGGAAACAGAATAACTCGGATGCGGATTCGGGACAGCCTTGGTGCCGAAGGTAGTCTTTTCGGCTTCGGTGCGGATGTTGCCCTTGACATCGTAATTCGTCAGATAATAATCCCAGATTGCCAGCGGACCATGCTTGACAAAATAGTCCGGCAGATAATGGTCACCGGTGTAAACTGCACCGTCCGCCTTGGTGCCGAGGTCAGTAGTTTGAGTCTTATTTCCGCTGGTCAGGATGACAGAACCCGGCTGTGCCACGAGCGGGAGCTTGACAACAGAGCCGTCATCGGTTACCGGAGTAGCATATTTTGTTACATCAGCACCATCAACGGTGATGACGGTATTTTCCTTGGTGAAGCCGGTGCGGAAGGAAAGCGCCAGATATGCGCCTGCATCGGTCGTTACGACCTTAGCGTCTGCAATCTCGGCCTTGACAGTCGTATTGCTGCCGCTCGAAGAGCCGCCGGAGGACGAACCGCCGCTCGAGCCGCCGGAAGCCGTGCTGCCAACCGTCTCGGTCTTACCTGCGGAAACCGCTTTATCGCCGGCCTTGACGCCGGAAACGCTGTCTGCTGCGGTAACCTTGGTGCCGGTGGTGGTAACGGTTACGTTATTGGCGTTCGCCTTTACGGTTCCAACCTTGCCTGCACCGGTAATCTTTGCGCCTTCTGCGTTGACGTTGATGGAACCGACAGACGCGCCGCTGTTTACGGTAATAGCAGAACCCTGTGCGACTGTGATGTTGTCAACCGAGCCGGAAACCGCAATGTCGGTATTGGCGATAATGCCCTTGCCGGCCTTGGTGTCCTTGAAGGTTACACCGCTTTCGCCGCCGCGCAGCACAATGCGGCCGGTGACAGTAACACCCGTCAGGTCGATTCTGCTGACGCCGTCTGCAATGATGAGATCGCCGTTGATGGTCTTGCCGGACAGGGAAACGCTGTTTTCACGTACAATAACGCTGCCGTCCACCGTGGCAGACAGAGAATCGTCTGCATCGGCGTAGGTGCTGGCCATTTCACTGATGACCTTGGCAAATTCCGCACGGGTGATGCTGGTTTTCGGGTTCAGCTTACCATTTGCACCGTTGACATAGCCGTTTTCGATCAATGCAGCTACACTGCTTTGTGCCCATGCAGAGACCGAAGCACCATCGGTGTAATTGTTCAGAACGGACGTATCGCCGCTTTCAAGTGCAAATGCACGCGCGAGGACAACAAAAGCTTCTTCACGGGTGATCGGCGTTTCGGGATTCAGTTTGCCGTTTGCACCCTGAAATGTGCGCATGGCGACGGCCAGTTCGAGATCGTTGTAATACCATGCAGAAGTGTTTGCGTCGCTGTAAACCGACAGATCAGCTGTTTTGCGAGCGGCAAAGGCACGGTTGACGATAGCAGCCATCTGGGCACGAATCAGCAGGCCGGAGCTGTTAATCTGGCCGTTTGAGCCGTTCAGCAGGCCGTTCTGTACAGCGCTGCGCAGGCCGGCTGCGGACCAGTCGGTCGGGAAATCGGTAAAGTCTTCGGGCGAGGCAGCGAATGCATTCGCTGGCAGTAGCATAGCTCCTGCCAAAAGCATCGCAAGGGTACGTTTTTTGTTCAAGTATATTTTCCTCCTTGTCGTTAGACTGGGCTAACTATACCGGTAAAAATTTTCCTTTCCATAGGAAAGGAGTGTGATCACAGTGAGTTATCATATGCTAACTCGTAAGTGAGTAATAAAATATCATAAAGATTTTGTGTTGTCAAATCCTGATATTTACATAAAAGAACGGTCGTATCACATAAACAACACAAAAGTACACAAAATCCTGCAATGAGTTAGAATAAGCTAACTCCAAACGTGATTTTTAATAAAAGAAAAATTTTTTGTATGTGCGATATATATTGTATACAGCGGAAAAGACACAAAGTAGCGCACAATTTCCGCGGAAATATTAAAAATACGGTATAAAAGTTAGTAATATGTGATAAAGATTACAACCTAATATTGAAATATCCTCGGAAAGATGGTGTGCTGCATTATTTCCGCGATTGTCGGTGTGCAGCGGCAGGTGGTGTTTTATTTTCAGGACATTTGGACAGGAGGAATATATTATATATATAGTGTACAAATTTCCTGTAAAATTTTTTTGAAAAAAGTTGAAGAAAAGTGTTGACATTAGGCGCATACTGCGGTATACTAAATAAGCTGTCAGCGAGAGTTGATGAGCTGAAAAGTTCAGAAACAAGCGCAAAACAGCAGATTGTACCTTGTAAATTAAACAACGATGTGCTTAAACTTTTGTTCGATATGAACAAGGTTGTAGTGCGAACCTGAAATTTCGAGAGTTTTTTACTCTTGGTAAATCGCTGGAAGTCACAACTCCAGTTGAAATAAAGTGACACGTCAGACTCTAAAGTCGATTTTAAGAACTTCGGTTCTTTTAATACAATTTTTAGAGAGTTTGATCCTGGCTCAGGATGAACGCTGGCGGCGTGCCTAACACATGCAAGTCGAACGAAGCACCTTACCGGATTCTTCGGATGAAAGTTTGGTGACTGAGTGGCGGACGGGTGAGTAACGCGTGGGTAACCTGCCCTGTACAGGGGGATAACAGCTGGAAACGGCTGCTAATACCGCATAAGCGCACGAGGAGACATCTCCTAGTGTGAAAAACTCCGGTGGTACAGGATGGGCCCGCGTCTGATTAGCTGGTTGGCAGGGTAACGGCCTACCAAGGCAACGATCAGTAGCCGGTCTGAGAGGATGAACGGCCACATTGGAACTGAGACACGGTCCAAACTCCTACGGGAGGCAGCAGTGGGGAATATTGCACAATGGGGGAAACCCTGATGC
>OLOP01000188.1_pt1 | contig 48774 bp, 17 predicted proteins | sample 1672381 | NCBI WGS metagenome assembly OLOP01 (sample SAMEA3136678, study PRJEB25190) | human gut metagenome | biome: human gut; feature: human-associated habitat; material: faeces | place: Austria | collected 2013 | reverse complement strand
GCAACCCGTGCGGGTTGCAACAGCAAACTTGCACAAACGGAGCAATAAGTTGTCATGCATTTTGTACAGTGTTTGTCTGTTTTTTGACCATACAATATGGTCAGATGCTACTTACTGCAATGGAATCATATCCTTTCATCATATTGTTTGAACAAGCTTCATGCACTATGCTTATATTATACCACTAAAAGTATAAATAGTCAACAAAGAATAGCGCCCCACAGATTTTTCTGCGGAGCGCTATATGTTATCTCTTACACGGAGTAGAGATTATTTCAGTTGGTTACTGCTTCTTTTCCTCGGTTTTATCCTCAGGCTTTTCAGCAGCTTTTTCTTCGCTATCGCCATTCTTCTTCTTGACGATGACAAATGCGCCAACACCAATCAGAGCAACAACAACGATAACAGGAACGATAACTTCTGCGCCAAAACCAACGCCAGTCTTGTAGTTAACTACAACAGGTGCCGGAGTGGGGGCAGGTTCATTCTTGACTACAGGAGTCGGAGTCGGTCTGCTTTCTTCCGGAGGATTCTCCAGCTTAACGCTTGCTACCCGGACATCGCCGTAGTTGCCTGCCTTATCGACTGTACGGGTCACAATGTAACCAGTCCAATCGGGGCTCAGCTTGAAGGTAACGTAACCGTTGTTCTTATCAATGTTTGTAACATTGACAGTCTCGAACTTGGTTTCGTCGAAGGTGTAATCGCCATCAGCACTCTTGGCAATAGCAGAACCATTGACCTTGTAATACTGAATCTTAGCGACACCGGAGTTGTACTCGCCATCCAGAGCGGAGATAGCAGGAACGGAATCCTTGACCTTTACAACAGGCACGAAGTCGGGGTCTTCGGTATCATCCTTGCCACCGTTTTCGTCGGGAGTAGCAACGACATCGTTACCGTTTTCATCACCGGTCTCGTCGCCGGTTGTGAAGAGAGCGGGCTTACCATGAGCAATACGAAGCGTAGTGGCTTCGGTCTTTTCGGACTCGGCGGGAACCTTCTCATCTGTACCGGATTCGGTTTCATCCTTCTTACCGGAATCTTCCTTCTTGTCGGTATCGTCCTTCTTATCGTCCTTCTTATCGTCGTCCTTTTCGGGAGCCTTGCCAGTCTCTTCACCAGTAATGAACACATTGATGGTGCTCTCGAACTTGACAAACTTCTCGTTCAGCAAATCGGTCTTATTGGTAGAATCAACCTTATCGGCAGCGAAAGCAGAAGCAACAACAGGAGCTTCGGTATCAACAGATGTGGTGATAGTTCCCATCTCGGTAATGGCACCGGTCTTCAGGTCAATCAGGTAATAGGTAGAAGTAACCTTCTCACTATTAGCGGAAATGACCATCTTCTCGGCCCACTCAGCATCGGTCAGGGAATCGCTGGTTCCGATTGCGTAACCCTTAGGAGCGATAACTTCAACCTTAGAGTTGAAGTACAGGCCACTCAGGTCATCAGTCGTCTTCTTGGTAACCTCAACAGGCTTACCGGTCTTTTCGTCAGCCACAGTACCAACGATAGTTGCGGGCTCTACATCGGCAAGATGCAGACGCTGAACTTCGAGGTCTCCGGTGGTAGGCAGGTAATTGTAGTTGTCGTAAGCGCCGCCAACATACTTGAAAGCGTCCTTCGTCAAGCCAACATTACCGAAGATACCATCGATGCTGGAAGCAACAATGAGTTCGAAGGAAGGCAGCTTAACGGTTTCAGCAGTCTCGTCGAAAGCGTAACCACTGGTCTTGATTTCGGGAATCTCCGTCTTGGTGCCATACAGCTTGACGACGGGGTTCGGGTCGAGAGTAACCGTCAGGTCTTTGCGAGCGATAACGAACTGACCATCGGCTTCGTTCTTATCGGCATCAACAACCTTGATGGTTACTGCGTAATTCTGCTCAACAGCAGCATCGTAATCAGAGGTAACGGTGTAGGTGTAAGTACCAGCGTTCTTGACGTTTTCAGTCTTGAACTGGCTGTCACTCTCCACGCCGTCATCGCCGCTTGCGATATCAGGAGTCAAAGTAGCCTTTGCATCAGCGGTCAAGGGAGCAGTCTGTGCATTGTCGGTGGTCTTGTCGTTCTCGAAAGGAGTATAAACAAGTGCCATCTTCAGGCCCAGAGAATCAGGTTTGACAGCTGCACCATGTGTACCGTCGCCATTGGTGGCAATAGCATTTACGGTGAAGTCGGGGTTAGTGGTATCGCCATAGACGATATCCTTGGGCTCGGTGACAGTGACTTCGACCAGACGCTCGCCAATGGTATAAACGCCATTAACAATCGTAATCAGGTAATCGTCATTGTCGTAAGAACCGACCATGTCGTATGCACCGTAATTCTTGACAGATTCGGGCACGCTCTCCGCAACCAGAGAAGCAGCACCGTCAGCAGACTTCATGGAAATCTCTTCGGCAACCGCATTCTCAACATCCTTCTGAGTGATGCTGATAATAGCTTTCAGGTCATCGCCATTTACGATGGTCTTCTTATCGGCATCGCCAGTATAGGTAAGAGTATTGCTCAGTTCAGCCATTTCATTGCCGTAGACAGAACCAACAGTGCCGATGGTCCAAGTCAGAGGACGCTGAGTGACCGTGTAAGTGCCGTTCATAGCAGTTACCAGATAATCCTGATAAGAAGCCTGACCGACGCGGTGAGCCAGACCGGAGAAGGAAGGAACAATGTCATAGCCTCCGACATGGCTTGCAGAAGTGACGAGGCACAGGTTCGTGCCTTCCAGAATATCACCATTGACCAGAGCTGCCTTGGCAGTGTCACCAGTGTATTCCAGAACGTTCACGGTACCGTAATCAGACCAATCTTCAACAGCAACATCGTCGCCATAGATAGAAGTCTGGGGTTTAGCGGTGACAGTGATGGGACGCTTGTCGATAACAAAATCAACGGGAGCGTAAACAAAGGTGTAGTTGTTTGCTGCGGCATTCTCAACATTTGCAGGAACGACCTTGCCGGTACCAGCGTGAGAAGCTACCGTTGCGGGAGCTCCCTCAGCATCGGTGAAGTTGAAGGTCAGGTTTGCAATGCTCAGGACACCAGCATCATCAGGAGTGGTGTTGCCCTTGACGGGTTTCACAACGAATCCATCGAAAATCAGGTCATCGCCGGAGAGAACAGGGTTCTCATCGCCGTAAATCTTGCTCTGAGCTGCCAGAGTGACATTCAGAGTAGCAGGAGTGATTTCGAAGGTGTTGTTTACGCGGGTGATGTTGAAGTTGGCATCATCGCCCTCGATAATCATCGGGTGCTTGCCGACATCTTCACCAGCATCGGTGCCAGCGTCAGGACGAACAACCTTCAGATTTGCAAGGTCGCCTGCATCCTCGCTCACATAGTAAGCGCCGTCGCCAGTTGCAGTCCAAGTCAGTGCGGGGTCAGCCTCACCGTAGACCTTCTTCTGGCCTTCGTCAACAACCACGATTACATCGCGCTTATCGACATGCAGAGAACCATCAACAAAGACGATGGGGTCATAGTTCTTTGCGCCCTTGTTTTCCAGACCGCTCATGGTGATGACATAATCGCCAGCAGCAGGACGAGCAGGAATCTCGGACAGAGAACCGTCAGCATTCTTGATGTTGTAGACAACCGAGCCAGTGAATGCGGAAGCAACGGTGTCGTTGTTCTTCAAGCCAGTAACGGTGTAGCTGAACGTGGGAACGGTGCCGCCATAAATCATGGAGTAACCGCCAGCCACAGTAAAGGTGACCTTAACGGGCTTGATGGTCAGAGTAGCAACTTCCATAGCTTCTGGCTCGGTGGTGGAAGAACCAACATCGACGGAAGTGCCGGAGCCAGTCACGATGGTGATGGCGTAGTTGCCGTACTTGTTGTACAGAGTGGAGCTGATGGGATATTCACCGACATCCTCACCGGCTTTGCGAGTAACAGAGCCGCTCAGAGCACCAGTAGTCAGTTCCAGCGTATTCTTCTTCAGACCATCGTTGGAAATGTTGCCGGAAATCTCGCTGTAAGAGAATGCGGGGTCTGCATCGCCGTAATCCTTCTCGTAGTTGGAGAAAGTCATGGTGATGGGACGAGGAGTGATGGTGATGGTAGAATCAATCACCGTCAGGTCGTAGTTGGCAGGCTGTGCGTAGATAGCTTTCAGAGCATAAGTGCCAACGCTTGCGGAAGCAGAAGTTGCACCGGAAGTCAGGGTAATGCCCTTAAGAATCTTTTCGGCTTCTGCTGCCTGAACATCAGTAGTAGTCAGCAGACCAGTGCCGCCCTTGATGTAATCCTTCACGTTCATAGAAGTGAGGGTCTCACCATAGGTCTTTTCGGTTTCGAGCAGGTTGATAACGGCAGTACGCTTATTGATGGTGAAGCGAACATCATTGGTGAAGCTGATACGATAGTTCTTTGCCATCGTCTGCTCATATATGTTACCGCTGTAAATCGGATAAGTGCCAGCGTTCTCGCCTGCTTCACGGCTCAGACGAGCCTGTGCGAAGTCGGCCTTGGGTTCTGCGAAGCTGGTGGTGTTGTAGTCGAAGATGACATAGGTATCGTTGACTGCAAAGCTGGGGTCAGTCTCGCCGTAAGTCTTGGACAGGCCATAGCGAGGAGTGATGGTCAGGGGCATCTGGTGAACAATCAGCATGTTCTTACCATCGGGCTCAGACAGCTTAACGCTGTTTGCGGGCTGGTTATCCAGACGGAAGGTCAGGTTGTAAGAACCTGCATCGTACAGACCAGAAGCGTTCGCAGTAGCCTCAACGGTGATACGAACAACACCCAGAGAAACATCCTTGCCGTCCATCTTGATATTGACGGTTTCGCCATCGTGGTAAATCTGAGTGCCATCAGAGGTATTCACGTTGACGGAAACTTCCTTGGCGATGGTGTCGGGCTTCTTCTCACCGTAAGTAGTCTGCAGTGCGTTGAAGGTGACAGAGACATCAGCCTCGGTGACTTGGAACGTGGCCTGCGGAGCAATCGTTACGATGTAGTTGGGGTTCTCATCATAAGAGATGGTAGCCTCATAGTTGCCGACAACCGTGGTGGGGTCTTCCCACTTGGTCAGGTCGATGTGGATGTTCAGCGGGCTGCCCTGCGGGTCAACCACATTGATAGCCTGAGAACCGGTCTCGTCATACAGCGCATAGCTGGGGGTGTTCTTACCGGCAACGCCGTACTTACGGACGCTGTTGGTAGTACCCTTGATGGTGACAGGCAGTGCATTGATAGTCAGTGTACCGCTTGTACCATCGTTGTAAGTACCGGTGTAAACGATGTTGTAGTTGGGGTTGGTGTAACCGGAAACAACGATAGGATAGGTACCGACACCAGTCAGCTTACCAACGGTATTGTCAACGCCATACTTGATGGTGACAGTGCCGCCCAGAGAAGCGACGGTATCATGGATGCCGATTTCATCGTTGCTTGCGAAGTTCTTGTATTCCAGTGCGCCGGTAATGTCGGCATCGCTGGGATTCTCTGCGCCATACAGACGCTCACGGTTCGGAACGGTGATGGTCAGAGTACGCTTGGTGATAGTGTACTTATCGGGAGCATTGAAGGTGATGTCGTAGTTCTTGGCGATTTCAGCAGTCTGGAACTGTGCATCGCTGTAAGCGTAAGAGCCAACAGTCTCGCCGACCTCACGAGTCACAACGCAGCCAGCAAAGTCGGAACCAACACGGCCACCCTTGCCATTGACGGGGTCAAGAGTAAAGGCAACGCCGCCCTTGGCATCACTGTCGCCGTAAACCTTCGTCTGACCACCCATCACATTGATGGCGATAGGACGCTTGGTGACGGTCAGCTTGCTGTTGACAAAACGAACCAGATAGTTGTCGTAACGGTCGTAGTTCTTGCCATCGGCATTGGGGTCCCAGTCAGAAGACCAACGCTCCTGAGAAGCACCCTGCACAGATGCGCTGACGGTGTATTCGCCAACATTGGCAGTTGTAGGAGTGCCGCTGTTGCCAGCCGCATCTACCATAGTAAAGCCAAGCTTGTCCTCGGTCAAACCGATGCTTGCCTGTGTATCGTTCAGCTTGAAACCTTCGATGGATTTAATCTTGCCGGAACGAGCAGCGCCATACATTGCGGACAGGTCATCGAGAGTGACAGTCAGCATTGCAGGATGGATGATGTACTTGCTGTTGATGACCTTGACGTCATAGTAAGCAGTGCATGCAGGGGGAACTTCGACAGTCATCGGATATTCGCCAACATTCTTATTGTCGATATCCTGACGCTGTGTTGTCAGAACCATGCTGACCAGCTTGTTCACACCGTCATCAGCGGTGATGTCAGAACCGGCGACAATACGCTTATCGGAGGCCACTGCCTGAGCAGCACCGTTATAAGCAACAGCGTCGAAGGTGATGGTGGAAGACTTGCCCTTTTCAGCCTCACCATAGATGGCATCAATCTGGTCATTGGTGATGGTTACGTTACGCTTGGTAATTTCAAACGTTGCGGTAGCAAGGTTGATGTTATAACCATTGATAGGCGCATTCGTCTGGATGTTGCCGATTGTAACAGTGTAGCCACCGGGAGCAGAGGTGATGCTGGGCAGAACAACGGTGGGTTCACCGCTCAGACCAAGCATCTCTTTCAGAGCAACTGCGTTGGACTTGTGCTCGTTGTTGGTCTTATACTCGAAATTCGTCTTATCGGTATCAGACCAGCCGGTAATCACGAAGTCAACCTGAGGATTCTGCTGACCATACTGACGAGTGGCTTTGCTGCCGGTCGTCTGTACGCCATCATTGCCCTTGAAGACAAATACAGGAGTCAGGGTCAGAGTCTTTTCAGAAACGACAACATACACATCGCCGGTATTGGGCTGAATGTCGATGTTGTAGTTTGTGTTGCTCTTCGCGGAGGAACCTAAGATGATTTTGTAAGAACCGGTAGTGTCCTTATCAAAGTTCTCTGTGGTCAGAACATCCGCAGGAAGCAGGTCGCCGTCAACCAGACCACCATTGGTGTCCATGACTGTGTAGTTAATCTGGCTGATGGTATTGCCCTTCGTAACATAAGTGGTATGAGGGACAATGTAAATCTGACGCTTGTTGATAGTCACGCCCGTGTCATTGCGGATATTCTTAGAAGAATCCAAGTTGGAACCGTCAATGATGGTGTAATTCAGACCATTCACAGTAACGCTTGTGGCACCTGTATCAACATAAGTCGGATAAGTACCGGCATTGCAATGAATGTCTGTGGGATTCTGGCCGTCGCCGTCAGCCGGAGCGTACATAATGAAGCTCAGACCGTCGATAGCTGCCTGAATATCCTTTTCGACTTCCTGAGAAGTACGGGAATCAGCAGTGCTGTATTCGATGGTCAGACCCTTAGACTTGAAGGAGTCACCGTATGTGTAGGTAACAGTCTGAGGCAGAATGCGAATAACATTCTCCTGACCGCTAATCTTGGTATACTGAATACCAGTGCCTGCGGCAATCTGCTTACCAGTCTCAGCAGCGGTGATTGCCTGATAGTCCCCGATGACAGTCGTAGAACCGCCGCCATCAAACGCGCTGGCACCGCTGTTGTCTACGGGGTTTTCCTGACGGTCGCAAACCTGCAGATACAGGTCAGACATATCAAGGTATGCATTCATGACGGGCTCGGCGACCTGCTCATCCTCGCTCAGAGAATAATACATGTCCTCAATGGGTTCCCAGTCATAAACTGCATCCAGTTCCTCAGTGCGACGCGTGACCATCGCATCAAGAACCGCATTTTCCTTGTCAGCCTGCCATGCCTTGCTTGCAAGACCGAAGTTGTTTGCAGCAGTCAGAATTTCATCTTTACGGCTTACAAGGGCGTTAGCCGCATCGATAAATGCCTGTGCTGCTTCACTGATGCTGCCAGTGGTAGAAGCTTCGCTGGAAGTGCTGGTGCTTGCACCAGTATCAGAGGCAGCACTGTTTGCGTAGGCAGTGGTCGTTTCAGACCCCGCCTGACTTGTAGCCTCAGAAGAAACATCGCTCGTCACAGAAGTGTCGCTGGACGCGGAACTTGCTGTGTCGGTAACATCGCTTTTCGGCGCGGGAGTAGTAGCGGAAGAGTCGGAGTTTGTTGTCGTAGTGCTGAGTGCATCAGTTTCCTTCGGAGCTTCTTCACTCTGCGTGATTCCACTCGCGCTCTCCACTGCATAAGCAGTGACAGGAGCAAACTGAGACAGGCACATTGCTACGGCGACAATCGCACTCAAAAACCGCTTACGAGGTTTCTGCATGTTAGTTGCCCTCCTAATAATGTGAGTGTTCTGTGGTTTTACCACAGCCGGATTTATATACACCCTTACCTACTCCCTAGTGTGCAGCCTCGATTGTAGATAAGAAAGTATATCAAAACACAAGCAATCAAATCGCATATTTGCAATATGCCACAAAAAGACAGAAAAGTCAATCAAAAATTTTGGCACAAAAATGCCACCCATGAACGCATTCTCATATTTCATATGGACATGGATGGTTGAAACATTAACGCAAAACCTGCTTGACTATAGCTATTATTTGTTCTGAGAAATTTGATGCTGTATTTATATCTATTATATTACTTACTTTGCAGCAACGGTCAATAATTATTCTGAAAATTAGAAGTTTTTTACGCAAAAAAAAGAGCGGCAGCTCTTTCGAACCACCGCTCTATTGTTTTACCGCTTATTCAGCGGAATCATCCTTATGGTTATCTTTGTTGTCGTTTTCGTCCTTCTTGCGCTTGTGGTTTACTACCACCAGAGCAGCGACGCCAATGCCAACCATTGCTACCAGACCAACAATGCTCTGTGCAAATCCGATACCCGTCTTCTTGTTGCTCGTGAAGATAGAGAAGAGGGAGAAGGGCTTGCCGTCTACCTTGAAGATATCGAGCCAGCCAATCGGCGGGGTCTTGGGCTTCTCAGTAGGAACAGGGGTCGGAGTGGGCTTCGGGTTGTCAGGAGTCGGAGTCGGCTTAGGCTCGTCAGGCGTTGTGGGAGTAGAGGGTTTCACAACAGGGACTTTCACCTCGTTGGAAGGTTTCTCTACATCTTCATCAATCGGCTTGGACGGGTCCTTACCATGACCCGGATTCTCGGGGTCTTCGGGATTCTGACCCGGAGCCTTAGCGACAGCCACGTTAATGACATCGTGTCCGGCATCCGCGTCAACGGCAACATAAGAATAGGTCAGAGTGAAGGATTCGCCAACAGGGATACGAGCAATAGTGAACGTTGTCGTTGCGCTATTGTAAGTATATCCATCACCGTTCTGGGCTTCAATATGGCTTGCGCCATCATTGTTGTCCTTTACGGTTACATTGACAAGGTCTACTTCACCGGTATTGGTTACTACCACACGATAATTGATGGTTTCACCGACATTGACTTTCGTCTTGTCAGCACTCTTCACAATCGTGAGGCTCTTTTCGAGCGGAACATCCGTTTCCGTACCGGAGCCCGGAACTTCCACATCAACCTTGTTGGACGGAATATCCGTATCAGGGTCAATCGGTTTCGTCGGGTCTTTACCCTGTCCGGGATTCTCCGGGTCTTCAGGGTTCGTACCGGGAACATGAATCGTCGCTACGTTTTCAAGAATGTGCGTGGTCACATCGGCGATACCGACAGTATAAGCGTAGTGGACAACCACATCGCCGCCAGCAGGAATCGTGTCGATGGTGAATACACCATTCTCATAGTGATAACCAGCGCCATCCACTGCGAAAATGCTTCCGGAGAAGTTATTCTCATCAGTCAGAGCAGCATTCTGAATATCGTGGTCTTTACCATTGTGTACCGTTACGGTATAGGTGACAGTCTCACCCGGCTTTGCGACAGTCTTGTTTGCAGACTTCCAGATGGTGACAACGCCATCATCAGGCTTCTTCACATCGACTGTATTGGACGGGATATTATACTGCTCGCCATCGTGCGTGTACTTAATGGTTGCGGTATTTTCCATAACGCTCTCATCGGTCGTCTCTACCGTATAGGTATAAACGATATCAAGAGCCTCACCGGCATCCAGATAACCGATAGTCCAAGTGCCGTCTCCGTTATAGGTATAGCGGTTAGAACTCTCAGCCGTAACATCACCCGCAAAGTTGTTATGGTCTGCGACAGTGATATCGTTTACGGTTTCGTCTGTCGTATTCTTCACCGTAATGGTGTAGGTCACAACATCCGTTACCTTGGCAATATACTTATCGGCATCCTTTTCAACATCGATAGGCGGTGTCGGGTCTTTCACAACAGCAGCGTTCAGAACCTTAGGAGCATCAGCGGTAACTACCACATAGGTGAAGTTAAGCGTTACGCTCTCGCCAGCCTTTACAGTGCTGATGGTATAGGAGTTGTCGCCGTTATCCGCAACGCCATCCATGGGCACAAAGTTGAGCGTTCCGTTGCCATCGAAGAAGTCTTCGACCACAACATTTTCCGCATCAGCCTTGCCTTTATTGGCGACAGTAACCGTATAGTTGAGCGTATCGCCAACCTTGGCCTCTGCCTTATCAACGGACTTGGTGATTTCGATTACAGGAATCTCTGTTTCGGTTTCAGAGCCGGGAACTTCCACATCAACCTTGTTGGACGGAATCTCCGTATCGGGGTCAATGGGTTTCTCGGGGTCTTTGCCGTGACCCGGATTATTCGGGTCTTCGGGATTCGTGCCGGGAACATGGATTGTTGCAATGTTTTCGAGAATCTGCGTGGGCACATCAGCAATTTCAACCGTATAGGTGTAGTGGATAACCACATCACCGCCTGCGGGAATCTTATTGATTGTGAATTCGCCGTTCTCGAAGGTGTAATCTGCACCTTCAACGCTTACGATTTCGCCAGCAAAGTTGTTGGTGTCTGTCAGACGAGCGTTTTCGATGTCGTGATTCTTTCCGTTATGAACCGTGACGGTATAGGTTACAACCTCACCCGGCTCAGCCTTTGTCTTATCTGCAGCCTTGCGGATGGTGACAACACCATCATCGGGCTTCTCGACATCGACGGGGTTGGAGGGGATATTGTAATCTGTGCCATCCTTGCTGTAAGTCACATTTGCAATGTTTTCGATGACGGTGGCATCCTCAGCCTGCATCGTATAGGTGTAGGTGATATAGATGGTCTCGCCAGCGGCAATAGTCGGGATAGTCCACGTCTTATTGCCATTGTAAGTGTACTTGTCAGCGTTTTCGGCCTTGATTTCGCCCTTGAAGTTGTTAGTATCGGTGACAGTTACATTGTCAACAGGCTCAGAAGTGGTGTTCTTCACGGAAATCGTGTAGGTTACAACCTCATCAACCTTTGCAATGTGCTTGTCGGCTTCCTTCTCGACGTCAACAGGCGGTGTCGGGTCTTTGATTACTGCGGCGTTCAGTACGAGAGGTTCGTCTCCTTCAACTACAACATAGCTGAAACGAAGCTTTACGCTCTCCCCTGCCTTGACCGTAGAAATAGTGTAGGTGTTGTCTCCGTTATCTGTCACACCATCCATGGCCTTGAAGTTCAGCGTTCCGTTTCCGTCAAAGAAGTCCTTAATCAGGATATTCTCAGCATCCGCGTTACCGCCGTTCTTGACAGTGACGGTGTAGTTTAGCGTATCACCAATCTTGGCAGTAGGCTTATCTACAGACTTGGTAATAGAGATTTCCGGAATCTCGGTCTCAACTTCGGAACCGGGGACTTTCACTTCGACCTTATTGGACGGAATGTCCGTATCGGGGTCAATAGGTTTATCCGGGTCCTTGCCGTGTCCGGGATTCTCAGGGTCTTCCGGATTCGTGCCGGGCACATGTGCCGTGGCAACATTTTCCAGAATGTGAGTGGGTACATCTGCAATCTGCACCGTGTAGGTGTAGGTCAGAACAGCGTCTGCACCAGCAGCAATCTTATCGATTACAAAGTGTCCGTCAACGAACTTGTAGCCGACACCATTCGTGCCGGTAATCGTTCCAGCAAAGTTGTTGGAATCGCTTACGACCACATTGGTGATGTCATGCGCCTTGCCGTTGTGAATCGTAACCGTGTAGGTCACGACCTCACCGGGTTCTGCAATCTTCTTGTCACCGCTCTTGACAATCGTAACTTCGCCATCCTTCGGGACAACGACTTCAACGGGGTCTGCCTTGATGACATACTCGCCGTCATCGGTCGTGTAGCGAACATCAGCTTCGTTGACCAGCGTAGAGGGGTCGGTAGTCTTCACCGTATAGGTGTAGAGAATATCGATGCTCTCACCAGCCTTGATGCTGGGGATAGTCCAAGTATGGTTGCCATTGTAGGTGTACTTGGCGTTGTCTTTAGAAGTGATTGCACCTGTAAAGTTGTTGGTGTCGCTGACCAGCAGGTCGGTAACGGTCTTATCAGTCGTGTTCTTCACCGTGATGGTGTAGTTGACGACTTCATCGACCATCGCTACATGCTTGTCTGCGGTCTTCTCGATGTCAACGGGAGGCGTCGGGTCTTTCACAACAGCAGCGTTCAGGACCATCGGCGCATCTCCGGCAACGACCGTGTAAGTGAAGCGGAGCGTAATGCTCTGACCCTTCTCCACATTCGCAACCGTGTAGGTGTAATCACCGTTATCCGTCACACCGTCCATCGGAACGAAGTTCAGGACACCGTTACCGTCAAAGAAATCCTTGACGACAGCGTTCTTGACTGCCTGTCCGCCAACATTCGTCAGCGTAATCGTGTAGTTCAGCGTATCGCCAACCTTGGCTTCTGCCTTATCTACACTCTTAACGATTTCGAGCTTGCCTTCCGGCACATCAACATGCGTGCCGTCACCGGGAACCTCAACATCGACCTTGTTGGAAGGAATCTCCTCGTCAGGGTCGCCGGGGTTCTTGCCGGGAACGTGAGCCGTTGCAATGTTTTCAAGAATCTTGGTCGGAACATCGGCAATCTGGACTGTGTAGGTATAACGGACCACTGCGTCACCGCCAGCAGGAATCTTGTCAATGACAAATTCGCCGTTGGTGAACTTGTAGCCAGCGCCATCTACGCCTTCAATCTTGCCCGCGAAGTTGTTCGCGTCAGTCAGACGGACATTCTTGATGTCGTAATCCTTACCGTTATGAATCGTAACCGTATAGGTAACGACCTCGTTCGGTTCAGCCTTGGTCTTGTCGGCAGTCTTAAAGATGGTAACGACACCATCGTTAGGCTTTTCGACTTCGACGGGGTTGGACGGAATATCGTAGTCAGTACCGTTGTAGCTATAACGCACATCGGCAGTGTTTTCAATGACAGTTTCATCGCTTGCCTGCATCGTATAGGTGTAGGTAATGTCGATGGACTTGCCGGATTCGAGCGTTGCGATGGTCCAAGTCTTATCACCGTTGTAGGTGTAGCCCTTGCCATCCTTGCCTTCGATTTCGCCCTTGAAGTTGTTCGTATCGCTTACCAGCAGGTTCGTCAGCGTGTCCTTGGAATTGTTCTTCACCGTGATGGTGTATGTAACAATCTCATTGACCTTGGCGATATGCTTGTCAGCGCTCTTCACAATATCCGTGGGCGGTTCGGGAGTTGTGATGACTGCCGCGTTCAGAACCTCAGGTGCGTCACCGTCAACCACCACATAGGTGAAGTTAAGCGTTACGCTCTCGCCAGCCTTGACACTTGCAATCGTGTAGGTGTCATCACCGTTATCGGTGACGCCATCCATAGCCACGAAGTTCAGTGTGCCCTTGCCGTCGAAGAAGTCCTTGACTGTGACATTCTCAGCATCGCCCTTGCCGTTGTTCTTGACAGTAATCGTGTAGTTCAGAGTATCACCGACAGCGGCTTCATTCTTATCCACACTCTTTGTCAGAACAAGGTCAGGAATCTTGGTTTCAGTCTCGGAACCCGGAACCTCAACATCGACAGGATTCGAAGGAATCTTCTCATCGTTATCGATAGGCTTGTTCGGGTCTTTACCGTGACCGGGGTTGTTCGGGTCTTCGGGATTCGTACCGGGAACATCAGCCGTAGCGATGTTTTCCAGAATCTGAGTAGGCACATCACCAATTTCAACCGTGTAGGTGTAGGTCAGAGTGACCGAAGCGCCTGCGGCAATCTCAGCGATATGGAACTCGCCGTTCTCGAAGGTGTAATCTGCGCCGTCAACGCCAGTGATTTCACCAGCGAAGTTATTAGCATCGGTTACTACAACATCGTGAACATCGAAGCCCTTGTTGTTGGTAACGGTGACATTGTAGGTGACGACCTCACCCGGCTTAGCCATCTTCTTGTCCGCTTCCTTGTGGATGGAGACAGTGCCCTTATCGGGTACGACCACATCGACAGTCGGCGTATCAAGTTTCACGGTATCGCCGTTCTCGGAATACGTCACATCAGCCTTGTTCTCGAGGAGCTTCTCATCATTGCTCTGTACCGTGTAGGTATAGGTAATGTCGATGGTCTCCCCTGCTCCGATTTCCGGAATCGTCCAAGTGTTATCGCCGTTATAGGTGTACTTGTCTGTATTGGCGGCATTGATGCTGCCAACAAAGTTATTGGTATCCTTGACAGTGACATTCGTCTTTGCCTTGGTATCGGGGTTATACACGCTGATGGTGTAAGTCACGATTTCATCGACAAATGCGAACTTCTTGTCAGCCGTCTTGGTGGGTTCGAGCGGCGGGTCAACGGGCGGTGTCGTGACGACAGCGGCGTTCAGGACCTCAGGCTCATCGCCTTCCACAATAACATAGGTGAAGCGGAGCTCCATGAATGTACCGGCAGGCAGTTTGTTGATGGTGTAAGTGCCATCACCGTTCACTACAACACCGACAGCCGGGATGTAGTTGAGTTTACCGTGTCCATCGAAGAAGTCTTCGACCAGAATATTTTTCAGTTCGCCATCGCCAACATTAGACACCTTAACGGTGTAATGCAGCATATCGCCAACAGAAGCACTCTTCTTGTCTACGAATTTCTCGACTTTCAACTTGCCCTCGGGCGGGTTGACAGGAACAGGTACATCACTGCCGGGAACCTTGACGGTGACCTCGTTAGAAGGCTTCGTCTTTTCATTCTCAGGAGTCTGGTCTTCGTCAGCGAACCAGTAATGCAGCGTAGCCACATTCTTCAGTTCGTTGTAAGTATCCTGACCCTTACCGGCATCTGTGTTCAGCACAATGTAATCATATTCTACCGTGACAGTCTTACCAGCCGGGATAGTGCCGACCTTGATGACTGCGGAACCGGCAGATGCAGATTCCAGAGTGCCGTTCTTGATATTCGTGATAACGCCGTTGAAGTTGTTCTTGTCGTGCAGCGCTGCATTCACATAGTCAACAGTGTCATTGTTGTGCATGACGACGGTGTAATGCACCGTATCGCCGATGTTTGCAATGGCCTTGTCTGCCTGTTTCACAACGGTGGGTCCGACATGTTCCGGCGTGGGAGTTTCGGGAATGACAGGGATATCAACCTCATTGGAAGGAATCTTTACCTTGCCAGAATCCGTCACATATGTCATTTCGGCGTTATTGACAAGCATGGTATTAGGAGCATCTTCATTCATTACCGTGTAGGTGTAGACAATGTCTACGCTCTCACCAGCGCCGATAGAAGAAATATTCCAGACCTTGTCGCCAATATAGCTTACAACATCAGTGTTTTCGGCAGGCGTGATAACGCCCGTGAAGTTGTTCGTATCCTTGACCTCAACATTCGTCTTGGTCTCGTTAGTCGTATTGGTAACGGTAATGGTGTAAGTCACCACTTCGCCAACCACTACGGTCTGTTTATCTGCCTTCTTCTCGATTTCGGGAACTTCCGGAATCTCAACAGCAGCATTGTTCACGACATCCTTGTCGCCTTCCTGTACGGTATAGGTGACAGGAATCTCAACGACCTCACCAGCCGCAATTTCTGCGATGGTGAAGGAATGAGTCGCTGCGTCATAGGTGTACTTGTCAGAACTTGCAGCATTGATTTCGCCAATGCCGTCATTGAAGTCGCGCACAACTACATTCTGAGCAGCCATTGTGCCGTTGTTCGTAACGGTAATGGTGTAGTGAATGGTATCACCAATCATCACACTGGATTCAAGAGAAGTCTTCACAACGCGAATATCGCGGTCAGGCACTTCGCCTACATGGACAGTCTCAGTATCGGGGTCGCTCGTAACAGTCTTGTTGTCGGGGTTCTTGCCCTCAGCAACAGCCGTATTCACGATGTTACCGTTATCGAGGTTCATGTCCTCTGCCACAGCAGTATAGACATAAGTGATTTCAACGGAATCGCCTGCGTTCAGCTCAGGAATCATCCACTTGCCGTTTCCGTCATACATCAAATCGCCAGTGTACTCGACAGTGCCGTTGCCGTTGGACGTATCGGTAACGATAACATTCGTCAGCTTGGTATTGCCGCTGTTCTTAACGGTCAGAGTATAGGTTACGGTCGTGTCATTGCCGTTCATATCAACGAAGCTCTTGTCAGCGTTCTTTACGATGGTCAGTTCATCACGGAGCACATCAACCTCAACAGGTTTAGAAGGTTCTTCGATGTCCTTGTCACCCGGAATCTCAGTATCGGGATTCTTGGGAGCGTGAGCAGTAGCTACGTTGATAATCGTTTCGGGGTCACCGTTCTGCACAATATACAGGTAATTCAGAGTAACGGAATCACCGACATTCAGAGCAGGAATGGTGAACAGTCTGGTTTCGGGGCTATAGGTATATCCCTCGCCGGTAGAGACGATAAACATACCCAGAGCATTAGTGTCATCGGAGACGGTAACATTCGTCATATCGACAGTGCCGTCGTTCGTGACAGTGACCTGATACTTGACGACTTCGCCGGGATAAGCGTGGTCGCGGTCAGCAGACTTGACAATCGTCAGGTGCTTGTAGTACAGCGGCACGATTACTTCGTTGGAATCGACAGGTTTCTCAGGAATAGTCGGGTCTTCGCGAGCAGGAATCGTTGCGGTAGCAATGTTATCCAGCTTGCCGTTTGCGAGGTCATCTGCGACAACCGTGTACTTATAGGTAATGGTTACGGACTTTCCAACGCCAAGGCTGGTGATTGTCCATGTTCCATCATCGTTGACACGATAGCCGAAGTGGAGCTTCGTGTTCTCGACAGGCTCGCCCATAAAGTTGTTCGTATCCTTTACGACAACATTTTCAAGCTTCGTGTTGCCCGTATTGGTGACTTTCAGCGTGTAAGTGACGACATCACCTACGCCAGCCTCAGTCTTATCAGCACTCTTTTCGATGGTCAGATTCTGACGGATGATTTCCACATCAACATCAGGAGTCTCGACCAACCAATCCTTATTAGGCTCGGTATAGTTCGGAGTGGTGCTGCCATCAGGGTTCTCAGTATAGCTCTCGACTACCTTCATATCGGTAATCTTGGCGTTGTTTTCGAGGATATCGTTGTTGTTGGTGCCGTGGTCGGTCGGGTCTACCGTGTAGGTATAGGTGAACGTTACGGCATTGGTATGGGTTTCATCGCGCAGATGGGAAATCTCTGCGATAACGAACTCGCCCTTCTCTGCATCATAGGTCACACCGTTTGCCTGAGACAGGACAGGAACACCAACGAAGTTGTTGGTATCTTTAACGATGACGTTGTGCAGGTCATGACTGGTCGCGTTCGTAACAGTAATCGTGTAGCGAATCACATCGTAATCCGTAGCGCGTTCACGGTCAGCAGATTTCTCGATAGAGACAATTTCCTTATCGCGAACGGTCAGAGTACCATCCACATACTTGATGATGTAGTTGGCATTGCTGCCGCTGCCATCTTCGGTGTTGATGATAACTGCATCGCTGGGAACGTTCTTGCTGGAACCCACTTCGGTCTGAGAACCGGTTACGGTCACAGAATCCATCTTATCGTGAATGCCAAGCAGGTCGTTATCTACGAGTTCCGGAGCGTAGGTATAGCCGGGTTCCGTCAACGGAGTGCCGTCATATACCTTTTCTGCGGAGTTTGCAGTAATGGTTACCTCACGCGGGTCAATGAAGAAATGTCCGGGAGTTACTGTGCCAATCTCAATGTTATCTACCTCAGTATAGGTAGGAACAATGGAATAGCCGGGGTTCTCGGTACGAACATTCTCACCCGGAACACGAGCTGCATCCAGATTCAGGGCACGGTCGATATAATCGCGCAGGTCCTTATCCGGAGTGTAAGGCTCATCCTTCTCGTTCGTGAGCGTATAGGAAACATTGAACTTATCGGGGTCGTTATCACCGTAGGTCTTGCGGTCGTCTTCTGCCTTGATGTTAATAATCAAGGGTTTGACGGTCAACTTACCATCGATGTAAACGAAATCGTAGTTCGGGTTATGGAAGGTAGAATCCTTGGCAGATACAGGATATTCACCAACAGGGCTCCACTTCTCTGCATCAGTCTTGGTCTTGAGCGCATCTTTACCACCGATATCATCGATGGTGTCACCGCGCTTATAGCCGGTAATGGTTACGTTGGGTGTCGGGTTATCTTCGCCGAAATACTTTTCGTCGTCAATAACTGTAACAACGATGGTTGCAGGAACAATGGTCAGAGTTCCGGGAGTGGTAATGATTTCGTAGTTGCCGGACGGGTCAGTGCCATCAATGGTGATGGGATACTTGCCTACCTGCTCACCGTCATCAGTATCAGCGCCGGGACGCTTTGTGGTGATATCGAAGAAGTCTTCGTCACCGGGATTGACCAGTTCTTCGGGGTCAGTAATCGTCCAAGTCAGCGGGTCGGGGTCTTTCTCTCCGTAAACCTTCTGCTGGTCATCTGCCTTCACATGGATAGGTTTCTTACCAATCGTCAGGTCACCGCCAACATAGATAAACTTGTAATTGCTGTTGTCAGCAACCAACTGCTGTCTATCGTAGTTGATGGGATAATTACCAACTTTCGTCTTATTCGTTACGGGATTGCCAGCGTTATCGTTGCAGTACATTGTAGCAGTGCCGGAGACCTTGGATTCATCGTCCTTGATACCGGTACCGGTTTCGTCCTTAACGTCACGACCGACAAAACCTGTGATGGAATAAGTGAATTCGGGAATCTCATCGCCGTAGGTGGTCTTGTATCCGCCATCGACCGTAACAGTGAGCGTTGCGGGGATGATTTTCAGAGAACCATCGTATACGGTAACGGCATAGTTCTTGTTGCTTGTATCGTACTTTGCGGAAATGAGGTAATCACCATCATAGAGGGTAGTTCCCCACTTATTGAGAGAATCTGCTGCAGTGACATCGCCGCGCACAACATTCTCACCTTTGGTGCGGTACAACTCAACATTCAGCGGGCTGTTTTCGGGGTCAATCAGGCCAATCACATTGCCAGCATTGTCTTCGTAATGGAAGGTAAATGCCGGGTCAGCGGTGCCGTAGGTCTTGACCTTATGGTCAATACGAACAATCAGTTCCTTCGGGTTGACAGTGATATCGCCATTGACATAGCGGATAACATAGTTCTTCTCGAAGTTTGTGTTGCTCTTGACTTCGAAAGTGGAGCCGATATGCTCTTCACCGTCTTCCAGAACAACGCAATCCGGGTTCACCGCATCCTCATTGTTGTTGCCAGCAGTTACGATGTACTTGCCAGCGTCAGACAGGTCGAAGCACAGAGTAGCGAAGCCAAGTTCACCGTTCAGAACGGTTTCCTTCGTGTCATCACGCTTGAAGCCGGTAATATCGGCATCAAATGCGGGATTCTCTTCGCCATAGGTCTTGGAATAGCCACCCTTTACGGTAACAACCAGCTCAGCCGGAGTAATCGTAAAGTTGCCGTTCTCCATGGTAATAACGTAGTTGGTGATACCATCCTTGCTGACAGGGCTGATATCGTTGGCATTGATGGCGTAAGCCTTGCCGAACGAATGCTCGCCAGTCCAGACATCTTCACCGGGTTCACGAGTCACGCCAGTACCTTCGAGGTCGCCGGGCTGGACAGGCACATCCGCGCCTTCCTTCTCGGTGAGAACGGGACCGTTTGCGTACTCGATGTAGTAGTTGCCATCTTCGCCACGGACACCGTCATGGAGCGTATACTTCAATTCAGGGTCAGCGTCGCCGTAAACCTTGGTGTTATCCGCAGCAATAACGGAAACGGGGCGAGGAATGATAGTCAGGTTGCCAGCGGTAATCGTGATGTCATCATCATCATAGATGGTGCTGTGGACACCGGACAGGCTGATGCAATCCTTGTAAGTGCCGCTGGAACTGGTCTGCGTATCCAGATGGGTAAAGGTAAAGGAATTGGTGTTGATACCGGCTTCCTCTGCCGTGATTTCAACAGCCTCGCCGTTTTCTACCTTAAACACATGATAGGTGTAATCGGTAGAACCATCGTAGAAGCGGTTGACACGGTCGCCGTAATAGCGAACCTTATCATCCACGGTAATCATCAGACCCTGACGCTTGACAATGAGGTCGTTTGCGTAACGGTACTCAAAGTCGTAGTTCGGGTTATCCAGCTCAAGCTGTTTCTGGTCGTTTGCTGCGAGGTTTCCAATCTGACGGTCCTGCGGCGTGGAGTAGACGGGATAAGAACCGACTTCTTCACCCTCTGCACGGACCAGATTGAAGACGATGGGAACCTTATCGGGGTTCACAACAACGCTTGCATCCGTGATACGGCTGCCTGCGCCGAGCTTCTGCTGACCATTTACGGAATTATGGGTAATCATATCGGTCAGGGTGAAATCCTGAACCTTATCAGCATCGCCCAGTTCCTTCTGCCAGCCAGTGACTTCCAGCAGCATCGGACGAGGTTTGATAGTCAGAACACCGGGCGTGTAGTTCGCAATCGTATAGTTATAACCGCCATCTGCGTTTTCACGAGGTACGAGAATCGTATGCTCTTCGCAGTAACTCTTATCGCCATACAGGTAATTGGAACCGACATCGGTGTACTTATTGTAAGTCAGGTTGATGTAATCGCTCAGAGTATTCTTTGCGGTTTCAAGAACCTTTGCGGTTGCGCCATCGTTATTCTTCAAAGCAACATCAGCAGTATCGCCGTGCTTCAAGCCAACAACGGTCAGCGTGTAGTCGTTTTTGTTATCTTCGCCGTAGTAACGCTCCTGATTACCAAATACGATTGTCAGCGGGACAGGCGTAATGGTCATCTTGGCATCGTTCGTTTCGACGATATAGTTGCTTGCTGTGCTCTTTTCGTAAGAGATACGGATGGTATAGCCTTCGTCACGGACATTCTCGCCGCTGTCACGAACTGCCTTGATGCCGAGCATTTCGCTGGTAGGCTTAATGATTTCGCCATCGACAGTCCACTTCAATGCGGGTTCCGTGCCGCCGTATGCCTTCGTTGCATCGAGAGCCGCAATGCGAATCAGACGAGGATGTACTTTCAGAACATTGGACTCGTAAACGAGTTCGTAGTTGGAAACTACCTGTCCTTCACTGTTCGTGACGGTCTTGATGCCAAGAGTATTGCCGTAACCGGTGTTTTCGTTCACGGATACAGGATATCCGTTTACGGGAACATGGGTATGCGGATGGTCATCGTCATGATAATGCTCATGACCCTTGTGCATTTCGTTGTATTTCTCCAAGCAGTAAGCGCATTCTTCTTCGGGAACATCCGTCTGATAGATTACATCACTGCTCTGTGTAGCGGTTGTCAGATAAGGCAGATTAGAAGTGCCGTTCTTGAATGCCAGAGCGGTGCGGGAAGCGCCGTTTACGACTTCAACCACATTACCGATGGTATCATTGCCAATCAGATGCATGTTGTTGTAATCAACGGTAGCGTCATCGCCCAGAACGGTCCAGTTGTTCTCGTCCGAAACATCCAGTTCATTGCCTTGGTCATCTGTGCCAAGAACCTTGAATGTGGAGTTGAAGAACGGGTTCGTTGTACCGTAAATCTTCTGGCTTTCGTCAACGGAAATCATAATCTTGCGGGGCTTGACCTCGATAGAACCGGGGTCTTCCGTGACAACATAGTTCTTCAATACATCATAGTTGAACTCGTTCAGACCAATGTAAGATACAGGGTAAGAACCAGCATCCGTCGTCTCACTCGGTACTACATTGTATACGAATTTACTCTGATAGTTGTTTGTTTTCTTCGCTTTCAGGTCGAGTTTTTCATCGTCCTGTGCAGCAGTCTTATGGTCTTCGACCAGACCTTCCATGGTCAGCCAGCTATCAGAACCCTTATTCCAGTAGTAGACATCGTCTGCATACGGAAGTTTGATATTCTTGAAGCCATGTCCATAAGTGGTGCTTACGCTCTTGACCTGCGCACGCAGCGTCGTACGGTAAATACCACCGCTGAAAGTCTTGTCTGCGATATAGTAGTCGTTGTAGTTGTTGTTCACAAGGTACATTTCGTTGTTCTGCTCAATGTCACGTACCAGTGCGTTCGTATCATCGATATCCTGTACGGTGTACTCAAATACGATGTTTACGGTACCGCCAACCGGAATCGTGTCAATGTAGAACTCCGTGCCCTGCTGGTTCATACGAATGCCATTTGTGGATTTCAGGGTGATGGGGCCATTACCTGCAAATCTGCTCTTCAGACGCAGGTTCTGGATAGCAACAGGAGCAACATAATTGTTCTGCGCTGCCAGACCATATCCGGTATCCTTGTTCGTTACTGCAATCGTAACAGTCATCTTCTGACCAACCTGCGGGGTGGTCGTGCTGTAGCTGTACTTTACAGAATACGGCAGATGGCGAATCGTATTCGTCGAAAGACCATTGTAACGGTCTTCCTTGATGACACCATTGTCGCCGTTTGCATCATACCCGGTCAGCTGTTCGCCAGCATTGCTGTCAGCATAAGAACCAACATAGGTCTGAGCATTCAGTTCAACGGAATCGTAGTTGGTGATATTATCAATATAGATATTTCCCTGTCCTTCTTCACCGATATTGGCGTTGTAGTAGGAATCATATACCTTGATGTTGTTCGGATTCACCACCGTGTTCTGGTAGTTATCCTGTTCGGTCTTGGTATAGCGGGTAATATCGATGTTTTCCTGTTTACCAGCAAGAATCATTTCATATGCCTGCTCGATAGTCACATTCTGATTATCGTAGACAGTCGTATCAGTCAGATACTTGCCGTTTCCGATATCATTGGAGTTACCATCGTAGTTCCACTTGTATTTGTTCACATCATGATACTGACTGTGAACATACAGAGGACGAGGATTGATGGTACCAGTGAAATCTTCACTTGCAATATAATAGTTGTCGAACGGGTTGTTAATCAGTTCAAGAATCGTAACGGTCTTGATACTGTGCAGACCCGTATGGATGGACTCTCTGAAACTCGTTTTTGCGAAGTCCTCAGGAGCATAGTTTTCGCAATAATAGCCGTAAGCCAGTGTGCTGTTCAGCGCGACAGTATCGCCGTGAACAATACCGGAATCAGCAGTTGCTGCTTTGATTTTAATATCAGATACCTTTGCGGTGCTGATATTGTCGTAAATCTTATTGTTGTCATAGCTGTAAAGATGCAGCGGGCGCGGATAAATATCGAAGTATACGACATTACCGTTGCCGGATACATATTCATCAGGTGTAGTGCTTTCTCCACGGACTACATAAGTCTTGCCGGGCTTCGTGTTCTCCCAGCAGAAAGTAACTTCGTACTTGCCCGTGTAGGTTGCCGTAGCAGTGTAGGAGCCGGTACGAACGAGAGGCTTCTTCTTGCTATCGGTAGTAGCGTTGGTAGGATATGTGATGTTGGGAGATTCGTTGTTCGAATAGGTGATGTTTACACCGCGCAGGACTTCCTGTTCGTTGATGCCTGCATCGGTATCGCCGTCCCATACAACGTGTGCGGTAACAGTCAACTGGTTGCCGTCGTACATCTTGTTAGCAACAGTCAGCATGACCTTGGCACGAGTAGGAGTGCATTCATTTGCATCCTCGAAGCCAATATCCATTGCGTTCTTGCCAACGCGACGATACAGACGCTTGTTCAGGTCAACGACCTTGATTTTTGCACGACCAGCCTGACCAATACCGGAACCGGCACCGTCATTCAGCTGGTTTGCACCAGTGACGTTTGCTTTAATGATGATGTTGCCGTTGTCAAGGTTTTCACCAACAGAAGCGGCATAAGAAGAACCACGCAATGCACCATCGGTAGAAGCAGACTGCCAACCAGAACCGCCGCCGTTTTCGTGCAGTGTATTGTTGTAGCCTTCCTCGTCTTCTCGCTGCATTTTGATATCACTGCTGTGGGTGCCACTGTAAGTCCAGCCACAGATATCGCCATGATGGTATTCGTAGCCATCGCTGAAGACCTTGTCTTCCTTTAATGCACAGTGATAACGCTGACCACTGTAGTCTGAACCAGAACCGCCGACACCACGCTCGGTGTATCCATTGCCGGAGATAATTGCAGCACCGGAACCGCCGCCAGCAACACCGAACATCGGCGAGCCGTCACCGTAGTTCTTCAGCTGTCCGTTACCAATAAGGCCGAATGCAACCGTGGTAGCGCCACCACCACCGCCAAAGCCTATGGGAGAATTGCTGTGGTAGCTGTGGTCAGGGTCGCCTCCCCCTTTATAGCAGTCATAGAACACTGCGCCGACACCACCGGAACCACCGCCGTTATAGCCACCGGAACCACCGGAACCACTGCCGGTAGAACCGCCACCGGAACCACCACCGGAACCGCCACCGCCTGCACCGCCAGCGACAAAGTAGAGGGTCGTGCCTTCCTTAATGTCTGCTGTGATAATGGTGTGGCTGCCGGAGTTGCCGCTGATACCATCTGTCATACTTGCATTGCCGCCGCCAGCACCCCACAGGTCAATCTGATAGGTTGCATCGAACGGAGCGGTCCAAGAAGAAGTGGGATTGTTTCCGTCATTGGCTTTGAAGGACTTGTCGGCCGCACGAACATTCTTTTCATCGATGTAGAAGAAAACCTGTTCGTTGGTGCCGTCAAACTCTTCCATGTCGTAGCAATGATACTGGATAGCATTGCGCCAGAACCATTGCCAGATTTCCTTCGGGTAAGAATAATCGGACCATAATGCATAGCCGTGGTCCAGATAAGGCGCATAGTCCTCGTTGTTCTTGTCCAGATATCCGCGTTCATCGAGGGAAATGCCAAGTTCAGCCATCGTCTTGCCCTGAACATCAATCTGAGAAGGATTGCCGTTCATGTCATAACGAGTAACGGTTGTCATTTGTCCACGATACTGAGTACCGAGATTGACGCTCAGATGGTCACTCTGGTTAAACACAGTACGAGAAGTGTCTCTGTGCTTGCCATACGGGAACTCATTCACAATCTGATAGCGGGACATAATGTACCGAAGTCCATTAGGCGCTTCAATTGTCAGTTCGGGATACATGAAAATAGAGTGCTTATCAACGCCGCAACTAACAAGATTGCGCTCGTTTGCATGGATACTGATATTGTAATCCAGCCACAACTCTGCACCAGTGTCGGTGTTATCTTCATCGATACCGCCGTTCACATAGTCAAAGTTATGAGCAAGGGTATTTGTGATGGTCTGACTCTTCAGTTTCGTGCTGTTGTAGCCGCGAATGTATTCCAGATACGGCTTGCACTGGAAATAGAAGTGCTCAGTACCGAAGTCCATCGGGTTCGTTGCGGATTCAATGTGCAGGCTCGTGGTAATGCTCCACTTAGCATATGCACTGTTGATGTCAAACGGCTGACCATTCAACATCGTATCCTCAACAGGTTTGATATCATCAATGGTGATGTAGGCGGTGAACTTGCCGAACGGAGAACCGGAATGCTCAGTTTCGATTGCGTCCACGACCTGCTTCATCACAGAACTGTCATCTGTATTGATGTCGTATCTGGTTTTGACGATATTTGCCCAGTCTTTGTAGTTTTCGGTAGTCAAACCGTTACCGTTGTTAGCGTACCCGTTGATATTGATGGGGTTGATGACGGGCTTATAATCGGTAGATTCCGAATTCAAGTCGTCTTGGAAGCCCCACTGCAATACAGGGATAAGGATACGGTTTCCGGATTCTGTCAATTTGCTGGGAGAGAATGTGATAGTCGTTGTATAAACGGCCACGTTCTTATCAGAAATCAACGGGTTATTAGAATCGCCTCTGCTGGCATTCCAGTTATCCACTTGGTCTTGCGTTGTCTCAACAGACCAGTAATTCTGACCAAAATCGCCAGTCGCATCGCCCTCGCTGTTATGCTCCTGCATCATCAATGCACGAGCTTCCAGCATAGTTGCGGAAACGAAAGGCGCATCGACCTGCAACAGGCCATAACGGGAAGTATCGAATCCTGCGTTGTCAGCATCGCCGATTGCGCTGTAGGAGTTCTCGACCTTGGTTCTCTTTTCGTTAAAGCGATAGCTTGCAACGATACGGAAATAATATCCGGACCAGTTGTAATCTGCCGCGTGCAGGGTAAGGGTGATAGTAGTGTGTTTCTGAGCACACTGCTGGTCAGTGAAACCATCAGGACGCCAGAAATCAGCAGGCAGCCATTTGTTGTCATGAATCATACTTGCGGTCTCTTTCCCCTTCGCGAGGGTATCGACCGTATGTGCTTCAATATCAACCTTGTTTACCTGACTATTATCTACGGTATTCAGTGTATAAGTACCGCCGAATGTGACGGATGTGGCAAGAGTCTGCCAATCGTCGTCATAGGGGTCTTTGTACTGAACATCGTAGCTGTAGCCCTTATCATCAAGGCCCTTCCAGTAATCTGTTTCAAATACGAAGGTTGCTTCGTCCTGAGTCATAACACGCTGATTCGGTGCCTGCGTCATGGACATGGGGCGCTCTTCGATTTGGATGATACCGGAAGCTTCCGGAGTGATTACGCCGGGGTCGATGGTGGAATAAGTCTTACCCTCAACCTCGTAGTCTGTACGAAGCTGAATAGCGTTTCCTGTATATGCCAGCATTTGCAGCTGTACATCCACGGAACTGTGCGGGTAATTGTATACACCATCATTGCCGTCGTGGAATACCGGCGTTTTGATGATACCTGTTACGGCACCGTCTTCGGTAGTGAACTGACCGTAATGACCAATCTTGACCCAGTCGCTCAGAGCATTACTGGTATTGCGCAGGTCAACCACGCGGTAATACCATGTTACAGATTCATTGCTGATGGGCTGATTGTAGATGATACCGGAACCTTCGAGAACCTTGGTGGTCTCGCCTTCCCAGTAACGGTAGTTTTCAATAGGTGTTGCTTCGATTGTCAGCAGTTCCAGAGGAACCGTTTCGCAGTCGTTCCAGAAATGAGGAGGAACCTTTGCAACGATAGGACCGTATTTGGTGACCTCATTGCCAGCCTTGTCATATACGCGGGCGCGAAGAATCGTCTTACCACCTACATAGATACAGGGCAGGTTAGAAATACAATACTGGTCTACGTTGTTGACTACACAGCTGAAATCGTCGCCTTCCTGCAGCAGCGCAGTGTTGTCCTCGTACCGGATATGAACGGTATATCCCTCGTGAACCTGACCATCATTGAACAACTTTGCGTCGCTCAGCTTGCCGTAGATACGAGCGATACCGGTGGTACGAACGGACGGAGAGCTGTTACCGCTGTCCTTAAAGACAGTGTCCCAGCCCTTGGACTTATCAGTACCAAGGTTCCAGTCGTTGCCGTCTCCGGTACGATATGCACCCAAATCACCGGTGGTGTTATCGAACAGAGCACCGTCTTTGGGGACTTTTACATCGAAGTATTTGCTGTTCCAGTGACCTGTGAAGTTCTTGATGGGCTTCCAAGTCGTGGAATCAAAGCCCAGCTTCGTCAGGTCGAGGTCTTCCATCAGTTCGTAGCAATCGCTCAGAGGATACCAGTAGCTGCCGCCATTAGCGAGAGCCGTCAGAATCTTCTTGGCGTTTGCTGCATTGACACGATGAACGAAGTGCGTCATCTGCTGGTCGGCTTGGTCAGCGGCACAGACTTCACACTGTTTGCGCTGAGAAATCCACATCAGAGTGTTGACACAAAGCTGCATCTCCTCAGAAGAAGCGTGGTTGATTTGACGACCACCTACTTCAATCGGCAAGTGACCAATCTGGTTCATAACAAAGTTGCCGGAACCAGCCAGATAGAAGTTGTTGGTACCATTGCGTCCATCGACGGTAGGCTCATACAACTTGCCGAGTCCAGCATTTGTAAACACGCTAGAGCATCCATTGTATTGAACCCAGATATCATCGAATGCGACCTGACCATTACTGTGCGTCAGAGCAGCAGGAATCGTCTGCCCTACACTGAACTTATAAGGCCAGTTGGTTGGTGTACGATGCTTGATGTCGGGGCTGACCATCGCCTCTTCGTATGTAAAACCGCCGTTAGAACGGATACGTAAGGAGGTGTTGCCGTATATAGTAGTCTTCAAGAACGGTCCATGGGAACCACCGGAAGACATGATAGCGGAAGGCACAGTCAGCGGGTCAACAATCCAACCGAAATATGCTTCATCGCTTGCGGAGTAGTAGCCGGAACCAACGAGGGTGTTGGAATTGTTTTCGCCCATCAGGGCATTCATGTTCCAGTGACCACCGCTGACAGTCCAGCTGTTTACATTGTAATAACGGGTAGCAGTATCGTTCGGGTCAATCTTTCTTTCGTCGTAGACGTTGTTCGGATAACCTGCGCCACCACCGTATGCATCGAACCAAGCACCAGCATAGGCGTACATAGTATCGTGGCCGATACCAAAACCGTAACCATTGCCGATATAGTTCTTTAAAGCATAATATGCTTTACCAGACAAATCTGGTTCAGAGTAGTAGCAAGTGCCATAATATACCGAATCTACGCGATAATTTCCCTCTGCATCCTTTAAATAACGGTCAGGGTCAGTGTTAAAAACGTTGCACGAAACCGTATTCAAAGTGATGTGAGCCATACCGTTCTGAGCGTAGCCGTTACTCGTAGCTTGTCGCACATATTCTTTTATCGTCAGAGGCAGCGTCACGCCATTCTCTTCAACGGTATAGCAGAACAGAACCTGAACAGCATCCTTATAGGAAGTACCGCGTCCAGATGCAGGGATAGAAACCGCTGCACCAGTGGCAGTGTTACCTACGATATTGCTGTTGTGATAACGGAAGTAAACTGTTTTGCCGTACCATTCGGAATTGATTTCAAGTTTTCCGTCAGTTAATGTGAACGAATTATATTTTCTTGTTGCACCTGTAGGAAGGCCATTAGAATCCAATTCGTTTGCGGTAAAATACGAGCGAAAACCGTTGCTACTAATGCCAGACCAATACATATCAGCCTGCTGAGGAGTAACTTTTCCCTCTGCGAGCCAACCGCCTTTGCCATCTTGGCCATATAGCTTTGCATACATATCGGCGGTCAGGTATTCCATGCCAGCAGACAAACCGGTCACCCACTGGGGGTTAGTCTGGCTGTCAAGCTGCACACCTGCCGCATATGTAGCAATGCCAGAGAGAGCAAGACGCTGTTTTAACTTGTCTTCTACAGACAAATCATCATACGGGTCGCCCTCTGCTTCTTCCATGGACGGAATATTGACAGTGATTTCTGTCGTGATGGTGTTGTCAAGTGTATCATCGGTGAGTTTACTTTCATCTGCACCGTTTGCAATCAGTTCTTCTTTGGCGGCAGCAATATAGTTGTCGTCATCGATAGTGATTACACAGCGGTAGGTGGTGTAAGCGTCATACTCATCGACAGTATGAGTGTAGGTATCAGAAGTTGCTCCCTCAATAGCTTCCCAGCCATTGGCCGTAAGAGTATCCTGACTCTCCTCGCTTTGTTCGGTTTCTGCCGACTGTACGGCGACATTGTTTGTCGTGCTTTCGGTAAAAACAAATTCATTGTTTTCATTCAGCGTTGCAGTTGCATGTTCGTTATCCTTATCAGCAGAAATAACGATATTGCCATCCACGTTTGCTGCGGTGATTTCGAATCCTTCCAGCGCATAGTTGCGGGTATTGAATTCGATGTTGATGTTGCTGGCGTCTGCTCCGATTGCAGCCATCGCATCGGCAACTGCACGATACAACTCAATACCGGACCAAGTAGCGTCCGGATTGTCTGCCAATGTCTCGGCAGGAGTTTTATCCTCGTTCAGATAACCGTATGTAGTGGGCTCTGCATCGCCGTAATCGTACTCCATCACATCCATATCGTAATCGGTATCCTGAGGTTCAATGAACCTCTTGTACCACTGATAATGGAGATTGACGTCATTACGATTTACGTGAGCATTGAAAGTGACCTCATCGCCAATCTCGGCCTCGACTTGACCTTCGGTCGCATCATCAGCCAAACTGACAGCCACAAAATCACTTTCATCAACGTCAGGAGTTTCCGTCGCTTCCGGAACTTCTGTAGGCTCGGGCGTAGCCGTAGCATCAGGAGCTTCGGTGGGTTCCGGAGTGGATGTTGGAACCTCGGTGGGCTCCGGAGTCGCCTCCGGCTCTGAGGAATCCGTTTCATCAGGCATTTCTGTGGGGACGGGTGTCCCTACAGGTTCGGTAATCTCTTCTTCGGACGAAGAAGAGCTGGCAGAGTCTAACGCTTCAACAGTCTCAGTAGAAGTGCTCTCGGATACGGCATCCGTAACAAGACTACTGTCAGTCGTGATGGGTTCTGCTGCATAAGCGATTGTGGAGCTAAATGTAGACATCGTCATCATGACTGCCAAAACTGCTGAAGCGACACGCTGCCATGTTTTGCCTTTTTGCATAGCGTTCTCCTTTCAAAATATTGCCAAGTTATACTTTTACGCAATCTTGTTCACATATCTGCACATATATTTGCAAAATCGCATAATCAGCACACTTGGCGGTATCTATATTATGCCACAAATAGACGCAATAGTCAATCAAAAATGTAAAAAATAATAATATAAAAAACAAAGGGGCGCATGCGTTAACATGCGCCCCAAGTGGGGAAATAGTGGAAATGGCAAACACTATATACCCCATAATTATATTATACCACGACTTGACGATGCAGTCAATCACCACTCTCCGGCAATATCATCTGTACCGCAAGAATTATATAGCAATAGGTAATACTTTATTAAAACATCCGCATTTTCAGATGTCAATGCTATATTTTCCCCTGCTCCGCACCGTGCATGCGACTTTCATCGCACACGGCGCTCCCTCGGTGACTTATCACCGACTTGAGGCCATTGCTCCGGTACTCATTACAAGTACCATCATAACTTCGACCTCTACTTTTCTGCACCGATTCAACTGCTTATTGTTCTTCGTCAGTTTACATCTATTGATGTTCGATACATTTCCCCGTTCCAACAATCCTATCCGTCACATATACCTTTAGGTGCCTGCTATGGAACCGATGACCTTTTTGGCAGCCTTTCGTACGCAAGTCCTTACTTGGCTGCATCATCGACATGCATCGCTGCATGGACTGTATTCCTTTATTTCGCAGGTTCGTCAGACCGAAACGGTCATACTCACCATGGGTATTTTATGGACCACCGGCATATCAGTTGGCTTCATGAGTCAACCTTCTGCCGACTTTACCGAGCTTCATACGATTTGACTTTCGTCATATATCGCATGTCGGAGTTTATGGTAGATATCTCTATCTATCGGATTGTCAGTTCTCCCGCAATTTCTTGCGGTGCGTAATCTTTTCAATTACGAACGAGTCGCACCCTGCGTCCAGTCAATACCGGAGCCCTCAGACCAACTACCAAGATTGGCGTCAAATCCACTGGAGCCGCTATAATCAGGTGAGCTACCACCGCTCGGCTGCTGTTGCTGTGCCTGTTGCTGTGCCTGTTGCTGTGCCTGTTGCTGAGCCTGCTGCTGAGCCTGCTGGGCTGCCTGCTGCTGAGCCTGCTGAGCAGCAGCCTGCTTCTGCGCAGCGGCCTTCTGGTCAGCTGCCTTTACCGAGCAGTTGCTGCTGGTGTGACCGGTCTGGCCACAGTAGCTGCAGGTGACTGCCTTTACCGTAAGCTCGTAAGTGGAGCTTACATCCCCATCAGAATTGACTGCCATAATGGTCACGTTCCCAGTGCCCTTGGCAGTCACATTGCCTTCCGCATCCACGGTGGCGATAGATTCATCACTGCTCTCCCAAGTAACGGCCTTGTCCGTAGCATCCTCCGGGAACACGGTTGCTTTGATGGTGTGCGTGTTGCCAACGGTCAGAACGCCTTCATTGGAATCCAGCGTAATGGACTCGATTGCCTTACCGACGGTGACCTTGGTCTCGGCCTTAGCGTTTTCGGGAACGACCAGCATCTCGCTGTCCACACCGGCGTCCTCTGCCGTAGCAGTGGTGTCTGCCACGATGGTAGTGGTGATGGTGCATTCGCCAACGCCTACTGCGGTGACATTACCGGACTCATCCACGGTCGCTACCGACTCATCGCTGCTCACGTAAGCAAGCTTGACATCGGTGGCGTCCTCGGGAGTCATCTTAGCACCCAGCGCCTTGGTAGCCTCACCGTTGAGTTCCAGACTCAGAGTTTCGGGGACTTCTACTCCGGTGGGGAGAATCACGACCTTGATATGGGTCGTAGACGAAATGTTTGCGTCAGAAACGGATACCGTGACATCAGCCTCACCGGCACCGACTGCAGTTACCAGACCGGTCTCATCGACGGTTGCAACCGTTTCGTCGGAGGAAGTCCAAGTGAGATTCAGTTTGGATGCTGCCTCGGCAATCTTTTCCTGCTCGGCCTTGTCGTCGGTGCCGTACTCAATATTCAGCTGCTGGGTTTCACCCTTTTCCAGCACAATGTCGGTGGGCAGCCCCACTGAGGTGATATCTACGCCGCAGCCAACCAGACTGACGGCCATCGCGACTGCCATAATCAGGCACGCGATACGGGTGAATACCTTAACGGACATAATCTTCATAGAGTTTCTCCTTTTTATATAAATTGTATTTTTGGCTTCGAACATTTTTTGCCATGCGCGAACCTCCTTTATGTTTATGGAGGGCCTATCTCTTACCCTCTGTCTATATTATACCACATTTATACGAGATGGTCAACACATATACAATATGCCGAATGTGGTATATCTTTATTATACATTTTTAATTTTTATATGTCCATTGCTTGCGGTTACAATACTTCTACAAAATGCTTTTTTTGAATGGTGCGATTGTATCCGGAAAAAGACTGACACATGATATCGTACATTATGATTGATGTTTTCAATAAACTCAGATATAATAATACAAGAAAGCGTTAGAATAAGCTTGCTGCAAATCATATGCTACTGAGGAGGTGCTGGTATGGCGACCACATCTATTACAAAAGAGTTTTTTATAAAAGACCAAAAGGCATTTGAACACATGAAGCGAGATTTGGATAAGGAAGTACCCGTTCACAAAATGGTTGCTGAATCTGCCTCTCTGAAAAAGAGCAAAGAAAAATTAGCTACCTTTGTATTTCGCTAAGAGCACCCCTTGCGAGGACATCTGAACATGGTCAGGTAGACCTGTTGAGATGCCCTCGCTTCTTTTTGGTGAGATAGATGAGGATACTGAAGCATTCTCGCATTGTTCTACAATTTTCTTTTCTTTCAAATGGTATGATGATGCTCAGAAAAGGGGTTGATAATATATGCCGCGAGGAAAACGCGTCACTGTATCCGTGGAAGACCGTATCCAGTCCACCTGTGCTGAGATTGAATCTTTACAGGAGAGAATCCGCAGCAAGAAAGAAGAACTCAAAAATCTAAAGGCCGAAAAAGAAAAGTCAGATGCCGCCCGCATTATTGCAGCTGTTCAGGAAAGCGGGAAAAGTGTGGATGAGGTTCTGACGCTTCTCTCCCCCACCGAAACATCCTGAAAAACAAAAGCCTCCTCATACAAAGAGGAGGCAATTTTTTTGTTGGCTTCGTAGATTGACTGAAACGAATAAAGCTGATATAATATAAGAAATTCGTATTTGTCTGATGAAAGCATCATTCGAGAGCCGATGCCTTTATCAATTTCATTTCTTGGCAAAAGAAATGACCACCAAGCGCTGTAACACTTGATGGTCGATGATTTTGAGAGATTTGAGATAAAGCATTTCAATCTAACACAACCCACACGGGTTGCAACTGTGCAAAGACTGCCATTTCAATCTAACTCAATCTAACGCAACCCATGCGGGTTGCAACACAAACTTGTACAAACGAAGCAATAAGTTGTCATGCATTTTGTACAATATTTGTCTGCTTTTTCCGTTCACCTCTCAATGATACAAGAGACAAGAGGTATCTTACGAAGCATCTCTGTCTCAACTACTAGCGAGGCATCTCTGTCTCAACTACTATTATTATTATACCAAAATATTATCATTATGTCAACATTTTGGCATTCAAAATGATTGATTATTATCGAATAATGTGGTATATCGATAGTATAGGAAGTCAAAGAGCCTTGTATTGCCCACCATGGGGCGAAATAAGGCTCTTTTATTTTTCGCGAGGTTTTTTCATGACAAAAACAATTCCCCAAACACCACAAGGCAACACTCCTGCGGCACCTCAGAAGCGTAGAAGAAAGAAATTCTATCGCATGAAGTTTATTGATTCTTCGGATGTCATTTGCATCGCGAATAATTTTTACTCCTGCGATGAACTTTCCGCGCACTCGAATCGTGACCGTTCTGCCTTTATTCAGATTTGGATGATGGAACCGGGTCGTAAACCGCATCTCGTCTGGACAGGATATCCGCGTGACCTTGAAGAGTTTATGAAAACGAAGTTCAAGGCTGTCCTGAAATACAACTACTACATCACCAAGAATACCTTCTGTCGTCCCGCTCGTACGGAAGGCAATATCTTTACCTACAACAACATCGTTATTGATATTGATGACCACGAGTCCAGCAGCGGAATGGTTGCTTGGGAGAAGGATGTTCTGAAAACCGAACTGCTTTATGCTGCAGACGGAGAACTCCTTGATGTGGAAATTCCTCCCATCTCTGCTATCGTGGATACGGGTCGTGGTTTGCAGGTGTGGTATTCCTTTGACGGCATCGCAGCAAAGAACAAGAAGGCATATCGTCTGGTAACGGAAGCCATCATCGATAAAGTTCAGCAAGTCTGTGAGAAGATTCATGATGAGCACCCCGAATTTGTGATGAAGGTGGATGTTGCTGCCAGCAAGAATGCAGCAGGTCTTGTTCGTCTGCCGGGGACCACCAATGCGAAGACCAAGAATGTCTCTGAGATTGTCTATTTCAATGAGGAGATGAAAACTCGTAAGTTCTTTGGTCAGGATGGCTTGTCTTCTGTGCTTTCCTTCTCCGCATTGTCTGCACCTGACTCCACCATCAAAGCAGGCAAGAAGAAAAAGAATAAAGTACCCGTGACGAAGGACGGTAAGCCTGTGCCTACCTGTGTCGTGGCAGATGCTCTGGAACGGTTGTTTGAACTGCGCAACTATAGCAAGGTCCCTGCAACCGGGATTCGCGACCTGCTCCTGTACATCTACTTCAATACGATTTTCCAGCATCGTGGTCCTGCGATTGCGATGAAGAAAACCATCTGGCTGAATTCTAAGTTTGCAAATCCCCTGTCGGAAACAGAACTGGACAATGCTGTTGGACATATTCCATCCAAGCTGAGCGAAGTCGTCTGTACTGATGGCACGACCTCGTATGTGCCGGGTTACATTCTTCCTTACAGTTACATCATCGAGACCCTGCAGATTACCGCTGCGGAGCTCAAACAAATTAAGCTGACTGTCCCCAAAGCAATCGCCAAGAATACCACCAAGAAAAAGAACGCCCGCGCAGTAAAGGAAAAGAATCTTCTTGAAGAGCGCAACGCTGTTCGTATCATGCACATCAACAATCCGGAACTCTCTATCACTGAGTTGGCAGCACGCTTCCATCGTACCAGAAAATGGGCTTCCAGTTGCGTGAACTCCGCATTCGAAGGAATCATGGCTGGCGCTGTGTATGTACGCGGCCGCATCAGCAAGATGTCTTCGATTCCTGAACTTGCTCAAAAAGCTGTCACGACTGTGAAAGAGAGTGTTGAGAAGGTCAAGGAAGCAGTAGCACCGCGTTCACTGGATTCACCTGATGTGACGATACGTTATGTGAAGCTTCCAATCCTGATTCCACCTGTCTGGTTTGATGACCACAATGTGCAGGTCTGCGTTCTCTGAGTTTTTTTGCTAAGCGTTTCATCGTTCGAAATCCCTCTACACTTTTTAGTTTTTGACTGATTTTGAATATTGTGCTTGAGTGTAACCGCACGAAGGCTATTGTATGTTTATTAGCGGCGCAGCAGCGCGGCGTTCTACGCCAGCGCGTTCCTGTGCCCGCATCGCTGCCCCGATTCAGTGCAACGAGCAGCAGCCGAACCTCGCGAACGAGATGGCATGCGTCGCTTTTAAAAAACGGATTTCTTAAGAGTATTCCTCCTTAACAGCAGTAGTTGCATATAAAAAACAGCTCTCCCCTCTTAAGGAGATTCAACTCTTTTAGAGAAACAGCACGCTTCAGAACGCACAAGCTTTCAGTGTAGCAGCAGCTCTCTTATAGCAGCAGTTCTTCAGAGCAGCTCAAGCGTAAAAGCCCAACAGTCTGACAGCATAGCAACAGCTTCAGAACGCATCGCAATGCGCAAGGGATATTCTTCTTCGGCCAAAGCTCTTCATGGCAGCCACTTCTGCATGGGTTATGAGAAGCTGTCCGATAGCAGTGCTCAGAAAAGCCATACCCAGACGAGCGATTGACCAACAGAGCAAAATGTGGTATAATATAAATAACAGTGAAAGGAGCGTTCTATGACAAAAGACAATGCCGACTACGGTTTGTATGTGCATTATGTCCGGTCTGCGATTCCTAAATGTCATGGTTATCAGGAGCTTCACGCCCATAGCGAAGCATCGTTTCGTGATGCAGTAAATAAAGTGGATGACTTTGTGGAAACAGCGAAAGGGTACGGCAGACAAGCATTTGCTATAACAGACCACGGGAACCAGATGCGATTGTATCAGGGTATCAAAGCAAGAACTAAGGACGAGAAAAAGAACCTCGAAGCCGTATTGCAGGAAGCGAATGTCCCTGAGGATGAAATCCATAAGATTCTCAAATCGATTGGTGATACAGACAGTATCCGCTATCCAACCGATAAGATGTGGCCTTATGTGAAGAAATACTGCAAGCTGTTTTTAAAAGCAGCAGAGAAGAGCATCCAGTTTGTGCCGGGCATGGAAGCCTATTTCCAGCCGGAAAAGGTCGAGGGGAATCGTGATTCATTCCACCTGATTCTCTACGCAAAGGATTGGAATGGACAGAAAACCCTGTTCAAACTCGAAAACCTTGCACAGCTGAATAAGAGCCCCAAAGGTAAATGGAACGGTCAGGAAACAGGCGGATTGCCGCGTATGACATGGGCTGACTTGGAACGCTTCGTTGGTCCCGGAACAGAAGGACACGGACATTTGATTGCGACGAGCGCCTGTGTCGGTGGGTATATCCCCTACCTGATTCTTCGTCCATGGTACATTGCCGATAAGCAGCACGCGATTTCGATGGCGCTGGCAAAGCTTGGTGATGCTTACACGGAAGAAGATGTCAAACAGGCAGAACAAGACCTCGTGGATGCAAAGGAAAAGGCAGCAAAAGCAAAAGCTGACCTGCGTGACCTGAAAAAACTGAGCGGAAAAGACTACGAAAAGAAAAAAGCTCAGCTTGAAAAGAAAATTGAAAAGCTGAAAGCTGTTGTCGGTGATTTTGAAGACGGAACTGAACAGTCAGCAGTTCTGGACGAGAACATCGATGAAAACGATAAGAATGCAAAAAAGCGGGCTGACCTGAAAAAAGCGGTAATTACTTTAAGGGCGGTTATCGAAGAACAGGAAAAAGCAGAGCAACTCATTGCTCGTGAAGCAGAAATCAAGGCAGAAGCAGAACAAGCGCCGAAACGCCTTGCCTGTGCAAAAGAACGGTTAGCTGAGGTTGAAAAAGGTGCGCGGCCCTATATCAAGCAGATGGGAAAATACCGTGCATTGGAAGCTGAAAAAGTCGATTCAGAGCAGGCATATCAGGATGCTGTAGCGGCAGCAAAACGGATGGAATCCATCTTTGGTCATGAAAACTTCTACATTGAATTGCAGAACCATGGTATTGCGTCAGAAGACTACGCACGACCCTATCTGTATCGCTTAATCAAAGAAACCGGGATTGAGCCGACAGTAGCCAATGATGTGCATTTCAAAACGAAAGATGATGTGCGAAAACGGAACCTGATTGCATCGCTTCGGTTCAATACACCGTTGGCAGAAAAGGAAACCGAAGAAGGACTGACAGAACTATACTTCAAATCTGATGAGGAAATGAAGGCGCTGGCAAAGCCTGATGATGCGATTTGGCAAAGGGGCATGGAGAACACAGCCGTGATTGCCAGAAGCTGTAATGTGTATTACAGCTACGGAATGCACTTACCTGAGTTCGATGCTCATGCAGCAGGATGTGAGACAGCCCTTGAATACCTCGATAAGTTTTGCCGGAAAATGATTCCGCAGAAATATCCGAAACGCGATATGCCGGATGACAAGTACGCAGAGCTTATGAAAACTGTCGATGAGCGCTTGAAATACGAGCTGTCTGTCATTGAAAAAATGGGCTACAGCTCTTATATCGCAATCGTCCAAGACTTCATTTTCTACGGAAGAAAGATTGGTGGAGAAGCGGCAATCGGGCCGGGTCGTGGTTCAGCAGCTGGTTCTATCGTCTGCTATCTTGCAGACATTACAGACATTGACCCTCTTCGCTATGACTTGATTTTCGAACGATTTTTGAACCCGGAACGCGTATCGATGCCGGATATCGACACTGACCTCGCTCCGTTTGTGCGAGGGAAAGTTATCAATTATGTTGCAAACAAATACGCGTACAAAGACCCCTACCCTGTCGATGAACTCCGCAGTACCGTCTGCAACATCGTCACGGAGGGAAAGCTTGCCGCAAAAGCTGCTGTAAGAAATGTTGCCCGTATCACGGATGTTCCGCTGGATACTGCCGACATGGTAGCGAAAATGATTCCGGCAAAGCCGAAAATGACCATCAAGAAGGCAATGGAAGAAAATCCCGACCTTGCGACACAATACAAAAACAATCTTACGGTAAAGCATCTGCTGGACGATGCAATGCTCGTAGAGGGTATCCCCGTCCAGACTGGTGTTCATGCCGCTGGTGTTATCATCGCAGATAAACCTGTCTCTGAATATGCTCCCCTGCTCTGGAACGACGAAAAGAATTGCTGGGTCATTGAAAGCGACATGGTCGAGTGTGAGAAAACCCTCGGATTGCTTAAAATGGACTTCCTCGGCCTTGAAAACTTGGATATTCTGAACCTTGCTCTCAAATACATCAAGACGACCAAAAAGGTTGCTGTTCATTTTCACGATATCAATAAAGCGGATGACCCAAATGTCATAAGAGATATCTATGCCTGTGGTCGTACGAATGGCGTTTTCCAGTTCGAAAGCGATGGCATTAAGAAAGCACTTACGGGATTCAATCCAACTTCGATTGACGATGTGATTCTTATGAATGCCGCATACCGCCCCGGTCCGATGGATTCTATTCCTGAAATCACAGAAGTCAAGAACGGAACGGAGAAGCCGAACTATATCATTCCGCAGATGGAACAGATTCTTGGCAAGACCTATGGCAGCGCTATTTATCAGGAACAAATCATGCAGTTGTTCCAGCTTGTCGGGTTTAGTCTTGGTGAGGCTGATGTGATACGCAGAGCCATGTCCAAGAAACACCTTGATGAAATTGAGGCCGCAAAAGATAAATTTGTGTCCGGCATGATTGAGCAAGGCGGTAAACCAGCTGATGTGGAGAAGTTCTGGATTCGTCTGCTTGCATTCGCTTCTTATGCATTCAATAAAAGCCATGCAGCAGCATACAGTATCGTCTCCTACTATACGGCATTTCTTAAATATTATTTCCCGTGCGAATATCTCTCTGCGCAGTTGAGTTATACGCCGGAAAAATTGAAGCTGTTTCTGTCTGACCTGAAATATGCAGGACTTACACTCCTTCAACCTGATATCAATTCCGGTGTTCCGAACTTTGCTCCGATGCCGGGAAACAACAAGCAGATTCGTTTTGGCATCAAGGCTATAAAGGGTGTTTCTGCAGCAGCACAAATCATTTACGATTTGCGGGATACGAAAAAATCTAACCCTAACGCACATCATCTTGGCCCCTGTAAAGACTATAAAGATTTCATTGTTCGCTCTATTGTATATGGCGTAGATATGGGTGTATGTACCGCTCTGGTTCGTGCCGGTGCATTGGATTGCCTTATGCAGGACGGCGAGACACGCAGACAATTTGACGAAGCGCTTGCTCCTGCTTGCGAAAGCTGTAAAAAGGCAATGAAGTCTGCCATGAAAGAGGACGAAACTCTTGCGGGAGATAATCTTTATCGTCATCTTATGGATAGTTGGGGATTGCCGGATGAATGTATCCAGCAAAAAGAAGAATACGACATTGACACAAAACTTGGATACGAACTCGAACTGTTAGGGGCTTATGTCTCCGGCACACCTGTTCAGCCTTATTTGTCTGTTATCACAAAATCTGCAAACAGAGACAGAGCAATCGGTGAGCTTACCCTCAATGACAGGGGCAGAACGGACATCGCAGGGCGTATCCGCGACTTCAAAATCATTTACAGAAAATCAGACCACGCTCCTATGGCAAAATTCATGCTGGATGACGAAACAGATTCCATTTCGTGTGTTGCCTTTACGGGAGCATATGCGACATTCGGATATCTGCTGAAAGACGGCGCGGTTGTATCACTCAGTGGAACTCCTAAATTCGAAACCAACGATGACGGTGATACCATTGTTCGCAAAGAATACCGCGTGAAGACCGTTAAGAATCTTCTTTCAGAATAAAAAAAGACCGTTCCTCATTTCGAGGAACGGTCTTTGCTTTTTGTGAGTTACTGTGCCTGTGTATCAGTGGGCTGCTGGGGCTGCTGCGGAGCAGTTTCCTGCACAGGAGCCTGATAGGTAGGCTGAGGATTTGCAGGCTGCTGAGGCTGCGCATTGGGGTTCTGGTAGCGCATATTGGGAGCCTGTTGAGGTTCCGCTGAGGGCTGAGTATAAGTGGTTTGAGTGCTCTTTTGTTCCGCTTTACGGTTATCGTATTTGACCTTCAACTGGTCATAAGAGTAACCGTCCTGCGGAATGCCGAGATACTGGTAGTTGCCCAAACCGAGAATCATGTTGAAGATGGGGCTGACGAGAACCAGACCAATCGTGAAACCGATACCCTGACCAAAAGCAACCGCTTTCTTGTACTGGGTGATGACGTTAATGACTACACCGGCAATGACGAGCAGTGTGCCGAGCAGCGGGATAAAGCCGAGCAGGCCCAGAACGAGCGGGACCAAAAAGAGCCAGCCGTTACCCCAATAAATCTTGAACGCGATGTAAGATTTATAGAACGGAACGATGGATGCCCAACCCGGCTGGTTGGCTTTCGTGAAGATTTTCCAGTTCGCGACGATGTTGATGATGAAGAATGCCAGAACGAGCAACCAGATGGTACTAAAAATACCGAGAATGGCATTCAGAGCCGCAGTTTCTGCTGAATACATACATATTCCTCCTTCTTGTATGTAGGTGAAAAAATGCTGAAACCAAACAGTTTCAGCCCGTTTTGTGACTCAAGTATATTTACTTTGCAGCAAACAGCAAGAAAAATTGCGCAAAAAAAAGAAGCTGCTCCCCACAAGCAGCTCCTTTCCCAAAACAATTTCGTTAGAAATAGTCTTGTATTTATAATAACAGCATTAACAGTATGCTGATTTATGCCATGAATGGCTCATAATGGTCTCTATACATAGACCTTGTATTTACGCCTCTCAAATAGGCTCAGTATACTGGCTCAGAACCAGCCAGTGCCATCGTCGTTATCCTGCTGAACCTCGACTTCACCGGGGCAAATCCAGTAAACCGTGTTTGACACGGTCTGGAGCAGGATGCCATCGACAATGCGCCTAGGCATCTTCGAAATCTGCTTACTGCTAAGCGCCTCTTTGAATTCCGAGTAAGACATGTCGGGGATGACACCTTTGCATGGACGGACACGTCGGATTTTGCTTCCAGAAAAGCCCATCATAACGTGGTCGTTATCATCACCAATAATGGTTTTGATTTGCCCATCGCCGTCAATGCCGACAAAAGCATTGAAGAACATGACCTGATGACCGTCGCTGACACCTCCGACGATAACCTTTTCACCGTTGATTTCACAGTGCTTGGCGTTACGGTAAACCGCAACAGCCGAGCCTATGAAACCGGGTTTCATAAGGTCTTCGGGGACGAAGGAGGACTGTGCGACGGACTTCCAATCCTTGACGTAAGCGCCAACAGCGTTTGCAGTGGAACGGAGACCGGTGTAGGGGACAAAAATGGAATTGGTAGACATAAAAATACCTCTTTCTGATTTTATTCAAAGATAGTTTTTATGTATCCTCAGCCAAATCACTTCGGCCAATCTCACCTATGGAAGGTGATTCAATACTCAAAAAACAAAAAAGCCGCAATCTCGGTAGAGATAGCGACTTAGTCGATTTGTATAACCAATTTAGACGTATGTGGGGTACGTCGAAACTTTTTATTTATGAGTATAATTTAATGATATTAACTTTGCAGCAATTAGCAAGTATTTTTTAGAAAAAACAGCCGCCCCATTTCAGGAGCGGCTGAGATTATTTATCGAACGCTAATCGGGAAAACTGCGTAGAAGTTATGATAGCACTCGTAGTTATCCGGCTCAGCTTCACCGATACAATAAAGCGGTGCCTCATCAAAAGCGGTACAGTCATCTGCCGTGATGGGCTCGGTGTCACCATGGTCTACGCCATTCGCCTTATCCTCGGCAAACGCAGCATTAGCTGCCTTGATGGCATTATCCAAAGAGAAGAACGCCTTTTCCAGAATGGAAACAGAGTCGAACTCACTGATATTCTCGTTGGAGTAGTGGTTCACCACGACATAAGCTGCTTTTGCGGCCTTGTTCTTAGCCTCTTCGGCCTTTTCGTCAACTTCCGCATAACAGAACATGCGGTCTTCATCAGGATTGCGGCGATAATGCTCGCAATCAGCACATTTGATATTCTTATTGCAGATATAACCCATATTATTTCTCCTCTCTTATGCGAAAAAAGTCCAATCATCATCAACATCGTCACAATGCCTGTTGATGTAATCCAGATGTGCGAGCAAATCAGCGTAATACTTTTCCAATGCCGGGTCATAATCTGCATCAATACCGATGATGTACTCCATCATCTTGCAGTCAGCCATCTCGATACGACGGCGCTCAGAAACGGTCTTATAGGAACAACTGTTGCTTTTGCGTTTTGCAACGCAACGATTACGCCATTCCTCGCACTGAGCGTGCCCGTTGTAATAGCTTTTACCGAGCTTGGAAAGCATCTTGCCGTCAGCGATAAAACCGTATTTGTCACGAAGAACGCGGCTGCGGCGTTTCTTACTGCGGAACGCCTCTTTCCGGCGCTTGCTCCCGGCAGTCTTACGGCTCAGATACTGATTTACGGCGATGTTGTAAGTATCCTCATAAATTTCAATGTTCATATGTTATGCTCCTTCTCGGCAATCCTTGCAACGATTGTCTTTGTAGTCGAACAGCAATCCGAACTCATAGATGACAGACCAGCAATATTCGCTGGGGTCAATCAAGCGGTAACCGTAAATGGGCCACCACGCATCGTCGTAGCCAATAGTATCGTACACAGACACTTCCTTGCGCGAGACGGTCTTGATACCGGAGATATAAGCAATAAGCTTCAACTCTTTCAAAGAAAGCCCATCAAGCATTTCGTGGCCGTGAGCGTACGCCTCATCGACGTATTTGCTATTGCCACACCAATAGAAGAAATGCTGCGCCTTAAGAATGGCCTCAGTCAGTTCGTTGCGATAAGCAGCTTCTTCATCCGTAACATAATACGGGCGAGTAGTAGCTGCATCATCGATGCAGAGGATGTATTCCATCAGCTTACAGTTTGCTTCATCAATGGAACGCTGTGCGTTGCGGTTGATGGCAGGATGGACGAGCTTTTCGTTGCGCTGCTGCTTGTACTGGCAGTGCTTGGCGTGACGCTTTGCGCGAGAGAAGTCCTGCTTACGAGATTTGCTGGTATGAGATTTCTTGCGGGTCTTTGCGTTGCGCTCTGCGTCAACACACTCCAGAGCCTTGGAAATCATGTCGTTCATGGAAATAATAGAGTTCATCATAATTTTTTCTCTCCTTTTTGATGGTTCATTGCAAACAAAATACCGCCATCTCTTATGAGATAGCGGTATATCGATTTTGAATTTTGCTTGTGCTTTTTATTTTTAGGATACCCTAAGTATATTTACTTTGCAGCAAAAATCAAATCACTTATAAAACTGGGCAATTTTCTTTGCGAGATAGACCTGTCCTTTAGGTGTGATAAGGGTCTTGTGCGATGTGCGAGCACTGTTCCCGATATAATACACGCTCTCGATAGTCTTAAACAGACCGAGCTGATTCTTATCGGCGTACTTCTGGTACGGCATATTGTTGCTGTCAAGGTACTTCTGTTCACGGAGCCATGCAAAGAGTCTATTGCGGCCGATGCTAATCTTGTTGTTGCTCAGATACTTCGCGAACTCACCAATCTCGATGCAGTTGGTAGCTGCTGTGACGGCGTGATGGAAGTCTACGCTTTCCTTCTGAACACCAATGATTTTATCCTGACGCTTAACCGCTTCCAGAGATGTGACAAGCAGCTCTTTCGTCTTTTCGTCCGTGTTAGGGAGCCACTCATTCACAAAAACGACCGGGTCATTGACATAGCCGCCTGTTGCACGGATTGTCGGCAGCAACTCATCGAAAACCCACTTCTCGAACATTTCTGCGTCGGGTTTATGGGAACCGCAAATCAGACGGTACACGTTGCCCTCGGAGATAAACTTCATGATTCGCGGAACGCCATTGCAGTCAACGTGGCTCGATGTGATGCCATCCTGACGGCAATGCAGGTTGAGCTCACGGGATACGTTTGCGTATCCCAATGCAGAGCAGATATCGTTGGCGCAGAAATAAAACTTATTATTGTCTTCGAAGATGCGCAGTTCGCCGAAAACTTCTGACAAAAAGACCTTCGGAATATGATGATACATACGATAATCCTCCAAATCATGACCTAACAAAACGTTATGTCACCCCTATTTTTTGACGATGATACGATACTAAACTTTTGAAAAACTTTGTAAAACAATACGGCGGAACCACATCCTTTCAATTATCGGAACAAACAAAAATACCGCCACCTCTTATGAGATAGCGGTATATCGATTTTGAATTTTGTTTGTTGCTTTTATTTTTTCGATGACTTCAGTATATTGACTTTGCAGCAAATAACAAGACAATTTTGGCGAATTATGGATGCAATGTATAGCAAACGCAGGAAAAAAAATACAAGACATAAACATGAATGGGATAGAACCAATAGAATAGTTGTTTGCATCCTCTTCCTTTCTTCCCGTTATAAAGGAAAAAGAAAACCACTGTGAAAACACTGAGCCACTGGCAATAGTTCAGGTCTGTAACAAGCTTACTCCATGTAAACGCAGGGTCGTTTGCAGACCACAACCATCCACGAAACAGGACCTGCATAGAAAGAGAAGCGATGATATAGGCAATACATTGTGATTTTCGATTATCTTTAAATATATAAAGGACGATACCAACAACAATGTATGGTAACCCGCCATCTGCCAGAGTGCCCCAATTTGGGAGAAAAGAATGATTAGCTAAAACAAAAAAATGATGAAGGCTGTTTATCGAAATAAGCATTTCGGCGATACAGCCATACCAAAACGGAAGAAATACAGCAATAATTCCTTTTTCTGTTTGTCCTTCTTTTACCCAGTCTATTCCCTGCCAGATGATACAAAGGATAACGAGGTTTAAAAGGATGCCGTTGATTGGATAAAAGCCATCTCTTCGAAGCAAAAGGCCATGATAAGACATCAGATGGTAGATAATGCCCATCCCGACTGCCATCATATAAACCCGTAGAAAATACTTTATTCGAGAACGAGTATGACTGAATCCTTCTACCATACAAAAAAGAAACAGGTATGCAGATAAACGCCCAATAACGAAGAAAACACCCGGCACTTTTCCGGTGAATTCAAAGAAATAATGAATATGGTCAATCAGCATGAAAAGCAATGCCAATAATTTGAGCTGTGTGCCATCAAGGAATAGTCTTTTAGTCAACAAAATCATCTCCTGAATTTATTGTAGCTACTATGCAGCAAATCTGAAGTTGTTTGTGCAGTTTTTGCAAAAGAAAAAACCGCCTGCCAAATGGCAGACGGCGTGATAGTAAAAGTTAAGACATAGATGTGGCGGTATCTGCAATTTCAATCTAACGCAACCCGTGTGGGTTGCAACATGTCTGGCAAACGCAGGACAGGAAATACAAAACATATTTCAATCTAACGCAACCCATGCGGGTTGCAACCCAGTGACGAAAAGGTTGCCACGGTAGACAGCAATGGATTTCAATCTAACGCAACCCGTGCGGGTTGCAACAGCAAACTTGTACAAACGAAGCAATAAGTTGCCATGTATTTTGTACAATGTTTGTCTGCTTTTTGACCAAACAATATGGTCAGATACTACTTACTGCAATGGAATCATATCCTTTCATCATATTATTTGGTGCGAAGCAGCCAGTAAAATTATGTTTACTTGCTATTCGCACCTGTAGCAAACAAAAATACCGTCACCTCGTAATGAGATGGCGGTATGTCGATTTTGAAATATTTGTTTGCTTTTATTTTTGGAATGTATTCAGTATATCTACTTTGCAGCAAATTACAATATTAGTTTCCAAAAAAGCCAAAAACAATCCCGTTTGCGAAGTCAACCAGAGGTTTACATGTGGAAAATAGTCCATTCGCGGTTGGGATAATCATCGCAAAAGCTTGCAAAAGCGAGCGGCGCACCGCTGTCTTTGCTATCCTTATTGGAGTGTACGAAGACATTGTAGTCTTCCATATCCTCAACATCATCGGCCGTGGCATCCTCATCAAAAACATCATTGACGCTTTCCGCAATCAACTCTTTCATTTCCTCAAACGCCTCATCGAAACTGTCGTAGAAGCCCGTAAGCTCGATGCTTTCGTATTCCTCATAAGAGAGAAGGAAGAAAGGCTTGTCAGTCGTGACCTCAAAAACAGCCCATTCGACGCTTTCTTCGTCGTCTCCTTTCCAGAAGTCATAGGTAGCATGTACTCTGGGCTCGCTGTTGTCAGCAGGGCAGTTTTCATCGAAATCGAAAGAGAATCTGTAGCGCTCCTCATTCTCGTGCGTGATATCGGCACCGGTAAGACCTGTATGGTAGTTCTTGTTGATGCGCTGCGCTATGCTTTCCCTTACTGCTGCGGCTGCCTCTTCCAGCGTGTCCTTTTTGCAGATGAGGTTCGTGCAATCATAATGCTCACTCTTAATTACGATAAACATATCACATTCTCCTTTTAGCCTTTGTTGATGATGGTGTCGATAGCTGCAGAAATAGCTTCATTCTCTGCCTGAATCATTCTGCCCTGCAGATTGTTCCAATCGATGTGCTCCTTGACCTTACGAATAAATTCTTCGTATGTTCCATTTTCGGTCATCCGCTCGATTTCCTCGTCATAAGCACCGCTCTCTTCAAGGACATACTTGATGTCGTCTTCGGGATTGATTTCTACGATAGGATAATCTGTACCGAGGTCATCGCTGTCGACATCGTTCAGATTCGTGATGAACCAGACATCCATAAAATCCGGTCCACAGATGCATTTGGAGTTAGCGCCTTCTTGGATGTCAATGGAATCTTCGTTATAATCACCGTAATGATTAACAACGGCATCCTCCACAGCATCGTCGCGTTCCTTGATAGCAGCTTCCAATGTCTGAAGCAGCTTGCTGCTAACAATATAGGAGGTGGATTCTTTGGACGTATAAACGTTTTGCAGTAAAAACATATTTCTTACTCCTTATTCTGAAATTTGTAGTTTGTTATTTGACCAGAAGGTCAATTGCAATGTAATTTTCTGGATGTAATTACCATTCATTACTTTCCCGTATCGTGGGATATCCGTGCGACTCTTGATATTATCTCTATCGCAATCTTTGATTTTCGCAAAAAAAGACATCACTACAGAAAGTAGCGATGTCTCGATTTTGAATTGGGTTTTCGGTTTTTATTTTTTGGATAAATTCAGTATACTCACTTTGCAGCAAACTGCAACAAAAAGAGCCTGCTAAAACAGCAGACCCTTTTTGTGTTAATTTGGTTTGACGGCGAAAACGCAGTCGCCATACCGGCTAATCATTGCTTCTTAGTTGTTAGTTTTCGAAATCTGGATTCTTCCAGACCGTTTTCTTTCCGTAATGGATATCCGAAATGTACTTGAACGGAATCTTATCCCGGTTTTTAAGAAGAGCATCGTTTTCCTCTAAAAATTCCTCAATGCGTTCCTCTTCACTACGCGTAGCAATGTTCCATGTATCGAGATATCCATCATACATGGCATCCATATTGAAAATTCCGTCGACGGGGTACTTGACAGAATCAATTTCTCCGTTGACGTCCAAGCCAAGGCGGACGTTCTTATAGTTCTTGATGCTGTCTGTCAAGGATTTGAATTTCCCTTCAGGAGTATCGGGATTGCTGTACTTTTTCACATACTCTTCCGTTAACTCCTCCGTCATAGCCAATGTAATCCAGAACTTAAGGCTCGCTTTCTTGATTCTCTTCATCGTCCGTTCAGCCCAGCCGGTGGGATTAGCAAGATAATCCACTACCAGTTCA